>Ga0315336_1000126_pt1 | contig 330205 bp, 239 predicted proteins | sample ASW5metaG_FD_204512 | JGI IMG/M metagenome (GOLD analysis project Ga0315336, IMG submission 204512) | Ammonia-oxidizing marine archaeal communities from Monterey Bay, California, United States - ASW #5 | ecosystem: Environmental > Aquatic > Marine > Intertidal zone | place: USA: California...
ACTGGACTGGCAGCCCCTCCACCAACAGGACGTCCTCGGCCAACAACCAGTTCAACATCTACGCCGGCGGCGGCACGCGCATCTTCAGCAACTCGGGCGGGACGGCCGGCGTGCTGCTTGCTGCGGGCGGCAACAGCTGGTCGGCCGTGAGTGACCGGGACGCCAAGGAGCACTTCGAGCCGGTGGACCCGCGCGCCGTGCTGCAGGCCGTGGCCGCCATGCCCATCACGACCTGGAACTACAAGACCCAGGACGACGACGTGCGGCACATGGGACCGATGGCGCAGGACTTTCGGGCCGCGTTCGGGCTGGGCATCAGCGACAAGCTGATCGACACCATCGATCCCGACGGCGTGGCGTTGGCTGCGATCCAGGGGCTCAACCAGGTCGTGGCGGAGAACAACGAGCAGCTCGCCGAGAAGGACACCGAGATCGCGGCGATGCAGGCGCGCCTCCAGGATGTGGAAGCGCAGCTCGCGGCGTTGATGCAACTGCTGGAGGACGGCGACGGAACGCGCTGACACCGTGTGAGGAGGTGCGCGCGGACGCCTAGCCGCCCCAGGCGGCGAGGTACGCGCGCACCTTCTCGGCGGCTCCCCCCTCCGTGTTGAGCTCGTCAACGAGGCTGCGCGAATGCCGCGCCGCCGGTATGTCCATCGCGCACGGCGACCGATTCGTGAACGGCCGTTCTGCTACGTCACCCTGCCGTAAACTGGGCGTTGCACCCCGGGAACTGCTCATGAACGAGTCCGCGGGAGTTGCGCACGGGCGGCGCACCTCCACCGCCTCGTCGTGACTGCGCGCATTGGCTCGCCGCAACTGTTGGATATTCCGACATCTTTGTCGGAATAGGGGTACCGTCGCGACCCGACGGGAAAGTCGAGGCAACGGAGCGAGGTGTTCCGGCGCGGGTGGGTCCGGATCGCTCCACATTCTCTGGAGGCCGGGCCATGTCGTGGATCACCGTTCTGTGTTCGTTGGTTCTCTTTCCGCTTCTCAACAGCCCGATCGGCGATGCGCCCAACGCACCGGTCACGGTGCGCCTGATCGACGTGACCGGCGACGGTCGGCTCGATCAGTTGATGCTCGGAATGGACGGATCGTTCAGCGTCTCGATCAACACGGGACCCGACTCCTACCTCCCCATCCAGCAGACCTTGCCGAGCGTTCGCGTCGCCGGCGTGCTGGTCACCGACCTGGATGCCGACGGTCTTCCGGATCTCTACCTGGTCTCGTTCGAGGACAACGTCGCGCTGATCGGTGACGGCTACGGCCGATTCCGTGACGCGACCGACCAACTCGGATTGTCCGACGCCGGGCTCGGCCGCAGCGCCGAGGCGGTCGACGTCGACCAGGACGGGCTCACCGACCTGCTGCTGCACAACTGGAACGGCGACGTGCTGTTCCAGGCCAAGGCCCCGGGGCAGTACGCCCTCACGCTGCAAGTGCCCGCTTCCCCCGCGACGGGCAGCTCCTTCCTGCAGACCTCCGCCGGCTCGGGCCGGACGTTCGGCATCGGCCCGGCCGGAATCGACCCGGACAGCCCGATCGGCAAGTTGCTCGCAACCGCCGGCGACGGCCAGGAAGGCGGCATCAGCACGCACGACTTCTTCGCCACGCTGCCATTCGTCACGTACTTCATCGCCATCGAGGCCCAGTACATCAACGACAACACCAACGAGGTCGACTGGCGCGACATCGTGGACTACTCGCTGAAGGGCCCCGACGTCTCGACCCTCAGCGGCGACGTGACGTTCCTGAACGGCCTGGTCGGCATCAACACATCCACTCCGATGACGCAGCTCGACGTCAACGGCCAGATCGCGATCGACGGCTCGGTCGTCATCGACCGGAACGGCGAATGGGTTGGTGACCCGACGGGCCTCGTGGGTCCGCCAGGCGCAGCAGGTCCCGCCGGTCCCACGGGCCCAGTGGGCCCCGCAGGTGCCGATGGCGCAACCGGCCCGCAAGGTCCCACCGGTGCAACGGGTGCTGCCGGTTCGGACGGTGCGGACGGTGCTGATGGCGCGACCGGACCGCAGGGTCCGACGGGCGCGACAGGCGCTGCAGGAGCCGACGGAGTGGACGGAGTGGACGGAGTGGACGGTGCCGATGGCGCGACCGGACCGCAGGGTCCGACGGGCGCGACGGGCGCTGCCGGAGCCGACGGTGCAACTGGTCCGCAGGGTCCCACCGGTGCAGCGGGTGCGGACGGTGCTGATGGCGCGACCGGACCGCAGGGTCCCACCGGTGTAACGGGTGCTGCCGGTTCGGACGGTGCCGATGGCGCAACCGGCCCGCAAGGATCGACCGGTCCAGTCGGGCCGGCAGGTCCCGACGGCGCAGATGGTGTCGATGGCGCAACAGGCCCTGCCGGTCCGACCGGTGCAACGGGCACAGCCGGTGCCGATGGCGCCGACGGTGCCACCGGTCCGCAAGGACCCACGGGTGCGACGGGCGCGGCGGGAACTGACGGCGCTGACGGTGCAACGGGCACAGCCGGTGCCGACGGCGCGGATGGTGCCGATGGCGCTACAGGTCCCGCCGGACCGACCGGCGCGACGGGTGCTGCCGGTGCCGACGGCGCGGATGGCGCCGATGGCGCAACAGGCCCTGCCGGTCCGACCGGTGCAACGGGTGCTGCCGGTGCCGACGGCGCGGATGGTGCCGATGGCGCAACAGGCCCTGCCGGTCCGACCGGTGCAACGGGCACAGCCGGTGCCGATGGCGCCGACGGTGCCACCGGTCCGCAAGGACCCACGGGTGCGACGGGCGCGGCGGGAACTGACGGCGCTGACGGTGCAACGGGCACAGCCGGTGCCGACGGCGCGGATGGTGCCGATGGCGCAACAGGCCCTGCCGGACCGACCGGTGCAACGGGCGCAGCCGGTGCCGACGGCGCGGATGGCGCCGATGGCGCGACGGGTCCCGCCGGACCGACCGGCGCGACGGGTGCTGCCGGTTCCGATGGTGCCGATGGCGCCGACGGTGCCACCGGTCCGCAAGGGCCCACGGGTGCGACGGGCTCGGCGGGAGCTGACGGCGCTGACGGTGCAACGGGCACAGCCGGTGCCGACGGCGCAGATGGTGTCGATGGCGCAACAGGCCCTGCCGGTCCGACCGGTGCAACGGGCGCAGCCGGGGCCGACGGCGCGGATGGTGTCGATGGCGCAACTGGTCCCGCCGGACCGACGGGTGCGACAGGCGCTGCCGGAGCCGACGGAGTGGACGGTGCCGATGGCGCGACCGGACCGCAGGGTCCGACGGGCGCGACGGGCGCTGCCGGAGCCGACGGTGCAACTGGTCCGCAGGGTCCCACCGGTGCAACGGGTGCTGCCGGTTCGGACGGTGCCGATGGCGCGACCGGTCCTCAAGGATCGACCGGTCCAGTCGGGCCGGCAGGTGCCGACGGCGTCGACGGTGCGGATGGCGCAACCGGGCCGCAGGGTCCCACGGGCGCGACGGGCGCGGCAGGAGCCGACGGTGCCACTGGCCCGCAAGGCCCCACCGGTGCAACGGGTGCTGCCGGCGCGGACGGTGCAACCGGCCCGCAGGGCCCCACCGGTGTAACGGGTGCTGCCGGTTCGGACGGTGCCGATGGCGCAACCGGGCCGCAAGGATCGACCGGTCCAGTCGGGCCGGCAGGTGCCGACGGCGCGGACGGTGCTGATGGCGCAACTGGTCCCGCCGGACCGACGGGTGCGACGGGTGCTGCCGGTGCCGATGGCGCCGACGGTGCCACCGGTCCGCAAGGACCCACGGGTGCGACGGGCGCGGCGGGCGCGGCGGGAACTGACGGCGCTGACGGTGCAACGGGCACAGCCGGTGCCGACGGCGCCGACGGTGCCACCGGTCCGCAAGGTCCCACGGGTGCGACGGGCGCGGCGGGAGCTGACGGCGCTGACGGTGCAACGGGCACAGCCGGTGCCGACGGCGCAGATGGTGTCGATGGCGCAACAGGCCCTGCCGGGCCGACCGGTGCAACGGGCGCAGCCGGTGCCGATGGCGCAACTGGTCCCGCCGGACCGACGGGTGCGACAGGCGCTGCCGGAGCCGACGGAGTGGACGGTGCCGATGGCGCGACCGGACCGCAGGGTCCGACGGGCGCGACGGGCGCGACGGGTGCTGCCGGAGCCGACGGTGCAACTGGCCCGCAAGGCCCCACCGGTGCAACGGGTGCTGCCGGCGCGGACGGTGCAACCGGCCCGCAGGGTCCCACCGGTGTAACGGGTGCTGCCGGTTCGGACGGTGCCGATGGCGCCACCGGTCCGCAAGGATCGACCGGTCCAGTCGGGCCAGCAGGTGCCGACGGCGCGGACGGTGCGGACGGTGCTGATGGCACAACTGGTCCCGCCGGACCGACGGGTGCGACGGGTTCGACGGGTGCTGCAGGAGCCGACGGTGCCGATGGCGCAGACGGTGCGACCGGTCCACAGGGCCCGACGGGTGCGACTGGCGCATCGGGTGCTGACGGCGCCACCGGTCCGCAAGGATCGACCGGTCCAGTCGGGCCGGCAGGTGCCGACGGAGTCGACGGCGCTGACGGCGCGACCGGACCGCAGGGTCCGACGGGCGCGACGGGCGCGGCAGGAGCCGACGGTGCCACTGGCCCGCAAGGCCCCACCGGTGCAATGGGTGCTGCCGGAGCCGACGGTGCGGACGGCGCAGACGGCGCCACCGGTCCGCAAGGTCCCACTGGTGCAATGGGCGCTGCAGGAGCCGACGGTGCAACAGGTCCGCAAGGTCCCACTGGTGCAACGGGTGCTGCGGGCACGGACGGCGCCGATGGCGCCACCGGTCCGCAAGGTCCAACTGGTGCAACGGGTGCAGCGGGTGCTGCGGGCGCGGACGGCGCTGATGGCGCAACTGGACCCCAGGGTCCGACGGGTGCGACGGGCGCCGCAGGAGCCGACGGTGCCACTGGCCCGCAAGGTCCCACGGGTGCAACGGGCGCTGCCGGAGTCGACGGTGCCGATGGCGCAGACGGTGCGACCGGTGCTCAAGGCCCTACTGGTGCAACAGGCGCCTCAGGTGCCGACGGTGCGGATGGCGCGGACGGCGCCACCGGCCCGCAAGGCCCCACCGGTGCAACGGGTGCTGCCGGAGCCGACGGCCCACAGGGCCCCACTGGCGCAACGGGTGCCGCAGGATCGGACGGTGCTGATGGCGCGACCGGCCCGCAGGGTCCGACGGGCGCGACGGGTGCTGCTGGCGCAACGGGTGCCACGGGCGCAACTGGTGCAGCAGGTCCGACTGGTGCGACAGGCGCAATCGGTCCTGCCGGCAGTGACGGTGCCGACGGCGCAACCGGTGCAACAGGCGTAACAGGCGCAACCGGACTCGACGGCCCCCACACCGGCGGCATCAACAACACCTACACGGCCCCGGCATTCATCGGAGGCGGCGAAGACAACGTGGCGAGCGGAACCCATTCGTCCGTCTCGGGCGGCTACAAGAACACCTCCTCTGGCCAGGATTCCTTCGTTGGAGGTGGCTTCTCGAACACGGCTGCAGGAAACCGTTCGTTCGTGGGAAGTGGAAGCTACAACGTCGCGACGAACCACTACTCGACGGTCTCGGGCGGTACCAGCAACGATGCCCGATTGGGATCGAACATCGGCGGCGGTCGGCTCAACGACGCTTGGGCGACAAGGTCCGTGGTCGGCGGCGGCATGTACAATTACATTGCCGCCAACTCCACGAGTGCGACCATCGGTGGCGGCTACGACAATTACATTGCCACTGCGCTCTTCAGCACGATCGCGGGAGGCAAGCTGAACACGACGGGTGCCAACTTCGCCACGGTGGGCGGTGGCGAGAACAACGCCGCCTCGGACTACTGGGCAACGGTGAGCGGAGGCAGGTCCAACTCCGCTTCGGGTTTGGTTTCTGCGATTGGCGGCGGGATCGGCAACCAGGCCACGAGTACCGCCGCGACGGTTGGCGGAGGCGACGGCAACATGGTTTTGGCCGACTACGCTACGGTCGGCGGCGGCACGGCGAACACAGCCAACTCGCTCGCGGTCGAGGCAATCGTGGGGGGCGGGCGCAACAACACCGTCTCGGCCGAAGCTGCGGCCATCCTGGGCGGCTTCTCCAATCAGGCCTCGGGCACCCACTCGTTCATCGGGAGCGGGTGGATGAATGTCGCCTCTGGTGACATCGGCATCGTCGTTGGCGGCGAATCCAACACCGCGTCCGGCAACCATGCAGTCGTGGGAGGTGGAAAGGACAACATCGCCTCCGGTATCAGGAAGCCCACTGTCGGCGGCGGCGAAGGCAACCTCGCGTCCGACGACCATGCCACCGTGGGAGGCGGGTTCAACAACACGGCGTCCGCCTATCGCGCGTTCGTGGGGGGCGGGCGCAACAACACGGCGTCCGGCCGTCGCGCGTTCGTCGGTGGCGGATACGACAACACCGCCATCGGCCAGAGCAGCACCGTGGCGGGAGGCGGCAGCAACTACGCTGCCGACACCTACGCCGCCATCGGGGGCGGTTACAGCAACAGCGCGTTGGGACTCTCGTCCACGGTTCCGGGTGGGCGCGACAACCTGGCTTACGGCACCTACAGTTTCGCCGCGGGGCGGCGTGCCAAGGCCAACCACGTCGGTGCCTTCGTCTGGGGCGACAGCACGAACGTAGACAAGCTCTCCGCGGGAGTGGACACGTTCAACGTGTTCTCGGGCGGCGGCGCGACGTTCTACGCGGACGTGGACGTGCAGGGTGCGTTGACCGTGAACGGATCGCCCGTCGGCGGCACGGGTCCGCAGGGTCCCGCTGGTCCGACAGGTGCCACGGGCGCGACGGGTGCAGCTGGCGCCGACGGCGCTGATGGTGCCGATGGCGTAGCCGGTCCCACGGGCCCCACCGGCGCAACGGGCACTACCGGCCCAGCCGGTGCAACCGGTGCCACCGGTCCGCAGGGTGCCATCGGTCCGGCGGGAACCGACGGGCCACACACCGGAGGCATCAGCAACGTCTACACGCCGACTGCCTTTGTTGGAGGTGGATTCGGCAACACCGCGTCGGGAGCCGACGCAACCGTCGGCGGCGGCAAGAGCAACACCGCCTCCGGAACTCGCTCGACCATCGCCGGTGGCTACGGGAATGTAGCCAACAGCCAGCAATCAACGGTCGCTGGTGGATGGGCAAATACAGCTGGCGAGCGAGCTGCCGTCGGCGGTGGACGGAACAACCAGGCGACGAGCAGCTACACCACGATCGCCGGTGGCAAGGACAACATGGCGATCTCGTACGCTGCGACAATCGCAGGCGGCAAGGCGAACGAGGCGGGTGCCCCGACGATTCGCTATGCCTCGGTGGGCGGCGGATACAACAACTCAGCAACAAAGCAATCCGCAACAGTTGCGGGAGGTGAAGCGAACGTGGCCGACGGCACCTTCGCCGCGATTGGCGGAGGCGGGACCAACCAAGCGACGGCCGATGCCTCCACCGTGTCTGGCGGTTATGGAAACCAAGCCACCAACCCGTTCGCTACCGTGGGCGGTGGTGAGGACAACCTAGCCTCCGCCGAGCACGCTACTGTCGGAGGTGGGCGAACCAATGCTGCATCCGGCGAACACGCCACGGTGGGAGGCGGCGTGTTCAACTCCGCCACTGACCCGCGCGCGACGGTTGGCGGCGGTTCCAACAACATCGCCGAAGGCTACTACGCGACAGTTGGCGGCGGTTTCGCCAACGATGCGTATGGCCACGCCGCGGTGATCGGCGGCGGGCAGGACAACTTCACTCTGGGTAACTGGGCGACGGTCAGCGGCGGTTGGAACAACGAAGCCTTGGGCAACTACGCGACGGTCGCTGGAGGAGGTGGAAACTACAATGCGAACACCGCCGGCGGCGATTGGTCCAGCGTCGGAGGTGGCAAGCTGAACACCGCGTCCGGTGAGGGCGCGATCATCCCTGGCGGACGCGACAACACGGCCTCCGGGGCCTACAGCTTCGCAGCAGGACGGGTTGCGCAGGCCACCCACGACGGGTCTTTCGTTTGGGGTGACAGCGTTCCTGGCACCAAGACGTCCTCGGCGCTCGATCAGTTCAACGTCTACGCCAGCGGCGGCGCGCGCATCTTCAGCAACACCGTTGCGACCTCGGGCGTGCTGCTCGCACCGGGCGGCAACAGTTGGTCCGCGGTCAGTGATCGGGACGCCAAGGAGCACTTCGAGGCGGTCGATGTGCGCGCGGTGTTGGCGGCCGTGGCCGCCCTCCCCATCACCACCTGGAACTACAAGACCCAGGCCGATGGCGTGCGGCACATGGGACCGATGGCGCAGGACTTCCGGGCGGCGTTCGGACTCGGCGTCAGCGACCGGCTGATCGACACCATCGATCCCGACGGCGTGGCGCTGGCTGCGATCCAGGGGCTGAACGCCCGGGACCAGGACGTGTTGCGGGCGCTGGCCGAGAAGGACGCGGAGATCGCCGCGATGCAGGCGCGGCTTCAGGACGTGGAGGCGCGGCTGGCGGCGTTGATGCAGCTCTTGGAGGACGGCGACGGAACGCGTTGACGCCGTGTGAGGAGGAGGTGCGCGCGGGCGCCTAGCCGCCCCAAGCGGCGAGGTACGCGCGCACCTTCTCGGCGGACTTCCCCTCGGTGTCGAGCTCGTAGACGAGCTTGGCGAACTTCTCGCGGCGGGCCGGCGTGCCGAGGTTGCCCATGTCCTGCAGGAAGACGAGCAGGGTGGCGGCCTCCACGCGGCGTCCGCCCGCGCGGGTGGCGGTCTCGAGCGCGGTGTTGGCGCCGCGCCAGTCGGCGCTGCTGCCGAGTTCGTTGAAGCGCCCCATCAGCGCGGTGCCGCGCGCCCACTCGAGCTCGCTCTCCATGTCCTCGTCGAGGTCCTCCGCGTCCAGGCCGGCCGCGGCGTGCTCGAGCGCCTCGCCGCGACGATCCAGGGCGAGACAGGCGCGCGCGGCGAGCAGCGAAAGCGCGGGGTCGGCCCCGTGGTCGTCCAGCGCGGAGCGCACGGTGTGCAGCGCGGCCGACGCGTCGGTCGCGAGCTGAACCTCGGCCTCCTCGGCCGCGGTGCTGCGCTCGGCGGCGCCGCCGTCCGAGCAGGCCATGAGCGCACCCAGGCAGAGGGCCGCGCCGATCCGCTTCACGCTCGTCTTCATGCCGCTCATCGTTCCGGGTCGGTGCCTCCCAGTCCAGGGCGCTGTCCAGGGTGCTGTCCAGCGCGCTGATTGCAGTCGGGACCGGCGAGGCTCCCGGCTAGGATGGCCCGCCATGTCCGGAACTGAGACGAGCGAGCGCCCGCGCACCTTCCTGATCGACGGCTCCGCGCTGGCCTACCGCAGCTACTTCGCGCGCGGGCCCGGGCCCGCCTTCGCGTACGCAGCCTCGCTGATCGCGCTCACCGACCGCGGCAAGCCCGACTACGCCGTGGTCGCAATGGACACGCCCGAGCCGACCTTCCGGCACGAAGCGTTCGCCGACTACAAGGCCACGCGCCAGAAGACGCCCCCCGACCTGATCGAGCAGTTGCCGATGTTCGAGCGCATCGCCAAGACGCTCGGCTACCCGATCTACGCCATGCCCGGCTGGGAGGCCGACGACGTGCTCGGCACGCTCGCGAAGCAGGCCGAGGCCGCCGGACACCTAGTGTACATCGTCACCGGCGACAAGGACTTCATGCAGGTCGTGTCCGACGACGTGTTCATGTGGGTCCCGGCCGGCGCGGGCGCCGACCCGGTCATCGTGGACAAGGACGGCGTGCGCGCGAAGTTCAACTGCCGGCCCGACCAGGTCATCGACGTGCTCGCGATGATGGGCGACAGCAGCGACAACATTCCCGGCATCCCGCGCGTCGGCGAAAAGACTGCGCTCAAGCTCATCGCCGAGTACGAGGGACTCGACGACCTCTACGAGAAGCTGGACGAGATCAAGCCGGCCAGCCTCCAGGCGCGTCTGCGCGAAGGGAAGGAGATGGCCTACCTGAGCCAGGACCTGGCCACCATCCGCACCAGCGCGCCGGTCGAGCTGGACCTGAAGGCGCTGGAGTTCGCCGGACCCGACCGCAAGGCCGCGCGCGAGTTGTTCGTGGAGATGGACTTCCCGACGCTCGCCGAACGACTCGGTCACGAGGAGAGCGACGAGGAGCGCGACTACCGCGTCGTCACCACCAAGAAGGGCTACGACGCCTTCCTGAAGGAACTGCGCGCCGCGAAGCAGGTCGTGTTCGACACCGAGACGACCTCGCTGACCGCGCTCGAAGCCGAGCTGGTCGGCATGTCCTTCAGCTTCGAGGAGAGCGTGGCCTGGTACCTGCCGGCCAATCTCGAGGCACCGATCTTCGGGCCCGGCGAGCGCGCGCGCACCGCTCGCGAACGCTCCGAGGGCGACGGCAGCGGGATGTTCGATCGGCGTGCCGACGGCGAGGACCTCACCACCGGCCGCGGCCTGATCGACGACCCGCTCGTCCCCCCGCCCGGCAGCGACCTCGCGCGCTTCCTCGCCGACGTGAAGCCGGTGCTCGAGAACCCGAAGGTCGAGGTCATCGGGCAAAACCTGAAGTACGACCTGCTGGTGATGGGCCGCTACGGCGTCATCCCCGCCAACGCCGCCTTCGACACCATGCTCGCGAGCTACTGCCTCGACGCGCACCAGAGCCAGCACGGGCTCGACTTCCTCGCGCTCAAGCACCTCGGCATCACCAAGATCCCGACCAAGGAGCTGATCGGGACCGGCAAGAAGCAGATCTCGATGTGGGACGTGCCGGTCGCGAAGTGCGGCGACTACGCCTGCGAGGACGCCGACGTCACAGGGCGCCTCTATCGTCTGTTCGACGGGGAGGTTTCCGGATCCGACGTCGAACACGTCTTCCGCGAGATCGAGATTCCGACGCTGCGCGTGCTCGAGACCATGGAGCGCCACGGCATCCTGATCGACATCGCGCACCTGCGAACGCTCAGCGTCGAGATGGGCGAACGCGTCGAGGCCCTCACCAGCGAGATCCACGCCACGGCCGGCGAGGAGTTCAACGTCGGCAGCCCCAAGCAGCTCTCGCAGATCATCTTCGAGAAGCTGAAGGTGCACGAGGAGCTCGGCGTCAAGCGGTTGCGCAAGACCAAGACCGGCTACAGCACCAACGCCGAGGCGCTGGAGCTCTTGTCCGAGCACCCGATCGTCTCGCAGGTGCTCGAGTGGCGGCAGCTCACCAAGCTCAAGAGCACCTACGTGGACAGCCTGCCCGAGTTGGTGCACCCGGTCACGGGGCGCATCCACACCTCGTACAACCAGGCCGTCGCGAGCACCGGGCGGTTGTCATCGTCCGACCCCAACCTGCAGAACATTCCGGTGCGCACCGAGATGGGCCGGCGCATCCGCGAGGCGTTCGTGGCCGAGCCGGGGCGCGTGCTGCTCGCCGCCGACTACAGCCAGGTCGAGCTGCGGCTCATGGCGCATCTCTCCGGCGACACGTCGCTGAAGGCGGCGTTCCAGGATCGCGACGACATCCACCGTCGCACCGCGGCGCTGGTCTTCGGCCTGCCCGAGGACGAGGTCACCTCCGAGCTGCGCGGCCGCGCCAAGGCGATCAACTTCGGGATCATCTACGGCATGGGCGCGCAGCGCCTCGCGCGCGAGACGGGTATCTCCAACAAGGAGGCGGCCGCGTTCATCGAGCAGTACTTCACGGTCTTCTCGGGCGTGAAGGCATGGCTCGACGGCACGCGGGAGTTCGCGCGCAAGGAAGGCTACGTCTCCACGCTGACCGGGCGCCGCCGCAAGATCGAGGGTATCGACAGCGGCGACCCGCGCATGGCCGCCGGCGCGCTGAACGTCGCCGTGAACACGCCGCTGCAGGGCACCGCCGCCGACCTGATCAAGATCGCCATGATCCGCATGCAGGCCGAGCTGACCGAGCGCAAGCTGGCCACGCGCATGCTGCTGCAGGTGCACGACGAACTCGTGTTCGAGGTGCCCGAGGACGAGTTGGACGCCCTGCGCCCGCTGGTCACCGAGGTGATGGAGTCGGCGCTCGAGATCGACGTGCCGCTCGAGGTCTCGACCGGCGAGGGCCACAACTGGGTCGAGGCCCACTAGCGCGCGGCCAGCCGGCTCTCCAGGAAGGCGACCAGGGGCTCTGCATAGGCGGAGCCCGCGCAGCCCATCAGGTTGTGGTGCGTGCAATGCGGCAGGACGATGGACTCCGCACCCGGCGCCGCGGCGCACAGGCTCTCGAACTCCTCGAGCCCGACCCGGCGGTCCTCGGCGCCGCGCGCCAGCAAGAGGCGCCAGGGATCGAAGCGCGGCACGTAGTCGACGGGACGCAGCAAGTCGCGGTCCAGATCGAAGCGCCACTCGAGCATCAGGCGCGGCGCCCAGGCGAACGGCCACAGCATGCGTGGCAGGTGCAATCGGATCCGGTTGGCGTAGGCCGACCCGATGTCGTCGTACAGGCTCTCCAGCACGACGGCGTCCAGCTCGGCCGTGCTCTGCGCGGCGTACACGATGGCCGCCGCGCCCAACGATTCACCCCAGGCGGCGAGCGGCTCTCCCGGCCAGCGCTCGCGCGCGTACGCCACTGTCGCCTCGACGTCATGTCGCTCGTTCCAGCCGAAGCTCACGCGCGTGCCGTCGCTCTCCCCATGCGCGCGCAGGTCCACCGCGATGCCCCGGAATCCGGAACGCACCAGGAACTCCAGGCGATCCGCCCGGCGCCGCCCCTGGATGCCGTGAAAGACCAGGACGGTGCCGCGCGCTCCCTCTTTCGGCAGGACGACCCAGGCCGCCAGGTCCAGACCGTCAGCGGTGCGCAGCGTGACGTCCTCGCAAACCAAGCCCGATCCTTCCGGGCGCGCTCCGGGCGCGCGGTGGTAAGGGGACGTCAGGTAGTCGGCGGCCCACCAGCTTCCTGCCGCCAAGCCGATCGCGCCGAACACGGCCAGGCCGAGAGAGGTTGTCACGATCCGGCGTCGCCAATTCGTGCCTGCTCGCATCCGCCCTCCGCCGCGTCTCCGACCCGACCATCCTATGGATCAGTCGGGACCGGGATACGGCCGGACCCCGCGGAACGTCTACGCCGGGCTCACTTCACCTTCTTGAGGTGCGACTTCAGCTTGCGCGTGTCCACCGACTCCCACGCGGAGACGATGGCCTCGCGCGTCGCCTCGGACGTGCCCTGGTAGGCGGGCTGCAGACCGTGCGCGTCCTGCGCGCGGTGCAGGGCCGACAGATCGGACAGCAACCCGGTCAGCGCCTTCGGCTTCTTGGCCAGCATGTAGTCGAGCGACGCCCAGGTGAGCATCTGCGACGGCACGGCCAGCCCCACGCCCGCCTGGCTCAAGGCCTCGTCGGCCAGGGCGTACTTGCGATCCTTCATACGCTTGGACAGCAGGTCCCGCGTGCGCTTGGGCCAGTCGAAGTGGTCTTCGCTCTTCACGAACCCTGCCGCGTTGAACTGGTAGATGGACTGGAAGAGGCGTTGCTCGACCACGAAGCCGATGCCCCAACGCAGCGTCTCGGGCAACGGCCCGAAGTGCCTCGCAAGGTGCATGTGCGTGAACTTGGCCACGACCTCGTTGCCCAGGCGGAACTCGTCGTCGCCCGCGGTGGCATCTCCGGCCAGGTCGAAGGTCGGCTGCACGAAGATCCCGGCGTGGCGCATGGTCACGCCGTTCGGGTCGGCTGCGAAACTGGCGGCTGTGGCGCGCTCCAACACGCGCTGGTCGGCGAAGGCGTCCATCAGGCCCGTCCACGCGTCGGAGTGCAGGCCCTCCTTGTCGAAGAGGAAGGCCACGGTGGCGACGGGCGGCCGCTTCGGTGCGTCGGCCTCTCCCGCGGCCAGCGGCTCGATCAGGTCGGAGGCCTCGTCCATCCAGACGGCGGCCTGTCGGAGCTGCTCGGCGTCGGCGGTGCCGATCACGAGCACCTCGGCGCGCTGGCCCACGGCGATCTCCATCCCCAGGTCCAGCGCCACGGGCGCCCAGCGGTTCAGCGCGACCCGAACGGTCAGCGGCAGCTTCTTCTGCACCGAGCCGAGCGTCGCGCGCTTGCTCCCGTAGTGCACCGACGCGTCGACCAGGGCGGGCTGAAGCGTGCCCGGCTCCTCGACATCGTTCGCCATCTGTCCCGGGGCGACGTTAGCCACCACGATCAGCACGAGCGCCATCGCGAACACTCTCGTCATGGTCCTCTCCTCCGATTCGATCCGTTGGCCGCCCCTGATTGGGAGCGATACGCCCGACCCGTCGGAGAGGTAACGAACGCCGCCCCGAATCTCTTACGGGGAATCTGCACTCGGACGTCGGAGGCGCGGACGTACCGCACCAGCGCGCCGGCGCTCAGCGGCGGAAGACGACCTCGCCCATCACCATCGTGAGCTGCGGCCAACCCCACAGCTCCATGCCCTCGTAGGGCGTCTGCTTCGCCTTGCTCTGGTGCTCCGCGCCGTGCACGACGCGGGCAACCTCCGGGTCCACGAGCACCAGGTCGGCGTCGCAGCCCTCCTCGATGCGTCCCTTGTTGGTGAAGCCGTGCACCTCGGCGGGTGTGCGGGCGGCGCGCTCGATCACCGTGCGCAGCGGCAGCAGGCCGCGCCGCGCCAGGGTCAGGCACAGCGGCATGAAGATGTCCAGGCACGGGATGCCGGACGGCGCGCGCGGGAACTCGCGCGCCTTCTCGTCCGCGGTGTGCGGCGCGTGGTCCGACGAAAGGCAGTCCACGGTGCCGTCGCGAAGGGCCTCGAGCAGCCGGTCGCGGTCCGTCCCGGTCTTGATCGACGGGTTCACCTTCAGCAGCGTGCCGACGCGCGCCGTGTCCTCGTTCGTGAAGTAGAGGTAGTGCGGACAGGTGCCGGAGGTGACCTCCTGCCCGCGCGCGCGGGCGTCGGCCAACAGGTCAACCGCCCCGCCGGTGGAGAGATGGAACACGTGCAGCCGCGTGCCCTCCTCCTTCGCCATGCGCAGCGCCGTCTCGGTGGCCTTGATCTCGGCCAACGCCGGCCGCGCCAGGTGGAACGCCGCGGCGCCCTCCTCGCCGTGCTCCGCGATGCCGGCTTCGATCAGGTCGCCGTCCTCGGCGTGCACGAACAACCAGTGCCCGGTGGCCGCGACCGCGCCGAACATCGCGGCCAGGCGTTCCTCGCCACGCACGTCGAGGCCTCCGGTGGAAGGCCCCATGAACAGCTTGTAGCCGGCCACCAGCTCGGACATGTCGGAGACGTTTTCGACCGCCTCGGGCACGAGGCTCCCGTAGACGCCGATGTTCACCACCGACTGCGGCCGCACGAGCGCGAGCTTGTCCTCGATCGCCGCGCGGCTGGTCATCAGCGGTGGGTTGTTCTGGATCTCGAGCAGCGTGGTGATGCCGCCCGCCGCCGCGGCGCGCGTGCCGGTGTCGTAGCCCTCCTTGCGCGCCAGGCCCGGCTCGCGCAGGTGCACGTGGTCATCGATGAAGCCCGGCAGCAGCCAGCGCCCCGCGCCGTCGACGCGATGGGCGCCCTCGCTTGCCTGGATCGTGCCGGCGGACGCGACGGCCACGATCTCGTGACCCTCCACGAGCACGTCGAACCGCTCGGTGTCGTCCCGCTCGGGGAGGATGACGTCCGCGAAGAGCGTCGCGCTCAGCGATCCGCCCTCATGACCGCCACGGTGAGATCGTCGAGCGGCTCCGCAGCGCCCTCGGCCCAGGCCAGGGCGTCGCCGAAGACACCCTCCATGAGTTCCTCGGCGCTGCCGCGGCCGTGCCGCTTGATCGACTCGATCACGCGCTCGGGTCCGTACATCTCCTCGCCCTGACGCAACTCGGTCAGGCCGTCGCTGAACATGACGACGGTGTCGCCCTGCTCCAGCTTGAAGGGTCCGCGCTTGTCGTAGTCGGCATCGTCGTCCACGGCCAGCGCCATGCCCGTGACGTCGTACTCCTCGCAATCCCCGCTGGCGCCCTTGAGCAGCACCGGGCTGGTCTGGCCCGCGTTCGCGTAGACGAACTCGCCGTTCTCCGGATCGAGCACGCACAGGAACATGGACATGAACAGCTCGTCCGCGATGTCGGCCGACAGCGCGCGGTTCACGTTCCGCAGGATCGTCGCCGGGCAGTTCTCGTTCTGGCATGAGGCGCGCAGGTAGGCGCGCGCCGCAGCCATGATCAGCGCCGCGCCGATGCCATGGCCGGTCACGTCGCCGAGCGCCATGGCGATGTGGCCGTCGCGCGTGAAGAAGAAGTCGAAGTAGTCGCCGCCCGTCTCGGAGGCCGGCATGACGCGCCCGCACATCGAGTAGCCCTCGACGTGCAGCGGCCTTTCCGGCACGAGATCCATCTGGATCGTGCGCGCCAGCTCGAGGTCCTGCTGCATGCGCTGCTGCTCGAGCTTGGCCTCCATCGCGCGGCGCGTGTTCCAGAGGATGGACAGCATGTCCGCGAAGGCCTCGAAGAAGCGCAGCGTGGACCTGTCGAACGCGCGCTCGCCCGAGCGCGTGTCCACGTACAGCACGCCGAGGCGCTCCTCGGCCGCCGTCAGCGGCACGCACATGACCGACTCGATGTTGAGGTCGACCATCGACTGGCTGAGGTCGACGTCCGTCTTCTCGTGGACGGCCTTGCCGGTGCGCATGACCCCCTCGACGACATTGTGCGAGAACCGGATCTCCTGCGGGAGGTCGTTGCCCTCGGCGTCGCGGGACACCCGCAGCTTGGGTCGGCCGTCGGCCTCGATCGTGAACAGCAGGCCGCGCTCCGCGCCGACCAGGCCGATCGCGCGATCCACCATGGTGCTCAGCAGCTCCGCCGGATCGGCGGTCGAGCTGACCTCCCGCAGGCTGTTGACCAGCATGCGGATACGCCGGTTCGCCTGCTGGGCATCGCCTGCGACGTACATGGTCGCGCTGGCATCCGACGGCAACTGGTCCGGCAGGTTGCGCAGGTGCTCGGGGAGCTCGATCGGCTCGGGGTCGGGCTCGGGCGGGCGGCGACGTCGGAACAGGGCTGACATGGGGCGCGAGTGTACCAGTCGATCCCCTCTGATCCCCCTCCAGGCGTGCGTCGCGCGCGCCGTTCGTCCGCGCCTGGCGTCTCGGCTTGACCTGACCGTCGCACCCTTCCAGAATGCTCGCCTGCTCGAACGGGGGCGTACCGAGCGGCCTCCGAGCACCAACCTTCCGAAGGAGCCGTCGAGAGTCCATGAAAGTCGTGAAAGAGACCTATGACGGCGCGGTCGTGCTGACGCTCAAGGGCGAGTTCGACTCGTTCGTGACCGGCGCGTTCGCCAGCGAGATCGACAAGGTCGTCGCCGAGGGAACCAGCGCCATCGTGCTCAACCTGCGCTACGTGAAGTTCGTGAACAGCACGGCGCTCGGCTCGATGATCAAGGCGCGCAAGTCCTGCCGCGGCGCGGGCGGCGATCTCGTCATCAGCCAACCCAGCAACGCGGTCACCGAGGCCATGACCTCGCTCGGTCTCGACCGGCTGTTCTCGATCCTCGAGAGCGACGACGAGGCGCTTGCCACCCTGGAGTCGTCCGACGGCTCGGGCGGAGCCGACGCCTGATGAAGCTCCTCAAGGAGAACCGCGACGGGATCGTCGTGATCACCCTCGAGGGCGAGTTCGACGCGTTCGTCATCAAGGCGTTCAACAACGAGATCACGAAGATCCTGGAGGAGGGCACGGACCGCATCGTGCTCAACCTCGGCCCGGTGAAGTTCGTGAACAGCACCGCGCTCGGCTCGATCCTGAGGGCGCACAAGGAGTGCGCGCGCGCGGGCGGCAGCCTGGTCGTCAGCCAGCCCAGCGTGGCCGTGCGCGATGCCATGCAGTCGCTCGGCCTGGATCGCCACTTCTCGATCTGCGCCACCGACGACGAGGCCATCGCCGCGCTTCAGGGCGAGGGCGCAGTGGACATCGACCCCGACAGCGCCAGCGCGGTGATGATCCACATCCCCGAATCCACCCGCACGCAGGTGGCCAAGATGACGCGCCTCGACTCCGACAGTCTCGAGTGCCGCCTCAACAAGCCGCCGGACAAGCTCGTTCACGGCCGCACCGTGCAGTTGAAGTTCCGCCTGCCGCTGTACCGCAAGGAGTACTTCGAGCCTGCCGCGCGCATCGAGGCCGTCGAGAGCGGCACGGCCGGTACCACGCTGGCCATGCGCTTCACCGAGATCTCGCCCGATGACCAGGCGGCGATCGAGAGCTTCGTCGCCGACATGAACGAACTCCGCCGGGCCGCCCGCGGCCAGGCCTGACGCTCAGGTCGCGAGGGTCAGGACAGAGACCTCGCACGCTCCGGCGCAGAGCAGCGCGCGACTGGCCGCATCGGCCGTCGCCCCAGTGCTGAGCACGTCGTCGATCAGCAGCACACGCCGTCCGTCCACCCGGTACGGCACCGCCCGGAACGCCGCCGCGGCCTGAAGACGACGCGCGACGCGCGAGCGCCCCGCCTGCGGACCGTCCTCTCGCCGACGCCGTAGCGCGCGCGGGTCGCAGGGCAGACGCGCGTGTTGCGCGAAGGACAACGCCAACCCCACCGCCTGGTCGTAGCCGCGCCGCTTGCGCGACGCGCGCCGCGCGCAGACCGGGACGACCAATGCGCGCTTGCGATCGTGCACGAACGGCGCCGCCCGCGGCGCGCCGGCAAGCATCGCGCCCAGCGGCGCCAGCGCGTCCTGCCGACCGCGATACTTGAAGGCGTGCACGATCTGTCGCGCCGCCCCCCGGTAGCGCCACATCGCCGCCGCGCCCCGGAAGGCATACCGCCGCCCGAAGCGCCGGCAGCGTCCGCAACCGCCCGCGCCGAGACGCGCGCGGCTCCATCCGGCGCCGCATGTCGAGCAGCACGGCCCGAGCGGCGGCACGCATGCACCCAGGCAGGTCGGGCACAGCGGGCCATTCGCCGGTTCACCGCAGGCGCCGCAGACACCCGGCAGCATCAACGCCCGGAGGCTGGCCGCCAGGTCAGAGGCGGCGTTCCGCGCCCACGTGCCGCACGGGCGCAAAGGCGTCATCGCTCGCGGCGCGACGAGGCGCTTCGGCTGCCAGGCCCAGCGCCGCGCGGACGCGACGCGAGTAGTCGCCGATGGAGTCGTCCTCCTGCGCCGGCACCGAGAGGATCTCCCCGATCTCGCGGGTCACGTTCGGATGGCGCTCGAAGTTCCAGTCGCCCTGCTCGGTGAGGAACTCCGCCAGCAGCTTGCGGAACAGGGACAGGCTCCACGCCCGGCAGGCCACGCGCAGCAGCAGCGTGATGATCAACACTGCGGACGCCAGCAGCGCGAAGGCCACGACCTGCTCCTGGCGCGCCGCCGGGGCGGTCTCGAGGCTGACCGCGGCGCCGGCCAGGATGTCCGGCGCGAGCTCGTGCACGATCTGCAGCGAGAAGCCGACCATCAGGAACAGGAAACCGATGAAGATCTCGGCCTTCGCGCGCAGCTGGTCCAGAACCGTGCGCAGTCGTTGCGGCCGCTGCACACCGAAGTGTTCGTGAATGAAGCGCCGCGGCCGACGGATGCCGATCGAGTTGGCCAGGAAGATCACGCCGATGATGTCGAACGCCAGCGCGATCGTGGCCAGGTTGATGACGTCCAGCACCGCAGGAGCCTCCCTCGTCCCGCGCAGGCCCCATGGCCGTGCGCGCGTACGACCGATGATACCGGCCGGGAGGGCCCCGATGCTTGTCCGAGTCCACCGATCCCTGACGGCGGCGCCCGCGGCTCGTTACGCGCCGAGAAGCCCCGCCTTCCAGGCGAAGGCCAGCGTGACCGAGGCCACGGCCACGGCCATCCACAACTCGCCGTTCTCCGCGAATCGCACCGCGTCCCATCCGCGCACGTTGCGGCCGTAGGGCCGCACGCGCGGGAACACGACCGGCACCGCAGCGGACCAGGCCTCCCACGCCTCGCCGTGACGGCGCTGCAGGCGCTCGCCCTCCACGCGCACCTTGCGCGGCAGGTAGTAGGCGAAGAACACCAGCAGCACGCCGGCCAGGACGACCAGGTGCGCCGGCAGGACGCGGCCGCCCCACTCCAACGGCAAGCGCGCCATCAGCGCGAAGCCGCTGAAGATGCACAGGCGCCCGAAGTAGAGCGGGTTCTGCACGTGGCGGTAGGGCCCGCTCACCGCCAACTCGCGCGACTTCAGCAGGTGACCGGCCGACCAGACGCGCCAGGTCTCACCCAGCGCGACCAGCACGGCCCCCACGCCGACGCTCACCGCTGTCGGCTCTGCGATCCAGACCAGCAGCGCGACGAAGGCCATCGTCGCCAGCAGCCGGGCCGAGCCCGCCACGCCGCGCTTGCGTAGGCCGCGCGTCCAGCCTCCCGCCTCCTCGCTCATCGCTTGCTCGAACTCCGGCCGAGCAGGCGTCGCCGCCCCTGCTTCAACGACGCCAGGACGCGGCGCAGCAACGGCGGCCGCGCGAGCAACTCCTGTTGGTCCGCGCTCAGCGGTCGACCGTGCTGGTCGCGCTGGCGCGCCGCCGCGAGCCGGTCCATGGCCAGCAACTGCCGGCGCGCGAGACGCCCGAGGCCTTCGTCCGCCACGAGGGCCATCTCGAAGTCGACCAGGTGCACGTCGAGCGAGTCGTCCACCAGGATGTTGCGGCGATGCAGGTCGCCGATGATCACGCCGCGCGCGTGGATGGTCGCAACCAGGCGGTCGAGCGCGTCGAACACCTCGGTGGGCACCGCGCCGCGCTCCAGGTCGGACAGGCGCGTGCCCGGGACGCGGCCCATGACGAACCCCGTCGGCCAGGCGGCCAGCAACGGCGGCACGCCGGGGAGGCCCTCCAGGCGGCGCAGCGCCCGCACCTCGTTGCGCAGCAGCAGCTTGCGCGGGTAGCGCGCCAAGGGTCGGCGCATCGGACGGCTGAAGTCCTTGCAGACAACGGCGCGGTCCTCGTCCGAGGCGCCGAACAGCCGCGCCTTCCTGTCGTGACGCGTGGGCGCGATCTGCGACCAGGCCAGCGCGTCCCAGGGCGGCGGCAGCTGCTGCGGGCGCGAGACGGGATCCGGCGCCGCGTGCAGCGGCTTGTCGCGCGGGTTGAGACGCCGGGCGCTCCCGCGGTCCCGCCGCGGGATCGTCCCGCCCGCCCCCGTCGGCCGTGCGCCCTGCTCTGGATCCACGCGTCCTCGTCCCGTCGCCGGCACCCGTGCGGCGCAGCCCGGAGCGCCGGCGGTGCCCCCGTGGGCTCCGCTCTGCTAGCATCCCGACTCGACCGACCGCCGAGCCGGAGAGCATAACGTCGTGGCCGATCCCGTCATCGATCCGCAGCTGGTCCAGCGCGTGGCCGAGCTCGCGCGCCTCGGCCTCTCGGAGCAGGAACTGGCCGCGGCGAGCGCCGAGCTCCAGGGCATCCTGGCCCACTTCGAGGCCCTCCAGGCCGTGGACACCGAGGGCGTCGAGCCGCTGGTCCACGCGCTCGAGTCGCCCGGCCTCCCGGCCGACGACGCGGCGTGCGACTTCCCCGACCCGCGCCACGCGCTGCTGCCGCTGACGAAGCACGCGCGCGAAGGCTTCTTCGTCGTGCCGCGCGTGCTGGACATCGCCGAGGGCGGCGACGGCTCCGTCGCGAGCTGATCGATGGACAGCGCGATCGAGATCGCCGCGGGCGTTCGGGAGGGGTCGCTCGACCCCGTCGCCGTGACCGAGGGTGCGCTGGAGCGCCTGGCCCAGCACGACCCGACCATCCACGCCTACCTGGATGCCGACCGCGACCGCGCCCTGGGCCGCGCGCGCGAGGTCGCCGAGCAGGTGGCGCGCGGGGACAACCCCGGGCGCCTCGCCGGCGTGCCGATCTCGCTCAAGGACAACATCGCCGAGCAGGGCTCCACGCTCACGGCGGGCTCTCGCATCCTGGAGGGCTATCGCGCCCCCTACACAAGCCACGTGGTCGAACGGCTGCTGGCGGAGGGCGCCGTCCCGGTCGGGCGCACCAACCTGGACGAGTTCGCGATGGGCGCTTCCACCGAGAACTCGGGTTGGGGCCCGTCGAAGAACCCGTGGGACACCTCGCGCGTGCCGGGCGGCAGCAGCGGCGGCAGCGCCGCGGCGGTCGCGGCCGGCGTCGTGCCGGTCGCCCTGGGCAGCGAGACCGGCGGGTCCATCCGCCAGCCGGCGGCGTTCTGCGGCATCACCGGATACAAGCCGACCTACGGTTCGGTCTCGCGCTACGGGCTGGTCGCCTTCGGCAGTTCGCTGGACGTGATCGGTCCGCTCGCGGCGCGCGCCGCGGATGCCGCGCTGGTCTACGACGTGATCGCCGGTCACGACCCGCGCGACAGCACCTCGCTGCCCGGCGCGCGCGCGTCCGCCAGCGACGAGCCCGCGCGGTTGAACGGTCAGCGCGTCGGCGTGCCGGCCGAGTTCATGGACGACTCGGTGGATGCCGGCGTGCGCGAACGCATCGAGGAGTCGCTCGAGCAGATGGCGTCCGCCGGCGCGACGGTCACGCGCATCCCGCACGGCCGGCTCGCGAACATGCACCAGGCCATCCCGGTCTACTACATCGTCGCGTCGAGCGAGGCCTGCTCGAACCTCGCGCGCTTCGACGGCATCCGCTACGGGCCGCGGCGCGACGGCGACGACCTGCTCGAGACCTACGCGAAGACGCGCGGCGAGTTGTTCGGCGCCGAGGTGCGCCGACGCATCATGCTCGGCACCTTCGCCCTCTCCGCCGGCTACCTGGACGCCTGGTACAAGAAGGCGCTGTCGGTGCGACGCCTGATCCAGGAGCAGCTGAACTCCCTGCTGACCGAGTTCGACCTGCTCGCGGGGCCGACTTCGCCGTTCCCCGCCTTCGCGCTGGGCGAGCGCAGCGAAGACCCCTACCAGATGTACCTGTGCGACCTGCTCACCGCGCCGATGTGCCTGGCGGGCATCCCGTCGATCTCGGTGCCGTGCGGCCTGGTCGAAACCGGCGCCGGCACCTCGCTGCCGGTGGGGCTGAACCTCTCGGGCCGGCTGGGCGAGGACCATCGCGTGCTCGCGGCGGCCGCAGCCTTCGAGGCCGCGCGCGGCGAGCCGGAGCGCAGCCCGCTGCACGGAGCGGTCGCATGAGGCCTTCCCCCTCCACCGCGACGCGCTGGGAGCCGGTGGTCGGGCTCGAGGTGCACGTGCAGCTCGCCACGCAGAGCAAGATGTTCTGCCGCTGTCCCGCGCGCTTCGGCAGCCCGCCCAACACGCACGTCTGCCCGACCTGCAGCGGTCAGCCCGGGACCCTGCCGGTGCTCAACGCCGACGCGCTGCGCCTCGGCGTCCTGGCCGGGCTCGCACTCGGCTGCACGGTCGACCCGAGCACCAAGTTCGACCGGAAGAACTACTTCTATCCCGACCTGCCCAAGGGCTACCAGATCTCGCAGTTCGACCGACCGCTGTGTCGCGACGGCGTGCTCGACTACGAGTTGCCGGACGGCGGCTCGCGTCGCGTGCACATCGTGCGCGCACACCTCGAGGAGGACAGCGGCAAGATCGTGCACCCGGGCGGGATGGACATCTCGCTGGTCGACCTGAACCGCGCGGGGACGCCGCTGCTCGAGATCGTGAGCGCGCCCGACCTGCGCAGCACGGCGGAGGCCAGCGCTTACCTGCAGGCGCTGCGGCGCGTCCTGCGCTACGCCGGCGTGTCCGAGTGCGACATGGAAAAGGGCAGCTTCCGCTGCGACGCGAACATCTCGCTGCGGCCGGCGGGCACCGAAACGCTGGGCACACGCACCGAGGTGAAGAACCTCAACTCCTTCCGCTTCGTCGCGCAGGCGTTGCAGGCGGAGATCGAACGGCAGACGCGCGTGCTCGACGGCGGCGGCACGGTGACGCAGGCCACGATGGCCTTCGACCCATCCACCGGGCGCACCTCGACGATGCGTACCAAGGAGGAGGCGCACGACTACCGCTACTTCCCCGAGCCGGACCTGCCCGAGTTCACGGTCGACCCGGCTTGGGTCGCGGAGTTGCGCGCCCTGCTCCCCGAGGATCCGACGGCGCGCCATGCGCGCTTCGTCGACGCACTCGGCCTGCCCGCCCGCGACGCCGACTCGCTGATCGCCGAGCGCGAGTTGGCGGACTACTTCGAGGCCACGCTCGCGGCCGGCTCCGGCGACGCCTCCGGGACGGCCAACTGGATCCTGACCGACGTCCTGCGCCTCTCCAACGAGCGCAAGCTGCCGCTGCGCGACCTGGCCACGACGCCCGAGCGCCTCGCGCCAGTCGTGCGCATGGTCAGCGAGAAGACCCTCTCGGTGCAGGCCGGACGGACCATCATCACCCAGCTCGAAGCGCGTCCCGATCGCAACGCCGAGCAGCTGGTCAAGGAGCTTGACCTCGGACAGGTGTCCGACGAGAGCGAACTCGCGACCCTCATCGCGCAGGTGATCGAGGCGGAGACCGATCTCGTCGAGCGCTACCGCGGCGGCAAGACCAGCGTGCTGAACGCGCTGCTCGGCGCGGTCATGAAGGCCTCGGGCGGCAAGGCCAACCCGAACACAGTGCGCGAGATGCTGGCCGCGGCGCTCGCCGCGGACTGATCGCGATCGAGCGCCCCCTCAGGGCGAAGGCCCGATGTCGCCCGGGCCGATCAGGCCTTGCTCTTCCAAAGCATCCATCTTGGCCTCGATCTCCGCGGCCCAGCGCAACTTGAAGCGGTTGAAGTCCTCGAGCTCGGGAATGCTGAGCGGCAGGTGGTCGAAGACCTGTTCGAAGAACTTCTCGCCGCCGAAGTCGAACGCGGCCTTGGCGAACTCGCGGCCGTAGGCGTACTGCACCAGCTTGGTGCGTGCCAGGACGTTCACCAGGCTGGCTCCGACCGAGGCCGCCACGTCGTCCGGATCGTCCGGGTCCATCACGTTGTAGCGGCGCGCCTCCTCCACCGTGAACCCCGCCAGCGGCCTCTTGCCCGCATGCGCGCAGGCCAGCTCGGCGGCGTAGGTCGCGCGCCCCTCGATCAAACCCATGAGGGCCTGCAACTCGGGCATGCGCTTGCCGTCGGCGGCCACCTTCACGACCTCACTCATATCCGGCATGACCTGGTAGATCTGGTCGTCGTAGGCGTGTACGAGTTCGTGCGCCATGACGCCGAAGAGCATCTCCTCGGCGCGCTTGCGACTGCCGCCCGAGGAGCGCTCCAGCACCTCCTCGATGATGTAGAGCGCCTTCTCGTCCGGCAGGTAGCGACCGAGCATCGTCTCCTCGAAGACGAAGTCGGCGACGAGGTCCATGGCCGAGGTCAGGCCGGCGTTCTCCTCGAGTTCCTTCGCAAAGGCCTTCCGCCGCTCCCGTGCCTGCTCCACCGTGAGCAGCAGGGCGGGCACCGGCTCGGGCAGCCGGATCCCGGCGCCCTTGTCGAGCGCCTCGACGGCCTCCTCGTACACCTGAAAGACGAAAGCGTCGTCGAACATGCCGCCCTGCGGCACGTCCTGGGCCGCGTCCGGAGCCGGGTCCTGCCCGACGCTTGCCGCCAGACCCGCTGAGCCGCCCTCCACGGGACCGCAGCCGGCCGCGAGCAGGAGCAGGCAGCAGACAACCACCGGATTTGCAGATCGGGCTCGCATGGGCACCATCCTACCCATCAACGGCTGCCAAGTTTTCAGAACCGCGGTACGATAAGAGACCAAACCCTCCTGGCAGCCTCCTGGAAGAAAGCGGGGCCCGGTGCCCGTTCCACCGGCCCGCGCGCGATCCCCATGATCTCGACACTGTCCCGATCCGTTCGCTCGCTGGTCCTCCCTCTCCTGCTGGCCCTCGCAGGCGCCGTCCCGGCTGCCGCGCAGGCCACCACCTACGGCACCGGCTGCTCGGACGTGTTTCCCGAGCCGACGATCTCGCACAGCGGATCGACGACGCCCGGCGTCCCGGGGTTCATCCACCTGACCGGCGGTCAGCCGTTCGGCCTCGCCGTCCTGCTCATCGGCGACAGCAACACCTTCGGCTTCGGCCAACCGCTGCCGTGGGACATCGGGTTCGTCGGCGGAGTCGCCGCGGGGTGCACGCTGCAGACCTCTGCGCAACTGCAGTTGATCATGGGCGTCGACGGTGCCGGGAACGTCGCGTTCCCCTTCCCCAACCTGCCGCAACTCGGCGACGACCTCTACTTCCAGTGGGGCGTCTACGAGAACCTGGCTCCGGCCAGCCTCGTGTTCACGCAGGGTTTGCACCTGAAGTTGACGAACACGCTCACCGTCGACGTGGGCTTCGCCGACCTCGGGAGCGAGGTCGTCGGCAGCGTCGTGACGAAGCAGATCGTCACGGTGACCAACCCGACCGACGTGACGCTCAGCCTGGTGGATGCCCTGCTCACGGGGCCCGATGCCAACGACTTCGAGGTGCGCCTGCTCACGGCGCCCCCGATCGTGCTCCCGCCCGACGCGACCACCGACCTCGAGTTGATCCTGCAGCCCATGTCCACGGGCGGCAAGCAGGCCACCATGCGGCTCGTGCAGACGCCGACGGCCCCGGCGGGATTCCCGATCTCGACCGTCGAGATGGTCGGCGTCGGGCTCGGACCACCCGGCTCGGACATCCTGATGAACGCCGGCGGCGGCCTGTACGTCGACGGCGGGAGCCAGACCTGGAGCGCCGAGTTCGGCGAAACGGGCGGCAGCAGCACCACCTCGCCCGACCCGGTCACCGGCACGACCGAGCAGACGCTGTACCAGGAGATGCACACCGGCTCGTCGTTCAGCTTCGGGTTCCCGCTGCCCAACGGCATGTACGACGTCACGCTGCACTTCATGGACCCCGACTCCATCGCGCCGGGCGAGCGCGTCTTCGACGTGCGCCAGGAGGGGGCGATCGCGCTGGACGACCTCGACATCTTCGCGCAGGTCGGCCAGGACGCCGCCTACCAGGTCGCGCTGCCGCCGGTCACGCTCAGCGACGGAACCCTGGGCATCGTCTTCAACGGCTCCGCGGGCGACGCGATCGTCTCCGCCATCGAGGTGCGACGCCGCTACGCGTTCCTGGACGTCTCACCGGTCGCGCTCGACTTCGGCGCGCTGTCGATCGGCCAGTCGACGCCCATCGACCTCACGCTGATCAACACGGGCAACGACACGCTCAGCCTCTCCTCGGTCGAGTTCAACATCGGCCCGGGCGGCGGCGCAGGACACGAGTTCCTGCTGAACATCAACGGCACGATCTACACCGGCGACCACGATGACCTGACGCTTCCCGCGACGCTCGACATGGCGCCGCAGGAGGTCAAGCCGGTCGCGGTGACCTTCGCGCCCACGGAACACCAGGACAACGACATCGAACTGGTGTTCAACGGCAACTTCCCATCCGTGACCGTCCCGCTCGCGGGTTTCGGCGGAACCGGAGGCAGCGGCGGGTTCCTGCACGTGGTCATCCAGCCGATCGCCACGCCGGTCGACTACGACGGCGACGACACCGAGACCGTCGTGTTCGACGGCAGCTTCTCGCACACACACGAACCGGGCGCGTCACTCTCCAGCTTCACGTGGACGGAAGGCGTGACGGAGCTGGGCACCGGGCCGTTCCTCTCCCACGACTTCTCGGTCGGGCCGCACAGCGTGACGCTGACGATCGAGGACAACGACATCCCGCCCGACTCGCTCAGCGACACCCTCGACTTCGAGGTCTACCTGCCCGACTCGGTGCCCGAGGTGCTGGCGCTGTACTACCAGAGTGGGCCGCAGACGCCGTCGGACCTGCTGGACAACGTGCCGGCCAACGCCGACTTCGCCGAGTTGCGGTCGGAGATGTCGGTGGTCGACGAGGGCGCCGTGGGCGGCTCGCCCTGGAGCGAGAACATCATGATTCGGCTGATCGCCGACCTGAACCTCGACGTCGGGAAGGTCGTCAGCTTCGACATCCAGGGCGGCGTCGACAATCGGCTGTTCGTGGACGGCTCGCCCGCCAGCGTGGCCTGGGGCATCAGCGGTTCGGGAAGCAGCCCCAATCGCGACTCGCTCTACCTCCCCGCGGGCACGCACGCGATCGAAGCGCGCTTCGCCATCAGCGACATCGGCGACCTCCCGGCGCAGGTGCTGATGACGGAGGGCGGCGGGATGCCGTTGCCGATCGACCCGGCGATCCTGACGCATGACGAGACCCAGCTCGTGCCGGTCATCAACACGATGCCGACCGTGGGCTTCACGCTGGGCGGCAACGCCATCGACATCCACGGCGTCGGCTTCTTCCCGCCCGGCCAGGTCACCGTGCACTGGGGCGCCGACGATCTCTCCGGCCCCGACTTCAACAGCCTGAGCCCGACGCTCATCGAGCTCACGGCGCCGCCGCACCCCGAGGCCGTGATCCAGATCACGGTTGAGACGCCGCAGGGCGTGAGCAACGTCGTGGACTTCACCTACGACGTGACCAGCACGCCGCCGATCCTCTTCGACGCGCAGCCGCATGAGACGATGCAGTCCCCCACCCAGGGCGCCTGGGGACCGGACGGCCGCTTCTACGTGGCGACGCTGTTCGGCCGCATCTTCGCGATCACCTACGACGAGGACTACGTCGCGACGGACGTCGAGGACATCCTCGCGCTGCAGCCGCTGGTGAACGACGACATCCTGGGCATCGCCTTCAACCCGTTCGACCCGCCCGACCCGGTCAAGGTCTACGTGGCGCACTGCGAGATCTACGCGCAGAACGGCGACCCGCCCAGCAGCTTCTTCGAATACAACGGCAAGGTCACGGTGCTCACGGGCCCGACCTTCGACCTGGGCTCGGCCGAGACGCTGATCAGCGGCCTGCCGGTCAGCAACCACGACCACGCCAACAACGGCATCGTCTTCGACAACAACGGCGACCTGCTGATGGCGGTCGGAGGCGCCACCAACGCCGGCATCGTCTGGCCCGAGATGGGCCTGCTGCCCGAATCGCCGCTGAGCGCGGCGATCCTCAAGGCGGAGACGTCGCGGCCCGACTTCAACGGCGCGATCACGTACGTCGAGACGGTCTCGGGCCTGCCGAACGACGACGCGCGTGACGGCTGGATGGTCGACGTCGCGCCCGGCGTGCACGTGGGCGTGCACGCCCCGGGCCTGCGCAACCCGTTCGACCTGGTCTACACGACCAAGCGTCGGCTCTACACGAGCGACAACGGTCCGAACAACGGCTTCGGTCCCGAGCTGCTCGGCCCGGCCAGCGCCGGACCGGATCCCGTGGACACGGACGAACTGATCTACGTCGAGTACGGCAACTACTACGGCCACCCGAACCCGAACCGCGGCCGCTACGACCTGCGCCAGTGGACCCACCACTTCTCGACGGCGCCCGAGATCCCGGGCGTCTTCAAGCAGACGATCCTGCCGGTCTCGTCCTCGGCGGTCGGGATCATGGAGTACCGGTCGGAGACGTTCTCCGGCCAGTTGCGCGGGAACCTCCTGCTGCAACGCTGGAACTCCCTGGCCCGCCGGCTCGTCCTCTCGCCCGACGGGCGTTCGGTCCTCAGCACGAACAACCTCACGCCGAACGTATCCCCGCTCGACGTGGTGCTCGGCCCGGGCGGCGCGCTGATGGCGGTGGACTACAGTAGCAGTCGCGTGACGCCGGTGACGCCCAACGATCTCTCGATCACGGGCATGACCGCGCACGACATCTTCCCCTGGCGCGCCCCCTCCACCGGCGGACACCCGTTCGTCATCGGCGGCGAGAACTTCGGCACGCTGGGCGACACCACCGTGACCATCGGCGGCCTGGCCGCCACGCTCACGTCGGTGACACCGCGCCGCATTCACGGCATCGTGCCCGTGCAGCTCGCGCCGACGACCGCGCTGGTCAACGTGAACATCGACAGCAACGGCGAGTCCGACGTTTTGACCACCGCCTTCCGCTTCCTCTACCCGACGCCGGGCCTCGAGCCGGGCGGCTGGGAGAACGGACAGGTGCTCCCCAACGCCCTGGGCGAGGTCGGAAGCGGCGTGATCGACGGCACGCTCTTCGTCGTCGGGGCCAACAGCTTCAAGACCTGGGAGCTCGACATCGCCACCGGCATCTGGGCGCAAGAGACCAACCGCCCCTTCCCGGGCGATCACCACGCGGTGGAGGTGATCGACGGCCAGCTCTACCTCTTCGGCGGTCACGAGAATGGCGCCGAGGGCAAGGTGCAGATCTACGACCCGATCGCCAAGACCTGGTCGCTCGGAACCGACATGCCCTGGGCGGGCATCTCGGTCTCCACGGCGCTGATCGACGGGCTGGTCTACGTCGCCGGCGGCATCGTCGGCAACTCGACGGTGGACGACTGCGCGGTGTACGACCCGGTGCTCGACTCCTGGACGACGCTCACCTCGATGCCGACCCAGAAGGGCCGCAACCACGCGGCCGCCGGAACCGACGGCGAGAAGTTCTGGATCTTCGGCGGGCGCGGCTTCGGCAGCGGCGACGGCAACGAGGTCGCCAACGGATTCGCCGACGTGCAGATCTACGATCCCGTCGCGGACACCTGGGAGGCGAGCTTCGACCTCGGCAGCACGCTGGCGCCGATGCCCATCGGGCGCGGCGGCACGGGCAAGACCGTCTGGTACCAGGACGAGTTCTACGTCTTCGGTGGCGAGACCGATGACGGCCCCGGCGCCACGCCGGCCGGAGTCTACGACCGCGTGGACGTGTACGACCCCGAGACGAACACCTGGCGGCTCGAGGCACCGATGCCGACCGGTCGCCACGGCATCTTCCCGGTGCTGTTCGAGAGCCGCATGTTCCTCGTCGGCGGCGGCGCGGCGTCCGGCCTGAACTTCAGCGAAGCGGTCGAGATCTTCACGCGCCAGTAGGTCCCGGGCGGGCCCTGGCTTCGTGACGGTTCAGCGCAAACGGTAGACGCGACAGGTGATGCCGCGCAGCGTCCGCACCACGGGCGGACCGAAGCGCGCGGCCAGCGCGGCTTCCACGCCCGCCTGCTCCTGCGGCGTGGCGTGCGCGCTGACCAGCACCGCCCCCTGCCGCTCGGCAGCCCAGTGCTCCACGTCGTCAGCACGCCACGCGCCGAACACGCTGCCCCAGGGCCGGTCCGTGTGGTACTCGACGCAACGCGTCAGCCACGGCGGGTAGGCGACGACCTCGAGCCCGGTCAGCGCGACGGTCTCGGACGCAGCGTGCCAGTCGCGCTTGACGCCGTAGGCCGGCACGGCGGCGAGACCGAGCACCGCAACGAGACACAACGCCCTCGCGGCGAGGCGCGCGTTGATCGTCGAGAGCCGCACCCAGCCCGCGGCGGCGAGCGCGGCCACGGACGGCGCGAGCATGATCATGTTGCGCGGCGTGAGCGTGTACTTGCCGGTCAGGTCCAGGAGGAACGGCGCGAGCAGCGGCAGGACCACAGCCGCCTGGAGCAACAGCGCCGGCGCCGGACCGCGACCGGTGCGGCGCGCCAGGCCGGGCAGGCACGCAACCAGCACGCCGAACAGGGCCAGCGCCCCGCCGACCGGCAGCATCCACGAGCGCACCTGCGCCACGAAGGCGCGGTTCTCCTCGTCGAGCACGCGGCCGCCCTTGAACACCGACGCCGCCACGCGATCCACGAACGCGTCGGGTAGCAACGCCGCGCATGCCGCGATCAGGGCACCCAGCGAGACCAGCGCGATCGCCGGCGCGCGACAGGATCCCGGCGCGTCGTGCGCGGTGTCCCCGACCGCTCGGGCGCCACGGCGCACCGCGCGCCAGCCGACGACGAGCAGCGCGAGCAGCAGCGCGCGTCCCAGCCACAGTCCCCACGGCGCGAGCGGCGCCAGCGACCCGATCGACAGGTCCAGCAGGCTCGGCGCCGTCCTCAGGCTGGCCGCCACTCCCTGGGCGTCGAGAATCTCCAGCAGCATCGGCGCGTCCAGCGGCCCGTAGACGGTGTTCATCTCGCGCAGCGACATCTGGCGCAACGCCGCGGGCGACCAGGCCAGCAGCGCGAGCAATGCCGGGATCAACGCCCATGCAACGCGCGGCAGCCGCGAACCGAAGCGTGCCGCGGAGACCAACAGCACGAGCGCCGCCGCGCCGAACATCAGCACGCCGTAGTAGTGCGTCAGCACGAGCAGCGGGCTGCTGATCGCGACCAGCAGCAGACCGCGTCGGCCGCCGCTGGACATGGCGCGCATCGCGCCGAGCAACAGCAGGCCCGACAGCAGCGCCAGCAAGGTGTAGGGCCGCGCCTCCTGCGCGAAGCGGATCTGGTAGGGCGAGAAGGCCAGCAGCAGCGCGGCCAGCACGGCGGCGGCGCGCTGCCCGGTGAGGGCCAGCGCCAGCGCTCCCCCCACCGGCACGAGCGCGATGCCGAACAGCGCGGCGGGGAACCGGAAGCCCGCGGCGTCGGTGCGACCGAGCGGCCCGGCCACGACCCAACTCACCAGGTCGTAGAACGGGGCCTGCACATCGGCCGCGGTCCGCGCCAGGACGCCCACCAGCCCCTCAGCGGAGGCGCGGTAGAGCGTATTCACCTCGTCGAACCAGAGCGCCTCGTAGCCGAGGTCGAAAAGGCGCGGCACGGCGGCCACGAGGGCGATCAGGCCCAGGAGCACCCCCACGCCGAACCCCTGGCCGCCGGCGGGATCGGTCCCCCCGCCCGCCTCGTGCCGCTCCGGGCCGCTGATCCCGCCGTCCATCGACCCATGACATACCGCCACCCCGGCGGGTTCAACCAAGGGATCCGTCCGACCCCTCGGCCGGGTCTCGCTTATCATGCGATCCAGGATGAACGCCATCCGCCTCCTCGCCCGAGCCGCGGTCCTCGCGGTCCTGTTCGCGCCGCAGATCGGCGCCCAGGTGGTCGCCTACGGCAGCGGCTGCCCCGGCCAGGCTCCAGCCCCGTCCATCGCCTATCTCGGCTCGACCGTGCCGGGCGAGAACGCCGCGGTCAGGGTGGAGGGCGCCCCGCCGGGCGGCTTCGTCTACCTGCACATCGGGATCTCGGACAGCACCTCGATCTTCGGGCCGCTGCCGTTCGACATCTCGATCTTCGCAGGCGTGAACCCGGGCTGCTCGCTGCTCGTCTCGCCCGACATCCGGCTGCTGCTCAACGCCAAGCCCGATGGCACGCTGCAGATGGGCTTCAAGGTGCCCGCGGCGTTCTCCTCGGACATGTACTTCCAGTGGGCGGTGTTCGAGAGCCTCGCGCCGGTGAGCGTCACGATGACGCCCGCCGTGCACGTCTCGGTGACGACCAACCCCTTCCTGCACGCCGTGATCCTCGCGGACGAGGTGGTCGTGGACCACGACGGCAACGGCAGCGAGCCCGTGCTGCTCGACGGCAGCGACAGCCACACGCACGAGCTCGGCCACGCGCTCACCGACTGGACCTGGAAGGAGAACGGCCTGCCGCTCGCCGCCACCGAGGTGGCCACGGTGCCGCTGGCGCTGGGCGAGCACGAGATCACGCTGCTGATCGGTGACGACAACGTGCCGCAGGACACGCTCATGGACGTGGCCACGGTCGAGGTCGTGCCGGCCACCGCCGTGCCCGGCGTCGCGGCGCGCTACTACGGGAGCGGTCTTTCCGACCCGACCACGCTGCTGGACGCCGTGCCGGGCACGGCCGACTGGGCCGAGGTGCTGCCCGACCTGAGCGTGCTCGACGGGGGCGGCATCGTCGGCAACTCGCCCTTCACCGGGCAGGTCATGGTGCAGCTGCTCGCGACGGTGGAGCTGCCCGACAACGACAGCTACCTGTTCAGCGCGACCGGCGGCAGCGACCGGCGCCTGTTCGTGGACGGCAGCCCGGTGCTCGCGGCGTCGTTCCTCCCCGCAGGGACGCACCTGGTCGAGGCGCGTTTCAGCGTGCCCGACACGACCTCGCTGCCGCTCGTGGTCACCGTGGCGCAGGGCGGCGGACCGCCCACGCTCGTCCCCGGCGACGACCTGACGCACGACCAGACCGGCACACCGCCCGTCATCAACGCCATCACGCCGGACGCGGGCACCACGGCGGGTGGCAACGCGATCGTCATCGACGGCGTGGGCTTCTTCCCCGCCTCTGCGGTCACCGTGCACTGGGGCGACGTGGACCTCACGCAGGCCAGCGGGTTGCAGGTCACGGCCGAGCAGATCACGTTCAGCTCGCCGCCCCACGGACCGGGCATGCTGAACGTGACCGTGCAGGCGCCGAGCGGCACGAGCAACACGCAGATCTTCACGTACAGCGGCGCGGGCCCCGTCCCGATCAACTTCCAGACCGCGATCACCTTCGGCGTGGCTTCGCCGACCGCGGGCGACTGGGGTCCCGACGGGCGACTGTACGTCACTTCGCTGACCGGCGAGCTGAAGGCGGTCAGCTTCGACGAGGACTGGAACGTCCTGGGCGTGGACACCTACGCGGGCGTGTCGGGGCTGCTGAACTCGCAATCGGTCGGGCTGGCCTTCAATCCGCTCGATCCGCCCGGCCCGGTGCGCGTCTACGTCAGCCACATGCTGACCTACGCGGACGGTGGCGGCGCGGTCGTCAACCCGTCGGCCTACCTGGGCGCGGTCTCGATGCTCGAGGGACCGAACTTCGACTCGCCGGTCACCGTGGTGAGCGGCCTGCCGCAGAGCAACAGCGGCCACAACACGAACGGCATCACCTTCGACAACAACGGCGACCTGCTCATCTGCCAGGGCAGCAACACGAACGCCGGCGTGAAGGACATCGGGCTCGGCGACCTGCCCGAGTCGCCGCTTTCGGCGGCGATGCTCAAGGCCGAGACCAGCCGGCCCGACTTCGACGGCGAGGTGCACTATCGCGAGGTGCTCGGCGGCCTGCCGAACGACGACCAGCGTTTCGGCGACATGGTCGAGATCATCCCCGGCACCCACGTGAGCGTGCACGCACCCGGGCTGCGCAACCCGTACGACCTCGTGTACACGACCGCGCAACTGCTGTACGCGACCGACAACGGGACCAACCTGACCTACGGACCGGCCTCGACCGGACCGACCACGCAGATCCCGGACCCCGAGGAACCGGACGAGTTGCTGCTGGTCGAACTGGGCAACTACTACGGCAGCGCCAACCGCAACCGCGGCAAGCTCGACGCGCGCGAGTACATCTGGCGCGGGCCGGACGAGCCCGACCTGCCCGACGAGTTCACGCAGACGCTGGTGACCCTGCCCAGCAGCCAGGACGGCATCACCGAGTACCGCGCGACCACGTTCGGCGGACAGATGCTGGGCGAGTTGATCGTGCAGAAGTGGAACGGCGGCGCCTCGCGCATCCAGCTCTCGCCCGACGGGCGCGCGGTCACCGGCGTGCTGCCGGTGCTGCCGGTCACGGGCGCGCTCGACATCCTGACGGGCCCCGGCGGCGCGCTGATCGCGCTGAACCAGTTCGACAGCCAGATCTCGGTGCTCGAGCCGGTGGACACGTCCGCCCTCCCGATGGAGGCGCAGGACGTGCACCCATGGCGCGGCCCGGACACGGGCGGCACGCCGTTCGTCATCGGCGGGCACGGCTTCGGCGACATGGGCGACACATTCGTCACATTCGGCGGGCTACCGGCCACGCTGGTCTCCGTCAGCCCCCGGCGCATCGCCGGATTCACGCCTCCCAACCCGTCGGCCGGCACGAAGTTCGTCGACATCGTGGTGGCAAGCAACGCGCTGCAGAGCACGCTGCCGGAGGCCTTCCGGTACCTGTTCACGCCGGCGGGCAATGAGCCTGGTTTCTGGAAGGGCGGCGACTCCAGCGGCGGCGGCGAGTTGCCGTTCACCGCGGGCGGCACCTCCACGGGCGTGATCGACGGCGAGCTGTACGTGGTCAGCGAGAGCGATCCGTCCACGCTCGTGTTCCACATCCTGGACGCCAACGAGCCCGGCGCCGACTGGCACGCGCACACGCCGAGGCCGTTCCCCGGCAGCGCGCACGCGGCCGAGGTCGTGGACGACAAGCTCTTCCTGATCGGCGGGCTGGGCGCTGGCAGCGAGGGGCGAGTGCAGATCTACGATCCCGACGACGACACCTGGTCACTCGGCGCACCGATGCCCTGGCCCGGCGGCGGCGTGGGCACCGTCACGATCGGCGGCCTGATCTACGCGGCGGGCGGCGTGGCCGGCGGCGGCACGGTGGACGACCTCGCGGTCTACGACCCGGCGGGCGACAGCTGGACGCCGCTGCCCTCGCTCCCGGCCGGACAGGGGCGCAACGGCGCGGCCGCCGGCACCGACGGGCAGCGCCTGTACCTGTTCGGCGGACGCGGCAACGGCAGCGGCGGCGCGGGCGGCCTGGCCGTCGGCTTCGACAGCGTGCAAATCTACGACCCGGCGACGTTCAGCTGGGTCACGAGCCTCGATCCCGGCTCGCCCCTGGCGCCGTTGCCGGTGCCGCGCGGCGACCTCGGCCGTGCCGTGTTCTGGCAGGGCGAGTTCTACGTCATGGGCGGCGAGACGGCCTCCGGCATCGGCGCGGTGAACGGCGTGTACGACCGCGTGGACGTGTACGACCCGGTCGCGAACAGCTGGCGCCTCGAGGCGCCGATGCCCACGCCGCGCCACGGCATCGACCCGGCGCTGTTCCAGGGCCGCGTGTTCGTGGTCGGCGGAGACGCCGCGGCGGGCTCGGCCCCCAGTGACGCGATCGAGGTCTTCACGCGGCAGTAGCCTTTTTCGGAGGTCACCGGATGAGAGGAGCCATCGCTGGACTGACCCTGGGGTTCACGCTGTTCGCCTCGAGCCACGCGGTGCTGGCACAAGCGGTCCTCGTGGTGGACCAGGCCGGCGGCGCCGGAAGCGACGTGACCGAGATCCGGGACGCCATCGAGATCGCAGGGCCGGGCGACACGATCCTCGTGCGCGGGGGCAGCTACCTGCCCTTCACGATCGACGCACTGCCGGTTTCGGTCATCGCCGATCTCGGTGCCACGGTCACGGTGAACGGCGAGATTCGTGTGCAGAACCTCGGCGACGGCCAGACCGTCCTGTTGCGCGGCCTGACCACCGGGACACCGTCCGTGTACGGCTTCGCCGGGGTGGACAACCTCGGAGCGCTTCGCATCGAAGACTGCGAGTTCAGGGCAGGCTTTCCTCCCGAGCCGTTCTTCGGCATCGGTGCGGACGGCATGCACCTGTGGAAGTGCGCGGATGTGGTCATCACCCGCTGCCAGATCCTCGGAGGCGACGGCACGCAGGGGTTGATCACGCAAGGTGTCGGCGGCGCCGGCGTGCGCGCCTACAAGTCGATGGTGACGATCCACGGCAGCTCGCTGACCGGCGGCAAGGGGGGCCTCGCGGGGCTCGCCGGTGGCCAACTGGGCGGCGCCGGGCTCCGGGTCGAGAAGGAGTGTCTCGTCTTCCTGAGCGGCTGCGAGTTGCAGGGTGGCTCCGGAGGTGACGTCGCCGTTTCGGACGGCTGCGGCGTGCCAGGCACGGGTGGATGGGCGATTCACTTCGTGTTCACCATGGGCAACAACAGCACGGCGATCACCCTGGACTGCACCCTGACTCCGGGTGCCGGGGGCGAGGACGCCGGCGGGACCACCCCACCCTGCCCTCCGGGTGCGACGGGTCAGCTGGTCGACACCGACGGCGAGTGGACCTACCTCCCGCTCACGGGCGCCGGGCGTGCGTTGAGCGCGCAGGCCCCGGTGCGTGAGGGCGAGGACGTCGAGCTGCTCTTCATGGGACAGCCGGAGGACACCGCGTTCCTGCTGGCGTCGCCGTTCACCGAGCACATCTGGCTGTCGAACTACCAGGGCACGCTGCTCGTGCCGGCCGGTAGCCCGCTCTTCGCCGTGGGCGTCGTGCAGGCGTCAGGGTCACTCGGCCTCACGACCCCCATGCCGCCGCTTCCGCCGGCACTGGAGTCGCTGTCACTGCACCTGCAGTCGGTCTACCAGCCGGGCGGTGGCGGCACCGCCCTGGGCGGCGGCACGGACCTCGTCGCCCTCGACGCGTCGTTCTGACGCGCGCGGCGCCGGTTCAGAACTGGAAGTAGAGGAAGGCCACGTAGTCCTTCGCGGCCCACTGCATCGCCAACCCGAAGCCGATGCCCAGCACCAGGTAGCAGAGCCAGCCCGGGGCCGCGCGCCATGGACGGGACAGCCATCCGCGCCAGGCCACCGCGTGCGCCGCGACCAGCACGGGGAACAGCCAGACGAAGGTGCCTGCCACGCTCTGCGTTCCCGGCGTGTCGAACCAGAGGTACGCGCCCAGCACATCCAGCGTCGCCTGCGTGCCGCTCGGCCGGAACACGATCAGCGATCCGCAGAAGAACCAGAACGTGATGTACGGCCCCAGCCAGTGCAGCGGCCGCACCAGCAGTGGTCGGGCCGTCGGCACGCGCCGCATCCACCCGGCCACCGTGATCACGCCTACCGCGTGGATCACACCGAACAGCACGTAGTTCCAGCCCGCGCCGTGCCAGAGCCCGCACAGCACCAGGGTTATGAACAGGTTCCGGTACATGAACCACACCGATCCCCGGTTGCCCCCCAGCGGGATGTACAGGTAGTCGCGCAGCCACGAGGACAGGCTGATGTGCCAGCGCGACCAGAAGGCGCGCAGGTTCGTCGTGAAGAACGGGAAGGCGAAGTTGATGCAGAGCTGGTACCCGAGCAGCTGGGCCGACGCGATCGCCATGTCGGAGTAGCCGGAGAAGTCGCAGTAGATCTGGATGGCGTAGAAGCTGGCCGCCGCCCAGGCCGAGATCGCGTCGTACGCCATCGGGTCGGCGAAGTAGTCGTCCACGATCGGCGCCAGGTTGTCCGAGACGCAGGCCTTCTTGATGAAGCCGATCAGGAACAGCGTCAGGCAGGCGCGCACGTCGACCCGGGCGAACACCTTGCGCACGTCCAGCTGCGGCAGGAAGTCGATCGCGCGCACGATCGGGCCGGCCACGAGCTGCGGGAAGAAGCCGACGAAGAGCGCGAAGTCGAGCTTGCTGCGCACCGGCTTCAACACGCCGCGGTAGATGTCGATCGTGTAGGACAGCGTCTGGAAGGTGTAGAAGCTGATGCCGACGGGCAGGATCACGTTCAACGTCGACAGCGGAAAGTCGAAGCCCATCCAGCCGAAGAAGGCCTGGCCCGACTCCACGAAGAAGTCGAAGTACTTGAACACGGCCAGCAGGCCGAGGTTTGCGATGCAACTGATGGCCAACCACGGCTTGCGTCCCCATCGCGGCTGCTCCCGACCGAGCATGCGCCCGCAGATGAAGTCGACCGTGGTCGAGAACATGATCAGCGAGAGGAAGCGCCAGTCCCACGCCGCGTAGAAGGCGTAACTGGCGAGCAGCAGCCAGCGCTTGCGCCACGTATCGCTGCGCAGCGACCAGTGCACGACGAACACCAGCGCGAAGAACGCAAGATATCGGAACTCGGTGAAGAGCATCCGCTGCGCCGGCCTAGTTCACGAGGTCGAGGAACTTGGACGCGAAGAGCCGGCTGAAGTCCTCCGCGCCCAGCCGGTTCAGGTGACCGTCGAAGCGGCGGCCGAAACGGTAGAGCCTCGGGTGGAGGTCCGGGTCGTTGAACGGCATCAGGTCCGGCAGGTGGCCTGCCTCGTCCAGCGCGTAGGCGTAGGCCGCAGGGTCCATGCCCGGCGGCACCACGTAGATCGGACGCGCGCCGGCGGCCCGGATCAGCTCGATCTGCTGCTCCAGCGCCGCGAAGTCGTAGTCGTCGAGGTCGTGCGGTTCCCGATTGCCCGTGCTGATCGACGCCACACTCTCCCGGTAGTTCGGCTCGGTGCGGACGAAGGCCGCGCGTCGCTTCTCCATCTCGACCGTGCCCACCTCGTCGGGCGCCTGGTAGCCGCGCTCCCGCTCCACGTCCTCGTGCGTCAGCGGCTGCTCCTCGGGCCACCCGAGCAGGCTCGCTGCGATCCGCTTGCCCTGGCCGTAGCCGGTGAAACGCAGCCAGAGGTGCTCGACGTGAGGCCAGCCCACGTCGGCGCGCTCGATCCAGGACGGATAGCGCCTGAACACGGCGCGGATGACGCGCCCGGTCTGGCGCAGCGTGTGCCAGTTGACGGCCCGGTTCGTGGAGAGATTGGCGTTCGCGAACCTGATCCAGTCGGGAGCCTCGATGAAGACGTAGTCGAGGTCCAGGCCGTCGATCGCCAGCACGGTGCGCAGCACGTGGTCGATCTCCATGTCGCTCATGCCCGGGCCACCCAGGTTGAACGTGCGCAGGTCGAAACCGGCTGCAGCGAGTTGCCCGTCGATCAGCTCCGGGATGAACGAGCGGAAGACGTGGCTCCTGCCGATGAAGACGGCGTTGACGTCGTCGGGGTGCTCGCGCAGGTACTGCACCTTCGGGGTGACCGCGAAGTCATCGGGCCATGGGGTGAGAGCGCGGCCGGAGAGTGCGACGATCAGCAAGCCGGTCAGGAAGGCGCCGAACTCGACGGTCCGGCGCCCTGGCCGGGCGGGAGCAGACTCATCAAGTGACATGATGCCCGGAACATACCATGGGGATTGCCCGCCAACGTCGGCGCGCGACCGGCCTCAGAACTGGAAGTAGATGAAGGCCTGGTAGTCCTTGGCGGCCCATTGCAGCGCCACGGCCGCACCCGCACCGAGCACGAAGTAGCAGAACCAGATCGGCGCGCGCTTCCAGGCGGCACTCAGCCAGCCGCGCCACGCGATCACGTGCGCCAGCGTCAGCGCCGGGAAGAGCCAGTAGAAGGAGTCGGTCAGGGTCGCCGTGCCGGGCGTGTCGAAGAACAGGTAGGCGCGCAACGCGTCGATGGTCGGCTGCGTGCCGCTCGGGCGAAACACGATCATCGACGCGACCACGAACCAGAACGTGATGTACGGGCCCAGGAGATGCAGCGGCCGCTTGAACCACGGCTTGAACCCGCGCGCGCGCCGGGTCCACATGGCCGCCGTGATCACGCCGACCCCGTGCATCGCCCCGAAGATCACGAAGTTCCAGGCGGCGCCGTGCCACAGGCCCACCAGGACCATCGTGATGAACTGCGCGCGCCACCGGAACCAGCCCCACTTGCGGAACTTGTGCAGCGGCATGAACAGGTAGTCGCGCAGCCACGAGGACAGGCTGATGTGCCAGCGCGCCCAGAACACCTGGAGGTTCTGCGAGAAGTACGGGAAGTCGAAGTTGAGGCAGAGCGTGTACCCGAGCAGGCCCGCCGTGGCGATTGCCATGTCGGAGTAGCCCGAGAAGTCGCAGTAGATCTGGATCGCGTAGTAGATCCCCGCCATCCATGCCGACAACCAGTCGTAGGCCAGCGGCTCGGTGAAGTAGGTGTCGATGATCGGCGCGAGATTGTCGGAGACGCAGGCCTTCTTGATGAACCCGATCAGGAACAGCGTCAGGCAGGCGCGCACGTCCACGCGCGCGAAGACGCGTCGCGTGTCGAGTTGCGGCATGAAGTCGATCGCGCGCACGATCGGCCCGGCCACGAGCTGCGGGAAGAACCCGACGAAGAGCGCGAAGTCCCAGACGTTGCGCGTCGGCTTCATGGAGCCGCGGTACACGTCGATCGAGTAGGACAGCGTCTGGAAGGTGTAGAAGCTGATGCCGACGGGGAGGATCACCTCGAGCGTGCTGAGCGGGAAGTTCAGCCCCATCCACCCGAAGAAGGAGTGCCCCGACTCCACGAAGAAGTCGAAGTACTTGAACACGCCCAGCAGGCCGAGGTTGGTGAACAGGCTGAACCGCAGCCACGTCTTGCGGCCTCCGGGCGGGTGCTCGCGGGCCATCATGCGACCGGCGGTGAAGTCCACACCGGTCGAGAAGATGATCAGCCCGAGGAAGCGCCAGTCCCACCCCGCGTAGAAGGCGTAACTCGCGACCAGCAGCCAGTGCTTGCGCCACGTGTTGCTGCGCAACGCCCAGTGCACCGCCAGCACCAGCAGGAAGAACGCGACGAAGCGGAACTCGGTGAAGAGCATCCGGTCAGCGGCCCCGGTCCAGGAGAGCGAGGAGCCGTTGCGCGAAGAGGTCGCTGAACTCCTCGGCGCCCTGGCTGGTCAGGTGGCCGTCGAAGCGGCGGTCGAAGCGATAGATGAGGGGGTGCTTCTCCGGCTGGTTGAAGGCCATCAGGTCCGGCAGGTGCCCCTGCTCCTGCAACGCGTAGGCGTGAGGCGTGGCGACCGTGCTGGGCGGCACGATGTAGACGGGACGCGCTCCTGCGGCGCGGATCAGGCCGATCTGTCGCGCCAGCGCGTCGAACTCGTAGCGCTCCAGGTCGTGCGGCGCCTGGTTGCGCGCGGTGATCCTCATCAGGTTCCACGGGTACTTGTTCCGGTGGTAGACGAAGTGGGCTCGCCGCTGCTCGATCTCGGGCGTGCCGATGCCCTCGAGCGCCTGGTAGCCGAGCTCGCGCTCCACGCTCTCCGGCGTGAGTGGGTATTGCTCGGGCCAACCCAGCAGGCTGCCGACGATGCGCTTCCCCTGTCCGTAGCCCGTCGCTCGCAACCAGAGCAGTTCGATGTGCGGCCAGGCCAGCTTCGCCCGCCCGACCCACGACGGCGTCGACTCGAACACGGCGCCCACCGCGCGCCGCGTCTGCAGCAAGGTGTGCCAGTTCACGGCGCGGTTCGTGTCCAGGTTCTCGTCCGTGAAGGTGACCCAGTCCGGCACCTCGATGAAGACGTAGTCGAGTTGCAGGCCCTCGATCGCCAGCACCGTGCGCAGCAGGTGGTCGATCTCGAGATCGCTCATGCCCGGACCGCCCAGGTTGAACGAGCGGAAGTCCAGGCCCGCCTCCGCCATCCGGGCGTCGATCAGCTCCGGGACGAACGAGCGGAAGACGTGGCTCTTGCCGATGTAGATCGCGTTGACGTCGCCCGGGTGCTCGCGCAGGAACTCGACCTTGGGCGTGACCTCGAACTCGCCGGGCCACGGCGTGAGCGTGCTCCCCACCGCGGCGAAGATGACGAACCCGAGCAGCCAGGCGCCGATCGCGACGGGCGCGGCGCGCCGGCTGGGCGGCTCGGCGGGATCAGACTCGGCAAGTCCCATCACATCCAAAAGGTATCATGCGGATGATGCGCCGCCCGGCCACATCCTCTTGCGAACCCTCCGCAGGCCGACGCCGGATGCGCGCCGATCGCGCCGGCGACGCCCGCCACCGTGCACTCCCCGCCGCCTTCGCGCCGGGCGCTCCGTCCTCCCCCTTCCGGGCGACTTGATGTTCCTGGGCGGCGTGCTGTTCGTCTGGACCAACGCCGGCACGGCATGGGTCGCGGCGTGCCTCGGTCGCCGGCTGCTGCCAGGCGCCGGGTTCGCGACGCGCGTGCTGGCCGGCTGGATCCTGTTCGTCGCGCTGACGCTGGCCTGCCTCTTCGCGCTGGGCGCCATCGGGCTGCTCGCTCCGATCCCGCAGGCGTTGCTGGTCGGCGTGCTGGTGCTGGCCGCGCGGCTGCTCGGTCCCGGACTCGCGCCGGCCGATCCGGTCGAGCCCGCAGCGCCCGACGGGCTGTCGCGCCTGGCGTGGGTGGTCGCGGGCGCCGTCTTCCTCTGGTCGTGCGCCGCCGTTCTGACGAACAGCGTGTCGTTCGGGTGGGACACGCTCACCTACCACGCGGTCTCTCCGGCCTGGTGGATCCAGCACGGGTCGTTGGCCCTGCCGCCGTTCAACTACCAGTCGTACTACCCGCTGAACGTGGAACTGCACGCGCTCTGGTTCACGCTGCCCTTCGGCCTCGACGCGAACTCCAACCTCGGCTCGATCAGCTGGCTCGCGATCCTGTTCGCGGCGTTCGCGGTGCACGCGCGCGTCCTGCGACAGCAGCCGTGGCTCGTGGCCCTCGCGCTCTGCGGTTTCATGCTCGCCCCCAAGGTCAGCGAGCGGTTGCCCTTCCACACCTCGCCCGACCTCGCGATGGCGACCGTGCTGCTGGCGATGCTCGCGTTCACGTGGACGCCCGATGCCGACCGGAGGGCGCTCGGCCGGGCCCTGCTGTGCGGTGTCGCCGGTGGGCTGGCGCTGGGCATGAAGCCGACGGCCGCGCCACTCGTCACGCTCGCGGGCCTCTTCTGGATCTGGCGCGGGTGGCGATTGCAGGGCGGCGCGCGTCACGTCGGGGCGTTCGTTGTCGGCGTGCTGCTGCTCGGCGCGCCGTGGTACGCGCGCAACTGGCTGGCCACCGGGAACCCGCTCTTCCCGGCGGACATCGGGCCGTTCGACGGCCCGCTCACCGCGACGGCGCAGCGCGCCACCTCGCTCGCGCCGACCGTCGCAGCCGCCTGGAGCGAGCCGGGCGGGTCGCTCGCCCTGCTGAAGCGTCTGCTCGACTGGCCGCTGTGGCTCGGACTGGCCGCCGCGTTCGGCTATGCCGCCGGACTCTGGGGGCTGCTGCGCGCGCGCGATCGCTTGCAGCGGGTCCATATCTCGCTGATACTCGTGGCCGGCCTCGGGTTCCTGGCGCTGTTCCCGTTGACGCCCTTCTCGGGCACGCCGAACCGCCCCGACGCGTCCACGGTCTACTACGTGCGCTACATCACCTTCTGGTTCCTGAACGGCTTGGTCCTGCTCCCCTCCCTCGCGCCGATGCGGAAGACCCCGGCCCTCGCCGGCGGTCCGACCGGGAGCCGGCCGCGCGCGGTCCTCCCGGCCGTGGTGCTGCTCGCACTCGTCGGGGTCGCGCTGAGCACGCCGGCGCGCGCCCGCGGCGCCGCGACCCAACTCGCCGGTCCGACGTGGTCCGCACTGGGCCCGGCCTGGACGGCGCTCGAGAGCCTGCCCGACGGCGCACGCATCGCCGTCTACCCGCACGATCCGCCCAGTCACGCGTTGATCTACCCGCTGTTCGGACGCCGGCTCCAGTTCGAACCCGTCGCGATCAACCTCGACGGGACGCCGCGGCGCCCCCTGCACGAGACCTGGCGCGAGCACGCGGACGACTGGTGGTGGGAATTCGCCGCGCGAGGCACGGCTCCACCCGCCGGAATCATCCTGCGCAACCTGAGGGCGGCCGGCGTGGAGTACCTGCTGCTGGCCGACTGGCCCGGCAACGCCGATCCGGGCGACTGGGATCCCACCCGCCCACGCTGGAGGTTCCCCAAGCTGCTGGGCGCCGACCGACTGCTGTACACCAGCCCGGACGCCGTGCTCTGGGACATCCGTGCCGAGGAGCCGACGCGATGAGTTGCGTGCGCGAGACCCTGTGCCGTGCCATGCCCGCCCTGGCGCTGGCCCTGCTGCTGACGTCCGCCCCCGGATGCTCGGGCGACGACGAGCACGGGAACGCCGTGCTCTCCGGCCGCAACGTGGTCGTGGTCCTCGTGGACACGCTGCGCGCGGATCACCTCGGCTTCCACGACTACGCGCGCGACACATCGCCGTTCCTCGACACGGTCGCCGCAGAGGGCGTGGTCTTCGATCGCGCCGTCTCGAACTCCTCCTTCACGCGCGAGTCCGTCTCGACGCTGCTCACCGGACGCCTGCCCTCGATGAGCGGGAGCATGGGCTGGCACGCCGCACCATCGGACCACCTCCGCACGCTCGGCAACGTGTTCAAGGACGAGGGCTACCGCACCGGCTTTTTCACCACGACCATCATGCTCGGCAACCCGAAGTTCACGCGCGGCTTCGACGTCGTGGACCAGTTGGTCGAGAAGGCCGGCGTCAGCGGCATGAGCCACGAACTCACGAACACCGCGCTCGCCTTCGTGCGCGAGTCGCCCGACGACCCGTTCATGATGTACGTGCACTACTTCGATCCGCACGGCCCCTACGATCCGTCGCACGAGTTGAAGCTGCGCTTCACGGACGCCCCCCACCCGGATCCCGTCGGCCTGTACACCGACCTGCGCCCGCGATTGAACCAGTACCTCGAGAATGGGTTCGCGCCGGGCGAGGAGCGCTTCGAGGACATGGTGTTGCGCTACGACGCCGAGATCGTGGACGTGGATGACGCCATCCGCGACCTCTTCGCGGGGCTCGAGGAGCTCGGCGTGGCGGACGACACGCTGGTGATCCTGACCTCGGACCACGGCGAGGAGTTCCTCGACCACGGCAACATGGGTCACGCCTGGGCCATCTACGACGAGTCCATCCAGGTGCCGCTGGTGTTCTGGGCGCCGGGCGTGCTGGAACCAGCGCGCGTGTCGCGGCCTGCCTCGGTGGCCGACATCGCACCCACCCTGACCGCCCTCCTGGACCTGCCGGCCGAGGCGGGCGCGCACGACGGGCGGCCGCTGTTCGATGCGGAAGGCGGTCAGGTGACCGGGACGGCGCCCATCGTGACCGAGCTGCTCATCCAGCACCGCAACGTGCTGCGCGCGGTGACGGCCGGCGACTGGAAGTACATCCAGGCGCGACGCTGGCTCACCCCGGCCGAGCGCATGAAGGTCGTCGCGGGGCGCGAGCAGCAGACCATCAACAAGATGGCCAAGTTGCCGTTCGATCCGTGGAGCCCGGTCGTGCGCGAGGAGCTGTTCAACCTGGCCGACGACCCGGACGAACTCGTCGACCTGTCCGGATCGCAGCCCGTGCAACTCGAACGCATGCGTTCGCTGCTGGCGGATTTCGAATCGCGCTCCCGCGAGCTCGGCGCGACGCAGCAGGGCACGGCCGAGGAACTCTCCATTGACGCCGAGATGGCGGAGCGCATCCGCTCCATCGGCTACTGAGCGGAGTGCCCCCGGCCTAGCGGACCCCTGGCCAGCGAACGGTCACTTGTGGAAGCCGTCGACGTGCTCATGGCAGTCGGTGCAGGTCCGTCCCGCGAAGGAGGCCTTCGCCTGCAGGTACCCGCCCGGCGGCGCCGAGCTGGGGAAGCCGGCCTGGACGTGACAGACCTCGCACACGCCATCCCGAACCCCGTTGCCGTCCTCGTCGTAGTCGGCGAACGAGTGCAGCGAAGGCTGGCCCACCCCCGTGCCGAGGCTCTCGAAGACGACGTCCACCGGGCCGGTCTGGGTGTTGATGACCGCCAGCCCGGTGATCTCGTCCTCGTAGCCGACCATCTTGAGGTTCTCGCCGCCGAGCCAGTTGTTGAGGTGCTTGTGGTAGTCGTGGCAGTCCATGCAGGTGAACGTGTAGCCGTCCACCTCGTGCGTCGCGGCCTTGAGCGTTGAGATGCCCCCCGGCCCGTGGCAGGTCAGGCACTGCACCTCGATGTCCTCGTCCCAGAGGTTGTGGTCCAGCGGTCCGCCGTGCGGGTCGTGGCAGAAGGTGCAGGTGTGGTCGAGGTTCCACTGCGACGTCATCGTGGGCGCGGTGGCGCCGGACGGATCGGCCATCAGGCCGATGGAACCGAGCGAGATGACGGCCAGGCCGAACATCAGCACGAGGGCCTTCATCAGAGTTGCCCTCCGGCCGGGTACTTCTGCACACGGCGGTTGCTCGCCGACGTCACCCAGAGATCCTGGTCCGGACCGTGCATCACCACGTCCAACGGAAGGCGCATCTGCCCGGGCTTCTTGCCGTAGCCGCCGATGTTCGCGACGCCGTCTCCGGTGACACGATCCATGACGATGACCTCTCCGCGCCAGGAGTCGACCACGAACAGGTGGCCGCTGGGACCGATCGCCAGGCCCTGGGGCCGGCCGAACCACTGTCCGGTCGGGCCGCCGTCACCCGAGATGTACCCGCGGTAGCTCCCGTCGACGCCGAACACGATCACGCGCGGGTCGGCGCCTGCGGCCATCGGGCCGAAGTCCGAGACGAGCACCTCCTGCGCGACCGGGTCGAGCGTGATGCCGGTCGGGTGCTGGAACGTTGACGACGCGGTGCCCGGGCCGCCGATGGTCCCCACCAGCGTTCCCTCGGGCGTGCTGATGTCGAAGACCTTGACCTCCTTGGCGAGGCCGTCCACCACGTAGAGCCGTTGCAGTTGCGGGTCGATGACCAGGTCGCGTGGATCGCCGACCTCGAAGCCGGCTCCGCCCAGCGTGCCGAGCTCCAGGCCGCCCGGTGCGTGGATCGCGACGCGCCGCGCGTCCTCGAGCCCCACGAACACGCGTGTGTCGACCGCGCCGATGGCCGTCGGCAGGCCCGACACCTTGAAGCCGCCGATGATGGTGCAGCCATCCGAGCCCACGCGGCAGACGCGGCGAAGCCGATAGTCAGTCACCAGCAGATGACCGGCCGCATCGACCGTCGCGCGCGTCGGCGTGTGCAGTCGCAGCGGGGGCGGGTCGGTCTTCTCGACCTTGGCTCGGCCGAGCTTGGGCTGGAGTTGCGCCGGTGCGGTCGGCGCGGCGAGGACGAGGGTCAATGCGGCGAGCGCAAGAACGCCGGGTTTCATGCGAGGGCCCCGGAGAGCGAGATCGGGTGACCCACCCATTCTACCGCGATCAGCCGACCCTGCCATCAGGTGACTGAAGCGAACCGACGAGAAACGATCCCGCGCTCCTCCGGCCCGTGCTCGTGCGCGGTTCCGTGCCTAGTGGATGACCAGCTCGCCGCCCTTGGTGAACGCCCAGCCGCCGGGGTTCGGCGCGCCCGGGTCCTTCACCGCCCACTGCGTGTAGAAGGTGTTGAACGGGAGGCCGGCCGGGATCGGCAGCAGCACGCTGGCCTTGCCCTGCGCGTCGGTCGCGGTCTGGATCAGGATGTCTGCCGACGAATACAACGTCGCGTTCGGCGCACCGATGAGGCCCATCGTCGCGGGCAGCGGCAGCGCCCCCCACTGCGTGTTGCTGTAGCCGATGATCAGGTATGCCGGCGTGTTCGGCAGCGCGTCCGTCAGGCGCAACGCGAAGCGGTTGTTGCCCGGCGAAGGCGGCCCGAACGACCACCAGGCCTCGGGCTTCTTGCCGCCCGTGCCGTCGGACGCCGTCCCGAAGCCCGGGAAGAAGTCGATCACGAAGGTGCCCTTGTTCGCCGCGAGCGTGTCGTTCATCTGGTTCATGTAGACCGCGTCGTGGTCGGGGATGGCCTCCCAGGCGTCCGAGTACGTGCTGCCCGTGTTGAGCCGATTGTTGTCCCAGATGCCGACTTCGACGGGGTTGGTCGGGTCGCGCAGGTCGATGACCCGCATCTGGTCCTGATAGTAGCCGATGTAGGCGTACGCGCCCTTCACCTCGACGTTGTGCACCGACGTCCCCGGCTCGGTCATGTACGAGCCCAGCGCGTTGACGTCGGCGGGGTTGCTGACGTCGAACAGGTTCACGTGCCCGCTCGATTGCTCGTCGCAGGTGACCAGCACCTTCTGGCCCGTGGGCGTCACGTACAGGTCGCTGGAGTGGTTGCCGTTCGGCACGGTCCCGAGCTGGACCACGTTGTTCGGATCGCTCACCTCCAGGATGCGCGTCGGGATCGTCTGGAACCCGTTGGCGTAGACGATGTTGCCGACCGGACGGCAGTCGTGCGCGCCGCCGATCCAGATGCCCAGCTGATCGGGGTTCTCCGGGTCGGCCGTGAGGTCGTAGATGTACATCGCGCTCGACCGGTTGAAGTACATGCGGCCGTTGCTCTGGTCGATGCGCAAGGTGTGCGCGCCCGTGCTCATGGTGTTGACGATTTGCGCCTGCGACGGGTTGGTGAGATCGATGATCTGGGTCGGCCCGCTGTCCGTCGTGGCGTAGGCGTAGTTCTGCCAGACCTGCACCTTGCGGAAGTTGCCCGGCACGGTGCGCACGAGCACGGGGTTGGACGTGTCCGTCGTGTCGATGATCCCGAGCCCCCCGGTGCCGAGCGTCTGCAGGCAGTAACGCTTGCCCCCCGCCTCGTACGCCCACAGGCCCTTGGTGGTGCTCGCGGTCGGGGTCGGGACGTAGCCCCTCGCCTTGCTGTTCTTCGTCACCGCCTGCTGGCCGATGGCCGTCGCGTCGACCGCGATCAGGGTCACCGCGACGAGGAGGACGGAACGGGAGATGTGGGAAACGCGACTCATGTCGGGAACCTCGGGGGCGGGCTGCGGGGCCGGGTTGCGGAGGGCCTTCGGGGGAGACCGCACTCTAGGGCCGGCGGCGCGATCCCGCCAGTTGCGGTTGGCGGACTGTGCAAGATGTCGCCCAACGACTCCGGCCGCGTGAAACCTGCCCTCCTCCAGCTAGGATGAGATCGATCGGAGGCGCGGGGACGTGACGCGAGGATTGATCAAGCAGCCCAGTCGGTTCACGGCGATGGCGCGCGTGATGGCGCTGCTCGTGGCCCTGCCGGTCCTCGCCACCATCGCCTTCATGGTCGTCGAAGGCTGGGGCTTGTTCGACGCCCTCTACATGTCCGTGATCACGCTGACCACGGTCGGGTACCACGAGGTCCACCCGCTCAGCGATGGTGGCCGCGTGGTCGTGCTGGTCTACCTGGCGGTCGGGCTGGGCGTGCTGCTGTACGGCCTGACGGTCATCGGCGAGTTCCTCGTCGCCATCCGTCTCACCGAATTGAGAGGCAGGAGGAAGATGGAAAAGTCCATCCGAGAGCTGAAGAACCACCTCATCGTCTGCGGCCGGGGCCGCATGGGCACCACGCTCTGCGATCAGCTGCTGGCCAACGGCGAGCCGTTCGTGGTCGTGGACAAGAACCCCGACATCGTTGCCGACGCGGAGGCGGGCGGCATCCTCGCCCTGACCGGCGACGTCACCGAGGACGCCGCATTGCGCGGCGCGGGCATCGAGCGCGCCCGCGGCCTGGCGGCCGTGCTGCCGAGCGACGCCGACAACCTGTACATCGTGGTCTCGGCGCGCCTGTTGAACCCGGGCCTCATGATCCTCGCGCGCGCGTCGGACGAGCGCGCGGCCGAGAAGCTCGAGCGCGCCGGCGCGGACCGCGTCGTCAGCATCTACCAGGCGGGCGGGCTCAAGATGGCGCAGCTGCTCACCAACCCGAACGTGGAGGACTTCATGCAGGTCCTCACCGACCAGGGCCGCGCGCTGGAGCTGGCCGAGATCGTGGTGCCTGCGACGGCCGACTTCTGCGGTCGCACCGTCGGGGAAGCGGGCTTCCGCCGGCGCGGCGTGCTGATCGTCGGGCACAACAAGGCCGGCGGTCGCGTGATCGTGCCGCCCGACCCCAGCGTCACGATCGAGGCGGGCGACACGCTCTTCGCCTTCGGCCAGGCGGAGCCCGTCAAGGAGATCATCCACCACTGCGAGTCCAAGCCGGGCAAGGCCTCCGTCGCGCCGTAGCCGCGTCGGAGAGGCCTCGCTCAGGGCACGGTACAGAGGAAGACGTCGCGGAGTTGGTTCGCGTCGAGCGCGATCAGGTCGGACGCGTCGCTTCCGAAGACGAGTCGGAGCCCGTTCGGTGACAGCGTCGGCGTCGTGCTCGGGCCGTTCGCCGGACCGCCGAGCTTGTCCAGGCTGACGCACCGCACCTTCCCGGAGTTCCGATCGAGCAGGAAGACATCAGGCTGGCCGTTCGTGTCCCCGGCCACGAGATTGCTCGCGCTGCTCATGTAGGCCACATAGCGGCCGTCGTCGGACATCGTCGGCAGGATGCTTCCACCGTTGGCCTCCGCGCCGGTGGAGCTGACGCTGACGCGCGTGGTGTCTCCCGTGAGCCGATCGTGGACGAAGATGTCACTCACCCAGTTGAGGTCCGGGACCGCGAGGTTGTAGGCATCCGTGGCGAACGCGACGTACCGCCCGTCCGGCGTGATCGAGGGCCGGGTGTCGCAGTCACCGTGCGCGAACTCCCCCAACGAGTCGACGCTCGCGTGCCACGTCGACTCGGTCTGCAGGTCGTGGACGAAGATGTAGTGATAGGTTCCCAGCGGCTCGCTCACGAGGTTGTTCGCCCGCGTCGAATACGCGACGAACATTCCGTTCGAGGAGATCGCCGGGCTGTGGCTCTCGCCTTCGCCTCCGACCCCTTCCGCCGTCTCGCTGATGCGCCGCGTCTCCCCGGTCTGGCGGTCGTGCAGGAACACGTCCTGGACGCCGTTCACGTCGCCGGGAACCAGATTGCTGGCCCAGCTCGAGAAGGTGATCCAGCGTCCGTCGGCCGACATGCTCACACCGGCGCTCGGACCATCGGCCTCCGCGCCGGCCGAATCGACGCTGACCCGTTCCGTCGATCCCGTCCGCAGGTCGCGCACGAAGATGTCGAGTTGACCGTTCGTATCACCCGGCACGAGGTCGGACGCCCAACTGTCGAACGCCACCAGGTGCCCGCTTGCGGAGAGCGCGAGTTCGCTGCCGGACACGCCGTTGCCGGGTTGGCCGCCGGGTGTCCCGCTGGCCAGGTCGGCCTGCCCGGTCAGCGTGTCGTAGACGAACACGTCGCGCAGCCCGAGGGTATCGCCGCCCACGATGTTGCTGGCCACGCTCGAGTAGGCCACGAAACGGCCGTCGGCCGAAACGGTGGAGACGTCGGTCTTGCCGTCGGCCTCGACGCCTGCCGCGTTGGTGTTGACGCGGATGGTCGTCGACGGCTGCGTCCCCACCCGGAGCCTGGGACGGTCCGGGGACACGCCCGTCGCCGTTCCGGGGCCCGAGCCAACCTGTCCGGCGCCGTGCGTCGAAAAGGCGATCAGGATCGCCGCGGCCAGGACGGGGCGGCTCCATCCGCGCCGATTCGTGCACTGTCGGGGCTGGCTCATGGGCTGGTCTCCGGGGGGCTCTCCCCATATCCAGCGATTCCACGAGCCACGTGTTTCACTCGAATTCGCCCTGCTCCGACCCGGATTCATCGAGCAGCGTTGCCATGCGGGCCAAGGCCCTGGAAAGCAGGGTCCGCGTGGCCGCCTGGCTGCGCCCCGTCTCGCGCGCGATCTCGGCGTGGGGCATGCCCAGCACCCGGGCCAGGACGATCACCTCGCGATAGTCCGGCGGCAGGTTGAGGAAGGCCTCCTCGGCCCGCACCAGTTCCTCGCGGCCGGAAGCATGGCGGCTCGGCGTGCAGAAAGTCCGGAGCTGCGCGAGGCGTTCGGACTCATCGTCGTGGTTCAGAAGCGTCGCGACGCTGCCGCTCTCGCGCGCGGCCGCGCGCCGCTGCCGTTTCCAGAAGCGTCCCCGATCGCGGATCTTGTTCTCGGCCTGGCGCAGCAGCCAATTGCGGAAGCTGTCGGGACCGCGGTACTCGAAGCCCGGGAGCGCCTGGAGCGCCTCGCGGCAGACGGAGTTCACGAGGTCCATGCTGGCCTCGCGGCTGCGCACGCCGTGCCCTAGGTGCAAGCGCACGAAAGCGCGCAGGCTGCCCAGGTGTTTCTGGAGCAGGTCGTTGCGGGCTTCACGGTCGCCCGCGACGGCGCTCTCGACGAGCTGTCGCATCGGTTCCCGCTGCGCCGGCCCGGATCCTGCCAGATCGTGTTGCACGGGTTTCGTCACGGGCGCGAGTATACCGCCATTCCCGAGAGTGGCTTACGCTGCGCGGCGAACCGCGAGCAAACGCCGATCATCGTGCGCGACAGGCCGCGGTGAGAAGAAAACCGACTCGCAGGAAGGGAGACGCAATGCCCATCCGACCTCCAGACGGTGAAGAGTCCCCCGACGCGCTCGAACGTGTGCTGGCCGAGTGCATCGAGGCATGGTCCGCGGGCGACACGCAGCGGATCGATGCGCTGTTCGAACGACACCCTGCACTGGCCGAGAGGTTGCGCGAGCGTCTTGCAGCGCTGCAGAGGCTCGGGATGCTCGGAGAAGATGCGACGGGAGAGACTCCCAGCCGCATGGGGCGGTACGCCATCCAGCGCCGGCTCGGACAAGGCGGTATGAGCGTCGTGTACCTCGCGCGGGACGAGCAGATCGGCCGGCGCGTGGCGCTCAAGACCTGTCACGCGTTCACGACGGACGACGAGCGCATGCGCGCCCGTTTCGAGCGCGAGATCCAGGCCGTCGCGCGGCTCGAGCACCCCAGCATCGTGCGCATCTTCGACGTCGGCGAGGCCGACGGACGGCCCTACTTCACAATGGAGTACGTCGAGGGCGCGACACTGGCCGAGATCATCGAGGCGCTTCGGATGCGCCCCGATCCGTCGGCGGAGTTGAGCGGCGCGATGGTGCGCCGTGTGGTCGAGGAACGCGTGGCTGCCCACGACCCGGAGGGCGCGCGACAGTCCGTCGAGCACGCCTGGCCGCGCACCTGGGTGGAGACCCTGTGCCGCTGGATGCTCGACGTGTCGGACGCCCTGGCCCACGCCCACGCGGCGGGCATCCTGCATCGTGACGTCAAGCCATCCAACATCATCGTCGGCCTCGATGGCCGCGCGCGCCTGTTCGACCTGGGCCTTGCGCGCATCGGCAACGGACCCGGCCTGACACGATCGGGCGATTTCACGGGCACGCCGTACTACGTCTCGCCGGAGCAACTCATCGGCCGGACCGCCGATGTGGACCCGCGCAGCGACATCTTCTCGCTGGGCGTCACGCTCTACGAGCTGCTCACGCTGCGGCGACCCTTCGACGGCCGCTCCACGGCCCAGGTGCTCAAGCGCATCGTCGACCATGAACCCGTTCCGCCGCGCCGCATCGACGCCGGCGTGCCGCCGGACCTGGAGACCATTTGCCTCACCGCGATCGAGAAGAGCCCCGACGCGCGCTACCAGCGCATGGACGACCTGACCGCCGACCTGCAACGTTTTCTCGAGTTCGTGCCCGTGCGTGCGCGGCCGATCGGCTGGGCAAGACGCGCCGCGCGCTTCATGCGCCGTCGCCCGACGCTGGCGACGGCTGCCGGCCTCGCGCTGGTCATCGCCGTCGGTCTGCCTGTCGGACTGTTGTGGGCCAACCAGGCCATCGCGGACCAGCGGGACCTGGCCGAGGGCCACGCCGCCGAAGCCACGCGCCAGGCCGATCTCAACGGCCAGGTGACGGACTTCCTGATCGACCTGTTCCAGCTCACGCCGCAGGAGATCGCGAACGCCGAGACCATCACCGCCCGGCAGATCCTCGACCGTGGAGCGAGCCGGATCCCGACCGGTTTCGAAGACCAGCCACTCGTGCGCGCCTCGCTGATGCGCGCGAACGGCCGCGTCTTCCACAACATGGGCCTCGACGCCGAAGCCCTGCGCCTGCTCGATCGCGCCTTCGCCATCTTTCAGCGGGAGTTGGGCGAAGGGCACGTTGAGACGGCCGGCCTGCTGCACGAGCTCGCGCAGGTGCACCTCGCCACCGGGGACCGTGCGACCGGCGCACGGCTCGCTCAGCGCGCGCTGTCGGCGTTCGCGCGCGCGGACCTCGCCGACGACGTCGAGGCCCTGCGATGTCGCATCACGCTGGCCGATGCCGCGACCGTGCCCGCCGACCGGCAACTGGCCCGGCGCATGATCGAGGAGGCGCTGCAGGCACCGCTCGATCGGAACGACGGCGAGACCGGCCTGACGGCCGACCTGTGGGAGCGGCTCGCCAAGCTCCAGACGGCGACCGGCGAAGTGTCCGAAGCCGAGCACTCGCTGCGCGAAGCCGTGAGGCTGCGCCGCAGTGCATGGGTCCCCGATCCGCTGGCGATCGCATCCGGGCTGGAGGGGCTGGCAGCTCTTCGACGTGAGGCGGGTGACGGCGCGTCTGCCGATCGGTTGATGACCGAGGGCGGTGAGTTGCGACGCAGCGCGGCGCCGGCGGCTGCGGCGACCACGACGGACGGGGCCATCGACCTGACCGGACCCTTCGCGTTGCGCCCCCCATGGCAGGCCGAGTACGACGCAGTCTTCCAGGAAGGCGTGACCGCCCTCCAGGTGGGCCGGCACGCGGACGCGGCGACGTCCTTCCAGCGTTGCCTCGAGCTGTCGCCCGGTCACACGGTCGCCGCCTACAACGTCGCCTGCAGCCTTGCGCTGGCGGGCGACACCGACGCCGCGCTCGACTGGCTCGGTCGGGCGATCGACTACGGCTTCGGTTTCCTCGTCGACGGACCGGACGTCATCGCCAAGGACCCGGATCTCGAAACCCTGCGCGACCGTCCGCGCTGGACGGCGCTGATCGAGACGATGACGTCGCGCCGCGACGCCGCGGCCCGGTACGCAGCCGCCCCCGCAGTGCATCGCCCTGCCGGGCTGGAAGCCGAGACCGGCCTCCCGCTGCTGGTCGTGCTGCACGCCGACGGATCCACCAAGGACCAGGTCGTCGCCGGCCCGTGGAAGACCGTCGCCGACCGGCTGGGGATGGTCCTGCTCGCTCCGTCCGCTGCCACTCCGACCGCGGGCAGCGGCGCCGAAGGCATGCGTTGGTTTCGCAACGTGGGCGACTATCTCGACCGGCCATGGGCCTACGAGACGCCCGTGATCGAGGTCATTCGCGCCTACTGCCAGGAGCACGGTGTCGATCGGACGCGCGTGTTCATGGCGGGCGAGGGACTCGGCGCGCTGCTCGCTGCGGACATCGCGCTCACGGCACCCGGCCTCTTCCGCGGAGCCTTGCTGATCAACGGACCGCTGCACCCCGAGCTCGCCGGCGAGCGCACGCGCGTTGCCGCCAGCCTGGGCGTGGCGTTGGAGGTCGTGCTCGACGAGCGACAACCTGTCGCAGCGCGCCCCGACGGCGTGCCGCTGGCCACGCTGGCCGACGACATTGCCCGCGCGGCGACACCCTGGGGCCTGGATCAACGACTCGGTGTGCGCCACGTCGAGGCGAGCACGACGCAATCGCCTGCGGACGTGCGCATCGCGGGACTGACCGCACTGCAAAACAGGCTGGGCGACCACCCGTGATCATCGGGTGATCGCCCAGCCCACCGGTCCGCTTCGAGGTCCGGTGTCGGGTCAGTTCTTGATCATCGGACCCGGCGTGGTGACGTACCGGTGCCCGCGCGTGACCTCGTCGGCGCCGATGTCCAGCTTGCTGCCGACCTGGCGCGGCTGACCATCGATGTCCGTCTGTCCGGCGACAGCAGCGGGACTCACCTTCAGGCCGGCGTTGACCAGCGGCGAGACGGCCAGCAGGTGGAAACCGTCGACGGCGAACAGCGGGTCGACGTCGACGTTGCCGACGCCCGTCATGCCTCCCTTGACCATGCTGTACGTGAAGCTGTTCTGACCCCACACGGTCATGCCCGCGTCGGCGCCGTCGGTCCACAGGATCGAGTGGGTCACGGTCGTCTCACCGAGCAGCGCGTTGGCCGAGGTCGGCGCGACGTTGTTCGTGATCGTCACGTTTTCCAGAACCAGGTTGGTGCCGCCGAAGGTGCAGATGCCGCCACCGGAGGTACCCGCGCTGTTGCCCATGAACACCGAGTTCCGGATGGTCGTCGACGAACCGAGGCCGAAGCCCCAGCTGAAGAACCCGCCGCCCTCGTCGTCCGCAGCGTTGTTCAGGAACAGGCAGTTCTCGATCAGCGGGTTGCTGACGCCTGAGCCGAGTTCCGTGGCATCACCGACGTAGACGGCGGCGCCCCAGCAGCCGGCCTGGTTGCCCACGAAGTGGCAGTTGCGGATCGTCGGGCTGGCGGCCTGGATGCGGACCGCGCCGCCGTTGAACTGGTCCGCGACCGCGCCGGGCAGCGTCGCACCGCCGGTGATCGTGAAGCCTTCGAGCACGGTCTCGCGCGTCTCGGACGAATTGAAGAGGAACCCGCGGTGCGGCTCGGTGGGCGTGCCCTGCACGTTGATCGTGGTGAACTCGGGACCGTTCGCGCTGCGCAAGGTGATCGCCTTGCCCTCGAAGCGCAGGTTCCGGTTGCCGAGGCCCGAGTACACGCCGTCGGCCACGATGACCGTGTCGCCGGGTTGCGCCACGTCGATCGCGGCCTGGATGCGGGCGAACTGCGCCGGCACGTGCAGCGTCGCGCTGTCGCCGGCCAGGGCGAGCGGCGTGGTGACGAGACAGGCGACGGCAAGCAGGGAACAGCGCAGGATGGAAGACTTCATGTTCAGCTCCAGTGATCCGTTGAAGGTGTGGTTGCTTTCCTCCTGTCCAGCGCCGCTCCTGTCCCGACGTTTCAGCAGTCGTTGCGCCACGACACGGCGCCGCTCGAATGGCCGTCGCCGAACGGCGGCAACAGGGCGCTGAATGGTCGACCACGCCGCGGAAGGGCCCGATGCGCGCCAGGACACCTGGCGACGTTGACAGCGATTCGGCCCGACCCTACGGTCGCGGATGGAGACTACGTGTCGGCGCGCCTCCGCGACCACCGACGCTGGAAGGAAGGGAGCATGGCATGCGCAAGCTGATCGCAGGTGCCGTCGTCGTGGCGCTGATCGCCTGGGTGGCATGGGGCCAGTGGCAGAGCGAGTACAGCCTGTCAGCACCCCCGGGCGAGTTCCTTGCGAACCGGCCGGTCAGTTCGAGCGGAGGCGCGGCGACACACGCCGCGTATCAGGACAAGGTCAAGGCGCTCGAGGCGGCGCTCGATGCGAGCCACGACGCACTCCGCAAGCAGGGCGACGTGATCTCGTTTCTCGAGACCGAGGTGAATCGTCTCAGAGTGGAGTTGGCTGCATGCGAGGAGCAGAACCGATGATGCCCCAAGTCAAACCCGACGGCGGCCCCCAGGCCTTCGACCAAACACTCAACGCCCTGAAGGCGGAAGCCGCCGGCAGCCAGGAGGCCGCGCGCCTCGCGGCGGAGCAGGCCAATGACATCACGCTGCAGGGCTCGCAGCCGTACGTCCTCCCACCCGACGGTGTCGCCTGGACGACGGAGTCGATGATGACGCTGTCGCTGTCGGTGCTCGTCTTCGGCGTCATCACCTACATATTGATCACCTACCTGATCAGGATCGGCAAGGGCCCCGAACTGGTGCTGCGCGCCTTCGGCGTGCCGCTCATCATCGTCGCCGCGGTCTTCCTGGTCGTCGCGGGCTACACCGAGCAACAGATCGCCCCGGTCATCGGCTTGCTGGGCACGATCGCGGGGTACTTGCTCGGCAAGTCCGAGCCCGGTGCGACGGGCGGCGGAACTGCCTAGCGGTAGTCGTGCGACGGCACGCCCTCGATCGGGCGGCCGTCGTCGAGCGGGCGCAGCGAGGTGGCGCGCAGGTTGACCACGCCCTGGGCGAACTCGATGCGCCCCACCGCGAGGATCAGGCCGGCGAACAGCCCCTCGCGGTGCTCACGCGCGACCTCGGGGACCACGATCAGGTTGGCGAAGCCGGTCTCGTCCTCGATGGTCACGAAGGTCAGGCCGCCGGCCGTGGGCGGGCGCTGCCGGCAGATGGCCATGCCCGCCACCGCGCGCTCCGGGCCGCGCCGCACCGGCCGCCCGCCGCGTCCGTCGCTGGCGCCCTTCCCCGCCTCCATCAGCGCCGCTGCGGTGAGCACGCCGGCGGCGTCGAGTCGTTTGCGCAACAGCTCGAGCGGATGGCGCTCGACGCTCACGCCCCCCATCAGCAGGTTCTCGCGCACGATGTCGGCACCGCTCTGTCGGGGCAGAAGCGCCTCGCTCTCGGGCGGCGTGCGCTCGGCCAACGGCCCGGGTGGCGCGTGCGCCATGCGCGCCACGCGCCACAACGCGTGACGCCGACGTTCGTCGAAGCCGCCCAGCGCGCCCAGCCGCGCGAGGTTCTCCATCGCGGTGCGGCCGAGCCCCGTGCGCCGCGCGAAGTCCTCGGGTGACACGAAGGGCCCCCACTCGGACACCGAGGCCAGGCCCGCGCGCACGCTCTCCTCGTGCTTCTCTCCCAGCCCGCGCGCGGTGCACAGGCCCAGGCGCACGCCCTGCACGCGGCGGCTGCCGTCCTCGATCCACTGCAGCGTGCTCTCCCAGTTGCTCTGCAGCACGTCCACCGGCAGCACGGTCACGCCGTGCCGCTGCGAGTCGCTGACCAGCACGGCCGGCGGATAGAAGCCCATCGGCTGGCTGTTGAGCAGCGCGCACAGGAAGGGCGCGGGGTGGTGCTGCTTGAGCCAGGCCGAGGCCCAGGCCAACCGCGCGAAGGAGGCCGCGTGCGACTCGGGAAAACCGTAGTCGGCGAAGGCCGAGAGCTGCCGATAGATGCGCTCGGCCGCGCCGCGCGGGATGCCGTGCGCGGTCATCCCGTCGATCAGGCGTTGGCTGATGGCTGCCATGCGCTCGCGGCTGCGCTTGTGGCCCATGGCGCGGCGCAACTCGTCGGCCTCGCTGCCCGTGAAGCCGGCCGAGCTCATCGCGATGCGCATGCCCTGCTCCTGGAAGAGCGGCACGCCCAGCGTGCGCTCCAGGATCGGCTTCAGGCTGGGGTGCGGATAGGTCACCGGCTCGGTGCCGGCGCGCCGCCGCAGGTACGGATGGACCATGTCGCCCTGGATGGGCCCGGGGCGGATCAGCGCCACCTCGACCACCAGGTCGTAGAAGCGGCGCGGTCGCAGGCGCGGCAGGCAGTTCATCTGCGCGCGCGACTCCACCTGGAACACGCCCACCGTGTCGGCGGCGCACAACATGTCCCAGGTGGGCGGGTCGTCCACGGGGATGGTGTGCAGTGCGAGCGGAGCCTCGGCGCGATGGTCCGTGTTGATCAACTCGAAGCTCTTGGCCAGGACGGTGAGCATGCCGAGTCCGAGCAGGTCGATCTTGATGATGCCGAGGGCGGAGAGGTCGTCCTTGTCCCAGGGGACGACGGTGCGGTCCTTCATCGCAGCGGGCTCGACGGGCATGACGTCGGTCAGCGGCGGGCCGGTGATGACCATGCCGCCGACGTGGATGGACAGGTGCCGCGGCAGGCCGCAGAGCCGACGCGTCATCTCCAGCAGCAGCGGCAGGCGCTGGTCGTCCTTGCGTTCGGCCCAGCCCTCGGGCAGCTCGCCGCTGTCGTTGTCCCAGCGGCGGTCGAGGCCCTTGGCCAACGCGTCCACCTCGTCCACCGAGAAGCCCAGCGCCTTGCCGGCGTCGCGCACCGCCGAGCGCGCGCGATAGGTGATGACCTCGGCCGCCAGCGCCGCGTGGTCGCGGCCGTACCGCGCGTACACGTACTGCAGCACCTCCTCGCGCCGCTGGTGCTCGATGTCCAGGTCGATGTCGGGCAGTTCGCCGCGGTTCTCCGACAGGAAGCGCTCGAACAGCAGGCCCATCCCCACCGGATCCACCGAGGTGATCCCGAGCGAGTAGCAGGCCGCCGAGTTGGCCGCCGAGCCGCGCCCCTGGCAGAGGATCCCCTGCCGCTCGCAGAACTCGACGATGTCGTGCACCAGCAGGAAGTAGCCGGCCAGGTCCAGGCGCTCGATCAGGTCCAACTCGCGCGCGATCTGGCGCGCGGCCGCGGGGTGCAGCGGACGGTAGCGGCGGCGCGCGCCCTCGTGCACCAGGCGGTGCAGCAGGCTGAAGGGCGTCTCGCCCTCCGGCGCGGCGAAGGGCGGGAAGTGATAGGCCAGCCGGTCCATGTCGAAGCGACAGCGCGCGGCCAGTTCGACCGTGCGCGCCAGCGCCTCGGGGCAGTGGCGGAACAGGCGCTGCAGTTCGGGCACAGGCCGCAGGTGGAACTCCGCGTTGGGCAGGAGCCGCGTGCCGGCCTGTTCCAGCGTGACCTTGTGGCGCACGCAGGCGAGCACGTCGTGCAGCGGCTTGTCCGCGCGTCGGGCGAAACGCGCGCCGCCGGTCACGACCAGCGGCAGGCCGAGGCGCGCGGCGCGCTCGCGCTGCACGGATTGGCCGCGTCGGTCGCGCTTGAGCAGGCGATCGTGGATGGTGAGCAGCATCCGCTGCGTTCCGAAGATCTCGCACAGCCCGGCGATCGTGCGTTCAGGGAGGTGCGGGCCGGCCAGCGCCAGCGTGCCGCGCGCGTGCCGGGCCAGTTCCTCCAGCGAGGTCAGCGGTTCGGTGCGCGAGACGTGGCGGGCGGCGCTGACCACGCGGCACAGGCTGCTCCAACCGGCATCGTTCTCAGCCAGCAACACGACGCGGTCATCGGCGCGCGCCGGGCTGCCGTCGATGCCGCGCGCCGGCACCCGCTCCAACGTGAGGGTCGTGCCGTGCACCGCGTGCAGCCCCGCGCGCTTTGCCGCACGCGCGAAGCGCGGCGAACCGTACAGGCCGTCGCGGTCGGTCAGCGCCAGCGCGGCGTAGCCCAGTTCGACCGCGCGCTCGACCAGCGCCTCCGGTTCGCAGGCCCCGCGCAGGAAGCTGAAGCCCGACTGGCAGGACAACTCGGCGTAGGCCGCCATCAGTCGGCCTCGGCCAGCAGCAACCAGCGCCGGCGGCGATCGTCGCGGCAGACGCGGTACAGCCCGCCCTCCGGTGTGAGCAACTCGTACTCGTCCCGCTGCCAGGGTTCGTCCCACCAGCCGCCGAGCAGTCGGCGCGCCCCGCTGATGCGCGCGATGGGCAGCTCCTGCCGGCCGCGCCGGAAGCCGGTCAGCTTGCCGCCGGCGTGCACGGCGACCAGCTCCTCCGGCGCGGGCAACAGGCGCAGCGTGGGGTTCGGGATCTCGTCGGACGGCGGGCGGTCGCCGGCGGGTCGGTCGCGCGCGGCGCGCGACGTCTTCTCCGGCGCGTCCGCCGACGTCGGGTCCCGTGTCCAGCGCTGCTCGAGGCGGTGCGCGCGCAGCAGGCGCGGCCGGCTCACCGCGCCGTCCCCCAGCAGCGCCGTCAACCGCGCCAGCGCGGCCGCGCGGCGCGCCGCGTCGCGCGCGACATCGCCGAAGAGACCGTTCTGGTGCACGGCCATCGGCGCGGTCTGCGGCGCGGCCACGGAGAGCGCGACCACCGGCGCCCCGGGCGGCTCGTCCTCCAGCTTGAGGCGCAGCAACTCGACCAGCAGCGCGGCGCGATCTTCCGGCGCGGGCAGCGACAACTCGCGCAGCGCGGCGGGCGATGCGTCCGCGTCGTCGTCCACGGCGGCATCGGCGACGGCGTCCGCGTCGAAGGCGCGATCCAACCTGAGCGACAACTCCAGGCGCATCACGCCGCGCCCCTCCTCGCCCACCCAGCCGCACAGGCGCGTCACCAGCTCCTCCAGCGTCGGCAGGATGCGGTCGAGGCGGTCGGCCGGCGCGTCCAGTTCGGAGAGCACGACCAGTTCGCGTCGCTCGCGCTCGGCCAGCAGGCCGCGCCCGTCCTCTCCGCGCGCGAGGCGGTGCAGCGCGACGCCCTCGACGCCGTAACGCCGTTCGACCGAAGCCGACGGCAGGCTGGCGAAATCGCCCAGGGTCGAGAGGCCCAGCGGCGCGAGACGCCGCGCCAGGCCCGGCGACATGGGCAGCGCCGAGAGCGGCAGGCGCGAGAGGAACAGCGCCTCGTCGCCCGGGCGCACCGTGACCGGACGCGGCATGCACCGAGCCGCGACCTCCGCCGTGAAGCGGTTCCCGGCCAGCGCGAGGCCCGCGGGCTTCTCGGGAGCCAGCGCACGGCGGATGGCTGCGAAGAGGCCTGCCGGCCCGCCGTGCAGGCGCTCCAGGCCGCGGTCCTCGAGGAAGGCGACCTCCCCGTCACACTCCAGGATGGGCGAGACGGTGAACAGGCGCCGCCCCAGGACGGCGTCGGCACGCGGCAGCAGGACGCAGGCCAGCACCGCTCATCACCCCGATGCACCGAGCCTCACGCGCGCGGGCCCCGACATGCCGCGCTGACGCAGCACGGAGACGTCGAGGTCGGGCGCGGCGGGCACTTCCCACGGCTGCCAGTCGGCGTGCGCGAGGCGCACGCGCAGCGTGAGCGCGGCGGCCGAGCCGGCCAGCGGGCGTTGCCCCCCGGTCAGCGCGAGCAGGGCGGTCTGCGCGCGCCCGGCCTGCCGCGCGAGGCGGAAGCAGGCGGCGAGCGGCGGGCGACCGGATGGCAGGTCCAGCACCAGCAGGCCGAAGGCGCGACTGCGCAGCAGCAGGTCGGCGGCGAGCAGCGTGCGCGAGGCGTGGCGCGGCTCGCCGGGCGAAACCAGCGTCAGCGCGGAGAGGTCGACGTCCGCGGTGGCCGGGCAGAAGTGCCCCGGCCCGTCCACCCACGCCACCGGCTGCCCCTCCGCCTGGCAACGGCGCACCGCGCCCAGCGCGAGGCTGCTGCGTCCGTGACCGAGCAACTCGATCAGCTCACCCACCGGCCAGCCGCCGTCCGCCAAGACGGCGTCCAGCGCCAGCCAACCGCTGGGGAGTGCTTGCGGCTGGGCGCCGGCCGACGAACCGTCCCCGGGGTCCTCGCAAGGTGCGCTTCGTGGGGTTCGGGCCATGACCCTAACATCACCCTAACAGGCACCTGCCGTCAAGCCCCCTGTTCCGGACGCCCTCGCCGTCGGCCCGGACGCCCGCCCGCCTGCCCCCGGCGATGACGGCTGGACGCCGGGCCCGCCCGAGGCGACCATCGCAGATGTCCGTTCCGCCCACCGACGGCGTTGAACACCGGGTGGCGGAGGGATGGAACCCGGCACCGAAACCAACGGACCCGGAACCTGCTAGCACCTCCGGCCGCACACCCGACACGACACTCCCGAGATCCCGATGTCCCTCGCCCCTCGCCGCGCCGCCGCCCTCACGCTCGCCCTGCTGATCGTGATCGCCACCGGCTGCGCAGGAGCGACGGATCCCGAGGCGCCGCTCGACTACGCCGGCACGGCCTACGAACTCGCCGGCGCCGAAACACTCGACGAGAGCCCCCCGCAGGAGTTGCCCGGCCTGCACAACGTCTACCGGCTGAGCGGGCAGATCATCTCGGGCAGCGAGCCGCAGGGAATCGACGCCTTCGCGCAACTGGCCGACATGGGCGTCAAGACCATCCTCTCGGTGGACGGCAAGCGGCCCGACGCCGACACCGCCGCGCAACACGGCCTGCGCTACGTGCACATCCCCATCCAGTACAAGGGCATCGCCGACGACGAGCTGGCCGCGATCACCAAGACCTTCCGCGAGCTCGAGGGCCCCTTCTACGTGCACTGCTTCCACGGCCGGCACCGCGGTCCGGCCGCGGCCGCCGTCGGACGCGTGGTCGTGGACGGCGCCTCGCGACAGACGGCCCTGGCCGAGATGCGCCAGTGGTGCGGCACGGCGGAGGAGTACGAGGGGCTGTACGCGACGGTCGCCTCCGCCCCGCTGCCCGATGCCGACGCGACCGCGACGCTGGCCTTCGACTTCCCCGTCGCGCACACGCTGGAAGGCGTCCGCGGCGTGATGATCCCGGTGCCGCGCGCGCACGACAACCTGAAGGCGCTGGCGAAGCGCGGCTGGGCGACCGACCCCGAGCACCCCGACGTGGATCCGCTCAACGAGGCGGAGATCCTGGCCGAGCTGTTCGACGCGCTGCAGGCCCAGCCCGACTCGGGCGACAAGCCCGACGACTACCAGGCCTACATGCAGGACGCGCGCAGCGCCACCGACCAGCTGGTCGAGGCACTGCGATCAGGTCGAGACGGGCTCTCGCCGCACGACACGCTGGAAGGCGAGCCGCGCGAGCGCGCGGATGCCGCCATGGCGGGCATCAAGACCTCGTGCAAGTCCTGTCACGCGGGCTACCGCGACAACTGAGCCGCGTGCGCGCCCCGCTCGGGGCGCCCTACTCCCACTCGATCGTGGCGGGCGGCTTGCTGCTCACGTCGTAGACGACGCGATTCACGCCGGCGACCTCGTTGATGATGCGGTTGCTGACGCGCGCGAGCAGTTCGTGCGGCAGGTGCGTCCAGTCGGCCGTCATGAAGTCGTCGGTCGAGACGCAACGCAGCGCGACGACGTCGGCGTAGGTGCGGCCGTCCCCCATCACGCCGACGCTTTGCACGGGCAGCAGCACCGCGAACGCCTGGGCGGACTTCGCCATCCAGCCCGACGTCTCCAACTCCTCGCGGAAGATCGCGTCGGCTTCGCGCAGCACGTCGAGGCGCTCGCGCGTGATCGGACCCGGCATGCGTACGGCCAACCCCGGCCCCGGGAAGGGGTGACGCTGCACGAGTGCGTCCGGCAGCCCGAGCAACGAACCGATGCGCCGCACCTCGTCCTTGAAAAGCGCGCGGAAGGGCTCGATCAACTCGAACTTCAGGTCGTCCGGCAGGCCGCCGACGTTGTGGTGCGTCTTGATCGTGCTGGTCGGCCCGCCGTGCGCGGCGACCGACTCGATCACGTCGGGGTAGAGCGTGCCCTGCGCGAGGAACTGCGCGTCGCCGTGGGTACGGGCCGCGCGCGCGAACACGTCGATGAACACGCCGCCGATGATGCGGCGCTTCTCCTCGGGGTCGGTCACGCCGGACAACGCACCGAGGAACTCGTCGCTCGCGTCGACCGCGTCCAGGCTCAGGCCGAAGGCCGTGCCGAATGTGTCCTCCACCTGCTGTGCCTCGTCCTTCCGCAGCAGGCCGTTGTTCACGAAGATGCACCGCAGCTTGTCGCCCAGCGCCTTGTGCAGCAGCAACGCCAGCGTGGAGCTGTCCACGCCGCCCGACAGGCCGCAGATCACGGTGCGATCGCCGACGCGTTCCGCGACCGCCGCACAGGTCTCCTCGATGAAGGAGCCCATCTCCCATGACTCGTCGGCGCCGCAGCGCTCGTGCAGGAAGTGCGCCAGGATCGCGCTGCCGAATTCGGTGTGCCCCACCTCGGGGTGGAACTGCACGCCGAGAAAGCGGCCGTCGAGCCCCTCCACCGCCGCGTACGGACAACCCTCGCTGCTCGCCAGCGCGGTGAAGCCGTCGGGGATCCCCTCCACGCGGTCGGCGTGGCTCATCCAGACGACGCTGCTCGCCGGCGCGCCCGGCAAACCGGTGGACGCGAGCTGCGTGCGTCCGTACTCGCCGCCCTTCGCGCCGCGGACGACCTGCCCGCCCAGCGCGTGCATCGTGGCCTGCATGCCGTAGCAGATGCCCAGCACCGGCACGCCGATCTCGAGCAGCGCCTGGTTGAAGGGCGGCGCGTCCTCCGCGTAGACCGAGTGCGGACCGCCCGAGAGGATGATGCCCTTCAGCTCGGAGCGGTCGCCGATGATCTCCTCGATCGGCGCCGTGCAGGCGTGGATGCGACAGAAGACGCCCTCGTCACGCACCCGGCGCGCGATGAGCTGCGTGTACTGGCCTCCGAAGTCCACCACGGCGACCGTGTCGTGACCGACGGTGCTCATCGGTTCGCCTGGTAGTTCGGCGCCTCCTTGGTGATCTCGATGTCGTGCGGGTGGCTCTCGGCCACCGTCGCAGCGCTCACCTTCACGAACTGCGCGTTCGCGCGCAGGCCCGGCAGGTCGTTGACGCCGAGATAGCCCATGCCCGAGCGCAACCCGCCCACGAGCTGGTACACGAAGGGCGCCAGCGGTCCCTTGCTGGCCACGAGTCCCTCGACGCCTTCCGGCACGAGCTTCTCGGTCGCGCTCACGTCCTGCTGTCCGTAGCGGTCCTTGCTGCCATCGACCATGGCGCCCAGCGAGCCCATGCCGCGCACGGTCTTGTAGCTGCGGCCCTTGTAGATGACGGCCTCGCCCGGGCTCTCGTCGAGGCCGGCGAACAGCGCGCCCATCATCACCGCGCTGGCGCCCATCGCGAGCGCCTTGACGATGTCGCCCGAATGCCGGATGCCACCGTCGGCAATGACCGGCACGCCGGCCGGCTCCGCGACGGACAACACCTCGGAGATGGCCGTCAGCTGCGGCACGCCGACACCCGCCACCACGCGCGTGGTGCAGATCGACCCGGGACCGATGCCGACCTTCAGCGAGTCGGCGCCCGCCTCGATCAGGTCGCGCGCGGCGTCGGCCGTCGCGATGTTGCCGGCGACGACGTCGATGTCGAACCCCTTCTTGATCGCTGCCACCGTGTCGATGACGTTCGAGCTGTGGCCGTGCGCGGTGTCCACCACGATCACGTCCACGTCCGCGGCAACCAGCGCCTCGACGCGCTGCAGATCGTGCACGCCGACCGCGGCGCCGACGCGCAGGCGTCCGCGCGCGTCGCGTGCGGCGTCCGGCCAGCGCGCAGTCTGGTTGATGTCGCGCATGGTGATCAAGCCGGCCAGGGCGCCCTTGGCGTCCACCAGCAGCAGCTTCTCGATCTTGTTCTGGTGGAGGATGTCCTTGGCCTCCTCCAGCGTCGTCTCGGGCGGCGCGGTGACCAGGCGCGTGGTCATGATCTCGGAGACGCGCGTGTCGTCGGTGCGGTGGAAACGCAGGTCGCGGTTGGTGAGGATCCCGACCACCTTGCCGCCATCGATCACCGGCAGGCCGGAGATGTTCTGGCGCGTCATGATCTCGCGCGCGTCGCCGATCGTGGCGTCCGGCTTGAGCGTCACGGGATCGGTGATCACGCCGTGCGCCGAGCGCTTCACCTTCTCGACCTCGCGCACCTGGTCGCTCGGCGAGAGGTTCTTGTGGATCACGCCCAGCCCGCCCGCCTGCGCGAGGGCGATGGCCAACGCCGACTCGGTCACCGTGTCCATCGCCGCCGACAACAGCGGGACGTTCAGTTCCACGCGCCGCGAGAGGCGTGTGGTCGTGTCGCACTGGCTGGGCAACACGTCGCTGCGCCGCGGCAGGAGCAGCACGTCGTCGAAGGTGATGCCTTCATTGACGATGCGCGCGCCGGCCTGCCGCCCTTCTGGCGCTTGCTGATCACCAGCGGGGCGATCCGCCCTCGCGCCGGTTTCGCTCTCTCTGAGAACCCGTTCCATTGAGCGATTTGAACACATTCGCCCCGATCGGAAAACTCTCGGTCCCAAAAGAACCCAGGCCCCCGGGGGGCGAACCCCCCGGGAGCCCGGGCCGTGGGAGAAGGAGGAGAGTGCACCCCTCTTCGGGAAGCGAAGGGGGTGACTTGAGAGGGCCGCGCCGGCCCGGCTGACGCCTAGCGATCCCGCCGCCAGCGGCCCGGCACGGGCGGCCCGTAGGCCTCCTTCCAACCGGGAAAGAGCTTCACGCCGTCGGCGTCCATCGAGGTGTAGAGCGCGGTGTTCGGCATGTTCAGGCCGCTCTGTCTCAGGAACCGGTCGTACATCGGCCACCAGGCCTGCAAGCCGCCCTGCAGGATCTGCAGCCGGTGCGTGACGTCCTTGAACTGCGAGTTCCACACGGGGATGCGCCCGGCACTGCCGTCCTGCAGCAGGATCGCCAGGAAGTGGCGCGCCGCGACGAGCGCCTCGGTGCGGTCGTCCCCCGACAGGTCCCCGGCGCGCCGGCGCCACATGTCAGACAACTGGTGCACGGCATCCAGCGAGATCTTCGGGTTGCTGCGCACCTTGAACTGCAACCGGTCGATGGCGGCTTGTGCGTTGCCCGCGCTGTCCAACGCCTTCACCAGCTTGAACAGCGGTTGCTCGCGCGTGGGCGCCGCGTCGATGGCCTGCTGGTAGCGCTTCACCGCCTCGTCGAAGCGCTTCAGCTGGAACAAGGCGTCCGCCTGGTCCTCGGCCACCTGGCTGCCCCAGGGCGAGAGCTCCCGCGCTCTCCCGAAGTGCTCCAGCGCCTCCTCCGCGCGGCCCTGCTCCAATGCCAGCCGGCCCAGCGCCCGGTGCGGCTGGAACGCGCCGGTGCGCATGGCCGCGACACGCCGATACAGCTCCTCCGCCTGCTCGAACTCGCCCGCCCCGATGTGAGCAAGCGCCCGCTTCGTGTAGTACGTCGCCGGCAGTCGGTGGATGACTGTCGCCATCACCGCGAAACCGACCAGCACCACGGCCACGGCGGACAGCCGGCCCAAGGACGTGACGCGCCTCCTGCGCGGTTCCGGCTCGTCCATCGCGCCGGCCAGGCCGATCAGCACCGCCAGCGTGGAGCCGGTGGCCCCCAGCACGAAGGGCACCTCGAACATCCCGCCCGCCGAGAAGACCGTCAAGCTGCCCAGAAGCCCCGCTCCGACGACAAACGTACCGGGATCGGCCGCTCGCATCAGCACCCGCAGCAGGAGCGCGGCGCTTGCGGCCAGCAGCCCCAGCAACAACGCCAGGCCCGGAACGCCCAACTCGGCCAGCACCTGCAAACCGTCGTTGTGCGCGTGCGGCTTGGGCGCCGGCTGGTGCTCGTACTTCGGGAAGACCACGGCGAAGTTGCCAGCACCGACGCCGGTGAGCGGCGCGTCGGACACCATGTGGATCGTCTTGCGCCACAGCAACGGGCGGAACAAAGCGTCGCCCACGTCGAAGCCGAGCGCGTTCACGGTCCGGTAGAAGACACTCTTGCCCACGCCGCGCGCCTGCTCCGACAGGGGCAGCATCGCCAGCAGCACGATCGTCAGCACGGTGCCGATCGCCCAGCGGCGCCCGTCGGGTCGCCACTCGGCGAGTTGTCGACGCGCCAGGAACACGATGCCGACGATCACGATGCCGAGCCCGGCGCCGAGCACGCCCGCGCGACTGCGCAGCAGGCCCAGGTATCCGAGCGGCGCCGTGAGCACGATCCCCCACAGCAGCGTGCGCAACCAACCGCCCGCGCCCAGGGCGAGTGCGACGATCAGCGGCACGAGCATGGTTACGTAGCTGGCCGCCATGTTGTCGTGCACGAACAGCACCGAGGCGTGCTTGAGGTTCGGGACCGACAGCTCGGTCTGTCCGCGCGCGAACAGGTCCGCACCCATCGCGGCGAGGCCCACGGCGATCAGCATCAGCAGCCAGCGACCCGTGGCAGGTCGCGCCGTGACCCACTCGCGCACGCCTCGCGCCACGCCGTACATCCCCAGCAGCGCGATCACGCGCGTCACGCCCAGCCCGACGTTGCCCGCCCAGAGCAGCGACGCGGCCGCCCACAGCACCAGCAGGAGCAACAGGCGCTCGGGCAACGACGAGCGCGTGGCGGAGCCGGGCTGCCTGAGGACCTCGAGCGCCGCCGCGGCCAGCGCGCCGGCGCCGCACATGGCGAGCACGAGGGACTTCAGCCCTTGCGTGTCCGCGCCGAAAGGGTCCACGACCAGCGGGACCATCAGCGCCGCCACGATGGCGAGTCGTCTCGGCAGGCCGGGTTGGCTCTCGGTCACGGGGACATGATCGGCAATTCGGGGCCAGATGGGAGAGGGCGCTCTGCTGGTTCCCCTCTCCGGTCTTTGGGAGACTCAGTCGACGATGAGCGGACTGTCCGAGCATGCCCGCCAACAGGTCGAGATGCACCGCAACGTGGCGCACATGTACCGGCGCCGCTCGGCCTGGGCCTTCTCCGAGGCCTTCCAGGAGGAGCGCAACGACATCCTGATGTCGTTGGCCCCCCCGCGTGAGGGCGGCCTGGCGCTCGATCTGGGCTGCGGCACCGGGATCATGCTCGACAAACTCTCGGCGCGGTACGGCCGGGTCACCGGCCTCGACATCAGCCAGGAGATGCTCGAGGGCTACGACCTCTCCGACCTGCGCGAGGGCCTCTCGGTCGGGCTGGTGCGGGGCGACATGGCGGCGCTGCCGTTCGCCACCGGCCGCTTCGACGCGATCATCTGCCGCTCGGCCCTGCACCACATGGAGGACGAGGAGGGCGTGCTGGCTGAGATCGCGCGCGTGCTCGCACCCGACGGGCGGCTGATCCTGGGCGAACCCGCCAACGACAACCTGCTCACGCGCGCCGCACGCGCCTGGGTCAAGCGGCGTCCGTCCTACGGCAAAATCCACACGATCGACCGCGCCTACACGCGACGGCAACTGCGCGAGTTGTTGGAGGGCGCCGGGCTGGTCGTGCGCCGCGAGGTGCGCTTCGGCTTCATCGCCTACCCGCTCTGCGACAACCCCGACCTCGTGCCGGTGCTGAAGAAGATGCCGTTCGCCAACGCGATCGCGTCGGGGCTGCGCGCGTTCGATCGGCTGCTGTCGCACATCCCGCTGCTGCGTACGCAGTCCTGGTACACGATCCTGGAGGTCGGCCGAGCAGCACCTCATCCGGCCGCCGGGCCCGGGGCGACCGCTTCGTGAAGCGCCTGCTGCCGACGCTCATCGCCTCGGCGGTGCTCCTGGCGCTGGTGCTCACGATCGCCGAGCTGGAGCCGCAGCGACTCGCCGACACCTTCGCTGCACTCGACTGGGGCGGCGTGGCCCTGGCCTTCGGGGTCTACTCGCTGAGCTTCCTGGGCCGCGGGGTCCGGTTGGCGATGCTGCTGCCGGGGGTCTCCAACGTGGGCCACCTCACCTCGATCAGCGCGCGACACACGCTCCTGGCGGTCGTGCTGCCCTTCCGTTCGGGCGAGGCAGCGCTGCCCTGGTTGCTGCACGCCGAAGCGGGCCGGCCGTTCCCCGAAGGCGTCTCCACGCTGGGCGTGATCCGCATCCTCGACCTGATGAGCGTCGCCGTGTGGCTGCTCGTGGGGCTGGCCTTCGCGAGCGCGGACGACGCGGGCGACATCGCGCCGCGAGCGCTCATCGTGCTGGCGGTGCTCGTGCTCGGGCTGGTTGCGCTGCGGCCCGTCGCCTCGCGGCTCGCGATCCTGCGCGAGGGCGAGGGCCGCTTGCGCCGCTTCATCGGCGAGAGCGCCGCGCACCTCGCCGCTCAGCGGACGGGCCGGCTCGTCCTGGCCGCCGTCACCTCGATCGCCACCTGGGCGGCGACCTACGGCGCCTGCTGGTACGTGCTGCAGGCGATGGCCGCGCCCGAAGCGCTCGGCACGCCGGTATCCGACCTCACCTTCGCCGAGAGCCTGATCGGCACGACCGGACTGCACCTGTCGGGCGTGCTGCCATTGAGCCCGGTCGCGAGCGTGGGTACATGGGAGGCGGGCTGGGTCGCGGGCTACGCGGCCGTCGGCCTCGACCTCGACCTGGCCGCGACCTCGGCCCTGGTCGGGCACGTGATCATCCTCGGCTACATCGCCGCCCTGGGCGGGCTGGGCTGGGTGTGCCGCTTCCGGCCGTCGCCCGAGCCTGGCGCCTGAGCGCGGCCCCAGCAGAGTGGGAAATGGTCGGGGCGACTGGATTTGAACCAGCGACCTCAGCGTCCCGAACGCTGCGCTCTACCAAACTGAGCCACGCCCCGACGTCCCACGAGCGTGCTTTGAATGCGCGCGAGGGCCCGGAATCATGCCCTCCACCTGCGGCCGGCGCAAGGCCGGTGCGCGGGGGTGGCGGGGCCCGGGCGGGAGCGCGCCGAGTCGGCGGCTAGCCGCCGATCGAGACGAACACCCCGTCGTTCTCGCGGGCCAGCTTCTCGAAATCCTGGTCCGGGAACTCGCCCACGTAGATCACGTGGATCTGGACGCGGCGGAACTCGTTGACCCGCCGCACCTCGCTGCGGATCTGGTGCATGTCCGTGGTGTCCCCCACGGTCGGCTCGCCGTCGGTCAGGAAGAAGATCGTGTCCAGGGGGGTGTCGGGCCGCGTGATCACGAACATGTTGTCCTTGCGACCTTCCGGCGGCTCGCCCAGCGCGGTCAGCAGCGCCAGGTGCGTGTTGGTCGAGCCTTCGTCGTTGGTGAGCTTGTCCATGCCGGTCTGGGCCCGGAAGCCCGCCTTCTTGCCGCCCAACGGCTTCAGCTTGCTGACCCAGCGCTCGGCGTTCGACTTGTTGAGCACGTTGGCCTTCACCTGGACCTTCTTCCAGAACTTCACGTCGGTGGCGAAGGACAGGATGTTGAAGCCGGTCGACTCGGGCAGGTCGCGGATGGTCTGGATCAGCTCTTCCTTGACGATGCCGAGCCGCTGCGTGGAGCTGTAGGTGCGTCCGCTCTGGCGCAGGCGATCCAGGTCGCCGAAGGGCGTCTCCATGCTGCCCGAGATGTCGATCACGAACAGGATGTTCTCGGAGCGCGTCTCGATGCCCGCGAAACTCTTGCCGCCCTTGGTGTAGGCCGTGCCCTTCTCGGCCTCGAGCTTGCGCGCGGCCTCGATCTTGTCGAGGTCGGGCATGACGAACTTCGGCTCGGTGCGGTCCCACCAGATCTGCCACTGGTCGGGGTTGCTGTCCGGGAAGCTGCGCTGCGTCAGCCGCTTGAGCACGGTGTAGGCGTCGCCGGCGAGGCGACCCTCCTCGTTGCGTAGCCGGTCGATCAGCCCGTGGATGCCGGACTTGAGCCGTAGCTCGCCGATCGCGGCGATGGCGCGCGAGCGCACCCGCCAGTCGTCGTGCGTCAGCGACTTCAACACGGACGGCTCGGCGCCGGGCGCGTCTCCGATGCGCACCAGCGAGTCCAGCGCGGCCAGGACGAAGGTCGGATCGGAGTCGTCCATCAGCTCGCCCAGCGGCCCGCAGGCCTCGGGGTTGCCCAGCGATCCGACCGCGACGACGCCGGCCAGGCGCAGCGTCTCGTCGCGATCCTCGATCAGGCCGGCCAGCGGCCAGAACGCGAAGTCGTGGCCCATGCCCCCCAGCGCTTCGGCCACGCCGGCTCGCAGCAGCGTCTTGCGCTTGTTCTTGCGCTCCAGCAGGACCTCGTCCATCAGGAAGCGCGCGACGGCCTCCTGGCGGTAGCCGCTCACCGCGTCGATCGCAGCTCGGCGTACGCTGAAGTCCTCGTCCTCGAAGGCCTCGAGCAGCGCCTCGGCTGCACCCCGGGTGTCGACGCCCTTGAGCACCTGGACGGCCTCGTAGCGCTCACCGGCCGGGCGCTTCGGGGTGTAGTACCGCTTGAACTCGGCGACGAGCTCGGCGGACTCGTCCTGGAGCGGAACGACGGCGGCGGGCAGGACGATGGCTGCCAGCGCCAGGAGCAGGAGAGACAGGGTGCGCATGGTCACGTCATGGTAGTGGCTGCCGCCCTGTCGGTCACCCCGGCTACGCGGTGAACCGGGCCCGAGGCCTCGCTAGACTGCTTGGATGCGCGCCGAACCCACCAACGACGACAAGCCCCTGGCCTGCGAATCCTCGTCCTGGCTGCCCGCGGAGGCCAGCACGCGGCGTTACGCGCGTCTGACACGACTGCGTCACTACCCGCTCGAGACCGCCATCGCGATGGTCTTCCCGAAGGGCACGCCCCCGACCGAGGTCGCGCGCATCGAGCGCGCGACGCGACTGCTCGCCGCGGCCGGCGTGCCGGTGCCGGAGATCTACGACGCGCGCCCCGACGCCGGATGGATCCTGCAGGAGGACCTCGGCGACCGCACGCTCGCCGCGAGTTGCGAGGGCTCGGAGAACGTGGACGCGGCATACGACGAAGCGCTCGCGATCCTCTCGCGCATCGTCGCGCTCGGTGACATCGAGACCAGCCCGAGACCGCCGCTCGACGGCGCGCGCATGCGCCAGGAGCTCGAGCTGTTCGCGACCAGCGCACTCGTGCTCGACGGCCCGCCGGGCGCTGCGCTCGACGGCGACCTGAGCACCCTGGCCGAGGCCTGCGCGGCACTCCCGGTGACGCTCTGCCACCGCGACTACCACGCGCGCAACTTGATGCTGCACGAGGGCCGCGTTCGCGTGGTGGATCACCAGGATGCGCTGGTCGGTCCCGAGCCGTACGACCGCGTGTCGCTCGCCTACGACCCTTACGTCGACCTGCCCGACGCGCGGCGCGACGAGTTGGCCGGCGCCGCGGAGGGCACGGCCGTGGTCGCCGTGCAGCGCCTGGCCAAGGCCATCGGCACCTACGCCAGCAAGGGCGGCGATTGGCGCAGCTCGATTGCCCCTGCGGCGCGGCAGGCGCGACGGCTCATGCCGCAGACCGGTTTGCGGCTGCCCGTGCTCGACGTGGCCCTGGCCACACTCTCGATGGACGCCGCATGAGCGGGCCTGCCGCCACGGCCGACGTGCCGCACCAGGCGGTCGTCCTGTGCGCGGGCGAAGGACGGCGCCTGCGCCCGTTCACGTCGCGCTGCCCGAAGCCGCTGCTGCCGTTCCTCAACGTCCCGCTGCTCGAGCACGTCCTCGCCTTCCTCGAACGCGGCGGCGTGCGGCGCATCGCGCTCAACGCATGGCACCTCGCGGATCAGGTCGAGGACTTCGTCGCGCAGCGCGCCTCGCCCGGTCTCGAGCTGCACGTCGAGCGGGAGACCGCACTGCTCGGCACGGGCGGCGGCCTGCACAACCTGATGCCCTGGATGGAGCCGGGCCCGGTGCTGGTCTCGACCGCGGACATCCTCACGGACGTGGACCTCGGGAGCGTGGCGGCGCGGCACGTCGCGGCCGGCGCCGAAGCCACGATGGTCCTCGCCCCGGACGCCGACGTCGCACGCTTCGGTGCGGTGGAAGTCGACGACGACGACATGCTCACCGACATCGTGGGCATCCTCGACCGTCCCGGACGCCGCGCCTGCGTGAACGCCAGCGTGCACGTGTTCGAGCCCGAGTTCCTGCAACGCCTGCCCGACGGCCCGAGCTGCCTGGTGCGACAGGGCTACCTCCCGGCCATGGAGCAGGGCGCGCGCTGTGCCGGCATGATCCACACGGGCGCATGGGCCGAGCTGGGCACGCCGGACGCCCTGCTGGCCGCGCAACGCGATGCGCTGGCCGGCACGCTGCCCGTCGAAGCGGCCCTGCTCGCTCGTGGCGGTCGGCGCAACGGGTCCGCGTCTCTCGTGCACCCCGATGCGCTCGTGGCGGACGATGCCCTGCTCGACGGCGGCACGGTGGTCGGTGCCGGAGTCGAGGTCGGCGCGGGCGCACGCGTCCACGCCTCGCTCCTGCTGCCCGGCGCGCGCGTGGTGCCTGGCGCCGCGATCGACCACGCCATCCTCGACGCGCACCCGACCGCGGTGGGCACGTCATGAGCGGGCCGCGCATCCTGGTGGCGGTGGTCGCGATCGGTGCGCTGCTGCTGTGGGCCGCCCTCGCCGGCGACGAGGGAGCCGACCTGCAGCGCGGTCTGGACCAGACCGAAAGCGCGTTCACCGCCGTGGACGACAAGCTCGCCGCGCTGGACGCCGATTACCAGACGCTGCTCGGACAAGGCCTCGCGCTGGGCATGCGCGCGACGCACGACCAGATCCGCAGCGGGCTGGCGAGCCTGCGCAGCCAGCGTGTCACCATCCGCGACGACACGACGCTCGACCGACGCGAACGCCTGCCGCGCATGCTCGAACTCGTGGACAGCTCCGATCAGTTGCTGGCGCTGGCCACGAACCTGCACCTGACCGTCACGACGCTCGTCGCGTTCCGCAAGGAGGCGGTGCCCCTGTTGGAGCTGACGAACGATCAGGCCGCGCGGCTCGAGCAACTGCCGCCGATCGACGACGCTCGCGCCACGCGCATCGCGGCGCTCGCGTCCAGCCTGACGGAAACGCACCAGAAGGTGCTGATGTCCGAGCAGTTCATCCGCAAGGATGTCGAACAGGGCGCGCAGTTCGGACGCCAGGCGCTGAACGCCCTGCGCACGATCGACACGGAGCAGCGCAAGCTGCTCGGCGAGACGCCCTGACGGCGCGCCTTTAGCGCGGCGCCTGGAGCTGCGGCCAGAGTTCGGCCATCAGTTCCCCGACCTCACGGGCCTCGGCCGTGCGCCCCAGCGCGATGAGCGCGCGTCGCTGCACGCCCAACAGGTTGGCGTCGTGCGGACGATCAGCCAGCGCGATCTCGACCCGAGCGAGCCCTTCCGCCGGGCGCCCGGCGAGGACGTCGGTCAGCGCGCGCAGCGCCGTCGCCCGCGGATCGCCCGGCGACGCGGCCAGTGCGAGGTCGAGGTAGCGCGACGGCTCGTCGGGCGACACTTCGTCTGCCTCGACGCCGCGCAGCAGCGCGGCGGCCAGCTCGGTGCGCAACGCCGCGGTGGGACGCAGGTCGCATGCACGGCGCAGGTGCGACACGGCCATCCGCCACTCGCCGAGTTGGAGCGCGACGCGCCCCTGGATGTACTCCAGCTCGGGGACCTCGCCGTAGGTTCGCCGCAGCAACGTGGCCTCGATCGCGGCAGCGGCTGCATCCCCCGTGGCGAGGAGGAGGTTGGCGCGGTTCAGGCCTTCGATCAGCGCCATGTGCTCGCGTGGGTCGTCGACCGGTCCAGACGCCACGCTGGGCACCTGGCTGCCGAAGTAGCCCAGGCCCATCAGCTGTTCCGCGAACTCGTCGGCCGACTGGGCCTCGACGTCCGGGTGCGGAAACCGGACCGCGCCGCGCAACACGTGGTCCGTCACGACCTCCGCATTCGCCTCGGCGGGATCGGCCGACGGGCGCGAGAGGGTCCAGTTCGGCTCGTCGGAGTCGACCGCGCCGACGAGCTTGTCTCCATCGACCCGGACGCCCGCCAGCGTGGAGAAGCCGTAGTAGAACCACGGTGCCCGCGTCTCCAGTGGAAGTGCCCGGTTGGGTTGGGGCTCCACCACCGAGCGACCCTCCACCTTGGAGGGCGGCAACGTGCCGAGCAGGTCCAGGATCGTCGGCGCGACGTCCATCACGGAGACGGCGTCGCCACGCACGACGCCCGCCCCGTTCGAACCGAGCAGATCCGGCGCATCCGGCGGCGACGCGCCATCGAGCCAGGCCATGACCCATGGCACGTGCATCGTCGTCTCGTACAGCAGCAGGCTGTGTGTCTCCTCTCCGTGCTCGCCGAGCCCCTCGCCGTGGTCGCTCACGACGACGATCAGAACCGGGCCGCTCGACGCCGCGCGCACGCCCTCGATCAGGCGGCCGAGTTGCACGTCCACGAAGCGGACCTCGTCGAGGTAGGCCGCACGGTCGGAGCCGGTACGCCCGCCGGGCGCTGCGTAGGGTGCGTGCGGATCGAACAGGTGCACCCACGCGAAGAAAGGCGCGTCCGACCAGCCGTCCCAGGCCAACGCGCGGTCCACGGTGGCATCGCCGCGGCGCTCGGTGGGCACGGTCGGGCCGCCGCGTACGACGAAGTCGTCGTCGTAGTGCGTGAAGCCGGCATCCAGCCCGAAGCGTCGGTCGAGGACCGTGCTCGAGACGAACGCCCCGGTGACGTAACCCTTGTCGGCGAGGGACTCCGTCAGCGTGGCCACGGGCAGCTTCGGCAGGCTCACGCCGTTCACGGTCAGACCGTGCTCGGCCGGGCGCAGGCCGGTGAGGATCGTCGCGTGCGTCGGCAGCGTGATCGGCGCGACCGAGCTTGCCTGCGCGAAGCGCGTACCCGACGCGGCCAGCGCGTCCAGCACCGGCGTCGTGTCGCTCTCGACGCCCCAGGCCGAGACGGCGTCCGCCCGCAGCGTGTCGATCGTGACCAGCAGCACCGAGGGCCGCCCCTCATCCGAGCTGCACCCCGCGAGGAGCAGCGCTGTGACGACGACGGCCAAGCCTCTCGTCACGACGAGACGTCCACGCTGCGCAGCGTTCGCCGGTCGCCGTGCCGCACGGTGATGCCCTCGGCGTCGAAGTGCTCGAGCAGCGGGATCAGGTACTTGCGTGATGTGCCCAGCTCGTCGCGCAGGGCGGGGATGTCGATCGCCCCGTCGCGCGAGCGGCCGTGTGCCAGCAGCGTCTCGCGCAGCGCGGCCAACGCCTCGGCGTGGTAGAGGTGCGGCCCCACCGCGACGATCTCCCCCGCCGAGCGCAACATGGACAGGAGCGCGTCGCTATCCTTGGTCGGCAGGCCGGTGAAGGCGGCGTCGATCGCGGGCGGCGTCGCACCGGCTTCGCGCAGCGTCGTCAGCACGCGCTCGCTCGCCGCCCGCTGCTCGTTGCTGATCTTGGCGGCGTGACCGGTCTTCCGGACCCGCCCCCCCGCAGCGGTCTCCACGCGCCGATCCCGCTGCAGCGCGGCGGTCAGCACGGCATCATCGACGTCGAGCCGGGCGCGAATGGCCTTCAACTCGACCCAGTCCAGCAGCGGCGCGCGCTTGTGCTCCGCCTTCACCGCGGCGCGCACTTCCTCGGACACCTCGTCCATCGCTTCGGCATCCACCAGGCGCGGACCCGCGGCAACCAGCTCGCCGGCGTCGAGCGCGGGGGCCAGGGCCTCGCGCAGCGTGTCCGGCGGCATGCCCGTTTCGAGCGCGAGCTGCTCGGGCGTCGCGCCCCGCCGCCCGGCCGCCGCCACCGCGACACGCGCCAACTGCACCGAATCACCCTGCGCGTCCAATCGTTCGCGCGCCTCGCGCAGTACGCGCTCCTTGAAGCGCTTGAGCCGGCCGTCACCGGCGGCCAGCACGCTGCCGCCGCCCAGCACCGCCATGCTCGCGGCGTGCCGCAACAGGTAACGGTCGCCCGGCGCGGCCGTCACCGGGTCGTCCAGCCTCAGTTGCAGGAATGATTCCTCGCCGCGCGAGATGCGATCGGCGTCGAGCAGCACGGCCTGGCCGAGGATCTCGGCCGTGCCCACATGCAACCGCACCGCGGCGCGGTTCTTGAGCGGCTGTTCGTCCACGTGCCGGTAGTGCACCGAAACGCTGCGCCGCGCCGCGAACAGGCCGGGCGATGCGACCACGTCGCCGCGGTGTACCTCGTCCTTGGACGCGCCGCCGACGTTGAGGGCGGTGCTGTGTCCGGCACGCCCCACCTCGCGCGCCTCGCCGTAGGCCTGCACGCCGCGCACGCGCAACTCGATGTCGCGCCCGACCACCTCCAGCTTGTCGCCCGGGGCGATGCGACCGCTCACGGGCACGCCGGTCACGACCGTCCCGTGGCCCTTTGCGGAGAACACGCGCTGGATCGGCAGGCGGAACGGGCCGTCATCGACGTGGGGCGGCACCTCGGCGATGAGCGCATCCAGCGTGGTGCGCAGCGGGTCGAAGCCCGCGCCCGTCGTGGCAGAGACCTCGCAACGCGGCGCCTCCTCGAGGAAGGTGCCCTCCACCAGGGCGTCCACGTCCAGCCGGACGAGGTCGAGCAGATCGGCGTCCACGAGGTCGATCTTGTTGATCACGACCAGGCCGCGCTGCACCCCCAGGAGTTCGAGGATCGCGAAGTGTTCGCGCGTCTGCGGCATCACGCCGTCGTCCGCCGCGATGACGAGCATGACGATGTCGACCGACGTCGCGCCCGCGACCATGTTCTTGATGAAGCGCTCGTGCCCGGGCACGTCGATCAGCCCGACCGTCGCGCCGCTGTCGTGCGCGTAGGGAGCGAAGCCCAGGTCGATCGTCATGCCGCGCTCGCGTTCCTCGGCGAGGCGGTCGGGGTCCACGCCGGTCAGGCGGCGGACGATCGCGGACTTGCCGTGGTCGATGTGCCCGGCGGTCCCGACGATGACGTTGCGGATGCCGGTCATGGGCCGTTCCGATCAGCCCGGCACGCGGCTCACGTCGGTGAGGCCTGCAGCACCTCGGGCAGGTAGACGATGCGCTGACAGGACCGGCAGATCACCAACTCGCGGCCGGAGATCATGCGGCTGCGGTCGTTGGGCGTCATCGAGGAGAAGCAGCCCTGGCAGATGTTGTCCACCACCGGAGAGACGCCTTCGCCGTGCGCCTTGTAGGTGCGGTCGTACATCTTGAGCACCTCGGGATCGATCGCGCGGCGGATCTGCTCGCGACGCTCGTCGTGGGCGGTCATCTCCTTCTGGTGCTCGGCCATCTCGTTGTGCGCGCGATCCTCGAAGGCCTTGAACTCTTCCTGGGCCTCCTGCACGCGCCCCTCGGCCTCCTCGACCAGCCGCTCGCCCTGCTTGATCACGTCGTACTGCTCGATGATCGTTTCCTCGACCTTGCCCTTGTCCTCGCGCTTGCGAGTGATCTCGGCCACCAGCAGGCTGTACTCCTGGTTGGTCTTGGCCGTCATCAGGTTGGCGTTGGCCTTGTTGACCTCTTCCTCGGCCTCGGCCAGGTCGAGCTCGAGCGATTTCAGGTGCGTGCGGAACCCGAGGAGTTTCTCGCGGGCGGCTTCGAAGCCGGCATCGGCTGCCTGGCTATCGCGCCGGCGTGCGGCCAGCACCCGCGGAACGGACTCGATCAGTTGGGCCGTCTGGGCGCGCTGCGCATCGACATCGCGCAGGGCGACGAGTTGGAAGATCTGCTGCCTCTGGTCTTCTCGCGTCACGGAACCACTAACCGGGGTGCGGGGTGTGATCCCACAGACTACCAGACCTCTTCGTGGGGTCCAAGGAAGTGGTCCGAACGGACCAGTGCTCCACGCGATCCCGCCTGCCGTGCGGGGTCACCGGGCAGGCGCGCGGTCGACCGCGCGCCGCCCGGGTTCGTCCCCGGCAACCCGTCTCAGGTGGCCTGCGCGCTGTCGATGAAGCCCTCGAGCATGCGGCTGCGGACCGGGTGCTGCAGCTTACGGACGGCCTTGGCCTCGATCTGGCGCACGCGCTCGCGGGTGACCTTGAAGATGCGGCCGACCTCCTCGAGCGTGTAGGTGTAGCCGTCACCGATGCCGTAGCGCAGCTTGATGATCTCGCGCTCGCGGAACGACAGCGTGTCGAGCACGGCCATGATCTTGTCCTTGAGCATCTCCTGCGCGGCCGCGGTGACCGGGGAGATCGCGCTCTCGTCCTCGATGAAGTCGCCGAAGTAGCTGTCGTCTCCCTCGCCGATCGGCCGGTCGAGGCTGATCGGGTGCTTGGAGATCTTCATCACCCGCTTGGCTTCCTCGATGGAGATCTCGCTGTTGCGCGCGATCTCCTCGATGGTGGGCTCGCGGCCGAGCTGCTGCACCAGCTTCTTGGTGACGTTCCGCAGCTTGCTCATGGTCTCGATCATGTGCACCGGGATGCGGATGGTCCGCGCCTGGTCCGCGATGCTGCGCGTGATCGCCTGGCGGATCCACCACGTCGCGTAGGTCGAGAACTTGTAGCCGCGCCGGTACTCGTACTTCTCCACCGCCTTCATCAGGCCGGTGTTGCCCTCCTGGATCAGGTCCAGGAAGGAGAGGCCGCGGTTGCGGTACTTCTTGGCGATGGACACGACCAGGCGCAGGTTGCCGCTGGACAGCGCGCGCTTGGCCTCCTCGTACTCCGCGAAGCGCTCGTCGATCAGCTTGAGGCGGATGGCCAGCCGCTTGGGGCTCTCCAGCGCCTGGATCTGCAGCTCTTCGAAGTCGGCCTTCAACTCCTTGTACTCGCGGCTGTTCTTGTTCGCCTTGAAGTGGCGCAGCCGGCGCTCGAGCGTGGCCATCTCCTGGTGCTTCTCGCGCACCAGCTCGATCATCGGGCGAACCTTCTTCAACTGGATCTGCAACTCCTCGAGCAGTTCGGCCGCCTTGCGACGCCCCCACCCGATGCGCTGCAGCAGCAGCCAGCGCTGGCTCGTGCTGCCCTTGCCTTCCAGGAAGCGACGGTAGTCCTCGGTCAGGCGCTCGTGCGCGGCGCGCAGCGTGAGGATGCTGCCGGGCAGGCGCGCGGAGACCTCCAGCTTGCCAGGCTCGAAGCCGCTGGTGGACACCTTCAGCGTGCGGTCGAAGGCCAGGCGCCCGGACTCGACGTCCTCGACGATCTGGATGCCTTCGCGCAGCGCGAAGCCCGTGGCCATGATCAGCTTGCGGAAGTGACGGCGCGTGACCTCGATCTGCCGCGCCAGGTTGATCTCCTGCTCGCGCGTGAGCAGCGGGATCTCGCCCATCTGCGTGAGGTACATGCGCACCGGGTCGTCGATGCGCTCGGTCGGCGCGTGCTTGTCCGGCGTCTCCTCGGCCGGCTCGACGCGCTTGACCTTGACCGTTCCGGTCTCCTGCTCGGCCTCCTCGGGCACATCGGCTTCATCGAGGATCTCGATCCCAAGCTCCTCGAGCAGGGTCAGGACCTCATCGATGTTCTCGATGTCGTTCGGGAGGATCTGGTTCATCTCCTCGTAGGTGACGAACCCGCGCTTCTTCCCGCTCTCTACGAGAACCCGGACGCTGGGATCCATCTTGTCGATAGAGGTGGCAACGCTCACCTGGACTCCTTCTTCTCTCGATGTCCGGGGCACGGCGGACGTTCGCCCCCGGAAAGACGCCTTGATGACTGCAAGCTCACACGTGTCACGCCGGATCTGCTCCGGACACGGACACGTCACGGGGGGCCTTGTCGGCGACCAGGCTGGTGTGGACGCCCCGCAGGACCTCCCCGTTGGATTCGATGTCGGGCTGCGCCAGCGCGGTGCGGCGCGCCTCGCGCGCGGCCTCTGCCTGGCTGACCTGGCGCAGGTGCTCGACCGCCTCCTCCCAGCTCGGGAGCAGGATGTCGGGCGGCGGCATGAGTGCGCGGTCCAGACCCGCGACCAGCTCGGGGGTCTGCTCGCGGGCGGCTTCCAGCCAGCCGGCCGCGTCGAGCGACCCGCCAGATGCCTCCAGCAGCTCGCGCGCTAGCGCCAGCAGGCGCACCACGCCGGTCTCGGTGATGGCGCCCGCGACCGTCAGCTCGTCGAGCACGACCAGTCGCGCGGAGTCCTCGGCCAGGCCGGCCACGGCGACGTACTGGCTGCGGCGGACCGCCGAGGTGGGACCGCGCGAAGCCGCGGACGACGCGCCGGTCGGCGCGGCCGGGGCAAACGCCACGGCGGCCTCGGCGCGCAGCAGGTTGCGGTCGATGCCGCAGGCACGCGCGATGTCGGTGGCGATGCTCTCGCGTCGCAGCGGGTCTTCGATCGAGTGCGACAACTCGGTCACCTCGCGCGCGACGGACTCGCGACCGCCGGGCTGCCCCGGGTCGAGCCGGTCGACGCCGCGTCGGCAGAGGAAGGCGACGGTGCTCAGCCCGCCACGGGCCAGCATCGCGTCGAAGTCGTCACGCGAATGGGCGGAGAACCAGTCGCAGGGGTCGGTCTCGCCCGGCAGCAACAGGACGCGGCACTCCATGCCGTGCTCGAGCGTCATGCGCACTGCGCGTTCGGCGGCCTGCTGCCCGGGCTCGTCGCCGTCGAAGACGAGCACCAGGTTGCTCACGCGCCCCTTCAGCAGGCGCATGTGCTCCTTGGTGAAGCTGGTCCCCATCGTGGCCACGACCTCGTGCAGGCCGGCCTGGTGGGCCATCATCACGTCGGTGTAGCCCTCCATCACGACCAGCCGGCGCGTCTGCGCCAGCGCGCGCGCGGCCTTGTCGAGGCCGTACAGCAGGCGCCCCTTGGAGAAGTACGGCGTCTCGCGCGTGTTCACGTACTTCGGGCCGTCCTCGTTGCCCTCCAGGCGACGCGCGCCGAAGCCCACCAGCGCGCCGTGCCCGTCGCGGATGCCGAAGGCGATGCGACCACCAAAGGCGCCGGTGAAGCCCGCGCCGTCGAGCGCCGCCGCCGGAACGCCCTTGTCGAGCAGCACGCGGCGGAAGTCGGTCGGGATGTAGCCGAGGTCGAAGGCCTTCAGGGTCTCGTCGGTGAAGCCGCGGCCGCGCAGGTAGCTCAGCGAGGAACGACCTGCCGACGAACCCAGCCCACGCAGGAACAGGGCCGCGGCGGCCTCGAGCACCTTGCGCGTGCGCTTGGCGTCGGCCTGCCGGCGACGGTCCTCCGGGCTGAGCGAACCCAACTCGACGCCGGCGCGGTCGGCCAGCATCTCGAGCGCCTCGCGGAAGCCGATGTTGCGCGTCTTCTGGATGAAGCTGAACACGTCACCGCTCTCGCCGCACCCGAAGCACTTGTAGACGCCGAGCGCCGGTCGGATGTGGAACGACGGCGTGTCTTCGTTGTGGAAGGGACAGCAGGCCCACAGATCATCGCCGCCACGCGACTTGAGATCGCCGACGACCTCGCTCACGACCTCGCGGAGCGACACGCGCTCCTTGACCAGGCTGACCTCCGCCCCGCGATCATTCATCGACCCACGACCTCCGCCGCATCGGGTCGGCCGGCGGGGCGGAGCGGAAAGCCGCGGACCGGGCGCGGATGCAGCGCGAGCGCCAGGGGCACTTGCCCCGCGCTCGCACACGTCCAACCTGCTCGGTCCACTCGACTCCTCATCTCGTCCGTCAGCTCTTCAGTCCTGGCATTCCACGGCCCGCGGGTTCACCGGTGGATACCGGCTCGCAACGGTCCTCGACCTGCAGACTCACGGGGCGCAGCCTGCCCCGGGGCGGAATCCCGCCCGGTCTCGGTCGCTGGGTCCGTTCCGTTCCGCAGCACGCAAATTCATTCGAGAATAACCCGTTCTGGCGAAACGGCAAACGCGACACGGCCTCCGACGGACCCCGTCGGGGGCTTCTCCTGGAGGGGCTGTTCCCCGCCGCCGTGTTTGGAACAGCCTGTTGGACCCGGTCGCTTACCGGATCAGGAGCGCTTGTGCCCGCTCGTAGCGTGGCCCCATCGCTGGGCCAGGTCGGACAATTGTAGCGGCTCGAAGGCCTCTGCACGCCTTTTTTCCGATTTTTCGGCCAATCCGAGGATCTCGGCGACCTCGGCGGCGGGTCGGCCGCTGGCCAGGGCGACCGAGTTCACCAGGGTCTTTCGCCGGGTGTGGAACGCCGCCTCGAGGAAGGCCTGGACCCGCTGCAGGGCCTCTCCCTGGGGCCGATCGGCCCTCCGGTCCAAGCGCACGACCACCGAATCCACGTGCGGCTTGGGCCAGAATGCCGCCGGCGGGACCTTACGCACCTGTCGGCCCTCGGCGCAGAGCGCAGACAATGCGCCCAGCGATCCGAAGTCACGGCTCCCGCAGTCGGCGAGCAGCCGGTCCCCCACCTCGCGCTGGACCATGCAGACCAGACGGTCGGGTCCGACCGGCTCGGTGAGCAGGTTGGCGATGACGACCGCCGCGATGTTGTAGGGCAGGTTCGAGACGACTGCGTCGCAGCGCGGCAACACCTCGACGACCTCGGGCGCGAGCACGTGATGGCTCGCCAACACGTCGGCCTCGATCCACTCCAGGCGCTCGGCCCACTCCGGCTCGATGAGATGGCCTGCGACGATGCGCACGCGCGGATCGATCTCGACCGCAATGACGCGAGCGCCCGTCGCCAGCAGGTGGCGCGTGAGCAGGCCGGGCCCCGCACCGATCTCGAGCACCGTGTCGGTCGCGCCGACTTCGGCGTCGCGCACGATGGCCGCGAGCAGGTTGCCGTCGTGCAGGAAGTTCTGGCCGTGACGCTTGCGGGGAGGCGCGCCGGCGGCCTCGAGCTCGGCACGCAGTCGCGCCAGCGGAATCGACGGGACGTTCATGGCTCACCGCGCGACGGCGCGCGCGCGCACGACACGCCGGGCCGCCCACGAAGCACGGAAGGCGCCCCCCGCACGCGGGGGACGCCCTCCCTGACCGTATCGGTCTGCAGCGAGGCGCAGATCAGGTCTGCTGGCTCGGCACGCGGACCATGATCTCGACACGCCGGTTCTTCGCCTTCGCCGCGGCCGTCTTGCCGGTGGCGATCGGGCGGTTCGGACCGAACGAGGCGATCGCGATGCGCTTCTCGCCGACGCCCTGCTTGACCAGGAACTCCTTCACGCTCAGCGCACGCCCGGCACCCAGCTGCATGTTGCCGCGGGGCCAGACGCTGATCGTCTTCTTGACCGGGTCGGTGTCGGTGTGACCCTCGACGACGATCTCGTGATCGTGCTTCTTCAGCTCTGTCGCCACATCCTTGAGGATGCGCTGCCCCTCCTTGGTCAGCTTGTCGCTGCCCGAGGCGAAGATCACGTCACCCTGGGCCCTGTACCCGTAGGCGCCGTCGTGGGCGACGATCGTGGTTCCCGTGGGCGTCACGATCGTGTTGTTGTTGAGGTACTCCTGGAGCTGCGCCTGCAGGTTGGCGTTCTCCGCCGCGAGCTGCTCGGCCAGGGCCGCGCGATCGGCCATCGCCATCTGCGTGCCCTCGGAATCGATGAGCATGTCCTGCGCGGACGACAGGTCGCTGTTCGTGCGCGACAACTCGGACTGTGTCCGTGCGAGTTCGTCCTCGAGCACGCGGTACTTGTCCTGCGTAACGCACGCCGGCAGGACCAGCGCGGAGAGTGCAAGGCCGAACGCAAACGTCTTCATGGTGTGAGACAACACTGGTGAATCCCTCCCGCTACAAACCGTAAGTGGACGGCGAGAACGTCTCGCCGTCATGAGTGTCAATTCTCCGGGAACATGTTCGCCACCGCCTTGGTGAGCGGGTTGGTCGCCTGTCCCGTCACCGCGTCGAACACGATGAAGTTCGCCAGCACCAGCAGCACGATGCCGATGACGAGCATCGCCAGCGTGCCGGCACTGTCCTTCACCTCCTCGGCCTCCTCGGCCGAGGCGCCGCGCCCCGGACGACGCGATGCGCCGGCGGCCGCCTTGCCCGCCCTCGCTCCGCGTCCGCGCTTGGCGGGTTGCGCCTCTTCTTCCTCCGCGAGTTCGCCGCCGTCGCCGCCCAGGTCGAGTTCCTCGACCTCGAGCGCCTCCGGAGCGTCATCGTCCTCGAGCACGAGTTCGTCGCCTGCGTCCTCGTCCTCGAGCAGAGTGATCGTTTCTTCGGCCTCGCCCTCCGGCTCCGCGATCTCCAGGTCGAGATCGTCTTCGAAGTCCAGGTCGAGTTCCTCGGCGGCGAGGTCCGCGCCCGTGTCGGTCTTGAGGCGCGCGACGTCCTCCGCCTTGAACCGCATCGTGTCCTCGTCGCGGAATGCGCGGATCTCTCCGGCGGACACGAGTCGCTTGAGTTCATCCTCCTCGAGCTCGAGGTTCTTCATGACCTCTTCGAAGGAGAAGTAATCCTTATTGGCCACGTGCTTGATCTCCGTGGGCGGCAGGCCTGCTCATCCGGCGCGGCAAGACGGGCCGCAGCGTAGGGAACCCTCGGATGTGCGCGAGACTTCAGCCGACCTGAGCGATCTTAGGTGGCCCCCGACGGTGTTGCAACCTGAACGCGACGAGTTCGTCGACTCGTTTCACTCGGCCGCGGGCGACTCCTCGAAAGTGCCCATGACCCGCTGGCGAAGCTGGTCGCTGTCGAGCACCCGCGTCTCGCCGTCGCCGACCAACGCGGCGAAGGGCGCGCCGGTCCGGTCGAGTGTCGAGTACACGCGGTCGAGGCTCGCCCCCGCTTCGACGCGCGCGACGGGACGCAGATCGCGCGGCGCGGGAGCCCTGAATCCACGACCTTCCCACAAGGTTGCCATGGGAACCCAACCCGCCACGGAGCGGCCCTCCGCGTCCAGGACCACGATTTGGTGCTCCCGTGTCCCACTGGGGAGAGTGATGTCCGGGTGACCAAGCCGGGCATGTGGATGATCCGTCACGGGGCGAGCCTCCTCGCCCGCCGTCCGGTTGCGCATCGAGAGCACGCCCTGCGCCACGCGCTGCTGGAACTGGGACAGGAAGCCCTCTTCGACGCCCGTGTAGAGCAGGTCCTCACGGTCGCCGTCGTCCGGACGGGCCGATCCGAGCCGCGCCTGGACGACCCGAGTCAGCCAGCGGGCAATCCAGGCCACCGGCGTGACCAGCCGCCAGAGCAGCAGGTGGGCGCCGGCCAGGAGCGGCATGGCCGGGTAGAGCAGCGACTCCCGCGCCCTCCGGAACACGCTCTTGGGGACCGACTCGCCGAACACGAACAGCACGACGGTCACCAGCAGCGTGCCCAGCAGCGCCGTCGACCCCACGCCCTGCTGGTCGAGCACGACCTGCACCAGCAGGCTCAACGCCCAGTTGGCCAGGTTCTGCGCCACCAACAACACGGTCAGCAACAGCGGCAGGTTGCCGAGCAGACGCTGGGCGCTGCGCGCTGCCTTGTTGCCGGCCGCCGCGTCGAGGTAGATGCGCAGCCGGCTCGTCGCGTAGATGCCGGTCTCGAGCCCGGAGTAGGCGGCCGAGATGAGCAGCGCGAGAACGCAGAAGGCGATGTTCATTCGGCCGCCTCCGTTCCGCGCGGCCGGATGAGCACCTGCGCGACGCGGCGTCCGCGCACGGTCGCCACGCGCAGGCGCCAGTTCTCGAGCAGCACCTCGTCACCTGCGCGCGGCACGTGGCCCAACGCCTCGACGACCGCGCCCGCGACGGTGTCGGCGCGCCGCGTCTGGATGTCGACGCCGGTCTCCTCGAGCAGGATGTGCACCGGACAGTTGCCGCGCACCAGCAGCGAGTCGCGTCCGCGACGCACGATCGCCGAGCGCGTGGCGTCGGTGACCGTCTGGATCTCACCCAGCACCGCCTGGCTGAGCGAAGACAGGCCGACCACGCCCTCCACCCCGCCGTATTCGTCGAGCAGGATGGCGAGGCGACTCTCGCCCAGGCGCATGCGCTCCACCAGCCGCTCGGCCCCGATCGTCTCCGGAGCAAGGAGCGCGGGCTCGATCAGCTCCCTGCGGGCGGTGTCGGGCCTGCTCAACACGCGCACCGTGCTGACCGTGCCCAGCAGGCGGTCGGGTTCGCCGTCGCACACCGGGTAGTCGGTGTGCGGCCGCGCAGCCATCTGCTCGATCCACTCCTCGCGCGAGTCCTGGATGTCGAGGAACACGACGTCCACGCGCGGCGTCATCAGGTTGCGCGCGCGCCGCACACCGAAGTCGATCACATCGTGCAGCAGGGCCATCTCGACGGCGTGGTAGGTCCCGCTGGCGCTGCGACGCGCCACGGCGGACTTGAAGTCGTCCACGTGCATCGACCTCGGCGCCGGTCGGCCCTGCAGCAACGGCGCCTCGACCAGTCGCGTGACGCCCTCGCCCAGCGCGACCAGCGGCGTCAGCACGAGGCGCAGACCCACGAGCATGGGCGAGACGACGAGCACGAGCCGCATCGGCGCGGCGAGCGCGAGGCTCTTGGGCAGGATCTCGCCCATCAGCACGAGCGCCAGAACGCTGCCCGCGGCCAGCGCGCCCGACGCGACCTGGTTGCCCGTGCGCGCGAGCTCGATGCTCATCCGCGCACCGACCGTGAAGTAGGCCACGTTGATCGCGAGGTTCGCGATCAGGAGCGCCACAAGCAGCGAGGTCGGGCTGCGCAGCAACGCGGCCGACGGTCCGCCACGCGCCAGCAGCCGCCGGCGGTCGGCGGGCTGCAGCGAGAACACGGCCGTCTCAGAGGCCGAGATCAGGCCCGAGCACAACAACAACAGGAACAACACGAGCAGCGTCATGCCGCCGCCGTCCTCCGACCGGATGAGCGCAAGGTCAGACGCCCCCGAACGAATCCATGATGCGCACGATGGGCAGGAACAACGAGACCACGATGAACCCGACCAGCACCGCCATCACGAGCAGGATGGCCGGCTCGATGACCTTGAACAACGTGGTCACCGCCGTGTCGACCTCCACCTCGAAGTTGTCGGCGATCCGCAGCAGCATCGCATCGAGCTGACCGGTCTCCTCGCCCACGTCGATCATGTTCACGACCAGGTCGTCGAACACGCCGCTCTCGCCCAGCGGCCGCGCGATCGTCTCGCCCTCGCGGATGCTGTCGTGCACGTCCGCCACCGCGTCCTCGAGCACGCGGTTCGGGATCGAGGCCTTCACGATGGTCAATGCCTCGAGGATCGGGACGCCGCTCTGGAGCAGCGTGCCGAGCGTGCGCGAGAAGCGCGCCACGATCGTCTTGCGTTGCAGGTCGCCCGCCACCGGGACGCGCAGCTTCCAGCTGTCCACGCGCCACGCGAAGGACTCGTTGCGCAGCAGCACGCGCCACACGACGTAGAGCAGGACCGGCACCGCCAGGTAGATGTACCAGTACGTCAACATCGAGTCGGAGATGCTGATCAGCATCTGCGTCGGCGCCGGCATCTCGGTGTTGAAGCTGTCGAAGATGCCCTGGAACTTCGGCACGATGAACAGCATCACGAAGAGCAGGATGGCGCCCGCGAACACGAGCACGAGCAGCGGATAGGTCAGCGCCGACTTGATCTGCGACTTGATCGTCTCGTTCTTGCGCGAGAACTCGGCCAGCCGCTCGAGGATCGTGCCCAGCACGCCGCCGGCCTCGCCCGCGCGCACCATGTTCACGTAGAGCCGGTCGAACACCTGCGGGTACTTGGACAGCGCCTCGCTCAGAGTGGCGCCGCCCTCGACGTCCTCGCCGACGGCCGTGACCACGTCGCGGAAGGGCCCCGCGGCGAGTTGGCCCTCGAGCACGCGCAGGCAGCGCACCAGCGGCAACCCGGCGTTGACCAGCGTCGAGAGCTGGCTCGTGAACTGCGACAGGGCCTTCGACGAGACGCCCCCGCGCGAGAACAGCCCGCGCTTCGTCCCCCCGCCGGAGGAACCCGCCGCGGCGGGCTTCGCGGCAGCCGGCCGCGCCGCGCCGCCGGGCTTGCGAGCCGCGGGCTTCTTCGCGGCCGGCTTGCTGGCGGCAGGCTTCGGAACGGGCATGTCGGGCTTCCCTCAGGCGCGCGGAGACCGCTCGGGGTCGGCGCGGCGTGGCGCGAGTATAGCGACGGTCTCAGGCGTCCAGCAGCGTCTCCCGCAGGACCTCCTCCACCGTGGTGGAACCGTCGAGCACGGCGAGCTGACCCGAGATGCGCAGGGGGCGCATGCCCTCGGCGATGGCGGCCGCACGCAACTCCTGCGTGGGCGAGCCGTCGAGCACGAGCTGCCGGAGCTGCTCGCTCATGACCATGATCTCGAAGATCGCGCGCCGCCCCTTGTGTCCGGAGAAGTTGCACAGCTCGCAGCCCTTGCCGTAGGCGAAGCGCCGGCCCGCGGCTTCCTCGGGGGTCAGGCCGATCTCGCGCACGACCTCGTCGGTCGGCTCGTACTCCACGCGGCACTCGGGGCAGATGGTGCGCACGAGCCGCTGCGCGACCACCGCCTCGAGCGTCGAGACGATCAGGTACGGCGGCACGCCGATGTCGATCAGGCGCGTCACGGTCGACGGCGCGTCGTTCGTGTGCAGCGTCGAGAGGATCAGGTGACCGGTGAGCGCCGCCTCCACGGCGATCTGCGCCGTCTCACCGTCGCGAATCTCGCCCACCAGCAGGATGTCGGGGTCCTGGCGCAGGATCGTGCGCAGCACGCGCGCGTAGCTGACATCGATCTCCTCGTTGACCTGGATCTGCACGACGCCGTCGAGGTCGTACTCGATCGGGTCCTCGACCGTGATGATCTTGCGGCGGATGTCGTTGAGCCGGTTCAGCGCCGAGTAGAGCGTGGTCGTCTTGCCCGAGCCGGTCGGGCCCGTCACCAGCACGATGCCGTGCGGACGCGCGAGCAGCGCTTCCACCACCGCCTGGTCGTCGGCGCGCAGTCCGACCTTCTCCAGCTCGAGCGAGACCACGCTGCGGTCGAGCACGCGCAGCACGCACGACTCGCCGTGCACGGTGGGCATGGTCGAGACGCGCAGGTCGATCGGCTTGCCGCCCAGGGACAGCTCGATGCGTCCGTCCTGCGGGATGCGCGTCTCGGCGATGTCCAGGTTGGACATGACCTTCACGCGCGAGATGAGCGCGGGCGCGAGCGACAGCGGCGGCGCCTCCACCTCGAACAGCACGCCGTCGACGCGGTAGCGCACCTTGAATTCGCCCTCGAACGGCTCGAGGTGCACGTCGCTGGCCTTGTCGCGGATGGCCTGCAGCAGGATGTAGTTGAGCAGCTTGACCACCGGCGCGGCGGCGGCCATGGCCTCCTTGTCCTCGAGGTCCATCCCGTCCTGCCCGGAGACGGCCTCGTCGAGCACCGACTCCATGCTCTGCGGCGCGGCGCCGCCGTACAGCCGGTCGAGCGCGCGGTCCACCGCCTCCTCGGTCGCGATCGCGCCGCGCACCTCGCTGCCGACGATGAACGAGAGGTCCTGCAAGATGTTCACGTTGAGCGGATCGGCCAGCGCCACGAGCAGCGCGCCGTCGTCGGCCTCGCGCACAGGCACCGCTCGGAACAGGCTGCAGGTCGCGCCATCGAGACGGCCCGCCACGTCGTCAGCGATCTCCTCGCCGTCGAGGTCCACCGGCTCCAGGCCAGCCTGCACGCCGAGCGCGGTGGTGAGCGCCTGCTTCTCCACCGCGCCCATCGCCACCAACAACTCTCCCAGGTGCCCGCCGCTGCGCGCCTGCTCGTCCATCGCGCGCTGGATGTCCGGCTCCGCGCAGGCTCCGCGCTCGACCAGGATCGTCCCGATCTGCTTGCGGCTCGCCGACGCGCTCATGCCGTCTCCTCGCTGGCGTGCACGACGCGCAACACCTCGGCGATGGTCGTGACGCCCGACAACACCTTGCGGATGCCGTCCTCGCGCAGCGTGGACATGCGACCGCTGCGCTTGGCCTGCTCGCGAATGGCCAGCGTGGACTCGTTGCGGAAGGTCATCTCGCGCAGCGCGGCGTCCAGTTCGAGCAGCTCGTAGACGCCGAACCGGCCGCGGTAGCCCGTGAAGTTGCACTCCGCGCACCCGACGGCCTGGTAGAGCGTGCGCCCCGCGACGCGTGTGTCGTCCAGCCCGATCGCGCGCAGCTCGCTCTCCTCGTACTGTCCCTCCGCCCGGCAGGTCGTGCAGAGCTTGCGCACCAGCCGCTGCGCCATGACCGCCTGGATCGAGGCCGAGACCAGGAACGGCTTCACGCCCATGTCCACCAGGCGCGCGAGCGCGGAGGGCGCGTCGTTCGTGTGCAGTGTGGCGAAGACCAGGTGACCGGTGAGAGCTGCCTGGATCGCGACCTCGGCCGTCTCCACGTCGCGGATCTCGCCCACCAGGATGACGTTGGGCGCCTGCCGCAACATGGCGCGCAGGATGCGCGCGAAGTCGAGCCCGATCTTGTGGTGCACCTGCACCTGGTTGATGCCGGGTAGCTCGTACTCGACCGGATCCTCGGCCGTGATGATCTTCACGTCGGGGCGGTTCAGCTCCTTCAGCGCCGCGTAGAGCGTGGTCGTCTTGCCCGAGCCCGTCGGGCCGGTCACCAGCACGATGCCGTTGGGCCGCTTGATGATCTCGCGGAAACGGTCGAGGTCGCCCTCGCCGAAGCCCAGCTCGGGCAGGCCGACCAGGCCGCGCTGCTTGTCGAGCAGGCGCATCACCATCGACTCGCCGTGGCTGCTCGGCAGCACGCTCGCGCGGATGTCGATCGGGCGGCCCTGCACCGCGACCGAGATGCGCCCGTCCTGCGGCTTGCGCTTCTCGGCGATGTCCATGCCGGCCATGATCTTGAGGCGCGAGGTCACCGGGCCCAGCAGGTGCTCCTCGTGCGTGGCCACCTCGGCCAGTTCGCCGTCGCGGCGGAAGCGCACCCGCAGCCGGCCGTCCATCGGCTCGACGTGCACGTCGCTGGCGCCGTCCTCGACGGCGGTCGCGATCATGCGCGAGACCAGGCGGATGATCGGGGCGTCGTCGTCCCCGCCCGACTCGTCGGCCATGGCATCGGCCAGCTCGGTCTGCCCGCCGGTGGCCACGCCGTAGTAGTGCGCGATCGCGCCCTTCAGCGCGGCCGGCGCGGCCAGCGCCGCCGCGAGATCGCGGTCGAGCAGGAACTGCAGCGTGTCCAGCGAGAAGGTCTGGAGCGGGTCGTCCACCGCCAGGATGAGCTTCCCGCCCTTGAGGGCCACCGGCAGCACGCCGTGCTCGGCGGCGACCTCGGCCGGCACAAGGTCGATCACCGTCGACTTGATGCGCCCGCCCTTGGCGACGTCCGCCGCCAGGTCCACGAAGGGCAGCTTCTGCTGCCTGGCGAGCGTGCGCCAGACCTGCTCCTCGCTGACGAAGCCGAGCGAAACCAGGGCCTCGCCCAGCGGGATGCGCCGCGACTTGCAGAGCGCGGTCGCCTTCCCGATCTGCTGGGCATCGACGAGGCCCTGGGCTGCCAGCAGGTCACCGAGACGGTCTGTCATCGCACTCCGCTATTCCGCCGCGCGGGGTGGGCAACGGCGGGTGCATTCTCAAGGCGCCCCCGCGGCGAATCAAGGCGTGCCGAACCCGCGTTGACACGGCTCGCGGAGCGTCCTAGGCTCGCCGGACTATGAGCAATTCACGCGCGGCCTTCTCTTTCGTGCGTCTGCTCCCCTGCGCGCTCGGGCTGCTGCTGTCGGCGGCCTGCACCTGCCCCCCGCTGGTCGAGAGCTACGAGACGCCGCGCGAGACGCTGGCGCTCTGGCAGGCGCGCCTCTGCCGCGACGACGCGCAGGGCGAATACGCCTGCCTGGCGGCGAGCTTCCAGCGGGCGATGCAGGGCTTCCAGACCTACCACGTGGCGCGGGCCGCGCTGGTGGAGGAGGACCCCTTCGCGGCCTGGGTCTTCGAGCGCGCCGACCTCGACGACGCGATCATCGAGACGGGCTACGGGCCCGACGCGGACTCCGCGTGGATCGTGCTCGGCCGCGGCAACGACCGACTGACCGTGATGTTCGAACGCGAGCCGTACGTGACCGTCCGCTGGGCGGACGGCAGCTCGCAGACGCGGCGGCAGAAGCTGCCGCTCGACAAGCTCTTCGACCGGCGCAAGGACTACCCGTGGCTGGGCATCGAACGGCCACCCGTCCCCGCGGACCGCTTGCACGAGTTGCGCGCGGTGCTGCTGGAACCGCGCTGGAAGATCTCCAATCTGGCGGGCCTGGCGACAGGCTCGGCCAGAAACTCCCCCCAGGTGATTCCATGACGCGTTGGACGTATCTCTTCGGTGACGGCAAGGCGGACGGCAGCGTGGGCGACAAGCCCCTGCTCGGCGGCAAGGGTGCAAACCTCGCCGAGATGACCCGCCTCGGCATCCCCGTGCCGCCCGGCTTCACCATCTCGACCGAGGCCTGCGCGGCGGTGGTCGAGCGCGGCGACTGGCCGGACGACCTGCAAGGCCAGGTGGACGAGAGCCTCGCGCGCATCGAGGAGTTCACGGGTCGCAAGTTCGGGGACGCCGAACGCCCGCTGCTGGTGTCCGTTCGCTCCGGCGCGGCGGTGTCCATGCCCGGCATGATGGACACCGTCCTGAACCTCGGCCTGAACGAGACCACGCTGCCCGGCCTGGCGGCGGGAGGCGACGACCGCTTCGCCTGGGACAGCTACCGCCGCCTGATCCAGATGCTCGGCGACGTGGTGCTGGGCGTGGAGCACCACGCCTTCGAGGCGCACCTGTCCGAGGCCGTCGCGGCCGCTGGCGTGCAGAGCGACACGCAGCTCACGAGCCCCGACCTGAAGAAGCTGGTCGCGCGCTACAAGGCGCTGGTCCACGAGACCACCGGCAAGCCCTTCCCCGAGGATCCGCGCGACCAGCTGCGCCTCGCGATCGACGCGGTGTTCCGCTCCTGGGACAACCCGCGTGCGCGCACCTACCGGCGCCTGCACGACATCCACGGACTGATCGGCACCGCCGTCAACGTGCAGACGATGGTCTTCGGCAACCGCGGCGACTCCTCGGCCACGGGCGTGTGTTTCACGCGCAACCCGTCCACCGGCGAGAACGCCTTCTACGGCGAGTTCCTCCAGAACGCGCAGGGCGAGGACGTGGTCGCGGGCATCCGCACGCCGCACCCGATCGCGGAGATCGACACGGTGCTGCCCGGCATGTACGCCAAGCTGCTCGACGTGAAGGCGCGTCTCGAAGAGCACTTCACCGACATGCAGGACCTCGAGTTCACGGTCGAGGAGGAAACGCTCTACCTGCTGCAGACGCGCACAGGCAAGCGCACCGGCGCGGCCGCCGTACGCTGCGCGGTCGAGATGGTCGAGGAGGGCCTGATCGACATCGACACGGCCGTGGCGCGCGTCGAACCCGCCGCGCTGGACCAGCTGCTGCACCCGAACTTCGATCCCGCCGCGACGCGCAACGTCGTCGCGCACGGGCTGCCCGCCAGCCCCGGCGCCGCCTCCGGGCAGGTCGTGTTCTCAGCGGCCCACGCCGAGGAGGCCTCCGCCGAGGGTCAGCAGGTCATCCTGGTACGCACCGAGACCTCGCCCGAGGACATCGGCGGCATGCACGTCGCCAAGGGCATCCTCACCGCCCGCGGCGGCATGACCAGCCACGCGGCCGTGGTCGCGCGCGGCATGGGCACCTGCTGCGTGGCCGGTTGCGGCTCGCTGGCGATGGCGTCCGACGGACACGCCGCCCGTCTCGGCGACGTCGAGCTGAGCGAGGGCGATTGGATCTCGCTCGACGGCACCTCCGGCGAGGTGATGCTCGGCCGCGTCCCCACCGTGATGCCGACCCTGTCCGGCAACTTCGCGACGCTCATGGGCTGGGCCGACGAGCGCCGCAGCCTGAGGGTGCGCACGAACGCCGACACGCCCGAGGACAGCCAACGCGCGCGCGACTTCGGCGCCGAGGGCATCGGCCTCTGCCGCACCGAGCACATGTTCTTCGGCGACGACCGCATCGCCGCGGTGCGCCGCATGATCCTGGCGGACAACGACCGCCACCGGCAGGCGGCGCTCGACGAGCTCCTGCCGCTGCAGCGCGACGACTTCGTGGGCATCTTCGAGGCCATGGACGGCCTGCCCGTCACGGTGCGCCTGCTCGACCCGCCACTGCACGAGTTCCTGCCGCAGGAACGCGACCAGCAGGAGGCCCTCGCCCGCTCGATGGGCGTGGACGTCGAGACGATCGTCGAGCGCGTGAAGGAACTGTCCGAGCTGAACCCGATGCTCGGCATGCGCGGCTGCCGCCTCGGCATCCTGCACCCGGACATCTACGACATGCAGGTGCGGGCGATCTTCGAGGCCGCCGGTCACTGCGAGCACGGCGGCGTGAACGTGCTGCCCGAGATCATGATCCCGCTGGTCGGCACGCCGTCCGAGCTGGCCTTCCTGCGCCAGCGCATCCTCGACCGCGAAGAGGAGCTGCGGCGAACGTCCGGGTTCGAGGGCGAGATGCTGATCGGCACCATGATCGAGGTGCCGCGCGCGGCGCTCACCGCCGCCGCCATCGCCGACGTGGCGGACTTCTTCTCGTTCGGGACGAACGACCTCACGCAGATGGGCATGGGCCTCTCGCGCGACGACACCGGGCCGGTCATCTCGCACTACCAGGAGCACGGCCTCTACGAGCGCGACCCCTTCGCGTCGCTCGACTACGACGGCATCGGGCGGATGGTCAGCATCGCCACCGACGAAGGCCGCGCCAGGAAGCCCGGCCTGAAGGTCGGCGTGTGCGGCGAGCACGGCGGCGACCCGCGCTCGATCCTGTTCTTCCATGGTGCGGGCCTGGATTACGTCAGTTGCTCGCCGTTCCGCGTGCCGATCGCACGGCTGGCCGCCGCGCAGGCAGCCCTGGCCGAGCGCGGCTGAGAGGCCTTTCCGGCTCAGGCACAGGTGGGCAGGCTGCCGAAGGTGGGTCTATACTGACCCGACTGTCGGCAGCCGTCCGTAGGGCCGCCGGTCCACCTGGGATCCCTGCATGCGCGTCCTGTTCCTCTCGTCCTACCTGGCCCAGGAACCCCTGGGCGTCATGCACCTGTCCACGGCGCTGAAGGCCGCCGGGCACGAGACGAAGATGATCTTCGTCCCGGACCCGCTGCTGCCCAAGAAGCTGAAGGACTACGACCCGGGCGTCGTCTGCTACTCGACGATGACGGGCATCCACACCGCGCACGCGGGCCTGAACCGGATCGTGAAGAAGTTCCTGCCGAACACGTTGGCGATCGCCGGCGGCGCGCACCCCACCGTCGTGCCCGAGTTCATCGACGAGGCGGGCATGGACGCGATCTGCCGCGGCGAGGCCGACGACGCGATCGTCGAGTTCGTGAACGCGGTCGAGGCGGGCGGCGACCTGACGAACATCCCGAACATCTGGTTCAAGGACAGCCACGGGACGATCCACAAGAACGAGCCGCGCCCGCTCTTGTCCGACCTCGACGAACTCGGCTTCGCCGACCGCTCGCTGGTCTACGACGCGGCGTCGCTCTACCGCGAGAGCCCGCGCAAGGTGATCAAGACCGAGCGCGGCTGCCCGATGAACTGCTCCTTCTGCTTCCACCACGCCTGGAAGAAGAAGGTCTACGGCGTCACCAACAACGAGTACGTGCGCCGACGCAGCGTGGACCACGTGATTCGCGAGGTGAATGAGATCCGCGAGCACTATCCGTTGAACTTCGTCCACTTCCTGGACGACATCTTCAACATCAACAACAAGTGGCTCGAGGAGTTCGCGGACCGCTGGCCGAAGGAGGTCGGCATCCCCTTCGACGCCATCCTGATGGCGAACATGGTCACCGAGAAGCACGTCGAGAACCTGAAGCGGGCCGGGTGCATCTACGCCCGCATCGCGTTCGAGGCGGCCAACGACCACATGCGCAACGCGATCATGAAGAAGAACACGACGCGTAAGCAGCTCGTGCGCGCGGCGTCGCTGATCAAGGGCCAGGGTATCCGGCTCGGCAGCCTGAACATGATGGGCGGCCCGGGCGGCTCGATCGAGGACGACATCGAGACGGTGAAGCTGAACATCGAGTGCGGCGTGGACCACCCGCTGGTCAGCCTGCTGCAGCCCTACCCGATGACGGACATCAACGACATCACCAAGGAGATGGGCATCGCGATGGACCGCTGGGACGAGTTCCCCACGCTGTTCAACCGCACCACCTCCATCGCGCACCCGCAGCGCCACCAGTTCGAGAACCTGCACAAGTGGTTCCCGATCGTCGTGCGAAACCCGAAGCTGCTGCCGTTCATGCGGCGCGCCATCCGCTGGAAGTGGATGAAGCTGCCCTTCACCTGGATGTACATGCTGTACAGCGAGTGGCTCGTGACCGAGCAGAACACGCTCTACAACAAGGCGCAGGACAAGCGCGGCATCCTGACCTGGCCTGCGATCGACTTCTCCAAGCGCGTCTTCACCAAGGGCATGATCCGCGTCGCGACCGTCGTCGCCGGCAAGGGCGCCGCGAAGTTCTCGACCAAGCTCGCGCTCAACGACGAACGCAACGTCGCGCACATGGAGGACTAGGCTCCGGCCTCGAGACCTCTCCGGGAGTGGCCGATGACCGCGTCGCACCGGTTGATCGCACTCGGCGCCGCGATCGGCGCGGCGGCGTTCGCCCTGGTGGCGTGGTGGCCGGAGTCCTCGTCCGGATCAGAGGACGCACCGCCGGCGGTGCTGCACGCCGACCATCGCGTGTCGGCGCCGCCGCTTCTGCCCGCCCCGTTCACACTGGATTCACCGGCGCAGTCCGCGCCCCTCCCGGAGCAGAAGCCGGTGCTCCCGCTCGTGTCGGGTCGGGGCCGGCGGTTCCCGGAGAACCCCGCCCCGGAGGCAACCGCACTCTCCGGGGAGACGGCCGTGGTGCGCCTGATCGTCGGAACAGCGGCGGGAGTGGTGCCCGACGACCTGTATGTCGTCACATGGGGCGATCGGGGACTCCTCGCGGCGCATCGGACCCGCCTAGGCAGAGCGCCCAATGGCAGCGGAACACCTGGCCTTGCGAGGCTTCTCCAATTGCCGGTTCCGTCACACGGCCGCGTCCGCATCGACCAGTTGGCACCCGAGCATCAGATGGCCGTGTGCCTCGTCGACTCGCGGCGAACGCTTGTTTGGGGCCCGAAGCGGTTCCGTACCTTCGCCGGGGAGCCCAGGGACCTGTTCGCGCAGTTGACCGTCGAGCCCGCCGCCATCGAAGTGCTCGTGCGGGACCCCGGCGGTGTGCCGATCGCCGGCGCCCAGGTCCAAACCATCTACTCGAAGACCTTGCAGATCGGCACCACCGGTGAAGGCGGAACCTACACGGTCAAGGGATGCGACCAGGACCAAGTGGAGCTGTTCGTCGCAAAGCAGGGCTTCGGCACCTTGAGTCGCAAGAGGCTCAAGGTCCCGAGCGTTGGTCAGGCTCTCGTCGTGACGCTGCAACCGGAACTCGTCGTGACGGTGTGCCTACAGGATTGGACCGGCCGCGCCATCGAACAGGGTGCGGTCACGGTGCGCGTGGGCCGGCGCCCCGTCCCGCCCGAGATCGATCCCCGTGAGGGAACCGGCGATCGAGACGGCTGCCATGTTGTGAGAGGTCTGCCGCCTCGCCCCGTGATCCTCGTCGTGACCGTCGCGGGCAGGGAGTTCCAGCAGGCACACGACGCACGACTCTCCGACCGGACGACGATCACCCTTCCCGCCCACGGCTCGTTGGCCCTCCGCTGGCAGCCGCCCCTCGATCCGTCACATGAGTACAGGCTTCTCCTCTCCGGCCGAAGCACCGGCGATGGACGCTTGGAGCACGTGCTCACGGCGAACGAGGTCGCCGACTCCGCATTGGTCATCGACCACATCTTCGAGGCGCGATATCGCGTCGAGCTGTCCCGGATCGAGCACGCTGCCGGTCGTGAGACCTGGACCCGCATCCTGCGGTACGACGACGTGGCGGTTCGCACGAACGAGCGCGCCGATGAATTCCTCAGCCTAGAGTGACTTGGCCGAGCGGGTGGCCTGACCCTCCCGACGCGGCCGAATCCGACCTGATCCCCCGGTTGCGGTTAGGAAGCAGGTGACTCCACATCTAGGGTGAAGAAGCACCCCGTCGGAGAAGGGAGCATGACACCACACCGGCTCGTCGCGTCGTGTGCGCTAGCGACGGGAGTCGCGCTCCTGATTGGCCTGGCCCTCCTCGAGCCACCGGACGATGCAGCGGCGGATTCGCCAGTCGTCGTGCTCCACGCGGCGCCGACCGAGCCGGCAGGGAACGCAGTGCTCCTCGCCGTCGGACGCCCGCCGGTGCGCCTCGCGGACCCGATCCCCCTCGTCGCGGAGCCCACGACCCCGGTGCGCCTCGCAGGGATCGCGGCACGCACCGGCGCTGGACAGCCCCCGCCCTCCACCACCAGGACCCTCCGGCTCAGTGGCCGCACGCCGGCCGGCGCGGTGCCGGAGGGAGTCGCCATGCACGTGGAATACCCGGCCCACGCCCACCGGCGCGAGCGACTCGACGCATCACACGGTTTCGTGACCGACGACGGCGGCACCAGCCGTGCCACCTTCGAGCTCCCCGCGACGGGCGAGCTGGTGGTCCCGGATCTCCCGTTCGCCCACCGCCCGCGGATCGCGTTCGAGACGGCCGACGGAGCGCGGACCGAGCTCGACCGAAACCGCCTCATCGACTCAGGGGGCGAGTCGACGGCCGAGGGCTGGATCCCCGTCCCGCCGCGCGACCTGGTCGTCGAGGTGTTCACGCCCGGCGGCCTCCCCGACGGCCTGGCGCTCGTCTACCTGTTCGGACCCTGGTTCGATGCCCCGCATGGTCCCGCCGTTCGCACCGATCAGTTCGGACGCGCTCGCTTCGAGAGACTGCCGCTCGACCGGGTGCACTTCCGCGTCATCACCAAGGCGGGTGTGCGCCACTACCGGCACGACGTCGATCTGGAACCGGGCACGACGTGGCAGCGTGTCTTCCTCGAGCGCGGAGGCCCGCTCACCGTCCGCATCGTGGATCGACGCGGGGATCCCGCCGGTGCGTACTCCGTCGATGCCGTGTCCCACGGCAATCTGATGGACCACGAGCGGGGGCGCGGCTTCACCTCGCGCGAAGCGGGAGTCTCCACATTCCACCTCGACATGATCCCCCCCGAGCCGGTCACCCTGGTCGCGAGCACGCGCGGTGCCCGCGAGTACAGCATCGAGCATCACCCGCTCCAGGGGGACGCGACGATCGTGGTGGACACCCGCGCTTCGCTGACCGTCCGCTGGCCGACGGATCACGAGGTCACGCAAAGGCCGAGAGCCCACCTGCAACTTCGCACCCCCGACGGCCACGTCAGCGCCCTGGGCACGTGGCTCCGCGAAGAGGAGTTGCCCACGGGGCAGGTCAGGCTCGACGCCGTCCTGGCCGGTGACTACGTCGTCGCGATCCCGGCTCCCGTGGACGCGCAGGGTCGCGTGCACGACGTCCTGGTCGGAGAGGCGTTCGGTCTCGCCGAAGGCGAGCACCGCACGATCGAGTTGCGGCCCGCCCCCGTGCCGCCCGGCGGCTGACGGCAGGACGCCCCCGGCGCGAGGTTCAGGCGGAGGGCATGTCCCAGGTGGCGACCTTGTTTTCGCCCTGGCTTCACGCGACGTCGCAGCCACGCTGGGCGCAGGTCATGATCAGGACGACTCGCCGATGGCCCCCCACAAACACGCTCAAGTGCTCCTCACCGCGCGCTGAGACCCTGGTGTGCGCACCCTCCTGCAGGGCAGGCGTTACGAGCGGCGACCCCGAGCAGTAGACTCACCTGCACCAGACAGGGGACGGGCATGACTCGATTCCACGCGATCGTATTCGGCGCGACGCTCACCATCGTGGTGGCTTCGATCGGCGCACTGCTGACGACCGACCCGGCCCTCACGGTGACGTCGGTGGAAGCGACTGCGCCCCTGCTGAGCCGCCCGCTCGTCGCAGCCCCCGAATTCACGGTCGCGCGGCCGGCCGGTGCCGCGACGACCCCGCCGATCAAGCCGCTCTTGGCACGCACGGTGCCCGACCACGCACACTCCCGATCGACGCGCGGCTCCTTCGCTGACGCCGACGTAGCGACGCTGAGAGTGCGCGCCTCGACACCCGGGGGCGTCACTCGCGCAGGCTTGAGGCTCGTCATCGAGGGCTCGCCGAGCCTGTTCACCCTGCTGCCCGCTCCGCACCGCGAGTGGCTTGAGGACACTCAGGACGGCAAGCTCCGCTGCACGCTTCCGCTCGGAGACAAAGGGTTCGTGGACCACGTGGCGCTGCGTCGAAGCCGCACCGGACGGCTCCGTGTGGAGGACGCGGACGGCCAAGCCCTCTGGCAGGAGCGCTGGTGGACGCTCCTGGCGGAGTCCGGCGATCCGGTCGAGGTCTTCGTCGAGGTCCCGACAACGCCCATCGACTTCACCATCCGGGTCCAGGACCGTCAGGGTCGGCCGGTGCAGGGTGCCCGGGTCTACCTCGACGGCCCGTTCCGGTACGGATCCCACGAGACGGACTCTGACGGACTCCTGGCGTGTCCCGATTGGCCGACCGACGCGATCGAGCCCCGGGTCTACAAGCAGGGCTTCGCTCCACTTCTCGGCGAGACCGCGCTGTTCCCCATCCGCGACGGAGATCGCATCGACCTCGAACTGGATGTCGGTCTCTCGATCGCCGTCCGTGTACAGGATGAGCAGGGGAGATCTGTCTACGTCGAGTCGATGCATGCGACCAAGCACGGCCGGTCTCTCGTAGCAAGCCAGTTGACTCTGGCACCCGACAGCGCGGCCACGACGCTCATCACGGGCCGCACCACTCAGGACCTTGAGCTACACGACCTTCCCGCCGGCCCGTTGGAATTGGTCGCCACGCTGATCGGCGGCACCGTGCGACAGAAACACGACCCGAGCGACGGCGACGCGACGATCCTCGTTCCGCCATACGGCTCGCTCTCGATTCGTTGGAACGAGGTGCTGCCCGCCACAAGCTCCTACGAACTGGAGATCGCGGAGGGAAACGGGAAGCTTCATCAGTTCTTCCTCGGTCGACCCAGCGATCCCCGCTTCGCATTCCATCTCGATCACATCCTGCCGGGCACCTACTCGGTGAAGCTGATCGAGTCGGGACTCACTGGCGGAAGCTATTTGGAGCGCACGCTGCTCGAGGCGACGGCCGTGACGGTGACGGCATCGGAGCACGCCGAGGCGTGGATGCACCTTTCACCCGAGCGCGACGAGACCGAGGAGTTCGGTCTCAGTTGCGGCGGCGGCTTCTGGGTCCGCCCCGAACCCTGGCAATGAACGACGGCCGGACTCCCGGCCGGCCCGTCAGGCGGAGGGCATGTCCCAGGTGGCGACCTTGTTGTCGCCCTGGCCTCGTGCGACCTCGCAGCCCTTTTCGGCGCGGGCCAGGAACTCGTCGGCCTGCGTCAGGTTGTCCTGCGGCGCCTCGGCGATGCCGACCGACAGCCGGATCGACGGCACCTTCTCGAGCACGTCCGTCATCACGCGCTGCACCATCGTGCGCGCGCCCTCGGCGGGCGTGCCGGGCAGCAGCATCGCGAAGCGGTGGGCGTCGAGACGGGCCGAGAGGTCGACGTCGCGACTGGCGGTCAGGACCTCGCCGGCGATGTCCAGCACGGCGGCCTCCATCGCAGCGTGACCCTCCTCCTGCTCGATGACGTCGAGGCCATCGGCCTCAATCACCAGCAAGGTGGCTGTCCAGCCGAAGCGCCAGGACTTCTTGAACTCCTCCTCCATGCGGAGGCGGAAGAAGATGCCGCTCAGCAGCCCCGTCTCGCTGTCGGTGATGACGTCGATCAGGTGGCGCTCGTCCATATCATGGTGCTTCGTGTGCATGGTCATGCCTTGATCATCGGCATGCCGGGCCGGCGCCCTCAAGCCGATTCGGGCCACGCGGCCAGGAAAACCGCTCCTTTTCCGGCGCGAAGCCGCGCCGCGCGGATCAGCTCGCCTGTTCAGCGGCCGCCAGGGCGGCGTCGGTCCATTCGAGATTGGTGTCGGTGGACTGCACGTCGTCCAACTCGTCCAGTTCCTCGATCATCCCGACCAGCGTGGCGACCTGCTCGTCGGTGAGCGTGACGGTGTTCTTCGCGATCCACGCGATCTCGCTCTTCTCGGGCTTGAAGCCGGCTTCGATCAGACCGTCCTTCACCTGCGCGAAGCTCGACGGGTCGCCGGTCACCTCGAAGCCGCCGTCGATCGCGGTGCAGTCGTCGGCCTCGGCCATCAGCGCCGCCTCGAGCACCTCCTCTTCCTGGCTGGCTTCGCCCGGGATGAAGTACACGCCGCGCCGCTCGAAGTTCCAGGCCACGCTGCCGGTCGCGCCCAGGCTGCCGCCGCGGTGCTCGACGACCTGGCGCACCTCGCCGAAGGTGCGGTTGCGGTTGTCGGTCAGCGCCTCGATCAGGATCGCCACCCCGCCGGGCCCGTAGCCCTCGTAGGTGAGCGACTCCATGGCCGCGCCCTCGCCACGTCCGGCACCGTTCTTGACCGCCCGGTCGATGGCGTCGTTGGTCATGTTGTCGTCGCGCGCGCGATCGATCGCGTAGCGCAGCGACAGGTTCGTGGCCGGGTCGCCGCCGCCCGAGCGGGCGGCCGTCATGATCAGCCGGGCGTGCTTGCTGAAGGCGCGCGAACGCTTCGCATCCACCGCCTTCTTGCGGTGCATGATGTTCTTGAACTGGGAATGGCCGGCCATCTCGTCGTCCGTCCCGGTCCGGTCCGCGCCAGCTCGCCCGAGGGCAACCCGGAACGGCGGCCGATCAGCGCTTGCTGAACTGGAACCGCTTGCGCGCCTTGGCCTGGCCGTACTTCTTGCGCTCGACCATGCGGCCGTCGCGAGTCAGGTAGCCGCCGTCGCGGAGGGCTTCCTCCAACTCGGGCTCGGCCGTGCGCAGCGCCCGGGCGATGCCGAGGCGCACCGCGCCGCTCTGCCCCACCGGTCCGCCGCCGTCCACGTTGGCCCACACGTCGTAGCGCTCCTGCGTCTCCGTGGCCAGGAGCGGCGCGTTGGCGTGGTTGCGGGTCTGCTCGATCGGGAAGTAGGTGTCGAAGGGGCGACCGTTGATGACGATCAGCCCGCTGCCGGGCTTGATGCGCACGCGGGCCACGGCAGTCTTGCGACGTCCGGTGCCCCAGGTGTACTCGATGCCGCCTTCGCCTTCGGTCATGCTCAGTCGTCCTTGCTCTTGTACGGCGTCGTGTCCTGCGCGACAGGCTGTTGGGCCTCGTGCGGGTGCTCCGCGCCTGCGTAGATCTTCAGCTTGCCGAGCATCGCCCGGCCGAGCCGTGTCTTGGGCATCATGCGTCGAATCGCGAGGCGCACCAGGCGCTCGGGGTCACGCTCGCGCATCTCGCCCGAGGTCTGCTGCTTGAGACCGCCCATGTGGCCGGTGTGCCAGCGCTGGATGCGACCCTCGGCCTTGTTGCCCGTGAGGGCGACCTTGGAGGCGTTGGTCACGATGACGAAGTCACCCGTGTCCACGTGCGGGGTGTAGCGGGCATGGTGCTTGCCCTGCAGCACGAGGGCAATGCGGGACGCCATGCGTCCGAGCACCAGGTTCTCGGCATCGAACAGCTGCCACTGCTGCTGCACTTCGCCGGGCTTGGCCAGATAGGTCTTGGTCACGGGTTCCAGTCCTCGGTGGCGACGCCGCCGTGCTGCTGGCATGCGGTTCGCCGACCCCAGATGCGAACGGAGCAGGATATCCAAGGCTCCCGCTCGGCTCAACCCCCGCGGGTGTGGACCACCGGCTTGTCGGTCCACAGTTGGACCCGCTCCACCCCGGCCAGGCCCGGGAAGTCCACCAGGACCATCTTCAGGTTGTCGATCCGCGACCTGAAGGGCAGATCGAGGTAGGAGCGGCCGGACTCGCGGGCAGAGCGCCCCCAACTGAGCACCACGTCCCGGTCGGTGCGGAAGATCACGGTGTCGTCCCGGTCGATCCCCACCCGCTCGACGTGGACGCCCAGCGCGTCCAACTCGGCCCGGAACGGCACCAACTCCGCCGCGGCCGCGGCCGTCTCGCGCAGGGCCTCCTCATCGAAGTGGGCCCCTTCGAAGAGTAGCGGCTCGGGCTGGATGGAGACCGCCCCGGGCCCCAGCACGTGTCCGCTGGCCGAGAGCAGGATGTCGCCCTCCACGCTCATGACCGGCCGGCGCAGCCGGAGGCGCACGTCGGCCTGTCCGGGGAAGCGCGGCTCGACGTGCTCGACGGACTCGATCCAGTGCGAGACCTCGAGCAGGTCGTCGGCCCAGCGGTCCAGGCCGTCGCCGTCCAGCAGCGACGAGCGGTCGGCCAGCCCCATCGAGATGCGGTGCGCGAGCGCCGCGGCCAGGTCCTCGCTCAGCCAGTCGGGCCGCGAGCGGACCTCCCACGCCGTCGGGTCGACCGTGAAGCGCGCCGATCCGGCCAGGCGCTGCCGCGCGTGCACCACCAGCAGCGCCACGCCGATGACCACCAGCACCGGCAGGATCGCGGGCTTGGCGCGTTCTACGAAGCGTTCCCCGGGCGTCTGCTGCATGGACCTGAATTTAGGCGGCGAGGCCGTCGGACAAACGGCTATTTTCTGCCCGAAGGCGCGCCCCGCCTCTCTCCCCTGCCCCGGCGCGCGAGTTCACGGCCATGACCGATCGCCCACGCCGCGCCGCTTCCGCCTCAGCGGGCGGGCGCAGCGACGGCGGCAAGGGCGGCCGCAAGAAGCGCCCGGCGGCCTCGACCGGCCCCGCCGAGGTGTTCCGCGGCCTGACCCTGAACGACTTCCAGATGCAGGCGCTCGGTCCGCTGCGCGAAGGCCGGCCCGTGCTCCTGGCCGCGCCGACGGGCGCCGGCAAGACGCTGGTCGCCGAGATCGCGATCGACCTCTCGCTGAAGGCGGGCAAGCGCGCGATCTACACCGCGCCGGTGAAGGCGCTGTCCAACCAGAAGTTCCGCGACTTCAAAGGCATCGACCCGGACAAGGTCGGGATCATGACCGGCGACGTCACGATCAACGGCAGCGCGCCGCTGCTGATCATGACCACCGAGATCTTCCGCAACACGATCTTCGAGAACCCCAAGAGCCTCGACGACGTCGAGACGGTGGTCTTCGACGAGATCCACTACATGGACGACCCCGAGCGCGGCACGGTCTGGGAGGAGTCCATCATCTTCGCGCCGCCGCACATCCGCTTCGTCTGCCTGTCGGCGACGATCTCGAACCTCGACCAGTTCGGAGAGTGGATCGGCAAGACGCGCGGCGAGGACGTGGAGGTCATCCGCCACCGCGACCGCCCGGTGCCGCTCGAGCACTACGGCTACATCCCGGGCATCGGTCTCAAGCGCCTCGACGCCAAGCTCAAGCTTCCCCACCGGCCGCCTCCGCGCGGTCGGGGACGCGGACGCGCCAACCGGACGGGGCGCGGCCCGGGGCGCAACGAGCAGGATCGCAACGCGATCGTGGACGTGCTGCGTCGCGACAAGAAGCTGCCGGTGCTGTTCTTCTGCTTCTCGCGCAAGGAGTGCCAGCAGCGCGCGCGGGAGACCCTGCACAAGCAGCGGCTCGTCGACCACGAGGACGCCGACCGCATCGAGGCGCTGTTCGACACGATCTGCGACGGGTTCGAGATCGTGCCCGACACCGAACTCGAGGAGTTGCGCAGCCTCGCGCGCGACGGCATCGGCTACCACCACGCCGGCATGCTGCCGCTGCACAAGGAGCTGGTCGAGCGGCTGTTCACCTCCGGCCTGCTGCGCCTGCTCTTCGCGACCGAGACCTTCTCGCTGGGCATCAACATGCCGGCGCGCACGGTCGTGTTCGCGAGCCTGCGCAAGTACGACGGGAAGGGCTTCTCGACGTTGAAGGTGCGCGAGTACCAGCAGATGGCGGGGCGCGCCGGCCGGCAGGGCATCGACGAGCGCGGCACCGTGATCTCGCTGCTGGAGGACGACCGTGTCACGCCGCGCGAGATGCTGCGGCTGGTGGGCAACGACGTCGAGCCCATTCTCTCCCGCTTCAACCTGGGCTACTGCACGCTGATCAACCTTCACCGCACGCTGGGCAACAAGCTCTTCGACGCCTGGGAGAAGTCCTTCAACAACTACCAGTGGGCGCGGATGTCCGCCAAGAAGCGGGCCCGCAACGAGGAGAAGCAGCGCGAGGCCATCTCGCGGCGTCTCGCGCTCCTCGAGCAACTGGGGTACATCACGCCCGAGAGCGTCACGCCCAAGGGCGACGTAGCGGCCATCATCAACGGCTTCGAGCTGCCGATCACGGAGTTGCTCGAATCGGGCCTGCTCGAATGGCTGAGCGAGGAACAGATCGCGATCGTCTTCGCCGCGCTGGTCTTCGAGGAGCGCAAGAACGAGCTCTACCGGCGTCTGCCCCCCAGCGTGCTCGGCGCTCACCGCAAGGACGTCGAGGCCATCGTCGGCACGCTGGTGAAGAAGGAGCGCGAGCTGCACATCCCGGCCTCGATCCGCGCGCCGAACTTCAAGATCGGCTCGGTCATCCACGCCTGGTGCCGGGGCGCGAGCTTCGACGACATGAGCGAGCTGTGCACCTCCCCCAACGGCGACATCGTGCGCGTCATGCGGCTCACGGTTCAGCTCCTGCGGCAACTGCGCTCGGCCGTACCGCCGCAATCCCCGCTGGCCAACCTGCTCGACCGCACGCGCGACCTGCTGAACCGCGACGAGGTGGACGCAGCCCGCCAGCTCAGCCTGGGCTGAGCCGCGTCGCGCACTCAGCGCGCGTAACCGAGTTCCTCGAGCGCCTCGATCACCTGGTCGGACAACGGGCCCAGCGTCTCCGCCGCGCGGCGCGTCTCCTCGTCGTGGCGGATCTGCTCCAGCAGCAGGCTCTTCATCTTCGTGGCGACCACCGGGCGCTGCTCGAGGACGTTGCGTGTCTCCCCAGGGTCATTCACCAGGTCGTAGAGCTCGTCGCCGCCGCGATCGCGAAACACGTACTTCCACTCGTTGCCGATCAGGCAGTACGTCCCCGCCACGACTCCGGACGCGACGCTCTGGGCGAACACCGCCTGCCGAGCGTTGTTCCGCATGAGGTCCACGCCAGCGAATTGCTCGCGCTCCTCGGCCGTGAACGGCAGGTCCAACGCGTTCGCCAGGGTCGGCAGCACGTCCACGAGCGCGGCCAGCACGTCGCGCCGATGGGCTTGCTGCTCCGCGGACTCCGGGAGCTTCAGGATCAACGGCACGTGCAACTGCTCGTTCCACGTGCGTCCGTGCCCGGTCATCCCGTGCTGCCCGAGGCCTTCCCCGTGATCCCCGGTCAGCACGATGGCCGCCTCGTCGTACAGCCCGGCGGCGCGCAGGGCGCCGAGCAAGCGGCCGACGTGCTCGTCGACGTAGCGGATCTCCCCGTCGTAGTCGGAGTTTTTCCACTGCACGCGGGGCGAGAGGTTCGTTTCGCGCTGCCCGTCCAGGAACTCCCGCAGCGCCTTGTCGGGGGTGAACATCTCGTCGAAGGGAGCCGGCGGGTCGTACGGCAAGTGCGGGTCGAAGTAGTGCACCCAGAGGAACAGCGGCCGGCCGCCGCGCTGGGAGAGCCAGCGCGTCGCCGCGCTCGTCGTCACCGCGGCGAGGCGCTCCCCGCGGAACGGCTGGTCGTACTCGTCGAAACCGACCGACAATCCCGAGTGCGTCTTGAGCGGTTCGGCGCTCACGAACGCGGCTGTCTCGTAGCCGTGTTCCGACAGCATCTGGGCCGCCGTGCGGATCTGGGCGGAAGCCGTGAAGGCCTCGCCCAGCTGGTGGAAGTTGCCCAGGACGCCGTGCTGCATCGGGCTCAGCGACGTCAGCAGCGAGAGGTGGCTGGGAAGCGTGGTCGCCATCGGGGCATAGGCGCGTTCGAACACGATCGCCTCATCGGCGAACGCATCGATGGACGGCGACGTCTCGCGACCGTAGCCGTAGCAGCCCAGGTGATCGGCGCGCAGGGTGTCGATCGTGATCAGCACGATGGTCGGCCGATTCGCCTCGGGCTCCGGTTCGCCGCGCGAGCAGGTGGTCGCGAGACCCACGACGAGCACGGCGAGCAGGGCGGCGCCTCGGCGCCTGCGGGGAGGGTCGGTGGCCATGAATGCCCGTCGCGTGGTGTGCGGATCGATGTCGTTGCGCGCACCATCCCGGCGCGGCCCTCCACCCTCCGGCAGTATAGGCCACTCCTCGGCGCGCGGCAGGGAGGCGATCACGGCCTCGGGCTATCACCAACGCGGCGGAGTTGATGGAATGAGGCCATGAGTTCAGCCGAGACGATGCGGACCGAGACCGACAGCATGGGCGCCATCGAGGTGCCCGCAGACCGTTACTGGGGCGCGCAGACGCAGCGCAGCCTTCAGAACTTCGACGTCGGGGAGGACCGCTTCGGCCGCCCGATGATCGGCGCGCTGGGCCTGCTCAAGCACGCGGCGGCGACGGTCAACGCCGAGCTCGGTCTGCTCGACGCGGCCACGGCCGAGTTGATCGTCCAGGCGGCGCAGGAAGTCATCGACGGGCGGCTCGACGACCACTTCCCGCTGGTCGTCTACCAGACGGGCTCGGGCACGCAGACGAACATGAACGCCAACGAGGTCATCGCGAACCGCGCGATCGAACTCGCCGGTGGAACGCTCGGCAGCAAGGACCCGGTCCACCCGAACGACGACGTCAACAAGAGCCAGTCCAGCAACGACACCTTCCCCACCGCCATGTCCATCGCGGCGGCGACCGAGGTGGTCGGGCACATGCTGCCGGCCGTGCGCGCGCTGCGCGACACGCTCGCCAAGAAGGCCGAGCAGTACGCCTCGGTCGTGAAGATCGGCCGCACGCACCTGCAGGACGCCACCCCGCTCACGCTCGGGCAGGAGATCTCCGGCTGGGTCAGCCAGCTCGACCACGCGATGACGCACGTCGAGGACGCGCTGCCGCACGTCTACGAGCTGGCCATCGGCGGCACGGCGGTCGGCACGGGCCTCAACACGCACCCCGAGTACGCCGAGCGCGTGGCGAACCGCATCGGCGAGATGACCGGACTGCCGTTCACCAGCGCGCCCAGCAAGTTCGAGGCGCTCGCGGCGCACGACGGCCTGGTCAACCTGTCCGGCACGCTGCGCGGCCTGGCCATGGCGCTGATGAAGATCGCCAACGACGTGCGCTGGCTGGCCAGCGGCCCGCGCTGCGGCATCGGCGAGATCAACATCCCCGCCAACGAGCCCGGCAGCTCGATCATGCCCGGCAAGGTCAACCCGACGCAGTGCGAGTCGCTCACCATGGTGGCGGTCGCGGTCTTCGGGCACGACGCGGCGGTCGGCTTCGCCGGCAGCCAGGGCAACTTCGAGCTGAACGTCTACAAGCCGGTGATGATCCACCACGTGCTCAAGAGCATCCGCCTGCTCGCGGACGGCTGCCACAGCTTCGACGCGCGCTGCGCGGTCGGCATCGAGCCGGCCCCCCGCCTCGACGAGCACCTCAACAACTCGCTCATGCTGGTGACCGCGCTCAACACGCACATCGGCTACGACAAGGCGGCCGAGATCGCCAAGACCGCGCACAAGGACGGCACCACGCTGCGCGAGGCCGCGCTGAAGCTCGGCCATCTCACCGCCGATGAGTTCGACCTCTGGGTCGACCCGCAGAAGATGGTCGGCCCGCGCAAGGACGACTGAGCCAGGGCGCGCGCCGGGTCAGATCGCCCTGCGCGCCGCGCGGTGCGCCGGCACGGACACCAGCCACAGGCCCGCGAGCACGCAGACCGCTGTGATGTAGGTCGCCAGCCCGGGGCGCTCGCCCAGGATGAGGATGCCGAGGCTCGCGGCGACGAAAGGCTGCAGCATGATGTACGCCGCCGTGGTCGAGGCGTGCGTGCGCGCCAGCACGATCGTGTTGAGCAGGTAGGCGAGCACGGTCGGGAAGAGCAACACGCCGCCCAGCGCGAGCCACTGCCGGCTCGATGCGTCGGCGGGCATCCAGGCCACGTCGGTCACGAACCACGGCACGGTCAGCGCGCCGAAGATGAAGACCCAGGCCACGACCACGATCTGCGGGACACGCGCCAGCACCGGCTTGGCCAGCACCAGGTAGAGCGAGTAGCTGATGCAGTTGAGCGTCATCAGCAGATCGCCGAAGCCGGTGCCGCCCGCGAGCGAGGCGCCGGTGCGCCACAGTTCGTACCCGAACAGGATCGCGACGCCCGCGACCGACAGGCTCAGGCCGATCACGCGACGGCGGGTCAGGCGCTCCATCCCGAGCATCGCGGCCAGACCCATGGTCGCGACAGGGATGATGGTCATGATCAGCCCCGCGTTCACGGCCGTGGAGCGGTTCAGCCCTTCCAGGAAGAGCAGCTGGTTCACGATCACGCCCAGCACCGACAGGCCGAACAGGCGCAGGAGGTCGGACGCCCCCGGGATGGCGCGCCGCCCGTGGCGCACGGCGGCGATGAGCAACAGCACGCCCGAGCCGATCAGCAGCCGCCAGACCAGCACCGCGCGCGGCGTGAAGCTCTCCATCGCCAGCTTGCCCAGCAACGGGAACACCCCGAAGCAGAACTGCGTGAAGATCAGCAGGCGACGGGTGGCGGGATCCAAGACGTGCGCTCCGGGAGGCCGCCCCTTGTAGCGCGGCCCGACACGGCATGCACGCGTCGGGACCGCATGCGTCCACCGAGACCGCACGCGCGCGCAAGGAACTGTAGGGTGGACGCCGATGATCAAATACCTGGGCAGCAAGCGCGCGTTGCTCCCCGTGCTCGAGCGCGTCGTGGACGAACTCGGCGCGATCGAGACGGCCCTCGACCTCTTCGCAGGGACCACGCGCGTCGGGCGCATGCTCAAGCGGCGCGGCGTGCGCGTGCACAGCAACGACACCGCGACGTACAGCGAGGTCATCGCCCGCTGCGCGATCGCGACCGACGCGCGCGAGGTCGATCGCCGGCAGGTGGAGGAACTACTGGCGACGCTTGCCGCGACGCCACCCGCGCCCGGGTACTTCACGGCCACGTTCTGCGAGGCCAGTCGCTACGTGCACCCCGACAACGGCGCGCGCGTGGACGCCATCCGAGCCGCGATCGACGAGCATGCGCCGGACGAGCCGCTGCGCTCGATCGCGCTCACCGCGCTGCTGCTCGCCACCGACCGCGTCGACTCCACCACCGGCCTGCAGATGGCCTACCTCAAGCAGTGGGCCCCGCGCGCGCTGCAACCGCTCGAGTTGCGCGTGCCCGATCTGTTCGACGGGCCGGGCTCGGTCACCCGCCTCGACGCGGCCGAGTGCGCGCGCACGGCGGGCTCCTTCGACCTCGTCTACATCGACCCGCCGTACAACCAGCACAGCTACTACGGCAACTACCACGTCTGGGAGACGCTGGTGCGCAACGACGCGCCCGAGACCTACGGCGTGGCCTGCAAGCGTGTGGACTGCCGCACGACCAAGAGCCCGTGGAACAGCAAGCTCAAGATCCGCGACGCATTCGAGGAGCTGATCAGCGCGGTCGACGCGCGACACATCCTGGTCTCGTTCAACGACGAGGGCTACCTGCCCTCCGACGAGATCGAGGCCCTGCTGTCAACGCGCGGCGAGGTGGAGCGCATCGAGACCGAGCACGCGCGCTACGTGGGCGCGCGCATCGGCATCCACAACCCGGCGGGCGAGAAGGTCGGCACGGTCAGCCACGTGCGGAACAAGGAGTTCCTGTTCCGCGTGACGACCCGCTGATCAGTCGGAGTCGGTCTCCGGCCACCAGCCGTCGGACAGCTTGTCGGCCCAGGCCCCCATTGCGCCGTCGATCACGCGCGCGGCCAGCATGAACACGCCCGCGTCCCAGCCGTAGGGATCCTCGACGTCGACAGGCGCCTCGCCCTCGATGGCCTCGTTGAACATGCGCACCTTGTCGAGCGGGATCTGCGCCCAGTACTCGGTGATCTGGTCGCGGTGTTCGTGCGCGGCGCAGAGGATCAGGCCGGCTTCCTCGGCCAGGCCGATGTCCAGCATGGTCGCCACGTGGTCGCTGGCGTCGCCGCGGATCTTGTCGACCGCCGCGCGCGCATCGGGCATCGCGCCGCGCCCGACCTGCGCGTGCGTCCCGGCCGAGCGCACCTCGATGCCGGTCACGCCGCGATCCTCGAGATGTGCGCGCAGGAACGCCTCGCCCATCGGCGAGCGGCAGATGTTGCCGGTGCAGACAACCACGACCAGGCGCTTGGGCGTCTCCTCGCTCACGACAACACCTCCTCGTACACCTTCATCGTCTCGTCGATCATGCGCGGCAGGCCGAACAGCCGCACCAACCGATCGTAGCCCGCCTCGCCGGCCGCGCGACGGCCTTCCTCGTCGGCGAGCGCCGTCGACACCGCGCGGGCCAGCGCTCCCGGGTCGCCCGGCGGAACGAGCCAACCGGTCGTCCCGTCCTCCACCACCTCGGGGATCGCCGAGACGTTGCTCGCGACGATCGGCAGGCGCGCCGCCATGGCCTCCAGGAACACCAACCCCAGGCCCTCCCACAGCGACGGCAGCACGAACAGGTCGGAAGCGCCGAGCAGGTCGGGCACGTCGTGGCGGATGCCGAGGAAGCGCGCGCGGCCGCCCAGGCCGAGGCGGTCGGCCAACGCGGCCAGGCGCGTCTCGCCATCGCCGAAGGGGTCGCCCCCGACGATCAGCAGTTGCACCTCGGCCGGCAGCTCCGCCAGCGCGGCCAGCAGCGTCGGGTGGTCCTTCTGCGCGGCGAGTCGGCCGACGCAGATCAGCACCGGCACGTCCTCCGCCAGGCCCAGCTCGGCGCGCACCTCGCTTCGCCTGCGCCGCGGCGCGAGTCGTTCCGCGTCCACGCCGTAGTAGATGCGCTGGATGAGGACGGCCGGCACGCGGCCGTGCTCGGCCGTGAAGCGCGCCACGTGGTCGGAGAGCGCGATCGTGCGCGCCACGGACTTCGCAAGGTATCCGTGGATCAGCGAGACCGGCCACTTCAGCAGAGCGCGCTCGTCGTTGTGCTTGCTGCTGATGATCGCCCCGATGCGCGCGCGGTTCGCCGCGAGCACGCCGAGCGAGTCCGCCTTGAGCAGATGCGTGTGCAGGATGTCCGGCCCGAACACGCTGAGCGCGTCCGCGAGCGACGAGCGCAGATCGACCACCGTGCTCAGGTACGGAATCTGGAACCAGCCGTGGGGCAACGAATCGACCAGGCGCAGCACGGTCACGTCGCGCGCTTCGAAGTCCTTCGTCAGCTCGCCCTCGCCCTTGAGGTAGGCCACGCGCACCTCATGCCCACGCTCGACCTGACCGCCGGCGAGGTCGAGCAGGTGCTTCTCGGCGCCGCCCACGCCGAGCGTGGTGATCACGTGCTGGATCTTCATGCCGCGCCGGTCAGTTCGCGGTACAGGGCGAGCGTGGCGTCCACCATCACGTCCACGGTGAACGCCTCGGCGATACGCGCCGGGCCCGCGCTCGCGATGCGCGTCCGCAACTCGCCGTCGCGCAGCAGCAGCGAGAGCCCGTCCGCCAGCGCCTCGGGGTCCTCGCGCGCGACGAGCAGGCCGCAGGGCGGCTCGGTGTCGAACACGTCGCGGCTGCCGTTCACGTCGGCCGACACGCAGGGCAGCCCGGCCGCCATCGCTTCGATCAGCGCGTAGGGCAGTCCCTCCCAGCGCGACGGCAGCACGAACACGTCCATCGCGTCGTGCGCCGCGCCCAGCGTGTCTCGCCACCCGGCCAGGTGCAGGCGATCGGCCAATCCCAGTTCCTCGCCCTGCCGGCGCAAGGCCTCCTCACGCTCGCCGTGGCCCACGATCATCACGTGCACGTCCTCGGGCAGCTTCGCCGCCGCGGCCACCAGCAGGTCGTAGCCCTTGGCGTCGTTGAGCAGGCCCACCGAGCCCACCACCGGCGCGTCGGCCGGGATGCCCAACTCGGCGCGCAACGCCGCGCCGCCCGAGGGCGAAGCGAACTTCGCCGGGTCGATGCCGTTCGGGATCACGCGCGCCTTCTTCGGCGGCACGACGCCCAGCGCCGCCCCGTCCTTGCGCTCCGACTCGCTCACGTGGATCACCGCCGTGCTGAGCTTCCCCATCAGCTTCTCGGTCTTCATCACCAGCCCGATCGGGCCGACCTTCTCGCCGCCCTGGCCTGTTCCGCCCTCGAACGAGAAGGCGAAGGTGTGCGGCGTGTGCACCCGCGCGGCGGAGCTGAGCAGCGCCCCGGCCGTGCGGCCCAGCGCGCCCGCCTTGCTGCTGTGCGTGTGGACCACGTCGAAGCGGCGGTCGAGGATCAGCGCCCCGATGCGCAGGGTGTGCCAGGCGTCGAGCGCCGGGCGGATCTTGCGCACCATCGGGATCTCGTGCACGACGATGTCGGCAGCCCTCATGCGCTCGATGTCCAGGCGCATGCGCGAGTCGCGCCGCACGGCGCAGGCCACCTCCACGTCGACGCCCCGCTCCGTCAGCCCGTACACGAGGTCGCGCAGGTGGCGGCGCGTGCCCCCGATGGTGCATTCCATGATCTGCAGGACGCGCACGGGCACTCCGCGGGGTTTGGATGCTGTGTCCGCGTGACCTAACCTTGCAGGCGAGGTCGACGCGCACAGACGACCGCAACCCCGAGGCTACAGGGCCACGGGAGCCGATCCAAGGCGAGGAGGACGAAGCACTGAAGCTGGCGGTCACCGGCGGCGCAGGGTTCCTCGGCCGGCACGTCGTCGCGCTCGGCTCGGCGGCCGGGCACACGCTGCGCGTGCTCTCGCGCTCCCCGGACGAGGCCGCCCGCGTCGTGGGCGAGGCGGCGGGGCTCGTGACCGAGCGTTTCGACCTCGTGCGGCCGGCCGAGACGCTGAACGCCTGGCGCGAGGACCCGCCCGACGTGCTGATCCATGCCGCAGCGGTGATCGAGGGCACGCCGGAGGAGTTGAACGCCGCCAACGTCGAGGGCATGGCCGCGCTGATCGCGGCGTTGGCCGGACTGCCGCGGCCGCCGCGCGTGGTGCTCGTCTCGAGCTTCACCACGGAGGACACACCCCCGACGCCCTACAGCGACAGCAAGCTGGCAGCCGAGACCCTGCTGCGCGACTCGGGGCTACCCCACGTGATCCTGCGGCCCACGCTGATCTACGGACCGGGCGATCGCGGCAACGCGGCCGGCGTCGCCGAACGCATGCGCGCGGGAACGATGTGGCTGCCGGCCGGCGGGCGCACCACGATCCAGCCGGTCTTCGTCGAGGACGTCGCGGCCGCCTGCCTGGCCGCCGCCGAGCGCGACGACGTGCTGGGCCGGACCTACCGCCTGGGCGGACCCGAGCCGGTGAGCGTGCGCGCATTTCGCGAGGCCCTGCGCGACGCGAGCGGAGGGCTAGCCCGCATCCGAGGCATCCCGCTGCCGCTGTTCGCGTTGACCGCACGCGTCGCCGCGCTGCTCGGCAAGCGCGGCCCGCTCGGCGTGCTGGCCTTCCACCGCACGACGCACGAGGTCGACAGCACGGATGCGGCGCGCGAACTGGGCTTCGCGCCGCGCAGCCTGGCCGAAGGCCTGGCGCTCACCTTTCCGTCCGGCTGAGCCACCCGGCTGAACCGGGCGCCCCGTCAGCCCTGCTGACGCTCGACGGCGCGCAGCACCCACAGGCCGATCATGTCGGCCTCCAGGTTGACCGGGTCTCCGGGGCGGCGCTCGCCCAACGTGGTCATCTTCAGCGTGTGCGGCACCAACGCGACGGTGAACCCGTCACGGCCCAGCTCCGCGACCGTCAGGCTGACGCCGTCCACGGTGACCGAGCCCTTGGGCAGCACCCGGCCGGCGAAGTCCTCGCCGCAGGAGATGGTCATGCGCACCTCGGCCGGGCCCTCGTCCACGACCTGGACCGCGCCGGTGCGCTCGACGTGCCCCTGGACCAGGTGCCCGTCGACGGGCTCGCCATAGCGCAGCGAGCGCTCGATGTTGACCCGGGTGCCGTCGGCCAGGGCACCCAGGTTGGTGCAGGCCAGGGTCTCGGGCACGACGTCAAAGCGGGCCGTATCCCCCGCCAGTTCGGCCACGGTCAGGCAGCAGCCGTTGACGGCCACGCTGTCGCCCAGGGCCACCAGCGGCCCATCCTCACCGCCCGGGGCGGTCCGGGGCGCCGTCCGCAGCAGGCCGAGGTCGATCTCCAGGGATCGACCGCCGTCGCCCTCCCGGGCCTGGGACACCGTGCACGAACACTCGATGATGCCTGTGAACACGCGCTGGGCCGCCTCGCCGGGGGTGGCCGCGCCCGGCTTCCGGAGTCGCCGGATTGCCCATTCGGCGCAGCCTTGACGCACGAATCGCGGATTCTACACTAGCCGGTTCGTGTCAATCGTTTAAGTCCGAGGTCTCGGGCATCCAACCGGCCACCGCAGGGTGCCCTGGAGCGCGCCCGCAACCGCTGGATCCGGCCGGATCGCAACCGGCTCGGAGGGGCTGTCGTGAAGGTCCAAGTCCTGACGCTGTTTCCGCGTCTCTTCGACAACTTCCTGCAGGAGAGCATCGTGGGCATCGCGGCGGAGAAGGGTGCCCTGTCGGTGCAGCTCACGGATTGGCGTGATTACACGACCGACCGCCACCGCACGGTGGACGATCGCCCGTTCGGCGGCGGCCCCGGCATGGTGATGAAGCCCGAACCGATCTTCGCCGCGGTCGAGGACGTCCTCGAGCGCTCCGAGAACCCCGGCATGCCGAAGATCCTGTTCACCCCGCAGGGCCGTCCGATGGACCAGGCCACCGCCGAGTGGTTGTCCGGCGAGCCCGAGTGGATGGCGCTCTGCGGCCGCTACGAAGGCTTCGACGAGCGCGTACACGACGGCTTCGACTGGCACGAGGTGTCCCTCGGCCCGTTCGTCCTGTCCGGCGGCGAGGTCGCCGCGATGGCACTCATCGAGGCGTCCACGCGCCTCATCCCCGGTGTGCTCGGCGACGAGGAGTCGGCACGCCAGGACAGCTTCACGGATGGTCGCCTCGACCATCCCCACTACACCCGTCCACGGTCCTTCCGCGGCAAGGACGTCCCCGACGTCCTGCTCAACGGAAACCACGAAGAGATCTCGACATGGCGCCGGGCAGAGTCCGAGCGCCGCACCGCCGAGTGGAGAGCAGCGACGTCATGAGCACGCCCGTAACCCCCATCGAACAGCCCCTGATGAAGACCGAACTCCCGCAGTTCGAGGTCGGTGATCAGGTTGCCGTCGCCGTCCTGATCCGCGAGCCGCCCGCCAAGGGCAGCAAGGACAAGGAAGAAAAGACGCGCGTCCAGAACTTCATCGGCGACGTGATCGCCATCCAGGGCAAGAGCATCGGCCGCAGCTTCACGGTGCGCCGCATCGTCGAGGGCGAGGGCGTCGAGCGCGTCTTCCCCTTCCACAGCCCGCTGGTGCAGGACGTGACCATCCGCCGCAAGGGCAAGGTGCGTCGCGCGAAGCTCTACGACCTGCGCAAGAAGAGCGGCAAGGCCGCGCGCATCAAGGAGCGCACGGGCGGCACCAAGGCGCCCAAGGCGAAGGCGCCGAAGGCCGCCCCCGCCGCGCCCGAACAGGTCTCCGCCGAGGAGCCCGAGACGACCACCGCCGGCTCGGATGCCTGATCGATGACGCCAGTCACGGTCCGCAAGGCCGTCCTCAACCTCTTCGTCCTCGCGTTGGCCTCCTGGGCCATCATTGCGAACGACGTCGTTCTCGGTCTCGACCTGCAGGGCGGCGTCACGCTGCGCTACGAGCTCGAGGCCCCGGACACGGCGGGCGCCGGCGCGGACGTGGACTCGATGATCGAGTCCACCATCTCCACGTTGCGCACGCGCATCGACGCCTACGGCATCAAGGAGACCTCGGTCTCCCGCCAGGGCGAGCGCGAGGTCGTGATCGAGCTGCCCGGCCAGGGCCAGGACGAGGCGCAGACGATCAAGAGCGTGATCGCGCGCGTCGGTCGTCTCGAATGGCGCATCGTCGCCATCGACGACCTCATCAACGGCGTCATCGTCGATGAAGAGCTCACCCGGCTGACCACCCTGCTCGAGGCGAGCTCGGGCCTTGGACCGGACGACATCGACGTCACGTCGCTCGACCTGGTGTTCCCGGACGTCACGTACCGCTGGACGCCGTACAGCAACCAGGTCCTGGCGCAGACCCGTGGTGTGGACAAGCTCGACGACCTGCTGTCCGACGACAGCGAGGCATCGCCCTTCACGGTCGCCCCGCTGACGGGCTCCGACTACCGCCTGCTGCGCCTGGAGCAGGCGCGCACCGCCCGGTTCACCGGCGCCGACATCGCCAACGCCGCGCAGGGCAGCGACAACAGCGGCGGCGCCGCCGTCCGCGTGCTCATGAAGCCCGAGCGGTCGAGTGAGTTCGGCGACTTCACCGAAGCCAACAAGGGTCGCCTGCTCTCGATCGTGCTCGACGGCCGACTCGGCCAGCAGCCGGCCACGATCAAGGACCGCCTCGACGACGTGTTCGTGATCGAGTCCGGCAAGATGGGCGGCTTCACCCAGGACGAGATCCGCGACTACCTGACCGTCATCCGGTCGGGCAGCCTGCAGATGAAGCCGAAGCTGCTGTACGAGAACACGATCGGTCCGTCGCTCGGCGAGTCGTCCATCCAGTCCGGCAAGAACGCGATGATCTACGGCTTCCTGGCCACGATCGTGTTCATGATGTTCTACTACCGCTGGCGCGGCGTGCACGCGACGGTCACCTTGCTGGTGAACCTGGTCGCGCTCTCCGGTCTGCTGATGTTCCTGGGCGCAACGATCACGCTGCCCGGCATCGCGGGTCTGGTGCTGACGCTCGGCATGGCGGTGGACGCCAACATCCTGATCTACGAGCGCATGCGCGAGGAGGGCGACAAGCACAAGAGCCCTGCGCAGACCGTGAAGACCGGCTTCGAGAAGGCGCTCTCCACGATCGTGGACACCAACCTGACCACGTTCATCACCGCGCTGATCCTCTACAAGGTCGGCACGGGCCCGGTGCGCGGCTTCGCCGTGGTGCTGATGCTGGGCCTGCTCACCTCCGTGTGGGCGGCGCTGAGCTTCGGCCGCAACGTGTTCGACGTCATGGTCGAGTCCGGCAAGCTGAAGTCGCTGGGCACGATGATGCGCCTGGTCAAGAGCAACACGCACATCCGCTTCATGAACATCAGTCAGGCCTGCCTGCGCGTCTCGACCATCCTGGTCGTGGGCGGGCTGGTGGCCTTCTTCATGGCGCCCGAGGACAAGTACGGTCTCGACTTCCTCGGCGGCTACAAGTCGCGCGTGCGCCTGTCCCGCCCCGCCACGCAGGGCGAGGTCAAGGCGGCGGTGTCGACGGTGTTCCCCGGCGCGCAGGTGATCTCCGTCGCCGCCGGAACCGACGGCGCGGCGAACACGGCCAGCCAGTACGTGATCCGGGTCAAGGGCACGGCCGCGGAGGCGCAGGCCGCCGACGCGGACGCGTCGCTCGAGGAGCGCTTCGCCAAGCCCATCAAGGACTCGCTGGCCGCGCTGATCCGACCCGACTTCATCGACGGCATGACGCTCGTCGAGGACGAGGCCAGCAGCACGACCCGCATGACCGGCACGCTCAACTTCGAGGGCCCGGTCTCGCCCGATTCCGTGGCGGCGCGCCTGCCCTTCGTCTCCGAGTTGGAGACGTCGGCCGCCGGTGCCGAGGCCGTCACCGTGTCCGGGCGCCTGGTCGGCCTGGGCCTCGACGAGGCCGTGGTGACGCAGCTGTTCAAGAACGCCGTGGCGGTCGCCGACATGCCCGCCCCGAGCGAACCGCTGCGCGAGTCCACCACCATCAGCGGCCGCGTGGGCACCGAGTTGCGCGACTCCGCGTCGCGTGCGCTGATCGGCTCGATCCTGGCGATCATCATCTACATCCGCTTGCGCTTCCGTGAGTACCGCTACGGCTTCGCCGCTGTGCTGGCGCTGCTGCACGACGTGTGCATCACGCTGGGCGTGGTCGCGCTGGCCGGCTGGCTCGGCATCGTCGACGTCGAGATCGACCTGGCCATGATCGCGGCCTTCCTGACGATCATCGGCTACTCGCTCAACGACACGATCGTGCTCTTCGATCGCGTGCGCGAGAACATCCCGCGTGTGGACAAGCCGCTGAAGGAGGTGATCAACATCTCCGTGAACCAGGTGCTGTCGCGCTCGCTGCTCACCTCCATCACGGTGTTGATCACGCTGCTCGTGATCTTCTTCTTCAACGTCGGGCAGCAGAACATCCTGGAGGGCTTCTCCTTCGCGATGATCATCGGCGTGCTCGTGGGCACCTATTCGTCGATCTACGTGGCGAGCCCGCTGCTGCTGCTGCTGTCGGGCAAGAAGGAAGGCAAGGCCAGCTGAACCTGCGCAAGGCGCTGCTCCTGCTGCTGTTCCTGACGCTGGTCGTCCTGGCCGTCTTCGTCATCGAGTCGTTCGAGCCCTCCGACGAGGACGGTCCGCGCGCCAACCAGGACGACGTCCTGGAGTTGCGTCTCGGGTCGCCCGATGCAGTCGATGCCGAGGACCAGCCCGTCGAGAACGGCTGAACGGGTCTTGCTGGCGCGGCACGCGCCGCGTCAGGACCTGGTGAGTTCCAGCCCTTCCGTGCGCACCCAGGCGCGCAGTCGACCGACCATGCGCGGCGAAACCGAGATCAGGTAGCTCATGGCCTCGTCGGTCGCATCGGATTCGAGCACGTCGGCCAGTTCGCGCAGCGCCGCCATCGCGCGGCCGCGCTCCAGCGGCACGTCGATGCGGTAGCGTCGCGAGGAACCCTCGAAGTGCGAGGTCACCGCGCGCGACAGCTCGTCCAGCCCCTCTCCGGTGCGCGCCGAGATCGCCAGCGCACCCTGCTCGCTGTTGAGCAGCGCCTGCAACTGCATCGTGTCGGCCACCGCATCGATCTTGTTGATGATCATCAGCGTCGACACGCTGTCCGCGCCGATCTCCGTCATGACCTCGCGAACCGCCTCGATGCAACTCGCGGCGTCCGGGTCGGTGGCGTCGACGACGTGCAGGATCAGGTCGGCCTCGATGACCTCCTCGAGCGTCGCGTGGAACGATGCGACCAGGTGGTGCGGGAGGTCGCGCACGAATCCGACCGTGTCGGAGAGCAGCACGTCTTCGAGGCCATCCATCGGCCAGCGGCGCGTGCGCGTGTCGAGCGTGGCGAAGAGGCGGTTGGCGGCCGTGACCTTCGCGCCGGTGAGCGCGTTGAACAGCGTCGACTTGCCGGTGTTCGTGTAGCCGGCCAGCGCGACCTTGCGCGTGTTCCTGCGGCCGTCGAGCGAGAGTCTCGTCCGCCGCTCGTAGACCTCCAGCTTCTGCTTGAGATCGCGGATGCGGAGCTGCACCAGGCGGCGGTCGGTCTCGATCTGCTTCTCGCCCGGCCCGCGCGTGCCCACGCCGCCGCCCTTGTAGCGGTCGAGGTGGCTCCACTGTCCGCGCAGTCGCGGAAGCGCGTACTGCAACTGCGCCAGCTCGACCTGGACCTGCGCCTGCGCGGTGCGCGCGCGGCGCGCGAAGATGTCCATGATCAGCTCGGAGCGATCCACCACGCGCACGCCGAGCTTCTTGGTCAGGTTGCGCGCCTGGGCCGGGGAGAGGTCCATGTCCGCGATCGCCAGGTCGGCCCCCACCGACTGCACCAACTCCTTCAGCTCGGTCACCTTGCCCGACCCGATGTAGGTCGCGGCCACCGGCCGGTTGAGGTGCTGCATCATGCGGCCCGCCACGCCGACGTCGGCCGCCTCGGCCAGGCCGGCCAGCTCGCCGAGCTCGTCCTGGCGGCCGTTGCGGCCGTCGGTGCACCCGAACAGCACGGCCACCTGCGGGCGTTCGGCCGTCTCGACAGGCTCGCGACTCACCGGGCGCCGGGCCTCGAGATGTCCAGGTCGCAACGCCAGGGCGTGTCGACCGGTTCAGCGAAGTCGCGGCGGAAGTGCGTGCCGCGGCTCTCGTTCCGCTCCAGCGCGCAGCGCGCGATCAGGTCGCCGACCAGCAGCTTGTTCGCCAGCACCCAGCCCTCGGGATCGCCGAACTCGCGCCGCGCGAGCAGCCAGTTCCAGCCCTCGAGCTTCTCGAGCGCCGCCGCCAGTCCGGGTCCGTCGCGTTCGATGCCGACCAGGCGCCACATCAGCGCGCACAGCGCATTGTCGAGATCCTCGAGGTCAAGGTCGCCGACGACCCTGCGCTCGGTGAAGCCCGGCTCGTCCGCACCGACGACGGGCACGCGACCGCTTGCCGCCGCGTCGAGCCCCGCCTGGTGCCCGAGCACCGCCCCTTCCAGCAGCGAGTTGCTGCCCATGCGGTTGGCGCCGTGCAGACCGGAGGAGGCTGCCTCGCCGACCGCGTACAGACCCTCCAAGGAGCTGCATCCGTGCTCGTCGGTCGCGATGCCGCCGATCATGTAGTGGCAGGCCGGGTGCACCGGGATCAGGTCGGTGGTGATGTCGATGCCGAACTCGCGGCACGCCTTGTCGATGCCGGGGAAGCGTGCGCGCGCCTTCTCCGCAGGGATCGCGCGCATGTCCAGGTAGACGTGACTGTCGCGCACCTTCGCCAGTTGCCGCACGATCGAGCGCGACACGACGTCGCGCGGAGCCAGCTCGGCGTCGGGGTGGTAGTCGGGCATGAAGCGGTGGCCGGTGCGGTCGCGCAGCACGGCCCCTTCCCCGCGTGCGACCTCGCTGACCAGCACGCGCGACATGCCGGCCACGTACAGCACGGTCGGGTGGAACTGCACGAACTCCATCCCGCGCAACTGCGCGCCCGCGCGGTAGGCCATGGCGATGCCGTCGCCGGTTGCCGCGGGCGGGTTGGTCGTCTCGCGGTAGACCTGCCCCGCGCCGCCCGTGCACAGGATTGTCGAACCGGCCCACACGGCGAACAGGCCCTGGCCTGGCGCCCAGGCGATCGCGCCGCGCACCAGGTCGCCGTCGGTGATCAGGTCGAGCACGAAGGTGTGCTCGAGCACCGACAGGCGCGGCATCCCGGCCGCTTGGTGCTGGAGCAGGCGCTGGATCTCCTGACCGGTGCGGTCGCCCGAATGGATGATGCGAGCGACCGAGTGGCCGCCCTCCCGCGCGAGGCTGAGGTCCTCGCCGTCGCCCCGATCGAACTGGCCGCCCCACTTCAGCCAGCGGTCGAGCACGCCCGCGCCCCCGCGCACCACGGCATCGGTCACGTCCGGATCGCCGAGCCCGGAGGCCACGGCCAACGTGTCGCTGGCGTGCAGCTCGGGCCGGTCGTCCTGTCCGCGCGCGACGGCCATGCCGCCCTGGGCCCAGGACGTCGCGGTCTCCTGCCGTCCGCCCTTGAGCAGCGCCAGCGTGTCGCGCGTCTCGCTGGCCGTGATGGCCGCCGACAAGCCCGCGACACCGCCCCCGACCACCAGGACATCGGTGGTCCGGCGAGGCAATTCGCGCGGGTGCACCTGCGCCAGGAAGCGCGGCAGCGCCGGTCCGGAGATCGTCCGGCGGGGCAGTAAGGCGGCTTGTGTTCGGGTCACGGGAGGCATTCGAGGCCCTGGTGATGCATCAAGGAACGGCTGTTCGCACGCGAATTCGGGTAGCTAGCGGGCTTCGCCAAGAAAACACCTAACACACACCAAAGATTCGCCGAGTTCAGCCGATGTTAGGGTAACTTAGCCCTAACGGCCGGACGGGTGTTTGACCCGTGCCAGCCGGAGCCGGACCTGAAAGAGGAAGACCCATGATACGAGAAATCCTGACCCGAGAGACCGTCGCCGTCGGCGCCATGTTGATCATGCTGGCCGTGGTGATCCTCGTCTGATGTTCCTGACCGAGAGGCAGCTCGCGGTCCTGAACTTCATTCGCGACTTCATTCGCGACAAGGGCATTTCGCCCACGCTCGACGAGATGTCCCAGTACTTCGGCGTGTCGAAGATCACGATCTACGAACACGTCAACGCGCTCGAGAAGAAGGGCGCCATCCGCAAGACGCGCAACATGGCGCGCTCGATCAGCCTGGTCGAGGATGAGCCCGAGGCGGCCTCTGCCAGCCTCCCCATCCGCGGGCGCGTCGCCGCCGGTTCCGCCATCGAGGCGGTGCCCGACGAACAGACCTTCCAACTCGCCGACATCGCGCCACCCGACGCGGACTGCTACCTGCTGAAGGTGCAGGGCGACTCGATGATCGACGCCCACATCTGCGACGGTGACCTGGTCCTGGTCAAGCCGGCGAACACGGCCAAGAACGGCGAGATCGTCGTGGCCATGCTGCCCGACGACCTGGCCGGCGGCCTCAAGGGCACCGTCAAGCGCTTCTTCAAGGAAGGCGACCACGTCCGTCTGCAGCCGGCCAACAAAACGATGGAGCCCATCCTCTCCCGCGAGGTCGAGATCCAGGGCAAGGTCGTCGGCGTCGTGCGACCATCCGTGAGCTAGTCGCGCACGGCGGTCGCATCCGGGGCGGCCCTGCCGCCCAGCAGCGCTTTCGCTAGACTGCCGCCCCCAATCGGTTCGGGGTGTGGCGCAGCTTGGTAGCGCGTCTGCTTTGGGAGCAGAAGGTCGCTGGTTCGAATCCAGTCACCCCGACCAGTTCGATCGGCGATCAAACCGGGGCTCAACACCCACCAGTGACAAGATAGATGCTGTCACTCCAGCGCAGGTAGATCACTCCCTGCAACGAGCCGACGAGCTCCCGCACGTGATTCGGCAGCGATGCCATGAGCGCAGACGCCTCGGGTGTACCCGGCGAGACCTGGAAGTCGTGCGAGTAGTCCTTGCCATCCAGACGTGCGTCCTCGAAGTCCACGACGAGGTCATTGGCCACCCATGTGTCCATGTTTCCACCGCCGAACTGGACGAAGTAGTCGCGCGCCTCCACCTCCTCGACGGGAGACGACGTCACCATCGCAACCGTGGTCCCGAGCGGGGAGAACGTGAACCCAAGCGCCTCGGCCTTCTTGCGAATGGCGCTGCGGATCGCAAGATCGAAACTGCCGATGTTCGTCGTTGCCTGACGTGCCAGCTCCTCGTTGAGCATGGTCTGGCGTTGCTGATCGAGTTCGTTGATCTGACTCTGCAGCTCCGTCCGGCGCTGGTGCATGGCGTCGACCCTTGCCACACGCTGAGTGTAGGTGAGTGCCCGCATGTCTTCGGGCAGGTCCTTCTCATCCACCTCTGCCAGATCAACCTCCCCGTTGCGGCTCGCATCGACGAGGTCCCACGCGCACGAATACAGCTTGCCGGCCTTCGTCGCAGCTCGTGATGCCGCGTTCGCGATGTTCAACTGGACCGCGTTGGCATCCTGCGCCAACTGGTTGCTGCAACCGGCCTGGCCCGCGTCGCCGAACGGGATATAGGTTTCGTTGAGATCGGCGGAAAGCCTGATCAGTGTCTGGTCGTAGGGCGTAGCGATCACGACCGACCCGTTGTTCTGGTCGATCATGGCGAACTCGCCGTTGCCCAACCTGCCAAGCTCCCTCCAGCCCGGCCGGACTTCACTGTCATCGTCGCCATAGACGCAGTAGATCGAGTTCACATCGATCCCGCGTTCGGCGGCTTCCTTGCAGATGGTGCGGGCGGCGACCTGATCGTCCTGGTCGGCGGACTCGTTCCCTGCCACGAAGATCATTCGCAACGCGCCGGCGGAGGGGCTCCAGTCGAGTTCCTGCAGCGACGTCTGCACCGCACGCCCGACGAGCTCCGTGCCGCCGTTGGTCGTCAAGCCAAAGAGCATCTGCGAGACGGTGTCGAGGTCCTCGGTGAATGGTGTTTCGACGTTGACCCACCCGTTCTCGGCGTTGTTCCCGTCGTTGCCATAGCTGAGCAGGGCCACGCGAAGTTTCGGCGTGGGTTCGGCCTTGGCGAGATCGTTGACGATCGTCCACAGCTTCTGCCGGGCCGAATTGATCAGGCCGTCCATCGAGCCGCTGGTGTCGAGACAGATCGCCAGCTCGACGACGTGCTCGTCGACCACCGTCGGTGTGCCGCCCGGGAGCGGAAGGTCCTCGTCACCGGGGTTGGCCACAGAAGCAGCGAGACCTTCGACCGCGAGGCTGGCAACGGCCATGGAGGAGGGTGGAGAGGCAACCGGCTCCTGAACGCCTGTCGTGTTCTGTGCCGAAACGACGGAAGAACCGAGCAGGAGAGCGCTGATCAGGGTGATCGAGGCGATGGCAGTCCGGAGCGAGCGGGAGGCGGACATGGGGCAGATCTCCAGCGGAGTGGATAGGGATGGACAGCTATGTCTCGGTGAGCCTGATCCCATGCATCGAGCCGCCGCCCTTGAACCGGGGCGACCCTGCGGGGGACTTCGCGCGTGTGACGCAGCACCGTCTCTCGAGACTAGTCGGCGTTGTGGCACGTGCCGCAGGAGGAATCGAGGTTCGCGAACAACATCGTGAGCTGGACCTCGTCCGGCGTGTCGGCGCGCGCAGCTCGCGCCAGTTCAAGGGCGATCGAGCGTGTGTCGGCGGCCATCTCGACGTAGGCCGGCTTGCGGCCATGCCGCGTGTTGACGTTCGACAGCTCGGCGATGACCTCCGACCACGTCGCGATCGCGCCGAGCCGGTGGTCCTCCTCGCTCTGCGGAAAGACGTCGCTCAGCGTTCCGAACGCCGACCCGATGCCCGCCATGAGGCTGGAAACGCTGGCGACCGGCTTGAACGGCGAGCCGTCGGCCACGTCCGAAGTTCTGTCGTCATCCGGCGTCGCGACCTGCGCGCTTTGGATCCAGACAGCGCTGATGAGGGTGATCGAGGCAACGGCAGTCCAGAGCAAGCGGGAGGCGGACATGGAGCAGATCTCGCGCGGTGGGAACAGGGACTGCTGCCTATGTCTCGGTGATCCTGATTGCATGCATGTCGAGCCCCCGCTCTTGGACCGAGGCGGCATGGCGGCCTCGCGACACGGCCCGACGGACTGCTTCGAGGGGCTCGAGCCGCGGGAGCTGGCAGCGCAGACCATGCGCTTTGAAGGGCCCCGGGAGCCGGCCAGGCGAGCCACATGGTCGCGACGACCGGAGTGGAGTTCGGTACGTCCTTCGCCCCGAGACCCTCGAGCGCATGATTGCCTATGCTCGGACGCATCCAGGGAGTCGGAACCATGCTCGAAGCCAGCCATCGCTATTTCCACAAAGCCGCGGATCTCTTCGACCTCGATCCGAAACTGCGTTCGATCCTCCTGACGCCCAACCGCGTCGTGAAGGCGGAGCTCGCATTCGAGGGTGCCGACGGGACGATTCACCACCACGTCGGCTATCGCGCCCAGCACAACAACCGGCGCGGTCCCTACAAGGGTGGCCTGCGCTTTCACCCCGCGATGGACGAGGACCACGCCGTAGCCCTGGCGAGCCTCATGACCTGGAAGACCGCCGTCGTCAACGTCCCGTTCGGAGGAGCGAAGGGCGGCATCGACTGCGACCCGAACGCGATGGACCCGATCGACGTGAACACCATGACGCGTCAGTTCGTCGGCCAGTTGAAGGACGTGATCGGGCCAACCCTGGACATCCCGGCTCCCGACATGAACACGGACGGGTCGGTGATGGCTTGGATCATGGACGAGTACTCGAAGTTCGAGGGATTCTCGCCCGCGGTCGTCACCGGGAAGCCGCTGCACCTCTTCGGATCCGAGGGCCGCGAGGAAGCGACGGGTCGCGGCGTGGCGCACGTCATCGTCGCCGCCCTGGAGGAAGAGGGGCGCAAGCCGGAAGGGATCACGGTCGCCATCCAGGGCTTCGGAAACGTCGGCAGCTTCGCTGCACAAACGCTGGCCGGTTGGGGAGCCCGGATCGTCGCCGTCGGGGATCACCTCGGTGGGGTCGCCCGCGACGAGGGGCTGGACGTTCCGGCGCTGATGAAATGGACGCGCGAGCACCGCACGGTGAAGGGCTTCGCCGAGGCCGAGGAGATCGATCCCGTCGCCGTCTTAACCTGGAAGTGCGACGTCCTGATCCCTGCCGCGATCGAAGACGTGCTGACGGCAGAGAACGCCAGCGAGGTACAGGCCTCATTGATCGCCGAGGCCGCGAACGCCCCGACCACACCCGAGGCGGACGAGATCCTGCTGAAGCGCGGCGTGAAGGTCATCCCCGACATCCTGGCGAACGCCGGCGGCGTGACCGTGAGCTACTTCGAGTGGGCGCAGAACATCCAGCAGTACCGCTGGGAGCTGGACCGCGTGCGCCAGGAGCTCGCAGCAACGATGAGCCGCGCCTACACCGACGTGCGCACAATGGCCAAGGAGCATGAAACGGACATGAGGACCGCCGCCTTCGCCCTCGCCATCCAGCGCGTCGGACGCGCCGCGATCTCACGCGGCCAGATCCGGCGCAAGATCGACCTCTAGGGCCTGCACGACAGCCGCTCACGCCGAACAGGTCTTGCCAGACTCCAGGGAAGCACAAACTTGCCACCGGGCACGCGCGTCTGCGAGAGTCTCTCCCGGTGAACATCCTGCGCGCGTCGACGGCGCTCATCGGCGTGCTGCTGATGGGTTGCACCCAGTTCGGTCCGAACCTCATCAGCAACGGCCGCGGCGCCTACAACCAGTCGATCATCGAGTCTGGCGACCAACAGACCCTGGCGATGATCACTCGCATGCGCTACGGCGAGACTATGGGCATGCTCGCCGTGAGCAGCGTCACCGCGAACATCCGCATCAGTGCGACCGCGAATGCGGACTTCAAGGCGTGGGGCAGCAGGGCAGAGGTCGCGGGCAACCTCAATCCCCTGCAGAGCGGCCTGGCCTACGAAGAGAACCCGACCATCAGCTACATCCCCATCGACGGGGCGGAATACGTGCGTGAACTGCTCTCGCCGATTCCCATCGAGCTGACCTTCCTGCTGCTCGGCGCCGCCCCTTCGCCACGCGGCGGTTTCATCGCGCTGGTCGAGTCGATCAATGGCATCCAGAATCCCACGTTCCTGAGCAACCCGGACGACGCCGACGGTCGGTTCATGCGTTGCGTGGAGCTGCTGCTCGAGTTCAAGCACAGAGGGTTCATCCACTGGGCACGATCGTCGAGCGAGGGCCCGGGCATCGTGGTGGTGATCAGCCGATACGCTCCGACGCACACGGCTGCCGTGCAGGAGTTCCTGGAGCTGGTGGAGGTCGCTTCCGATGGCGTGGACTCGGGCCACGACGTCATCCTGCCCACGCGGCTGTCCGACGGCACGACGCATGACGACCGCGGCCTGGCGATCACGACCCGCTCCATCCGCGACCTGATGGAGATCTCCGCGGCCTCGATGGAGATTCCTCCCGAGCATGACGAGGCGGGTTGGGTCCAGTCCTACCCAGCCCTCGGTCACGTGCAGGACCTGATTCGCATCCGACGTTCCGAGACGGCCCCCGAGGCCGCCATGGTGGCGGTCGAGCATCACGGCTGGTGGTACTACATCGATGCCTCGGACTCGGAGAGCAAGCAGTTCTTCCGGTTGATCAGGACGCTCGTCTCCGTGCGCATCGCAGATGCGTCCAGGGCCTCCGCGCAACTGCCGGTCCTCACCGTCCCCGTGAGTCGCTGAACAATGAACTCTGCCACGCCTTCCGAAGCATCGCTCCTGGACAAGATCTCGATCCTGGTCCGCACGCGGCTGTGGGTCCAGATCATCGTCGGCATGGTGCTCGGCATCGCAGTCGGCCTGGCGCTCTCGCCGTCGGGCGGCGCACTCGTCGACCCCGACGTGGCCGACAAGGTGGCCAACTGGGTGGCGCTCCCCGGCCGCATCTTCCTCGCGCTCATCCAACTCGTGGTCGTCGTCCTGGTGTTGACGTCCATCGTCGTCGGCATCGCCTCGGGTGGGAACGTCGAGTTCCTGAAGAGGGTCGGCTCCCGGATCGCCCCCTACTTCGTCGGAACCACGATCGTCGCCACGACGATCGGCGCCCTGATTGCCACCTCCATCGAACCCGGGGCCTACATCGACTCAGCCCTCGTCGAGAGGGTGATGGCGACCGACGGCGGAGCGACGCCCGTGACAGCTCCGGCGGTCATCGACGATGCCTCGATCCCCGACAAGATCGTCGCGCTCATCCCCGACAGCCTGCTCTCGGCCTCGCTCGAGAAGTCGATGCTGCAGGTCGTCTTCGTGGCCATCCTGCTTGCCGTCGCGCTCTTGTCCGTCTCCAAGGAGCGGGCGCGACCCCTGCTCGAACTGTTCGTGTCGCTGCAGGAGGTCGCGATGAAGGTCGTCGCCTGGGCGATGCTGCTGGCGCCCTGGGCGGTCTTCGGGTTGCTCGCGCAGATCTGCATCAAGATCGGCGTCGACGCCATCCTCGGCATGTCGGTCTACGTCGGAGCGGTCATGCTCGGGCTCCTTGTCCTTCTGGCCTTCTATCTGCTGCTGGTGGCGGTCCTGGGGCGGCGCAATCCGTTCGCCTTCCTCGCCGCAGCTCGGGAAGCGCAACTCCTCGCCTTCTCGACGTCCAGCTCCGCCGCGGTGATGCCGCTCTCGATGCAGATCGCGCACGAGAAGCTCAAGGTGAAGAAGCCGATCGTCCAGTTCATCGTGCCGCTCGGCGCGACGGTCAACATGGACGGCACGGCTCTCTACCAGGTCATCGCCGCGGTGTTCCTCACCCAGGTGTTCGGGATCGATCTCACGCTCGGGCAGCTCGTCCTGCTCACGGCCACCACCGTCGGCGCTTCGATCGGATCACCGTCGACGCCCGGAGTCGGGATCGTCATCCTCGCCACGATCGTCGCGGGCATCGGGGTGCCTCCCGCGGGTGTGGCGCTGATCCTCGGCGTCGATCGCATCCTCGACATGTCGCGCACGGCGATCAACGTCACCGGTGACCTCGCGGCATGCGTGGTGATGAACCGCTGGTTGGGGGACTCGCTCGACGAGGAGCCGCAGGCCGAGATCCCCACTCCGGGTTGAGGGCTTCCGGAGGCTGCAGAAGGTCGCTGGTTCGAATCCGGTCACCCCGACCAGCCTCGCGCTATCGAGTCGCCAGGGCCTCTTTCAGGTGGCGGCCAATGCGCTCGGCCCACTCGGCGTGGAGAACCTCGTTGGGGTGCCCGACGCCTCCGACCCGTAGCGCCTCGCTCGGCCAATCGGGGTTGGCGCAATCGACGAAGTCGATCCTCGATCGGCTGAACAAGTCGCGGTAGTCCACTCCACCCGACTCATCGTCGAGGATGGCCACGACGAGCTTCGAGCCGTTCTGATCGCACAAGTCTCGCATCCTCGAGATCAGTGCCATCGTCGCGGTCTCGGCCTGCGCCATGCGATCACCGAACGTGACCTGGAGGTACCGCCGATAGATCAAGGCGACCAGGGCCGAGTGCCGCGCCAGCGGCAGCTTGGTCATGAGCCCGGGAGCGCTCGGAACGAGTTGGCCATCCTCGAGACGCACGTGTGGCGCGATGCGCCTGGTGACACCCGCGCTCCGCAGGCTCATCAGGTAGTCGACGGTCTGGACGTTGCGCGAGGCATGGAAGGGAACGAAGCCGTAGACGACCGCCTTCGGCGCGGTTTCTCGTGCCTCGAAGGCTCGCACCATGGCGAGCATGGATTGATAGGTGCCGTAGCCTCCCGTGCCGTAGTTGAGGAAGGCGACGTTCGGATGGGCGGCATCGAGGAGCCAGGCGAAGGTCTGATCGTCGCGAACACCGTAGCCCTGCGTGAACGAACAGCCCACGACCACGACGGTCTGCTTGACCTGACCGGCGAGACGTTCCAGCGGCCCCGCCGCCCTCCGGCCGTCCTCCCGAAACGTCATGAGGACCTCGCCCGGCTCGGTCGACGGGTGCGTTCCCGCCCGGTTGATCCAGCCCAACTCCGGGTCTTCGACAGACCAGGGCCTCTGCAACCGAGCGCCGCTGTCCGGCTCGAAGCCTGCAACCCTCAGCCCGATCTCGCCCAGGATCAGGATGACGAACAGGCTCGCCAACGCGATGGCCAGACGACGCAACGTCCGCGCCCATCGCCGCTTTCCGTCGTTGCTCATGACCGGACGTGACTCCTCGAGGCCGGGTCGTCGCGACGCGGCTCACATGAAATCGTATTCTCGCAGCCCCACATCCGTCATTGGAGACCCGACCATGCACGCCATCCGCCACCTCACCGTCCTGGTGCTGCTCGTGGGCAGCAGCGTCTCGTGCGGCACGCCCAGCAGGCACGACGCCCAGCCTGCCGAGCCGGAGATGGCCATGTTCGACATGATGGACCCCGCCGCGATGGCCGAGATGATGGCGCTCGCGCAGCCGGGGCCGGAGCACGAGATCCTCGCGCGGTACGCCGGTGAGTGGCAGGGCGAGATCTCGATGTCGATGGGCCCCGGCATCGAACCGATCACCCATGTGTCGCCGGCCTCATGCCGGATGATCCTCGGTGGCCGCTACCTGCAGATGAGCTCGGCGGGCGAGCTCATGGGACAAACCTACGACTCGCTCACGATGCTCGGCTTCGATCGACGCAACAACGCGTGGACCTTGGTCGGCCTCGATACGGTGGGCACGTACTGGGTCACTGGCGTCGGCAAGCAAGACGAGCAGGGCGTCATCCGCATGCACGGCCGCGACGACTCCCCCACGGGCCCGCAGGTCTACTTCTTCGAGATGCAGTTCGTCAGCGATGACGAATTCGTATCCGCCGTCTACTTCACCGAGGTCGGGGGGCAGACCTATGACGAACCCTTCAAGATGGTAGAGGTCCACTACACGCGGAAGTGAGCAGACGCGGTCGAACGCGGTGCCGCCGCGCTCACCGTTCCGTCCAGAGGACGCGCAACCTCGTCATGGCCGCGTCCGGTGGGCCCCACCCGTCGCGCGCGCTCGGTGAGCCGTCGGAGCGAGGCCAGAGGCCGTTCAGAACGCCCAGCGGCAACAACTCGTAGTCGATCGTGACGTCGATGTCGCCGACCTGGGACGGCTCGCAGCGGCAGTGGACCTGGCTCACCTCGACGCCGTCCCGCGGCAGGTAGGCGATGGGCCCGCTGGCGATCGGTCCCACGCCGAAGGTACCGGCCACCACGACGGTGCCTTCGCCCGGGCGCTCGACCGCGTACGACTGCTCCGGTCCGGCCGCACCGTAGACCTCGGCCGCCTGGGCCTCCAGCCGTTCGGAGACGAAGACCACGCGCGCGCCGCTGGCGTCGGCGAACACCTCGATCAACGCCGGCTGCTGCACCTCATCGAAGGTGACTCGCAGGCCCTGGGCCTGCGAGTCTGCGTCGTCGTCCGCCTGTCGGAACCAGACGAACGTGATCTGCCGCAGCGGTCGCTCGCCGATTTCGGCCAGCGTGTCCGCGAAGTAGACCGCTGGCTGCGAGACATCGACCATCAACCGGCCCGCCCGATCCGCTGACACCGTGCCCGGCACGTCCCGGTCGCTTTGATCGACAGCCCCGGCGTCATCGTTCCGTTCGAGGTAGAGCAGCGGCGCGAGGTAGGGATCGAGTCCGGCATCCGCTTCCATGCGCGGCTTGACCAGCGCGGCCCGCTCGAAGCGACGGGACCTGCGCTCCCGGATCGTCGCGGTCGCATCAACCGCGTCGAGAGTCGCCTCGGCGCATGCCGCAACGAGCCCGCCGGCCAGCACCGTCGCGAGAACGAGCGCCTTGCGAACGACGGTCGTCACGGGAACTCGGCGCATGACGCCATTGTCGCTGAACCGGCCGTCACGGATCGATGGTGATCGCCACCGCGTTGCTGCCCCACGTGACCGTGCTCGTGCCCGGATCGACGGCGAGGGCGGCGTGGTACAGCACGGCGCCGACAGCCGCAGGAGGCACCAGGCCCGGCGACGCGTTGAGCGACGCCACGGCGCGCCCACTGCCGTCGAGGATGCCGAGCGTGTCGGTCAGGACGGCCGTGTTGGCGAGTTGCAGCGTCAACTCGGTGTACACGTCCCAGGTCAGCGGCACGTGGACGCCGTTCTTGGTGAAGCCCGGCACCGGCCCGCTGATCGAACCGAGCACCATGTATTGCTGACCGGCCTGCGAGCTGCCGGCGATCAGGTCGAACACCACGCTGCCGCCCGCGCTCGCGGACAGCGTCGACTCGTCGGCCCAGAGCGTGCGGTCGACGTAGCCCGCGCGGAACACCGTCGGCGTGCCGATCTCCCACACGTTGGTTCCGCCCGTCGTGATCTCGAACACGCGCCCCTGCAGGCTCGAGCAGATCAGCGTGTTGCCGTTGGGCAGACGCTCCGCGCTGCTCATGATGGAGGAGTCCATCGCGGCATCCTGGTACGTCCAGGTGGGTGCCGCCGGTCCGTAGACCCCGCCCGGGCCGAAGATGAACTCGCCGAACCCGTCGATCGGCAGCACGATCTCCTCGATGCGGCTCGTGGGGTTGATCTGGTTGTTGTAGAGCAGGATGTTCCCGGCCCCCGGGAGACCCGGGTCGATGAACTTCACGCCGTGTTGGCGGAACAGGTCCTGGTCCAAGCCCGTGCCCGCACCGTAGGCCTGCGGATTGCCCCAGCGGTAGAGCAGGTCGCCGCCCTTGCCGTGATCGCCGCCGGTGTGACCGGCTGCCTCGGCGGTGGTCGTGCTGTGGTCGATGATCCAGAACTCGTCCTGGAAGTTGGCGCTGATCAGGACCCAGTCGTTCTCCGCGTCGTAGTCGATGCTGTTCACGTGGTTGAAGTCGGACCCGTTCTGCGCGGGGAAGTTGAGGTCGATCAGCTCCGGGTGAGCCGACGGGTCGCCGAAGTTCGACTTGGTCAGGTCGAAGTCCTGGATCAGGTGATCCCAGACGTGCCACTCCCACACGATGGTCCCGCTGGTGGGACCGGTCGGCTCCACTTCGACCACGTGGTCCGGCATGAACGTCGAGCCGGTGACGAGCGCCGGGTTGCGGCCGGCCGCGATCGCCTCGGCCTGGGTCTTCACCTCCCATGCGACGAGCAGCACGTTGCCGTTCGGCATCGACACGACGTCGTGGTGATGGATGTTGCCGCCCGTGTCGTACTCGAAGGTCCACAGCACGGTGCCGTCGAGCGAGAGACGCTCCACGCCCCCGCCGACGCCGCCCGGGCCCGACACGCCGGTCCTGATCGTGCGCAGCATGACGCCGTCCGGCTCGACGTACACGGTGTTGCCCGGGCTGTTGCTGCTCGGCCAGGTGTGGACGGTGTCGCCCTGGTCATCGACCAGGAAGGTGTTCGTCTGGCCGTTCGGCGAGTAGACGCGATGGCCGGGTGCCGGGCTCTGGGCCTGGACGCCGGGGCCGATCGCAACGAACAGCAGACCGGTAAACGCGAGGCAGGTGAAACGGGAAGTCATCGCCATGGAGTCTGGATCCGGGTCGGGAGTGGACGGGAGCGACTGTCGGGACAGACGGCGATCGCTTCGGGGAGATCGCCGCGACCGCGACCCTCAGCCTACCAGTCATTGGTCCAGCTAGGGCGTCCAGTAGACTCGGCCCCCACGCGCCCGCACTCCGTGGAATCGCGCGCCCCGACAACGCGTCGAGAACGCTGTGCGCCACGAGTTCCAGTTCACCTTCGACGTGCCGTTCATCAAGGCCGCGCTGCGTCGCGACGTCATCTGGAAGGGCTACGTCGCCGCCGGCCTGATCCTCGCGATCGGCGTCGCGCTGCGCTGGTGGGTCGGGCACTGGGTCCTGTGGGCCACCGCCTTCATGCTGCTCTGTGCGATCTTCGTCGTGTGGCGCTTCTACTTCGCGCTCGACTCGATCGGCAAGCGCGTCCACGAGCTCTGGATCAAGCAGGCGCCCGACCGCGTGATCCGCTACCAGCTCGACGACGACGGGTTCGACATCGTGATGCAGAACGCGCGAACCCACTACGACTGGAAGGGCCTACGCCGCCTCTGGTGCTACCACGACGCCTGGCTGATCGAGATCGTCAGGATGCAGAGCGTGTTCTTCCCGCCCGAAGGGGTCTCCGAGGAGATCCGCGACTACATCGTCGAACGCTGCCGCGCATCCGGCGTGCGGGTTTGACTCACTTCCTCACGGGGTGATCAGCGACAGGGCGTTCGATGCGCACCAGCCCGCGGGGCCGGCGGGATCCTGGAACCAGGCCTGCACATAGAGCGGCGTGTTGGCGGGCAAGTTGGCCGGCCAGTTGCCGGCGAGTTGCAGCGCACCGGACGCATCCGCGTTCACGTTCAGGATCAGATCCGGCTGCGGCACGAGCACGCCCTGCCTGAACGGCACGCCGAGCACGTCCGAGCCGACGACGATGAACGCGGCCGCACCGGGGAGCGCCCCCGTCAGCGTGAGGCTGATCGGGCTTCCGTCCTCGAGCATGCCGTCGCCCTGCAGTCGCGGGATGCCGTTGCTGCCGGGCAGACCGTGACCGATCTCGACGATCGGGTCGACCTGCAGCGCGTACACGTAGCTGTATCCCGGGTAGCCTGACTCGCCGGCCGCCATCACGTACGCCACCGAGCTGTCGGGCGTGAAACGCGCGCGGCCCTGGGGGAAGACGCCGATGGTGCCGAACGGCGTGGGCTGCTCGATCGGCAGGACGAACTGCCACAGCGGCTCACCGTTGGAGGCATCCATCCCCAAGTACATCCCGGGCCAGCCGCCTCCCGTCACGACGAGCGTCTCGCCGTCCGGGCTCACGACCGGCTCCATCAACGACTCGGGATCGTTGTACGACCACTTCTCCGAGCCGTCCGGGTTCAGCGCCCAGAGCGTGTTGAACACGTTGCGCCAGACGTAGATCGTTCCGTCCGGACCCACGTCGGGGTCGCGCAGGTAGCTGCCTCCCACGTCGAACGCGATCCAGTTCAGGTTGCCGCTCGAGTCATAGGAGTGGAGACGGCCCCACCACTCGACGTAACTGTCGCCGTTCGGGCCGACCGCCGGCTGGGGACTGCTGTCGTTGTATTGCGTGACGACAGACTGGTCGAAGACCTTGTTGCCGTCGAAATCGTACGAGTCGTAGTGCCCGTCCTGACAGTAGAAGATCTGGCTGTCGTTGAACACGATCTCCTGCCCCTGCTCGCCGATGGGCGTGTACCCGAGCTCCTGCTCGGACCAGCGCAGATTGCCGTCCGGGTCGAGCGAGAACACCCCGATGCCCGGGGCGTGCGTGATCGCGTAGACGTTGCCGTCGGGTCCGACGTTCGGTCCGGCGACCAGCCCGTTCGTGAGCGTGGTCTCGTAGACCCACTTCGTCGTGCCGTCGGGGTTCACTGCGTAGATCCTGGGCCACCCGTCGGCAGTGTAGATCGTGCCGTCGAAGCCGACGGCGATCTGCGGCGTCCAGTCGCCGCCAAGTTCGTACATCCAATTCAGGTCGCCTTCCGGCGTCAACGCGACGAGGTCGCCCACCGCGGACTTGGCGTAGACGGTGCCGTCAGCGCCGAGCGCCGGCCGATGCAGCATGGTCTGCGAGTTCATCGTGAAGCGCCACAGGGCCCGGCCGTTCGGGACCTTCGGAACCACCGTCAACTGAAGCGCATTGCTTTGACCGGCGGAGGTCGTGACGACAACGGGCCACGTGCCGTACGGCACCGTGTCCGGCACGTAGGCGTTCATCTCCACCGCGTTGGTGCCCTGGATGGGCATGACCAGTGCCGCGATGCCGCCGATGTGGATCTGCCCGGCCTGGTCGAGGTCGGTGCCGTGCACCGAGATGCGACCCCAGCGCGGAACGGTCGTGAGCTCGAGGTAGTCGAGCACCGGCGGGTTGCCGGCCAACGCGGCGCCCGAAAGGGCGACGAGAGCGACGACGAGGCGCATGATCATCTCAGTGTCTCCATCCAACAGGGGACGGCGCTCGGTCGGCGCCGGCTCGGTTTGGGTGAACAAGCTCGCAAGAGCCATGCCAGCACACTGTCGTTTCCCGGGACGCGCGTATCCCGGTGTCCGCACCCGTTGAGGTACGGCCAGTTGTCTCCACGTCCAAGTCGTGTCCACGGCATGCTCGCGATGTCCAGACCGTGGACACGCTGTGGGGCCAGGACTGGGGAACTCTGCCCGCGGCCTACTGGCTCCGGTAGAAGTACACCGAGCCGTCGGTGGCACCCAGGTACACGTAGCCGCGCAACTGCGCGACGTATTGGAACCGGCCGAAGATCCCGTTCCCGTCCTGGGGTTGGGGCTCGGTCGGCCCCACGAACTGCCGTGTCGTCCAGCGCTGGATGACCGGGTCGAGTTCGTACACGAGGCTGCGGTCCCCGGTGCCTAGGGCGGCGTACACCTGGCGCCCTTCGTCCCACACCAGTCCGCACTTGGTCGGGGGCGGCGTGCCGGTGAAGCCCTGGGTCAGCGGATTGAGGTTCGGAAAGCGCAGGTTGAACAGCGACTGCCGTGGGTTGACCGAGGCCTCGTACAGGAAGATCTCGTCCCGGCTGGCCGAGATGGCCGCCGTGGTCTCGATCGCCGTGTAGTAGGTGGAGGCGTACTCGGTCCAGGCGTTCGTGGCCGGGTCGAACATCTTCAACTGCGCGCCGGTGCCGTCTCGGAGCATCCAGATCACGCCCCGGTTGGTGTCGGCCACCGCCGAACCGCGAACGCCCCCGCCAGTGGGCACGTCGGGATGCGTCGCCTCGGGAGCCCAACTCTCCGCTGCGACATCGAACGAGTCGAACGTGTCCCAGGAGTTGGTGGCGCTGTAGATGCCGGCTTGGAGCGCGCGGTAGATCATGCCGTCGAGGAAGCACAGCGTGTCCCGGGTGTGGGACACGTTCGGCGTCCCGTCGAAGTTGTAGGGATACGCGATGTCGATCAGCGCCTGGGGCGTCGGGAGCGACAGCAGGCTCCAGGCCGGGAGGTCGGACGTCAGCGGCCCGAAGATCGCGATCTCGTTGCCGGCGTAGTCGGCGTGCCCCCCGCCGTGGATCGCCAGGTAGGGATCGCCCTCCACCTCGATCAACGTGCCGCCGTTCCAGGCTGCGATCAGGTGCTTGACCGGATGGTTGAACGGCGTGGGCACGGGGACGACATCCTCGACCGTTGCCGCGCCGGGCGACGCGGGAATCGTCACCACCCGACCGGGCAACAGCGGATACCAGCCCGGGAACGACGTCGGGTCCTTCATCGCCGCTGGCCGCGGTGCCGTCGGTGGATTCGCGGAGGTCCCCAGGACCTGCAGCGCGGACAGCGAGGGCGCGATCGCGAGCAGGAGGCCGACGCACCGGATCAGGCTGCGAGCGCTCCGCATGGCCGGAACGTAAGCGCACCCCGCCTGCCCGTCAAACGAAGCGCGGGTCGCTGTCGACACGCACACGCCGTGCGGGGGATCGCGCAAGGTACAAAGGTGCCTCGTCGCGCCGCTTCGCGGCAGATGGACGACCACTCCCCACGCGACACGACCATGACCGCGGACCGTTCCCGATTCGTCGCGTGCCTCGAGGACATCATGTTCCGCATGCCGCCCGGCGCCCGGGGCGTGGTGCCGCTCTCGTTCGAGGGCGTCCGTGGCCGCCGCACGCCGCTGCCCACGCCGTTCACCAACCTGGTCGGCGTGACGGGACCGGGCACGGACATTCCCGACGCATCGATCGCCGCCGTGATCGAGGAGTTCCGCGGCCACGACGCCTCGTTCGGTTGGCTTGTCGGCCCGAACTCGCCGGGCGATCTCGCAGTTCGCCTAGCGGAGCACGGCCTGTCCCGGGCAGAGGGGTTTGCCTGCCTCGTGCTCACCGATCTCGACCGGGACATCCCGGTGGCCGACCACGTCACGATTCGCGAGATCGACAACCAGGAACAGGAGACGTTCGCCAACCTGTTGAGCCGAGCGTTCGGCATGCCCGAGGAGATGATCGCCTACATGTGCGACATCCTGTACTTCGCGGAGGAGGGCGTGCAGGCGCGGAACTACGTGGCCGAACTCGACGGCGCGGCCGAGCCGGTCGCGGCGGCGAGCACCATCTGCTACCCGGACGACGGCATGGTCGTCCTCGCCGGCTCCGCCGTTCTCGAGCCGCATCGCGGGCGAGGGATCTACCATGCGCTCGTGCGCCGCAGGCTGCAGGACGCGCGCGCCGACGGATTCGAGGCCGCGGGAATCCAGGCGGTGCGTTCGACCTCGGCGCCGATCTGCCGCTCGCTCGGCTTCGAAGAGGTCTGCGGGCAGGAGCTCTACGCGTGGAGTCCGGAATGAGGATCGAGTCCTCGTGAGCCTCAACTTCCAGGAACTGGATCACGCCGAGACGCCGTACGGCGAGTTGATCCTCCGTCGTCGGCGCGCGCTCTCGCTCGACAACGCGGAGTTCTACGAGGTGAAGCTGGACGGCGAGTTCCTCATGTCCAGCCTCGTGAACAACTCGGAGATCGCGTTGGCCGAGTTGGGGCTGGCCGCACTTGGGAAGGGCGAGTGGGACGTGGTCGTCGGCGGCTTGGGGCTCGGCTACACGGCCGCGGCGGCGCTCGAGCAACCCGGCGTCCGCTCGGTGCTCGTCGTCGAGGCCCTCGCGGAGGTCATCTCCTGGCACGAGCGCGGCCTGGTGCCGCTCGGCGAGACGTTGACCACGGATGACCGCTGCCGGCTGGTACACGCCGACTTCTTCGCACGGGCGCAGGACGTGGACGCCGGCTTCGACGAGCAACAACCCGGCCGGCGCTTCGACGCCGTGCTGCTCGACATCGACCACTCGCCCAAGGACTTGCTGCACGGGAGCCACGCGGACTTCTACCTGCCGGCCGGGCTACGGCGCGTGGCCGCGCAGCTGAAACCCGGCGGCGTGTTCGCCCTGTGGTCGGCCGAGCCGAACGAAGATGCATTCGACGACCGGCTCGGCCAGGTCTTCGCGTCGACGACGACGCACACCGTGGAGTACTACAACCCGCTCCTCGACCGCGACGACCTCAACACGGTCTACGTCTGCCGCACCGCGGCCGAGTAGCCCCTCGGCATCGTCTCGATCGGGACCCGGCTGCAGACGTGGCGACCCACGCCGTCGCGTTCGCCGATCCGTGTCCTACAATCCCGCGGTGCCGACCCTACGCAGCGCATTGCCTGAAGCCGTGCCCCTGATGCCCGCCCTGCGCGCCCGTGTCGTTCGTGCCGCGGGGCTGTGGCTGGCGGCGTTGCTGGCCGCCTGCTCCGACCCGGCTTCGGTGGACGAGTTCCGCCTGGCCCGCGCCGACCTCGCCCGCGACATGAACGTGCTGCTCGTCACGCTCGACACGACGCGCGCCGACCGGCTGGGCTGCTACGGCCACGACGGCGCCCAGACGCCCGTCCTCGACGGGCTGGCGCGCCGCGGCATCCGCTTCGACCAGGCCGTCGCACCGACGCCGATGACCCTGCCCTCGCACACCTCGCTGTTCACCGGCCTCTATCCGCCTTCACATGGTGTACGTGACAACGGACGCGCGCGGGCCGGCGAAGCACTGTCGACCCTGCCCGAGACGCTCGCGGACAACGGCTTCGCCACCGCGGCCTTCGTCGGGGCCTTCGTGCTCGACAGCCGCTTCGGCCTCGACCAGGGCTTCGCGCACTACGACGACGAGTTGCCCGCTCGCGCCGGGGGCGAGCGCGCCGGCGCCGAGGTGATCGAGCGCGCCACCGCGTGGCTGGAGGACGTCGAGTCGGGACAACGCCTCTTCTGCTGGGTGCACTTGTTCGAGCCGCACTCACCGCACCGCCCGCCCCCTCCGTTCGACGTCGCCTTCGGCGACCGGCCCTACGACGGCGAGGTGGCCGCCGTGGACGCGCTCGTCGGCGAGCTGCTCACGACGCTCGAGGCGAAGGGCATCGCCGAGCGCACGCTCGTCGTGGTCGCGGGCGATCACGGCGAGGCCTTCGGAGAGCACGGCGAGCAGGGCCACGCGGTCTTCGTTTACGACACGACCCTGCGCGTGCCGCTGATCATGGCCTGGCCGGAGGCGCTGCCCGGCGGAGTGGTCGTCGAGCAGCCGGTCAGCCTGGTCGACGTGGCGCCGACGATCCTGGACCTGCTGGGCATCGACCCTCCGTCCGGCGCCGAGGGGCGCAGCCTGCTCGACCTCTGCTTCGACCCGGACCGTGCGACGGATGAACGACCGCTCTACGCCGAATCGCTGCACGGCCGGATGCGCTTCGGCTGGTCCCCGCTACACGCGATCCGCACGACGCGATGGAAGTACATCCGTGCGCCACGGCCCGAGCTGTACGACCTGCAGGCCGACCCGGGCGAGACGACGAACGTCGTCGACGCGCATCCCGACGTGGTCGCCAGCCTGGCGGCGGCGCTCGATGCCATGGACGTCGACGTCGAGGTGGACACCGAATCGGTCGAACTCGACCCCGACGCGGTCGCGGCCCTCGAGGCGCTCGGCTACGTGGGCGGCGAGTCACTGGCAGCGGCGAACGCCGACCCCAAGGACCGCATCAGGGCGCTCGTCGCGTACCAGCAGGCCAAGGAGTGGCTGGCGTCCGGCCGGCCGGCCGACGCGCTGCCGCTGCTCGAGGGTCTCGCGCGCGAATCACCGGGCGCAGCGGAGATCCACCAGCAGCTCGGCCTGGCGCACGCGCGCCTCGAGCTGTGGGACGAAGCGGCCGCCAGCCTTCGGCGCGCGCTCGCGCTGGATCCGGACGGCGTCGAGGCGCTGGTCAATCTCGCGGCGGTCTACATGGCCGTCGATGACCTGGTCCGCGCGCGGCCGCTCCTCGAGCATGCGCTCGACCTCGACCCGGACAACGCCCTCGCGCACCTCAACATGGGCTCGCTGGCGATTCGCCTCGGCGACCTGCGAACCGGCGTGGACCACCACGCGCGGTTCCTGCAGATCGCCCCGGAAGACCCGCGCGCCGATGCGGTGCGGCGCTCGATCAGCACCCTGCGAGAGCAACTCGGCGACGGCTAAGGCGCGCACCTCGCGGGCAGGATCGGGCCGCGCGGGACGGCAGGCGGACGAGAACACGAGCCCCGAAACGACCAGGGCCCCGGGCGTTCCCGCCCGGGGCCCTGTCTTCGATCAGATCTGGTGGACTACTGGGCCGTGACTTCGAGCGCGTTCGATGCGCTCCACGGCGGCTCGTTCTGCCAGAATTGCATGGTGAACACGAATCCCGCCGGTGCGCCAACCGGCCAGGGCGTCGTCAGGAGCACGTCCCCCGCGGCCCCGGTGGGCAAGGCGAAGTAGAGGTCCGGCTTGGGAACCATCACGCCGCCCTTGAACGGCAGGTTGATGACAGTGGCACCGATCACCAGGTTGGTCGTGCCGAAGGGCGGTCCGCAGCCGATGCAACTCACGCTGACCGTTTGCCCCACGCAAGAGATGCCCGTTCCAGCGGCGGTCGCAATCACACCCCAGTGGGTTGACGCCAGCCCACCACCCAGATCGACCCACGTGTCGACGAGGACATCGCCCTTGAGCAGGATGGTCCCGTCATAGTTGGGTGCCGACGTTCCGGCTGGGTCGAAATCCGTCAGGGGCCCCCAGAGCGTGCCGAGACCGAAAGCTCCGCCCGGGTTGCGGTAGGCCGAAATGTCACCGATGACTGCCGTCGCCCAATGGAACTCCTGGCCGTGGAGCGCGAACGTGGTGTTCGGCGTCAGGCCGATCCAGTAGTCGCCTTGGATGCACTGCAGTTCCGCGATCCCGCTGGTGTCAGCAACCAGGTCCCACGACGTGAGTCCCACCGCCACCAGCGTGGCCGGGACGATGTACTCGGGTGGATTGTCGGTGGCGTTGCTCGGCAGGGTTCCCGTCTTGGGGTAGACCTGCAGGCTGGCCGACGTGATCGTGGCGGCCGACCAGGTGCCGTTGCCCTGCGTGTAGCTGGTCGTCACCTCGGTGACGTTCCACACGGCTCCGCCCGTCGAGATGTCGTGCACCTCGAACGTGTCGTACGTCGCTGCGTCGCTGAACACCTGATCGACGAAGCCGAACGCGGCAGGCGTCGCGCTCTGATCCCAGAGCACGACCGCAGTCCCCTCGGTCGCGCCAGCGCTCCCCACGTGGGCGCCGGGCGCTGCGGCAGCGCCGCCCGTGACGATCGTTCTCGTTTGTGCCGTGGCCGAGCCGATGGCCACGGTGCAGACCAGGGCCAGCAGGCCCACTCTCAACTGCGGATTCATCCAGATTCCTCCATTGATTGGTTCCTTCTTGCCCCGGACTGGCGGCCCCTACCCCCCGAACCAGCACTGGGCATATGCACTAAACGTACTCCTGACTTATTAATCAGGATATAGGCACCCACCAACCAGAACGCCGGGGCAGCGGGAAACACCCACCGGAGGGCCGGTTCCGCCGTCGGATTCGGGCACGTGAAATTTCCTGGGGCCGACCCAACCCGAGGCTTTCTGGAACTGGCCGTCCTGCCACGGCAGTCCGGGTCGCGCGCCTTCGGGCGAGCCCAGCGCGGTGAAGGCGCAAAACGGAGTCTCGCCGCGTCCACGCCAACGCAACCGGCCGCGTTCGAGTCACCGGGGTGACCCGAACGCGGCCGATTGTGCGGTCGCGCAGTCGAGCGCTTTCGCCTTACGGAGTGGTGGCCTTCACCGCGTTGCTCGCGGCGAAGCCCAACGGTCCCGCCGCGTCGGCGACCCAGTGCTGGAAGAAGAAGTCGAAGCCCGCGGGCAGACCGTTCGGCCACGTACCCGGCAGGGTCAGTTCGCCGGCGCCGTTGGTCTGCAGCACGAAGTACGTCCCCAGCGGCGAACTGATCGCCGGCACCAGCGTGCCGCCCTTGAAGGGCAGGTCGATCCGGGCCGCGCCCAGCACGAAGTACGTCGTCGCGCTGGCGGCCGCGTTCGTCAGCGTCAGCGTCACGGGATCACCACCCTCGAGCGCCCCGGTGCCGATGAGCTCGGGGACGCCGCTGATCCCGGCCAGGCCGAGACCGAGGTCCTCCCAGGGACCGTCGAGCGTCATCATGAATCCGCGGAAGAAGCCGTCGACCACTGCCGTTCCGACGATGTCACCGTTCTCGTTGACCTCGCGCGCCTCGAAAAGCACGACCGACGAGCCTTCCGGCAGGAAATCGTTGAGATCGTGCAGCGTGGTTCCATCGAAGAGCACCGCACGGCTCGTTCCCGGATCGATGTCCAGCCAGGTGTGTCCCACGGCCCAGCCGGCATCGTTCACATCGAAGAGTTCGCCGATGTCGTGCCCCGGCAGAGTGCCGAGATCGGTGCCGCCCGGGATGCCCGGCGTCCAGATGGTCGGATGCCACGAGCCGGACGGGAACGCCTGCAGCCCCACGGCGACGCCGGAGTTGTTCACGTCGTAGGCCTCGGCGTTCTGGAAGGGACCGGCTTCGCCTCCGATCGTGGACCACTTCACACCGTCGAAGAGCGTCGCGTCGTTCGGCGAGAACAGGTTCCACGCAAGGCCGACGAGCAGCCCGTTCTCGTTGATGCCGTTCCCACGGCTGTAACTGTGCGGTTCGGTCGCACCGACATTCGTGATGGCACCCGCCAGCCAGATCGCGGTGGTATCGCGAACCGTGACCGGGTCGGGCACGCTGCCGACGATGACGCCTGCGTCGCTGACGTCATAGGCGAACGTGCTGCCCGATGTCCCGAGATCGGCGAGAGCCGTCATCGTTCCGCTCTCGTACGAGAAACCCGCGTAGACGCCGAAGCCGGCCACCACATCGCGTTCCGACGTACCAACGATCAGGCCCGACTCGTTGATCGCGCGCGCGATGCTGCCCTCGTCGCCGGAGAGCAGACCGAGGTCGGTCATCACGCCGTTCTCCCAAAGGAAGGCACGGCGGCACGGCTGACCGTCGACGGTGCAGCCCGTCACGTGCGACCAGCCGACGACCTGCTGCGAGTCGTTGAGGCCCATGGCCACCGACGCGGGGCCGCCGAGCGTGCCCAGATCGACGTAGGTGAAGCTCGGATCGCCTGCGCGGGCGGATGAGCCCAGCAGGGCGAGGCTGACCACGGCAGCCAAGAGCGGGATCGGGCGGAAGGACTTCATCGGGGAACTCCTGTCTGTCTTCGAGCGAGAGGTAGCGGGCCGGCAAACTCCGGGAGGTGGAGTGCGCCGCCGCTCCCTTGGAAGCGGCCGGTGGGAAGCCCACCGGCGTGGCGACGTCTGCGACGCCGCGTTCTCAATGGCCCCTTCATACGGGATCCAGCGACCGACGACAATGCTATTTATTACACATTTCTAGCACTCATCCCAGTCCGATCGGGGCTAGGATTCGTGGCCATGGGACCGAAAACCCTCGACGACGACTCTCAGGCTCCCTCCGAGTCCGGAACCGGCCGCGATCCGTCTCCTGCGGCCATCCAGCGCCGCCTCCGCTCCGTCGGGGCGGAGTTGGGCCGGACCCTCTCGACCGTCCTGGCGGCGCTCCCCGGCGCTCCCCTGCGCCCCAACCAGCTCGCGCGGGAGGTCGGGGTGAACCGCGCCGTGGCCAGCCGCGTGCTCAGCGCGACGGCCAAGCGCGATCCGATGGAGATCCTCCACCTCGTGCCCGGGCCGGAACCGCTGCGCCGCCTGGTGCGCAGCACGGTGCGCCGCGGTGTCTCCCCCACCCTGGCGGCGGATGCCGAGCAGGCCATCCGCGAGTTCGACCTGCTCATCCGGAAGGACGCCGGCACGCGCGCGGCGCTCGACGCCATGATCAGCTCGAGCCTGCCCGGTGCGCGCGAACGGTTCGAACTCGCCAGCAAGTACTCCGTCTACAAGGGGCTCAGCCAGCTCAAGGGCGTGCAGGGCGAACACTGGATCGGCACGGCCGTCGTGGCCCCGTCCGCCGACGACCCGCTCAAGCACGACCTCACCTGGCTCAACGGCGCGATCGGCATGCAGCGTCTGCGCCCCGGCGTGTCGGTGCGCTTCAGCTACCGGCACCGTCGCGGCGACGAACTCGTCGGCGCGGACCCGGAGGCCGCGCCGACGCTCGGTGTCGTGCCGCTCGACGAGTTCTGCGTGAACCCTCCGGCACGCCTCGAGGCACAAGCCACCGAAGGGACGATCCAGTACACGCTGCCCGACGACCTGCTCGGCCCCCATCAGGTCGTGGACATGTTCGTGGTCGATCACCATCCCGCCGCGATGCGGCGCTTCGCCGGCGATGCGCCGCGCCATCGGAACTCGCTTTTCGTCGAACCGGCCATCCCGGTGGGCACGCTCGTCTTCGACGTAATCCTGCACGAGGAGGCGTTCCCGGGCTCCGAGCCGCGGCTGATGGTCTACGACACCGGCTACGACGGCATCGCGAACGTGAATGACCCGGACCGCGACCTCGACCGCGTGGACGTGCAGGACGCGGTCGAGTTCATCGGCCACGACATGTCGCGCTTCTCGGCGATCGAGTTCCCCCGCTACGGCGACGCGCTGCTGCACCTCGCCGAGCGTTTCGGGTGGGATCCGGGACGCTTCCGCGGCTACCGCACGCGCATCCGCTACCCCGTCTTCGGCTGGCAGGTGTGCCTTTCGTTCGATCCGCCGGTCGCGCGCGACGGCTAGGGGCAAGAGCCCGCCCGCTCAGTCGGCGCCGCCGCCTCCGTCCGGCTTGCGACGCAACCAGATCTTCACCGGCGTGTTGCGCCCGCCGACCACGGGCACGCGGCGGGTCTCCTGCTCGTAGTCGTCGTGTGCGATCACCAACTCGTACTCGCCCTCGGGCAGGAAGCGCGCCTCGATGACCGGACGCGCCTTCTCGATCGGTCCGCCGAGCCTGACGACGTGCGTGGCGTCCTCGCTCGACGAGGTCACGCCGATCTGGAAGCCTCCGACGGGTTCGTCCTCCGCGTCGACGACCGTCAGGTCGATGCCGCCGAGAGACGGAACGACCACGAGCCGTTTCACCTCCGGCCCCGGTGCGACCAGGAACGGTCCGGCGTCCAGCCATCCGCCGGGTCCCGACGCCAGCCGCAACTCGCCGCCCGCACCCAGGTTGAAGCGAGCCTGCCCCTGCATGTTGGTGCGCTGGTTGCGAATGCCGGTCGAGGAGATGCCCGCGGGTGTCTCGCGCCCTTCCGCCGTTTCGCTCGGAACCAGCCAGAGCTGGTAACCCGGCACGGCTTCGCCGGATGGACCCTCGACGGACACGGCGAGCACCGCCGCCTCGGAGAGGAACAACTCCGCGAAGGGCGGCTCGCGCACGCCGTCGAACGGCATGGGCAGCGTCTCCTCGGTGATGTGGTCCTGCGCCGTCACGCGTAGCCGGTAGCGCCCGGCCTCCGCGAGCTCGACGCTGAACTCCCCGGCCCCGCCGGTGCGCCGCGAACGCGTCTCGACCTCTTCCCAGCTCACGGTGCCCGACGCCTTGCGCTCGACTTGCAGCCGGACCTGGAACGAGTCCAGGGGCTGACCCGACGCCGCGTCGTGGACGCGACCGCGCCAGTTCATCACCGGCGCGAGAGTGAGCACGAGGTCGCGTGCCGGAAGTGTCTCGGGCCACTCCCCGGTGCGATGTCCCGCGGCGGCGGCATGGAGCGTGGCCGTGCCCGCCTCGTCCAGGTTGGCCGGCCCGAGCAGGAAGCGCCCGTCCGGATCGGTGTTCACGAAGCGTGAGCGATCCGACGACACCGTCGCCCCGCCGAGGGGTACACCGAAGCTGTCCTGCAGGACGCCCTCGAACCAGGCGCCCGCATCGACGTCGAGCACGATGGGCGCGGTCGGCAGACCCTCCGAGATGTCCAGCTCCAACGGCAACGACTCCCGGTGCAGGTGGCGTGCCGAAAACCACACCGACGTCACGTGCGGTCCGGCAAGCGGGTGCACCATCAACACCTGCCCGTCGTCGCCGGTGAGAAGCGTCGTGCGCAGGCCTTGCTCGGACGCCGCGAGCACGTGCGCGCCGGCGACCGGCCCCTGCGCACCGTGCACCAGCACCTCGATGCGCAGCTCATCCACCAGCGTCAGCTCGATCTCCCCGGCGAGGGCCTTCTCGTCGAGCCGCCGACGCGCGAGCCGCCCGGCTTCGTCGCGCGCCTGCACGGCGAGCGGTGCGATTCGGTCCCACTCTTCGGTCGGCACGGCGAACCGCCCTTCGGCGTCGGACACGGCAGTCGCCAGCGTCACCTCGTCGGTCTCCAGGGTGACGACGGCGCCGTCCACCGGCTCCTCGCCGAGACGCACGACACCGACGAGGTCCTGCGCCGGCACGAGCCCGATGACGAGCCCCTCGTCGAAGTCCGGCGACTCGTAGAAGTACTTGTCGCTGGTCGACGGCAGGTAGCCCTCGGCCGCCACGATCACGCGGAACGCGCGCGACGGGATGCCCGACACCACGTAATGGCCGTCCTCGTCGGTCGTCGCCGTGTCGTCGTGCACCTGTCGGCGACCCTGCAGCGGATCCGGCTCGCCCGCGGGGCGCGACTCCGTCAGCAACCGCAGGATGACGGTGGCGCCCGCGATCGGCTCGTTCGTTTCGAAGTCGACGACCGTCCCAGCCAACTCGCGTCCCGGGGGCAGCTCGAGCACCGCCGGCCCCCAGTCGGGTGCGACAGGCTCGCTGACCACGACGTCGTATCCCGGCATGTAGGCCGTGAGGATCACCAGGTCGTCGAGCAGCGGTCCGACGGAGAACCAACCGGTCGCGTCCGCGCGCGTGGCGATGCGGTCGTTGCCCGAGTGCGCCCCGACGCGCGCGTATGGGACGGGCCGGCCCGTCTCCTGCTCGATCACGGTGCCGGTGAGCGTGCGCGCCTCGGGCATCTCGACCTCGAGCACCGCGCCCGAGGCCACCGGGTAGAGGCGCCGCCGCGGCCGCTGCTCACCGCCGGCGAGCAGCGTGTGCACCGAGCCGGCGCGCGCTCCGAGCTCGAAACGTCCGGCCTCGTCGGACACGCCGCGGTCGACGACATCGTGGATCTCGTCGCGATGTCGCGGGGCGGCCCATGCGTCCCGCGTCACCAGCAGGTCGACGGGTTCGCCCGCGACCGGCCGGCCCATCGCATCGACGAGTTGCCCGCTCACGCTCCCGCTGTGCGTCCGTGCGGCGCGCGCCTCGGCTTCCGCGAGCGTCAGCGGCACGTCCGCCGGTTCCGATTCGAGTTCGACGGGCGGCGTCACCGGTTCCACGGACTGCCGCGCGGCCCGGTCCCCGAACGTCGACGTCTCGTCGCCCTCGCCCCGCGTCAGCGGCGCCGCCCCCGTGCCCTCGTCCGGTGCGGTGTCCAACAGGATCAGCGCGCCACAGACGAGCAGCACGACCGCTCCGAGTCCGACAACCACCTGGCGGGACGTCATGGCATGGGCACCCTACCGATCGAAGAACGCGTCCAGGTCGTACTCGGTGAGTTGGTAGCCGCCGCCGAGCGAGGTCATGGCGGTGTTCACCTCGTCGAACCAGTAGGTGTAGAACGGCCCCGAGTTGGTGAAGTGGTGCGTGAGCACCAGGACCGCTTCGCCGCCGACGAGCAGGAAGGCGGGATTGCCGCTGTCACCCGACACCAGCCCCTCCCACCACTGCACGCGCAGCGGATCGGTCGGCTTGGCGTGCTGCACGTAGTCGGAGGTCTCCGTGATCGTGACCATGTCGCGCACCAGGGCCTTCTCCTGCTGATCGAGGTGCAGCATCGGCAGGCGGAAGGTGGACCACATGTGATCATGCCAGTCCTGCGGCAGCACCTTGTGGAATGCGATGCCGGCCGGCACGTCCTGGTCGAGCAGCGCGACACCGATGTCCACGGCGGGGTAGCTCACCGCCACGATGGTCCGCTTCACGGTGACGTCGTCGTTGCCGACGAAGGCGATCTCGTTGTTCCCCGGCGACGCGCTCAAGGGGTAGTGCTCCGCGAACACGATGTGGCGCGGGCTCACGAGCGTTCCCGCGCGGAGGAAGCCGTGCGCCTGGTTCCACGGGCTGAGACCGGTCAGGTCGACCGACGCCGCCCAGCAGTCCGTGTTGCGGACGAAGGTCTGCGTGCCTGCATCCTTGGACGAGTAGATCGCACGCGACACGGCCGGAGGCTGCGCCGCCGCCAGCAGCGCGTCGAACGGATCGGCGATCAGGTCGTGCGCCTGGCTGGCGGTGGCCGCCAGGGCGTTGCTCGCGGACCAGCCGACCGGCCCGCCCGCATCCTGTACCCAGAACTGGAAGTAGAACCCGGCTCCGTGCGGGACGAACTTCGGAAAGGTGTCGGCCATGATCACCGTGGCCGGCACACCGGACGTGCCCCCCGTCGGCACGCCGATCAGCAGGTCGGGCGTCGGCACGAAAACCCCGCCCTTGAACGGCGCGTTGGCCTGGCCCAGGCCGATGACCAGGTATGCCGTGGACTCGGCCAGCACGTTGCTCAGCGTGAGCGTCGCGGTCGTGCCCGCGACGAGCGGGCCCACGCCCTCGAGCACCGGGCTGCCGTGCGTGCCGGCGAGGTCCTGTCCCACGTCGATCCACGCATCGACGTCCGGGGCCGCCATGGCGGAGACCGGCACCACGAGACACGCGGTCAGGACCGCCACCGCCAGATGTCGTGCGCTCGTCACCGCGTCACTCCTCGTCACCCGCCGCGCCGCCATCGCACGGACCGGCCCAGCATACCGCGCTCCCGACGGCGCCCCCGGCGGGCCTTCCGCGGCGGCCGTCGGCTCAGAGCGGGAGCCGCATCATGGCTTCGCCGTCCTCGTAGCCGCCGGTGAGCGCGAAGCCCAGCCCCTCGTAGAACGGCTGGGGTCCGCCGTCGGCCTGGACCACGCTGGTCAGCAGCTCGACGGCGTTCGGCCGCGTCCGCACGTGGTCGATGAACAGCTCCAGCGCGCGCCGCCCGAAACCCAGGCGCTGGTAGCGCGCATCGATCATGAAGCGCCAGAGGTAGTACTCGGGCTTCTCCGGCTGATCCTCGAGCATCACGAACCCGACCGGCGTCTCGTCCGCATAGACCGCGCGGAACCAGGCGTGCTTCGAGAAGTGGGCCTCCGCGATGGAGGTCGCGTTCGCCACTACGAACTGCATCTGGTTCGCGGTCACCGCGAGCTTGCAGATGGAGCGCACCGTGTCCTCGCTGATCTCCCGCAGCGAGATCTCGCTCTGCCGGGCCGGTTCGTTCTCGGTCATGCGATGCCTCGATTCCTTGGGGCCGTTCTTCGGCCGTCACGAGCGTACGAATCGACGGGCGCTCCGTGTAGATCGGCCGGAGATGCGCGGCGACGTTGCGGCCGGGAGATTGCTGCATACTGACTGCCGTCCGCACTCGGGAGAGACGACGATGAAGTCCGTTCCGCTGATCCTGCTCGCCGGGCTGTGCATCGCCGCCGGCCTGGCCCCCGCCACCGATGACGACACGGCGAACGCGACGCCGGGTGACATCCAGTACGGCAAGGAACTGCTGGTGCAGATCGCCGTGCGCGACCTGGACGCGGCCTGCTCGTTCTACAGCGAGGTGATGGGCCTGACGCTCGAGAGCCGCAGCGAGGAGCTGAAGTGGGCCAAGTTCCTGCTGCCCGCCGGCGCGCGCCTGGGCGTGGGCGAAGCCGAGGTCGTGAAGGGCAGCGGCACCGCCACGATCAACATCTCCGTGCGGGACATCGAAGCCGCGCGCCTCACGCTGGAGGGTCGTGGCGTGACCTTCGCCGGCCCCACGCTCGAGATCCCGGGCGTGGTGCGCCTCGCGGACTTCAGCGACCCCGACGGCAACCGCTTCCGCCTGGCCGGGGCCGCCCGCTGAGACGTCGAGGACCGGGCACCGCGTGAGTCGCTAGACTCCACGTCGTGATCCCCTCGGAACTGCTCGACACGACGACCGTCCCCGGCACGGAGACGGAGATGAGCCTGCATCGGCGCGGCGAGGTCTTCTCGATCCGCGTGGGCGGGGTCGAGTTGATGAACAACTTCATCTACGGCATCGACTGCGGCCTGGCCGACCACGGGTGTGCGGCGCTCGCCGACCGCGACAAGGCGCGTGTCCTCATCGGCGGGCTGGGCATGGGCTTCACGCTGGCGCGCGCGCTCTCCCACCTGGGTCCGGCCAGCCGGGTCATCGTGGCCGAACTCGTGCCCGCGGTCGTGCATTGGAACGAGACCATCCTCGGCGACCTCGCGGACCATCCCCTGCGGGACAAACGCGTGACCGTCGTGGAGGACGACGTCGGCAAGGTGATGCGCTCGCAGCCGGGCAGCTTCGACGCCATCCTGCTCGACGTGGACAACGGCCCCGAGGGCCTTACCCGCCGGAGCAACGACACGCTCTACTCCCGCACGGGGCTGACCAGAACCCGCGGCGCGCTGCGGCCCGGCGGGCTGTTGGCGGTCTGGTCGTTGTCCGGCGACCGGTCGTTCGGCGAGCGCCTGCGTCGCGCCTCGTTCAGCGTGCAGGAGCACCGCATCAAGAAACGCGGCGGTCGCGGACGGCAGACCATCTTCGTGGCACGACCGAGCACCTGAGTTCCCAGTCAGCACATGCGTGAGCCCCGTGGTTCCGGGCAAGCCCGGGCCACCCGACCGCATCGGGGCGTGCGCCTGACCCCATCGAACACCGGGTCGAAACCGCCAATCGGTTGTATGCTCTTCTGCCGATGCTCGAAGGCTTCCAAGAGGGATCAACCATGCCGATGTCGAACCGTGCCGCGTCCTTGCTCCGCCTCTCCCGCCTGGCCCTGCCGCTGATCGTGGCGCTGGCCTGGATCGGAGCCCCCGCCGTCTCCGCACAGCCCACGTTCTGCGAGGACAACGGGCTGGTCGTGATGGAGTTCGAGAGCGCGCCTCTCGCCGGCGACTGGGTCTTCGAGAACAGCATCCCCCAGCACACCGGCTCGGGTTACTACCGCTGGGACGGGCCTGATCAGTTCGCCAACCCGGGCCAGGGCATCCTGACGTTCAACATCGAGATCACGACGCCCGGCAACTACAAGATGAGCTGGCGCAACTACAACTTCGGTCCGGACGCCGGCGAGGAGAACGACGCCTGGATCAGCATGGACGGCGAGACCTGGCAGAAGTGCTTCTCGGCCGGCATCGACCAGTGGACCTGGCACACGCTGATCGACGCGCCGTCCGACTTCCAGCCCAACTGGACGCTCGCCGCTGGCAGCCACAACCTTCGCTTCAGCGGCCGCTCGCACAACTTCCACATCGACCGCGTGCACCTCTACCTCGACACGGTCGTCGGCCCGACCAACCCGGCCTACCCCGAGACCGACGACTGCCTCTGGCAGGATCTCGGCAGCGCGCTGCCCGGCGTGTCCGGCAACCCGGTCCTGACCGGCACGGGCACCCTGGTCGCGAGCACGCCGGTCCTGCTCACCCTCACCAACGCGGCGCCGTTCGCGTTCCATGCGATCTACATGGGCGCCTCGGCGATCAACCTGCCCTTCAAGGGCGGTGTCCTGGTGCCGGCACCCGACCTGTTCATCGGCCTGTTCTCGACCGACGCCTCGGGCACCGAAGCGTTCCCGGGGACCTGGCCACCCGGCCTGCCGCCCGGCGTCCAGTTCTTCTTCCAGGACTGGATCATCGACGCGGCCGGACCGTTGGGATTCGCGGCCAGCAACGGCTTGAAGGCGACGCAACCCTAGAGCGGGTTCACCGCCGTCGAAGTCCGTTGAGGTCGACCGTCGCCGGGCGCGTCATGCGCCCGCGCGCGCTCAGGTGCTCGCTGCCGGCTCCGGCTGACCCTCGGCCAGCGCCTTGAGGCGTCCGAAGTCGTCCTCCATGCACTTCTGCCCCGACTTCTTCATGAAGAGGCAGCAGACCGGCCCGATGAGCTTCATGAAACCGTTCCACTTCACGTCGCTCTCCTGCGTCAGGCGCGTGCGCCCGCCCAGGTCCTCGAGCATGTAGTCGACGTCGAGGTCGAACATCTTGCTCTTGAGGTAGACGCGCAGCCGCTTGTTGGTGTCGTACGCGGTGCACTCGCCGGTGAAGTCCATCTTCTTGCCGTTCTCTTCGAACACCTGGCGGAAGGTCGAGCCGACCCCGGCCTCCGTCTTCACCAGGTCCTCGTTCTCGACGACGCCCTTGGCCCACTGCATCACGCGCTCGGCGTCATCGAGCCAGTAGAAGACGCGCTCAGGCGTCGCCTCGATCTCGATGTGGAAGGTGTTGTGCATCTGCCGCTCCCTCGGCTGCGCGAAACGAACGCCCTCTCGCCCGTTGGTCGAGGGCCCGCCCGATCCGCTGCGGCAGATGCTAACCGAAGCGCGCGAACGCGCTAGCCGATGAGGATCGTGACCAGGTTGGACAGCGTGCCGCCGTAGCTACCGCTCGAGGGGCGCGTCCAGGTCTGGACGTAGATCGTGGCCCCCTGCAACGCGGGAACATCCGGCACGAGGAACGGCAGATCGAAGCGCCCGTTGGCGTTCAGCTGGATCGAATACGGACCGAAGATCGGCACGAGTTCCAGGTAGCCGCCGAACTGCGGCTTGAACAACTCGACCCGATCGATGCCGGCGATGATGTCGACCGGCCGATTCGGCGGGCCCGCGAACTGGAGTTCCGCGAGTTCGCCGATCAGCGCATCGCCGACCAACCGTGCGCCGGTCTCGATCGCGGCGCTGCGCGTGTTGACGGCCGCACCCAGGACGAGTTGATCGATGCCACTCGGCCAGCGGACGTGGAGCCGATTGGCGGTGGTGTCCGTGCCGAGACCGAAGTGCAGCGTGGGGCTGTCCGTGTTCCCGAAGCCCTTGCCCGCCGTCAGGTGCCGATAGATGACCCGACCGGAGTCGGTGAGAAGGTCGGCTCGCGCGCCGATCGGCGAGCGGCTCGTGAGCACGCCGGTGAGGTCCAACTGCAACCAGTTGTTGGCGTTGCCCTGGTTGCGGAACAGCCGGTCGGGCTCGTGCGAGGTCGGGTTCCCGCCCATGCCGCCCGTGCCGACGAAGATGTCCAGGTCCCCGTCCTCGTCGTAGTCGCCGAACGCCATCCCGTGGGTGCGCGAGTTGCCGCTCGCCTGGATCCCGCTCGAGACGGAGATGTCCGTGGCGATCAGGCCGGCCACCTGGTCCGGCGTGATGCGGAACAATCGGTCGAGGTCGCCCACCGTCGGGTTGCCCGTGCCGATGAAGATGTCCGGGTAGCCGTCGGCATCCAGGTCGGCCGTGTTGTGACCCATGTCCTCCTGGCCGGTGATCCCGCTGCTCACGGTGACGTCGGTGAACGTGTTGTCCTGGTTGTTCAGGTAGAGGCCGCTGGGCTCCGTCGGCGTGCCCTGGTACTTGGGCAGGTAGATGTCCATCCAGCCGTCGTTGTCGAAGTCCTCGAGCACCATGCCGAAGTTCGAGGACGGCAGGTCCACGCCCGCGTCCGTCGCGATGTCGGTGAAGGTGCCGTCCTGGTTGTTCAGCAGGAGCAGGCTGGGCTGCTTCATCGCCCCCACGGCGACGTCCGGCCAGCCGTCGTTGTTGACGTCGCCCATGGTGCAGTGGCGATAGTCGCCCGGGATGTCGACACCCGCCTGAGCGGACACCTCGGTGAAGACCAGGTTGCCGTCGTTGCGCAGCAGGTGGCAACCGCCGATGAACGCGATGCGCCAGCTGTCGCTGACGAAGATGTCGAGGTCGCCGTCCAGGTCGTAGTCGAGCAGCGTCGCACCGAAGGCCAGCGTGTTCAGGTTCGCGTCGCCCGAGGACGCCGAGACGTCGACGAACAGACCCGACGTCGAGAGGTCATTGCGCAACAACTTGTTCGGCTTCTCCTGATTGAAGCCGCCGGTCGCGACGTACACGTCGGGGTCCGCGTCGTTGTCCAGGTCGGCGACCAACACGCACCAGTTCGTGGTGGGCGTCGTCGAGATGCCCCACGCGCTGTTCATCAACTGGAATGTGTGGTCGGGCCGCTGACGGTAGAAGCGCAGCACGTCCTCTCCGTCCGCGGCGATCAGGTCGAGCTGGCCGTCCAGGTCGAGGTCCACCATCGCGCAGGCGCGGCCATACGTGATCGCGTCGACCCCCGCCGCGGCGGCCACGTCGTCGAAGACGAGTTGGGCGGGCGCGCTGACGGCGAGCACGAGCAGGGAACAGGCCAGGAGGACGGACGGGGCTGAGCGGCGCACGCGACGACTCCGGGGAGCGGGGGCCGGCTCACACAGGGCGCGGGAGAGGCGACGGGCCGCGCCAGCGATGCCCTTCAGTCAGCCGACTGGGGACTCGGGGGAACTCAGGATACGGGGCTTTTTCAGCCTCTCGACTGACATTTCCGACTGCCTTCCCGCCGAAGCCGCGGGTCAGCGGTGGATTCGTTGAGCCGAGAACGGCCGGGCGGCCTCAGCGTCCTCCGGAGAGCAGCCCGGCGAGGATCGCGTCGGCCTCCTCCGTGCTCCGCGGGAGCTGCCGGCTCACGATGTCCTTGATGATGATTTCGGGCGTGCCCGTCCCGGTGCCCGTGGGCAGCCGGCCGAGCACCTCGTTCAGGATCCCGTCCAAAACCTCCTGCTTGGTCGGCACGCGGATCTCGGGCAGCTTGATGGTCGGCGGCTCGCCGGGCACCGGCGTGGCGGACCACGGCGGAGCCGGCTCGTCGGCCGGCACCCTGCCGTCGCACGGGCCGAGCGTGGCCCCCATCGCCAGGTAGTGATCGACGGCCGCGCGGCTGACGCGACGCGTCATGCGGTCGGCTTCGCGCCCGGTGGACGACCAGCAGATCTCGATGCCCTGGCGATCCTCGAGGGACGCGATCTTCTCCTCCAACCACTCGGTGCGCTCTCGCTGCTTCTCTGCGGTGCGGCGATTGAGCTCTTCGACCTGGTACTCGAACCGCGCGCGCGCATTCGCGGCCTTGCGCTTCTTGCCTTCGCGCTCCGCTTCGGCCAGCTCGCGCTCGAACACCGCCTGCAGCGCACTCAACTCCTGCTGGTACTCACGCTGGATCTGGGCGACCTCGCGGTCGTACTCCTCCTTGAAGGCGGCCAGCTCGCGTTCGCGCTCGGTCTCGTCGCCGAACGCCGGCGTGACGTCGGGCTCGTCGGCGTGGTCTCCGTGCTTCTCGTGCCCCTTGCCGCGTCCGATCACGTGACCGAGGCCGCGGCCCTTCTCATGGCCCTTGGCCTTGCCCTTCGACTTGCCCTTCGACTTGCCCTTGTCCTTCTTTTCCTTGCCGCGGCCGTCGTCGTCGTCGTCGTCATCGTCGTCGTCATCGTCGTCGTCATCGTCATCGTCATCGTCATCGTCGTCGGCAGCGCGACGGCGCTCCTCGGCGCGACGCCGTTCGTCCTCCACGCGGCGCCGCCTGGCCTCCTCCGCGCGTTTCGCCTCGGCTTCCCTGCGGTGGCGAGCCTCTTCCTCGGCGCGGCGTTCCTCATCGGCAGCGCGGCGCTCCTCCTCGGTGCGCCGACGCTTGGCCTCGTCCGTCTCCTTCTTCGCATCTCGTTCCGCCTGACGCTGCGCCTCGCGCTCCGCCTCGCGTCGCGCCTGGTTTGCCTCGCGCGTCTTCTGCCGCTTCACGGCCCGCTCGTCCGAGATCTCGCGCATCCGCGCCACGGTCTCCGCACCGTACCGCTCGCGCAGAGTGTCGATCGCGGCGACGTACTCCTCCTCAGCCTTCGCCGCTGCCGCATCGACCTCGTCCAGCTTCGCCGAGTTGCTTCGATAGAAGCTCCGCACGCTCTCGACCTGGCCGACGGTGTGCAGGTACCGATCGCTCGCGGCGCGATACTCGCGCACCAGGATCTCGGCATCGTGAATGCTGATCGTCTCCTGGGCCGTGGCCGTCGAAGGCAGGACGATCGTGGCAAGAGCCAACAAGCCGAGCAGCATCGGAAGGCGGTGCAAGCGCATGGGAGTCACTCCGGGGAAGGGCTGGACCGCAGAGTCTACATCCAGCGAAGACCCTCCTTCCAACGGCGCCCCACGGGTTTTCCGGTCCGTCATGGGACCGAGCAAGGGCTAACCCAGGGCGGCCAGGCGGGCATCGAAATCGGCGCGCAGTCGCTCCAATTCCTCGCTGATGCGCTCGAGTTCGTAGAAGTCCGCGTCGATCGTCTTCCGCTTGCGGCCCGACTGCGTGGCCAGCTTCGTCACCTCTTCGGTCCGCCCCGCTTCGGCTGCGTCGGACATCTGCCGGTCGTGCTCCGCCACCTCCTGTTCGAAGCGATGGATGCGATCCTCGAGCTTCTGCATCCGCTTCTTGAGCGGGCCCGTGAGCTTGCCGCGCTCCGTGACGACCTCGGCACGCAGCCGACGCAACTCCTTCGAGCCGCGCTTCGCCGCCGGCTTGCCCCCGCCAGACGCACCCGACTCGCTCTGCCAGCCGACGCGTTCCAGGAAGTCCCGATAGCCGCCCTCGAACAGCGTGACCTTGCCGCCGTCGAACACGATCAACCGCGTCGCGACGCGCTCCAGGATCATCTCGCTGTGCGTGACCAGCAGCACACCGCCGTCGAAGGCGTCGATCGCATCGAGCATGCCTTCGACCGACTCGAGATCCAGGTGGTTGGTGGGCTCGTCGAGCAGCAGCAGGTTGGCCGGGCTGACCAGGATCTTGCCGAGCAGGACGCGACTGCGCTCGCCGCCGGACAGCACCTCGATCGGCTTGGTCGCCGCGTCGCCTGAGAACATCAGCAGGCCGCACAGGCCGCGCGTGGCGGTGCGCCCGCGCGACGGATCCACGGCGAGCAGCTCCTCCTCGACCGTGTGTCTCGGGTGCAACCGGTCGATGTTGGTCTGCCCGAACAACGCGATGCGCGTGTTGGGGTTGAGCTTCACCTCTCCGTCCTTTGCCGAGAGCTCCCCCGCCAGCAGGTTCAGCAGCGTGGACTTGCCCTTGCCGTTCGGGCCGATGATCGCGACGCGATCACCGCTCTCGATCGCCACGTTCAGCTTCTCGATCAGCGTCGGACCGTCCGGGTAGCCGAAGGCGAGGTCGCTGACGGTCATCATCGTGGTCGCGTGGAAGGGCGAGGCGGTGAACTGGAACTCGAGGTCCTGCTCGTCGTCGAGCGCCTCCATGCGCCCGCGCTTGGCCAGCGCCCGGATGCGCGACTGCACCACGCTGGCCTTGGAGGCCTTGGAGCGGAAGCGCTCGATGAAGCGCTCCTCGCGCGCGCGCTTCTTCTCCTCGTTCGCGCGCGCCCGCTCGTAGTGCTCCTCCTCGGTCGCGATCTGGTCGAACAGCTTCTCCACCGGGCCGGCCATGCGCCGCAGCCCCTTGCGATGGATCGCCATCGTGTGCGTCGTGATGCTGTCCATGAACTGCCGGTCGTGCGTGATCACGATCAGCTCGTTCGGCCAGCGCCGCAGGAATCGCGAGAGCCAGCGCATCGAGGTGATGTCGAGGTAGTTGGTCGGCTCGTCGAGAAGCAGCAGGTTGGGCTCCTCGACCAACACGCGCGCGAGATTCACGCGGATCTGGAACCCGCCGGAGAACTCGGACGCGGGACGCTTCAGGTCGTCCTTGCCGAAGCCCAACCCCATCAGCGCGGACTCGGCGCGGTAGCCCTCCTCGACGCTCCGATCCCCGAGCGCCACGAGAACCTCCTCCAGGATCGTCTTCTCGTGAAAGGCAAGGTGTTGCGAGAGGTGGCCGATGCGGTAGTCACGCGGCAGCACGATGCCGCCGGTGTCCGGCTCCTCCTCGCCCAGCAGCAGACGGAAGAGCGTGCTCTTGCCCGAACCGTTGCGCCCCACCAGGCCCAGGCGCTCGCCGGCGTTCATCGTGAAGCCGACGTTCTTGAGCAGCAGCTGCTCGCTGTAGGACTTGGAGAGGTCGTGGACCTTGATCATGGGTGCCGTCTGCGGATCGGGCCGTGCGCGGCCGCGCGAATTGTGGCTAGGGAGGGATGGATCCTCTTCGATGCCGGCTTCGAACACCAGCGGTGCGCGCTGCTTTGACCGTCTGGAGTCCCCGCCTTAGACTGTGCCGCGCTCGACCCGGCAGCGGGAGGGCGACACGACCTCACGGAGCCGCATCGATCATGCAGGGAAGGCAGACACTGGGCGCGGTGCTCCTCGCGAGCTTCGTCCTCCAGCTGCTGGCCCTGCCGGCCCACTTCGCTGCGCACCACCACGATGTGGGGCACCACCACGACGCGGGCCACGAGGGGCTGACCCACGACCATGGCGCAGCCGCGGACGAACTGGCGCGGCACGCCCACTCGCACGGCAAGCGTCACGGGCACGAACCGCACTCGGCCCTGGAGCACAGCCTCCCGGCGCTGACCCCCGGCGCGCAGGGCCCGTCCGTCGGCGGCTCCGCCCCGGTGGCGCTGGCGCCCGACGCGCCCACCCTGCTCGACCCACGGAACCACGTGAGCGCGCCGTCCCTGACGGCCGACGCCCACCGACCCACCGGACCGCCGCACCCGGTCGGGGCACGCGCTCCTCCCGCCTGCTGACCCATGCAGCCGCGCCCCGGCGCGACTTCGTAGGCGCACTCCGTCCCGGCCCCGACGGAGCGCGATCCCTGGTCAGCGGGCCACGACTCGTCGAGAGCGACGACCCATGCTGTTCCGTCCGATCCCCCACGCCGGCCACGCCGGCTGGTGCCTGCCCTTCGTCTTGCTTGCCTCCCTGGCCGGCGGTCTCGCCGGCTGCCACGCCCATGACCACGCCGATGCGGCGCACGCGGACGAGGAACCCGCCGTCGCGGTGACCGTCTGGTCCGAGCACCACGAGGTCTTCGCCGAATACACAGTTCCCGTGGTCGGAAACCCGTCGCACTTCGCGACGCACGTCAGCACGCTGGCCGACGGCCAGCCGCGACGCGCCGGCGGCGTCACCTATCGCCTGCGGTCATCGAACGGCCGCGCATTCGATGTCGTCGACGACTCACCCGCGCGCGACGGGATCTACGTGACGGACGTCACCTACCCGGAGGCCGGCGAGTGGTCCCTGACGCTCGACATCGGCGCGGGCGCCGACGTCGATCCCGTCGACCTGGGCACCGTCGCGGTCTACGAGACCGATGCAGCGCGCGACGCGGCGCCCGAGGCCGAGGAGGCCGACGGCATCGGTTACCTCAAGGAGCAGCAGTGGGTCTTCGGGACGCTCACCGCGCGCGTCGAGCGACGGACGCTGCAGGAGTGGATCGCCGCGCCCGGCACCATCCACGCGGCGCCGAGCCATCGCGCCGAGGTCGTGCCCCCGCTTGCGGGGCGGCTCGCGGCGCCCGGCGACGGGACGCTCCCCGCGCTCGGCCAGCGAGTCGAGGAGGGTGAGGTCCTGGCTTGGATCCAGCCGCCGTTGATGGGCGTGCTGGTCGACGCCGTCGCCGCCGACGCCGACCTGGCGCGCGCCGAGGTCGCGCTGCAGCGGGCGCAGGTCGAGCACGAGCGCACCGAACTCCTGCACGGTCAGCAGGCGCGCTCGGACCGTGAGCTCCAGGAATCCGAGTTCGTGTTGCGCGACGCGCTGGTCGCCCGCGACGGCGCCCGGCGCGTGGTCGAGGCGTACGCCGTCGCCGGTATCGCCGCGTCCGCAGACGGACCGCCGCGCTTCGCGGTGCCCGCGCCGATCGCCGGCGTCGTGGACGAGTTGCTCGCGGTCGAGGGCCAGTATGTCCTGCCCGACCAGCCGATCCTGCGCCTGATCGAGACCGACCATGTGCACGTCGAGACGCAGGTGCTCGCCGAGGATCTGGACGCGATCGATCCGGACCGCCTCCCGCGCCTGGTGATGCGCACGCGCGACGGCCCCCGGCACGTGGACCTGCCCGGCAACGGCCGCCTGCTCCACGTCGGACGCGAGGTCGACAGCTCGCACGGCCGAGCGCCGGTGGACTACGAGTTCGACAACCCGGAGGGCCGACTGCGCCCCGGCACGCCGGTCGAGGTGCACCTGCCCACCGCGCACGGAGAGCAGGTCCTCGCCGTGCCGACCTCCGCGCTGATCCGCGACGAAGGCCTGACGGTCGTCTTCGTGCAGCTCGGCGGCGAGAGCTTCGAGCGCCGTCCGGTCACCACTGGGTTGAAGGACGGCGGCTGGACCGAGGTGAGTTCGGGACTCGCCGAGGGCGAGCGCGTCGTCAGTACGGGCGCCTACGCGGTGCGCCTGGCGAGCGTGGCCAGCGGCGCGCCCGCGCACGGACACGCGCACTGATGATCGACGGCCTCATCCGCTGGTCGCTGCGCAACCGCGCGGCCGTCCTGCTGATCGCGCTCCTGGTGATCGCGGTCGGCGCGTGGCGTGCGGTGCGCATGCCCATCGACGTGTTCCCGGACCTGACCGCCCCCAGCGTGACCGTGATCACCGAGGCGCACGGCATGGCGCCCGCCGAGGTCGAGACGCAGGTCACGTTCCCGATCGAGAGCGCGCTGAACGGCGCGGCCGGCGTGCGCCGCGTGCGCTCGTCCACATCGCTCGGCATCTCCGTGATCTGGGCCGACTTCGACTGGGGCTCCGATTTGTTCGAAGCGCGCCAGATCGTGACCGAGAAACTGTCCGTCGTGCGCGAGCAACTCCCGCCCGAGGCGGGCAGCCCGCTCCTCGGGCCGGTCTCCTCGATCATGGGCGAGATCATGTTCCTCGCCCTGTCGGCAGACGACCCCGACCCGCTGGCGCTGCGCTCGTACGCCGAGCAGACGCTGCGCCGGCGCCTGCTGGCCGTGCCCGGCGTGGCGCAGGTCACCGTGATCGGTGGCGGCATGAAGCAGTACCAGGTGCGCCTCGACAGTTCTCGACTCGCAACGCTCGGCGTCACGCTGGAGGAGATCGCGGCCGCGTTGCGCGAGGCCAACGAGAACACCTCGGCCGGCATCGCCTTGTCCGGCGGCACCGAGCACATCGTGCAGGGCGTCGGGCGACTGCGCACGCCGGACGACATCGCTGCGGTCGTGGTGCGCTCCGACGACGGCGTGCCGGTCACGGTCGGCGACCTGGGCGCGGTGGTCATCGGTCCCGCGCCCAAGCGCGGCGATGCCAGTTCGCGCGGCCGGCCGGCCGTCGTGCTGGGCATCCAGAAGCAGCCGCACGCGAACACGCTCGAGATCACCGAGAAGCTCGACAGGGTTCTCGACGATCTGGAGGCGAGCCTGCCGCCTGGCGCCGAGCTGGATCGGCACGTGTTCAGGCAATCGACGTTCATCGACGTGGCCATCGACAACGTGCTCGCCGCGCTGCGCGAGGGCGCGATCCTGGTCGTGCTCATCATCCTGCTCTTCCTGGCGGACGTGCGGGCCTCGCTGATCACGCTGATGGCCATTCCCATCTCGCTGCTCGCGGCCGTGCTCGTCCTGGACGCGTTCGACGCCTCGATCAACACGATGACGCTCGGCGGCATGGCCATCGCCATCGGCGCGCTGGTGGACGACGCCGTGATCGACGTCGAGAACGTATTCCGCCGGCTGCGACAGAACGCGGCCCTGCCGGCGTCGGAGCGGCGATCCACGCTGGACGTCGTGGGCGACGCGAGCATCGAGATCCGAGCCTCGATCGTGTTCGCCACGCTCATCATCGTGCTGGTCTTCCTGCCGCTGTTCATGCTCACCGGCGTGGAGGGTCGGCTGCTCTGGCCGCTCGGCGGCGCGTACGTCGTGGCGCTGCTCGTGTCCCTTGTCGTCGCGGTGACCGTCACGCCCGCGCTGTGCCACCTGCTGCTGCCGACCAGTCGCGTCGTGCGGGGCGGCGCCGAGCCGGCGCACGTCCGCGCCCTGCGGCGCGGCTACGAACGCGTGCTCGCACCCGTGCTGCGTCGACCCTGGGCGGTGCTCGTGCCCTCGGCCGGCCTGCTGCTGGCCGCGCTGATCGGATTCGCAGGCCTGGGCCGCGCGTTCCTGCCCGACTTCAACGAGGGTGCGCTCACGATCAACCTGTTCTCGCCGCCGGGCATCTCGCTGCCGGAGTCCGACGCACTTGGCCGCGTGGCCGAGCAGATCGTGCTCCGCCACCCCGAGGCGGAGGACGTCGCGCGACGGACCGGGCGCGCCGAGGGCGACGAGCACGACCTCGGCGTCGAGGTCAGCGAGCTGGACGTCAGGCTGGCGCCCGACATCGAGAACAAGGCGGCCTTCCTGGCGGAGTTGCGAAACGACCTGGCCCTGATCCCGGGGACCAACGTGACCATCGGCCAGCCGGTCTCGCACCGCATCGACCACATGCTCTCGGGCACGCGATCCTCCATCGCGGTGAAGCTGTTTGGACCGGACCTGTACGGGCTGCGGCGACTGGCCGGACGCGTCCGCGACGCGATGGGCGGTGTGCAGGGCGCCGTGGACCTCGCCGTCGAGAGCCAGGCCGACGTCCCGCTGTTGCAGGCGCGGCTCGACCGTGATGCGCTGGCTCGCCACGGCGTGCCCGTGACGCGCGTGTCCCACGCGCTCGAGGCGGCGTTCGCGGGTCTCGGGGTGACGCGCGTGCTCGAAGGACGCTACGGCTACGACCTCGTGCTGCGCCTGGACCAGGACGACGACTGGGGCACTGACACGCTGGCCGACCTGCCCGTGGACGGCCGGCCCGGCGCGCGGATCCCCCTGGCGGCGCTGGCCGACGTGATCCCGTTCACCGGGCCCAACCGGATCAGCCGCGAGTCCGTCGAGCGGAAGATCGTGGTGAGCTGCAACGTGGCCGGCCGCGACCTCGGCTCGGTCGTGGCGGACGTGCGCGACGTCGTCGATCCCGTCGTGGCCGACGAGCCGGGCTATCGCGTCGAGTACGGCGGACAGTTCGAGAGCGCGCAGCAGGCCACCAGCATGCTCGCGGGCCTCGGCCTGATCGTGGTGCTGGGCATCGGCTTCCTGCTGAACCTGGCGTTCCGCTCCGCCCGCGACGCGATCCTGGTCATGTCCAACCTGCCCCTGGCGCTGATCGGCGGCATCGCGGGCGTGTACCTCGCGGGCGGCGTGCTCTCCGTTGCGTCGCTGATCGGGTTCATCACCGTCTTCGGCATCGCCACGCGCAACGGCATCATGCTCGTCTCGCACGTGCGCCATCTGCAGCGCGAGGAGGGCGTGACCGAGTTCGCCGAAGCCGTACGGCGCGGCGCCTCCGAACGCCTGGCGCCGATCCTGATGACCGCCCTCGGCACGGCGCTCGCGCTCGTCCCGCTGGTGCTCGCCGGCAACAAGGCGGGCAACGAGATCCAGGCGCCCATGGCCGTCGTGATCCTGTGCGGCCTGATCACCTCGATGCTGTTGAACATGATCGTCGTGCCGGCGCTGCTGCTGCGCTTTGCCCGCCCGCACGCGGACTCCCGGAAGGTCGACCGATGATGCGAGCACTCTCCCCCGCCATCCTGCTCCCGACCGTGCTGCTCATGGCCGCGTGCGCCGGGCCTGTGCGTCCCGAACGGACCGCCCCCCCTCCGCTCCAGCCGGCGGAGTTCACCGGTACGGTGCGCGACGACGCGGACTCCGGCCCGGCACCTCCTCGTACGGAGGTCCTGCAGGACGTCACGCTCGCCGTGGTCGAGCAGCGCGCCATGGCGCAGCACCCGAGTCTCGCCGCGGCGCGCGCACGCATCGAAGCAGCGAAGGGGCGCGTTTACCAGGCGGGTCGCATGCCCAACCCGCGAGCCAAGGTGGCGCTCGAGGCGGGTCCACTCGAGGATGGCAACACGGTGGAGGACGGCGCACTGATCGTCGGCGTCAACCAGGCGATCCCGACGTCGGACCGGCTCGAGTCCGCGACGCGGGTCGAGGAGGCCGAGACGGTCGCGCGCGAGCGCGAGCTCGATGCCCTCTCCGTGGAGGTGCGTCGAGCCGCGCGCGGCGCCTTCGCGACCGCGCTCCATGCGCAGGAGATCGTCGCGCGGCTCACCACGCTGCTCGAGGTGGCCGAGCGCCGCGTGGAGCTCGTGCGCCATCGCATCGCGGCGGGCGACGAGTCGGAGGACGCCGTGCTGCGTGTCGAACTCGAAGCCGTCTCGGCGCGACACGAGTTGGAGCGCGCGCAGGGTCGCCTGGACCAGGCTCTCACCGCGCTGACCGCTGCGGTCGGCGATCCCGGACTGGCCTTCGGGCACCTGCAGGGCGAGCTCGGCTCGGCCTTCGAGCTTCCGTCCCTCGCGGAACTGCTGTCGCGGCTCGAGGCCAACCCGACGCTGCTCGCCGCGAATGCCGGGAGCGAAGCCGCACGCGCGCGCTTCGACCTGGCGCGCGACCTGGCCAGCCCCGACGTCGATCTGGGCCTCGCCTACCGTCGCACGGAAGCCGGGAACGACTCCATCGACGTGCAGTTCACCGTGCCGTTGCGCGTGTCGGATCGCGGCCAGGGGCGGATCACGGAAGCGCGGGCCGGCATCCTGGACGCCCAGGCGCGTGAGCGTTCGGCGCGCCTCGCTCTGGAGACGGACGCGCGCGGTGCGTGGCAGCGGGCGGACGCGGCGTGGCGACACCTCTCGCTGCTCGAGGACGAGGTGCTGCCGCGGGCGGAACGACTGCTGGAACAGTCCGCGCTGCGATACGACGCCGGGGACATCCCGCTGGACGAACTGCTGCGACTCCGCGCCCGCTGGGCCGGCGTGGGCCTCGACCACCTCGACGCCCTGCACGAGACCATGCTCGCGTGGGTCGAGCTGACCGCGTTCCTGACCGAGGCGCCCTGAACGTCGGCGCGACGATCAGCCGCGAGTGTAGTGCGACCCGTCCTCGGGGAAGCCGAAGTTGATCGGGTCCTTGCCCGGCTCGAAGTCGCAGAAGCCCGAGTGCTCGCCGCTCTCGATCTTCTCCAGGCGGCCGAAGCAGTAGGGGCACTTGGTGTGCTCCTCGACGCTGAAGGACTGCTCGGTGCGCCGGCAGCGCACCAGCTTCTGCTTCGGATCCGGGCCCTGTCCGCTCGTCCGTTCGTCGGTCATCGGTCCACCTCCGTCTTCTCGTTCCGTTCGCCTCGCGAGCCGAGCAGCTCGCGGATCTTCGCCGCCACCTCGTCCGGCGAGGGCACCATGCCGCCCGCCGAACCGATGAACTCGATCCTGCGCGACCCTTCCCCCGCCAGTTTGATGTCGTAGAGCATCTGCCCCATGTTCATCTCGATGTCGAGCACGAGGCCGTCGCCCGCGATCCCGTCCATGGCCTCGCGGCACTGCGTGTACGGGAAGGGGTTGATCATGATCGGGCGGAACAGCGCCGCACGCAGTCCCTCTCCGGCCACCTCGTCGATGGCCGTCTTGACGATGCGCGCCATCGTGCCGAAGGCGGTGATCAGCAGGTCGTAGCCCTGCTCCGCGCCGTACACCTCCCAGCGCATCTCCTCCTCGGCCACGCGCTCGTACTTCGCCTTCAGCTTGCGGTTGTGCGCATCGAGCGCCTCGGGCGCGAGCACGAGCGAGTTCACCAGCCGCGGCTTGCGACCGTCGGCGCCGGTGAGCGCCCACTCGTTCTCCTTCATCGGCGCGCCTCGTCCCTCGGTCGGGAAGGACACCGGTTCCATCATCTGGCCGATCATCCCGTCGGCGCAGAGCATGACCGGGTTCAGGTAGCGCTCGGCCAGATCGAAGGACAAGAGCATCAGGTCCACCGACTCCTGCACCGACGACGGCGCCAGCACGATCAGCTGGTAGTCGCCGTGCCCGTGTCCCTTGGTGGCCTGCATGTAGTCGCCCTGCGCGGCGAGTACGCCGCCGAGTCCCGGGCCCGCGCGCATGATGTTGATCAGCACGCAGGGCAGCTCGCAGGACGCGATGTACGACAGGCCCTCGGCCATCAGGCTGATGCCCGGCGAGGAGCTCGACGTGAGGCACTTCACCCCCACGCCGGCCGCGCCCATGATCATGTTCACCGCGGCCACCTCGCTCTCGGCCTGCACGAACACGCCGCCCTCCTCGGGCAGGCGCTTGACGAGGTACTCGGGCACCTCGGTCTGCGGCGTGATCGGGTAGCCGAAGAAGTGCACGCAGCCCGCGCGGATCGCGGCTTCCGCCAGCGCCTCGTTGCCCTTCATCAGGACCTTCGTCCCGGTCGGCCCGGGCGTCTCGGACGGCGCGCTGCGCGTGCCTTCACCGGCTCCGGGAATCTGCTTCGTCGTCATGCGGTCGCTCCGATCTCTCGGCCCACGGCCAGTCCGGCCCTGAAGGCGGCGACGCTCGCGTCAGCAAACTTCTCCTTCCGGCCGGAGAACTCGTTGCGGATGGCGCGCTCGACCGTGTCGTCGGGCACCACCCGGCTCGCGCCCACGTAGGCGCCGAGCATCACCAGGTTCGCGGCGCGATCGCTGCCGGCCTCACGGGCCAGCTCGCGTGTCGCCACGCCCACCTCCATGCAGTCGTCGCGGCCGACCTCGACCGACTCGTCGATCATGGTGCGGTCCACGACGATGATCCCGCCCTCGCGCACCTTGGGCGCGAACTTCTCCATCGAGGGACGGTTCATCACGACCAGCGCGCGCGGCCGGTCGATGTACGGCGAACCGATCGGGTGCTCGGACATGCACACGATCACGTGCGCGGTGCCGCCGCGCATTTCGGGTCCGTAGCTGGGCAGCCAGCTCACCTGCAGGTCCAACTCCATCGCGGCGTGCGCGAGCAGCTTGCCCGCCATCAGGATGCCCTGGCCGCCGAAGCCGGCCAGCAGCACCTCGGTCCCCGCCGCGGTCTCTTCGGTACGCGTTTCGTCGGGGGTCATGACGGCACCGCGCCTTCGGGCCGCGCCTCGACCTTCGGCGGTTCCTTCAGCACCCCGAGCGGGAACTGCGGGATCATCTCGTTCTTCAGCCACTCGGCCGACTCCTCGACGCCCAGGCCCCAGTTCGTCGGACAGGTGGAGAGGATCTCGACCATGCTGAAGCAGCGCTCGTCGCGCTGGAACTCGAAGGCGCGCTTGATCAGCTTCTTCGTGATCAGCGAGTGCTTGGCGTCGTGGGACGAGCCACGCGCGATGTAGGCGGGCGTCTCAAGCGACGCCAGCAGTTCGGCCATGCGCAGCGGGTATCCGGTCTCCTGCACGTCGCGCCCGAAGGGCGAGGTCGTGGTGCGCTGGCCCGGCAGCGTGGTCGGCGCCATCTGACCGCCCGTCATGCCGTACACCGCGTTGTTGATGAAGATCACCGTGATCTTCTCGCCGCGGTTGGCCGCGTGCAGGATTTCGTTGCCGCCGATCGACGCCAGGTCGCCGTCGCCCTGGTAGGTGAACACGATGCTGTTCGGACGCGCGCGCTTGGCGCCCGTGGCCACGGCCGGGGCGCGTCCATGCGCTGCCTCGAACATGTCCACGTTGAAGTAGTCGTAGGCCAGGACGGCGCAGCCAACCGGCGCGACGCCGACGGTGCGTTCGAGCAGCCCCAGCTCGGACAGCACCTCGCCCGTGAGACGGTGCACCACGCCGTGCGTACAGCCCGGACAGTAGTGCGTGTGGCAGTCGGTCAGGCCCCGCGTCTGCTGGAAGGTGTGCTTGCCCTTGTTGTTCCAGACGTCGATGCCCTGGTCGGGGCAGGTCACGGCGCACAGCGTGCAGCCGGAGCACTCCTCGGGATGGCCGTTGAAGACCACGTACTGGTAGCCCTTCTCGTTCATCTCGTCCGAGAGTTCGATCAGGTGCCGCGGACACTCGATCACGCAACGCCCGCAGCCCTTGCAACGGATCTCGTCGATCTTGATCTCACCCATGGGATCCTCCTGTGTGTCGTTCGTCGCCGGTCGTGTCCGGGGCGGGCCGGATCCACGGCGGCAGCATGCGGCGCGTCAGCCGCAGCATCGGGACATCCACACCGCCCTGGCCTGGCGCCAACGCGGGGTCGTCTGCCAGTTCGTCCATCACGGCCAGGCCGCGCACCGGCAGGTCCTGCTGCGCCGCGACCTCGCGGCCCAGCGCCAGACCCTCCAAGACGATGTCGGGGGTCGTGCCCTCGACCAGGTGCGAGTTCACGAGCAGGCCCGTCACGTGCAGGCGCGAGGCGTGCTCGATGAGCGAGCGCATCTGCGCGCAACGCTCGGGCGTGTCGGAGAAGGGCCGTTTGCTGTTGATGACTTGCCACAACTCGTAGCTGCCCTCGTCGATCATCGAGCGGAACGCGGCCAGCGCGCGCGCCCCCACGTCGTCGCCACCGACGTCGAACAACGTCAGCATGCCCTCCGACGGGTTCAGCATGCCGGCGATCTCCGGCAGGATGATCGGCACGTCGGCCCAGGCCTGCTCGCCCGGCGGCGCGACCACGCGGATATGGTGCCGCTCCATCAACTCGCGCGCCTCGCGGCAGCGGAAGTAAGGATTGACCAGATCCATGTCGGCGATCTGGACCGGCCGGCCCGATTGCGCGAGTTGCAGCGCGAGGTTCACCGACACCTCGGTCTTCCCGCAGCCGAACCCGCCCACGATCATCAGGACCCTCGTGCCGACCGGAACGATTCGGTCGAGGTCGCCGGCGGTGGATGTCTTGTGCTGGGTCGTCATCAGATCGTCTCCACCCGGCGGCCACCGCCGCGGGCATCGTTCCCGACGAGGGATGCATCCGGCGCGCAGGCCGCGAGCAGGGCCCGCGCTGCGGCGTCGTTCATCCCGAACGCCGTGGTCGCAGCGGCATCCGCCGTCATGCAGGTGTCGGCCACGACCGTGAGGCTGTGCTCGCGTGACGCGCGGGGCGCCGCGGAGCGCGTGTCCATCAGATGGTGGTAGCGGCGGCCGGCGTGCCGGAAGGCGCGCTCGGTGTCGCCCGACGTGGCCACGGCCGTGTCGCGAAGCTCGAGCGTGCGACTGAGACGCGACGGATCGGCGGGCGAACGCACGCCAACGCGCCACGGGTCGCCGTCCTCCGACGAGCCCAGAACGTACAGGTCACCGCCGACGTTGACCAGGCCGTCGCGGATGCCGTGCGCGCGCAGCGCATCCACGGCCCGATCCACGCCGAAGCCCTTGGCGATGCCGCCGAGGTCGAGCGCCGCGTCCGGCTCATTGAAGCGGACCGTCGGGTGCAGCGCGCTGCCCCCCTGTTCGACCGCCCGGTAGAGCTGGCGATCCGCGTAGCGCAGCAGTTCGCCGGTCGGCGGTGGTTCGCTGCGACGCGTCACGTCCCAGAGTTGCGAGACACGGCCCAGGCACGGATCGAAGGCGCCGTCGCTGGCGTCGGCCCAGCGCAAGGCCTCGGCGACGACCTGCGCCGTCGGCGGCGTCACCTCCACCGCCTCGCGCGCGGCCAACGCGTTGGCGCGGCCGACATCGGAACTCGTGGTGAAGCGCGTCATGCCACGGTCCACCGCGCGCAACTCGGCCAGCGCGGCCTCGAGCGCCGCGCGTGCGCGTTGCGGATCGTCGTGGACCACCGCGAGGTCCGCGATCGTCCCCATCACGGGCATCGCCTTCCGCACGAGCCGGCGGTGACGAGCCTGCCGACGCGCCGCGAACGGGATGCTCGCGACCACGAAGGCGCCGATCCCCAGGCCGAGGATCTCGCGCCGGTTGAACCGGCCCCGCGCGGACGGGAAGAGCGGTGCGTGGTCAGCGTCGTGCATCGTTCGACTCCCGGTTCGGCGCATCCTCGAGCAGATGCGGTACATGGCAGCTCCCGCTGCCGCAGTTGGCGTCGGCCGAGGCGCAGCTCTCCGCCTCCGCGCACTCGTGGCGACGGTGCTTCACGAACCCGAACGCCGCGAAGAGCCCGATGGCCAGCAGGACGGCGAGCAGATCGGTCATGACGAACTCCCCAGGCCGGAGAAGCCCTGGAAGGCCAGCGAGAGCGTGCCGGCGATGATCAGGACGAGCGCCATGCCGCGCACGATGCGCGGCACCGTGGCCATCTCGGAGTCCTCGCGGATGGAGGCCATCAACACCAGCGCCAGCGTCAGGCCGAGCCCGGCGCCGACCGCGAAGAACAGTCCCTGCAGGAACCCGTAGCCGCGGTTGGTCTGGAAGATCGCCAGCCCGAGGATGGCGCAGTTGGTCGTGATCAGCGGCAGGTAGATGCCGAGCTGCTTGAACAGCACCGGGCTCAGCTTCTTGATCGCCATCTCGACGATCTGGACCAGCGAGGCGATCACGACGATGAAGGAGATGATGCGCAGGTAGGGCGCGTTGGCGAGCACGTAGGTGTTCAGGAACCAGGCGCAGATCGACGTGATGACCAGCACGAAGATGTTCGCGAGGCCCATGCGCAGCGCGGTGGAGACGCGACCCGACACGCCCATGAACGGGCACAGGCCGAGGAACAGCGCCAGGGTGAAGTTGTTCACCACCATCGCGGAGATCAGGATCCAGAACAGTTCTCCCATCACGCCGCCTCCCTCGTGGCGGGCTGACCGGCCCGCGGGTCACCGTGCGCGGCGCGCGCCAACCGCTCGCGGCGCGCCTGCAACGCGTTCAGCCCCAGCAGCAGGAAGCCGAGCGTCAGGAAGCCGCCCGGCGGCAGGATCATCACGATCCAGGGCTCGTACTCGGGGCCGAACACGGGCACGTTCAGGAACGTGCCGGCGCCGAGCACCTCGCGGATCGCGCCCATCATCGTGATCGCGATCACGAAGCCGAAGCCCGTCCCGGCCGCGTCGAGCACGGACCGCCCCACCGACTGCTTGGAAGCGAACGCTTCCTGTCGCCCGAGGATCATGCAGTTCACCACGATCAGCGCGATGAACGCGCCGAGCTTCTTGTGCACGTCGGGCACGATCGCCGCCAGGCTCATGTCGGCCACACTGACGAAGGTGGCGATGATCAGGATGTAGGTCGAGATGCGCACCTCGTGCGGGATGATGCGTCGGCAACTCGAGACCAGCACGCTGCTGCCGCACAGCACGAAGAACGTGGCCAGGCCCATGGCCAGGCTGTTCTCGACCGTGTTGGTCACGGCCAGCGCCGGGCACAGGCCGAGCATCTGGATCAGCACCGGGTTCTCTTTCCAGATGCCGCGCAGCAGGTCCTGACGGGGCGTGGTGGTCTTCATCCGCCGACCTCCGCCCCGGGCGCGTCGTACGTCTCGAGCGCCGGACGCAGACGGTCCAACGCGTTGTTGATGATGCGCACGATCGCGCGCGACGAAATCGTCGCGCCGGTGATCAGGTCCACCTCCGACGGGTCGGTGCCCGTCCCGCGACCGGCCTTCACGCCGACGAGCGGCGCGACGAGGCCCTCGAACTGGCCCACGAACTCCATGTCCTTCTCGATCTTGTCACCGAGGCCCGGCGTCTCCTTGCTCTCCAGCACCTTCATGCCCAGCACGCGGCCGTCCACCGGATCGAAGCCGAAGATCAGCCCGATGACGTCCTGGAACGCGGGCTCGCCAGCCTCGATGGCGAAACCGATTGGGCGATCGCCCCCGTCGAAGCCGAGGAACACGCGCTCCGCGTCGGCCTCGGACACGCCGTCGGGCAGTTGCGCGGTCAGGGCGCCGTCGATGACGTACAGCACCTCGTGTCGCACGGGGTCGCCGAGCACCTCGCGGATGGCTTCCTGCAGTACGCGCTCCTTGTGCGCCAGAATCGCGGGCTCGGTCACGCGGTGCACCGAGACCAGCAATACGCCCATGACCATCCCGGCCACGGCCAGCGTCGAGACCAACCGCATCGGGTGGACCTGCTGTTCAGGCGGTGCGTGCTGTTCGGTCATGACGACACCCGCACCTTCCGCGCGCCGAAGACACGCGGTCGCGTCGCGCGGTTGATGAACGGCACCAGCGCGTTCATCAGCAGGATGGCGTACATCACGCCCTCGGCCAGGCCGCCCCACAGGCGGATCACGACCACCAGCGCGCCGACACCGAAGCCGAACAGCCAGCAGCCCTTGTGCGTGGTCGGCGACGTCACCATGTCGGTGGCCATGTACATCGCGCCGAGCATCAGGCCGCCCGAGAACAGCAGGAACAGCGGGTCGGGATACTGCTCGCCGCCCAGCGCGCGGATGACGCCGCCCAGCAGCGCGACCGTCGCGAAGATGCTGACCGGGATGCGCCAGTTGAGGTAGTTGCGCAGTGCGAGGTAGCCGCCGCAGAGCAGGATCACCAGGCCCGATGTCTCGCCCACCGAGCCGCCCGTGAACCCGAGGACGAGGTCGGACACGGCCGTGCCGGTCTGCTCGAACTTCATCAGGCCCAGCGGCGTCGCCGCGCTGACCACGTCGGCGCTCGCGCTCATCAGCGGCAGCGCGAAGTTGTCGCCGCGCAGCGCCCACCAGCCCGCGTCCCCCGCGCCTGCGGGCGGGTAGGTCGTGATCGCGACGGGGAAGGCCGCCTGCAGGAAGGCGCGACCCAGCAGCGCCGGGTTGAAGATGTTCTGGCCGAGCCCGCCGAAGACGAGCTTGCCGAAGGCGATGCCGAACACACCGCCGAGGAACGCCATCCACAGCGGCAGGCTCGGGGGCAGCGTCAGGCCGAGCAGCACGCCGGTGATGACGGCCGAGCCATCGCCCAGCGAGCCCGAGCTTCCGAACAGCCGCTCGGGCAGCAACGCGCCGAGCGTCGCGGCGACGATCACCAACAGCGCGCTCGGCCCGAAGAACCACACCGACGCCGCGACGATCGGCACCAGGCTGCCGACCACGTTCCACATGATGCGCGGCGTGCTGTCCGGGCCGCCCAAGTGCGGGCTGGCGCTGACGATCAGCGCGCGCTCGCTCATGCAGGCACCTGTGTTCGCCGCAGGGCGTCCCGGGAGACCTTGAACAACTGGCTCAGCGGGATGTTGGAGGGGCAGCTGTACGAGCAGCAGCCGCACAGCATGCAGTCGTTGAGGTGGTGCTCGTCGCGCATCTCCTCGTGGCGACCGGAGTTCGCCAGCGCGCCGAGGCGTTGCGGATCGAGGTACACCGGGCAGCTGTCGAGGCAGCGGCCGCAGCGGATGCAGGGGTAGACCTGGTGCTGTCGGCACTCTTGCTCGGTCAGCACGACGACGCCCGTGGTGCCCTTGAGCACCGGTGCGTCGAGGTTGGCCGCGGCCGAGCCCATCATCGGACCGCCAAGCACGACCTCGCAGGCCTCGTCGGTCAGGCCGCCGCAGGCCTCGAACAGATCGGAGAGCTTCGTGCCCACCGGGACGATCAGGTTGGCGGGCTGCGCCACGCCACGGCCGGTCACCGTGACGATGCGCTCGACCAGCGGCAGGCCGGTCTCGAAGACCTCCGCGATCGTCGCCGCCGAAGCGACGTTCTGCACGAGCACGCCGACGTCGAGCGGCAGGCCGCCCGACGGGACCTCCTTGTCGAGCAGCGACTCGATCAGCATCTTCTCGGCGCCCTGCGGGTACTTCACCGTGAGCGGGTGCACGCTCACGTCGAGGTCGGGCGGCAAGGCCGCGCGGATCGCGTCGATGGCGTCGGGCTTGTTGCGTTCGATGCCGATCATCGCGCGGTCGACGCCCAGGCAGCGCATCATGATGCGCAGGCCCATCAGCACGCGCTCGGGGTACTCGGCCATCGTGCGATGGTCGGTGGTCAGGTAGGGCTCGCACTCGCAGCCGTTGAGCACGACCACGTCGAGCGGCTTGTCCTCCGGCGGCGAGAGCTTCACGTGCGTCGGGAAGGCGGCGCCCCCGAGACCGACGACGCCGGCGTCCTGCACGGCCGCGACGATCTCCTTCGGTGACAGCCCCTCCCACTCCGGCACCATTCGCGGTCGTTGCGCCTGCGGCGACCAGGGGTCGAGTGCGATGCGCACGCCGGGCTCGTAGCCCCCGTCCGGGTGCGGCACGAGGCCGGTCTCGGTGACCTCGCCCGTGGCCGACGCGTGCACCGGCACCGACACGTACCCGTCCGCCTCCGCCAGCTTGTCGCCGCGCTCGACCTTGTCGCCCACGCGAGCGATCAGCTTCGCCGGCTTGCCCGCGTGCTGGCGCAGCGGCAGCACGACCTCCGACGGGAAGGGCATGCGCCGGATCGGCACGGCCTCCGTCAGCGCCTTCAGGTCAGGCGGGTGGACTCCGTGCCGAAACCTCAGCGTCGTGGGCATGACATGCTCAGTTGAATCGCGCCGCCCGCTTGACCCACTTCTCCAGGTTCTTCTCCTTGGGATTCAGCGGCGTGCCGGGATGGATGATCTCCACCGGGCAACGTTCGGCGGCGGTCACGATCTCGCGGAAGGTCCCCGCGCGGGGATCCTTGAAGTAGGCCTGCTTCTTCGCGTTGTAGGCGAACAGCTTGCCGTTCAGGTTGGTGCACTCGTTGCACGTCGTGCACCGCAGCGTCTCGATGTACGGGTCGACGGCAAGGTCCTCGTCCTCCTCGTCGGCGACCGCGGTCGCGGCGGATGCCGTTCCGTTGGCGTCATCAGCGACGGGCGGAGCCGTGGCGGTCGTCGGGGGCGCGGACGGCGCGGCGCCCTCCGGCCTCGGCGGCAGCTTGAACGCAGGCACGTCCCCCACCGACGAGAGCAGGTCGGCGATCGTGCTCGAGCCGTTGCCCTCTCGCAGCAGGCCCTCGGCCAGGCGGCGCGCGATGAGCGGCGGGTACTGCTCGCGCAGGTCCGCGATCTTCGCCTCGTACTCGGCGCGCAAAGCGTCGAGCTTGCCGCTGATCTCCGTTTCGAGCGAGCGTTCGACCGTGTCGCGCACGTCGTCGGCCACCTCGAGCCCGGCCATCATGCGCAGGTTGTTCCAGAGCCCCAGCCGCTCCTCGGCCAGCTCGACGATCTCGTGCGCGACGCTGATGCGCGTCAGGTGCTTCTCGTCGTCGAGGGCGTAGATGAACGGCGTCAGGTCGGCGCGCTCGTCCTCCGACTTCTCCAGGTACTCGTGGAACAGCGTCGGCTCCTCGGCGTCGTCTGCCAGGCGGCGGAACTGGCGCTTGAAGCGTCCCTCGCTCGCGGCCCAGTCGGCGACCGTCAGCGGCAGCTCCATCGACTGCGCCTCGCCGTCCGCGTCCACGTACTCGAGCGTGTAGGTCGGCCAGACCTCGTCCAGCGCCGGGTTGCCGTCCAGCTCCAGGCACTCGGCCAGGTTCGAGCCTGCGTCGGGATCGAAGACCAACAGCGGGAAGGCACGACACTCGGTCGCGAGCTTCGCTGCCTTCGTCGCGGAGTCGTCGGCGAAGCCGTGCTCGGGCGGACACGGGCAGTTCAGCAGGAACAAGGACGGGCGTCGCGTCTGCAGCCCGCGCAGGACGCCGCCGAGCAGGTGCGCGGCCGAGGCCTGGCTGGACTGGTGCACGAACACGCCGCGGTGCGCCATCGCGATCAGCGAAAGCTCCTTGCGCGTCTCCTGCTTGCCGTGTTGCGCCGCGCCGAAGGCCGCCATGTCGGAGACCTGGCCCCCATAGCTGCTGGTGCAGGCCTGCCCGCCGGTGTTGCTGTAGACCTGCGTGTCGAGCACGACCACGCGGATCGGCTTGCCCGACGCCATCAGGCGCGAGAGGTTCTGGAAGCCGATGTCGAGCATCGCGCCGTCGCCGCCCACGACGAGGATCGGCGGACACATGTTGAACTCGTCATCGTCGAACTGCTGCCAGTCGAACTTGGACAGCATCGGTTCATGTGCCGCGGCGTCGTACTCGCCCGACAGCTCCAGCTCCGCGCGGCGGATGTTCACGAAGCCGTCCGCCATCTTGCGCATATGCCCCTCGAACAGGCCGATGGCCAGCGAAGGCGAGTCCTGGAACAGGTGGCTCACCCACGGGAACGGGTACGGGTTGAACGGGTAGGTGCTGCCCCAGACCGACGAGCAGCCGGTCGAGTTGGCCATGCCGGCGAACGCTCGGCCCTGGCCCCCAGGCCCCGCCTCGTAGCGCCAGCGCAGGTCGCGCAGGGCCTGGAGCGTGGCGTTGATGCGCTCGACCACGGCTCGCTTCTCCGGATCGAGCTCGATGTCGACGTGCTCGCCGGAGGTGGCACCGACGTCGCCCAGGTCCGCGTCGGAAGCGAGCAGTTCGCGCGCCTTGCTGTCGAGCCGCAGGATCAGGTCGTCGAGTCGTGCGACGTGCGACTTCACGCGCGGGTGCATCAGTGCGGTGACCGCGGCCACCACCAGGTGGATGGCGGTCTTCTCGCCGCAGCCGCTGCAGGCGCCGTCGCCGCCCAGCATCGAGCGGTAGACGTCCTTCTTCAGCAGCAGTGACGGCAACACGCCGATGCCGTCCTCGAGGCTGGCGACGTTCACGTAGCGATCGTCGGTGTCGGGCAACAGCCGCCACAGGTCCCAGTTGGCCTGCAGCTGCTCGATCATCTCGTCGTCCTGCTCGACCATCTCCAGCGCGCCGTCGGGACAGACGTCCACGCAGATCGCGCAACCCTTGCAGGTGCGCGGGTTGACGGTGATCGACAACAGGCCGCCCGTGTCCTTCTGCTTGCCCTCGGGCAGCTCGAAGAAGGGAGCGGTCCGCGCCAGCGGGAAGTCCTCCAGGCGCGGATAGACGGCTGCGAACTCGTGGTCCAGCTCGGCGCGACGCTCGGGGTCGGGCGCCAGCTTGGGCGCCACCTTGTCGTAGGCGCTCTTGAGCACCTCGGCGAAGGTCGTGAACGGCGCGCCGCGCATGATCTTGCGCGCCTCGCGCGCGATGTGCTTGTTGGCCTGGCGCATGCGGTCGAGCGCCTGGCCGTTGCTGGCCGACTCGATCGCCGCCCCGATGACCTCCTCCACGTCGTTCACCACGCCGGGGATTGCCGAGTCGGGACACTGCACCCAGCACTGGCTGCAACCGGTGCACTTGTCGGGCACGAACTTCGGCACCGTGAAGCGCACCTTGGTCATGTCGCGCATCACGCTGGTCGCCGCGGGGATCGCGCTGATCGCCGCGAACGGGTCCGCGATGCCGTCCTGGCCGGTGGCGTACATGTAGCCGACCTGCTCCCAGAACCGACCGGCGTTGGCGATGCCCGAGCAGGGCACGCCCGCGCCGAGCGTGTACGGCATGCTCGGGTTGCTGGTCGCCTCGTCCTCCCGGTCGGACATGTCCGCCGGGTCCAGCTCGACGAGTTCGTTGAAGCCGCGCCGGATGATGCGCATGTTGTCCTCGACCACGCGCCGGCCCAGGTGCCCGAACTTCTTGTCGAGCTGCTTGGCGATGCCGTCCATCAGCGCGTCCTCGACCAGCCCTGCTTTGGCCGTCAGGTGCGAGGCGCGGAAGAAGGCGCCCATGAAAGCGGTGCCCTGCATTCGGTAGCGCAGCTCGGGATCGCTGGCCTCGCTGGCCGCGATGGCGAAGGCGTCGAGGTGGAAGACACGGTGCCGCTTGGATCGGATGTCGCGCTGCGCGGATGGCGGCAGCGCGCCCCACAACTCCTCGGAACTGCCGGTGTGCTGGATGACAAACACGCCGCCCTCGGCCAGGCCGGACAGCGGGTTGCAGTGATGGAACACGCCCGGGTCGGGTGACAGCACCACGTCCACACTCTTGAGGTCGCAGTTGGTGCGCACCGGCTCGTGCGCGAGCGTGGCGTAGAACGTCGTCGGCTGGCCCTTCTTCTCCGAGCCGTACTTCGGGTTCGCCTTCACGTACAGGCCGAAGAGCTCGGCCGCGGTGAGCGCGACGTTCTTGCCCATCGTGATCGCGCCCCACCCGCCGATGGAGTGGATGCGCAACGAGGTCGAACCTTCGGGGACGAGATCCACCTGCGGGCCCGGCGTCAGCGCCAGGTCGGCCAGGTGCGGGTAGCCCTTCAGCAGGTTCTCCTGCCAGATCTGGAGCTTGGGCAGCACCGTGTCCTTCCGCACGAACTCGATGCCCAGGTAGAACTGCCGGCGGCGCCCGCCGTCGGGCAGCAGGTTGTCGACCGCGGCGATGATGTCGGACGGCTGCAGGTCGCGGCTGCCCAGGCCGAAGCAACCGGAGAAGAAATCCGGCACGTCCTCGGGACGACAGGGATGGACGCCCGCGTGCGGCAACTCGCCGTCGGCGCGCCCGTTCTCGAGCGCCTGTCCCATGGCCGCGCGGATCTCGCGCAGCAGCGGCGCGTCCACCGCCAGCGGCTGGTCGACGCGTTCGAGCACCACGGCGGCCTTGATGCCGGAGAGCAACCGGCTCACCAGGTCCGCGGGGAAGGGCCGGAACATGGTCAGGTCGAGCACGCCGATCTTCAGCCCGCGCGTCTCGCGCAGGTGGTCGGCCACGGCCTCGGCGTTCGCGACGACCGAGCCCTGGCCGATGATCGCGTACTCGGCGTCGTCGAGCCGGTAGCCGACCGCACGCGCGTACCGGCGCCCGGTCAGCGCGACGAACTCGTCCATCGCCTGGTTGGTCAGCTCCCGCACGTGGTCGAAGTAGAACGGCCGCTGCGCGGCGACGCCCTGCGCATAGCTCTCCTGGTTCTGGACCACGCCCACCATGGAGGGGTTGTCCAGGTCGAACATCTCGGGGATGCGCCGACGCTTCTCACCGAACACCATCCGCTGCGCGGGCGTGGGCGAGTCGATCGTGTCGGACGGGCTGCCGAGGTACTCCTTGACCAGCGCGCGCTCGGGCAGCAGCAGCGTCTCGATCACGTGGCTGGTGAGGAAGCCGTCCTGCGCGCAGATGCCGGGGTTCAGCGACAGCTCGGCGATACGGTGCGAGATCAGGTTGAGGTCGGCCGCGCCCTGCGCGTCCTTGGCGAAGACCTGGAAGAACCCGCTGTCGTCGACCGCGTGGTAGTCGTCGTGTCCCGCGTGCACGTTGAGCGACTGCTTGGTCATCGCGCGACAGGCCACGTTGAGCACGTAGGTCAGCCGCTTGCCCACGGCCGCGTAGAGCGACTCGTGCATGTACGCGATGCCCTGGCCGCTGGAGAAGTTCGTCGAGCGCAGCCCGACCAGGCTCATGCCGGCCGTGACCGCCGCCGCCGCGTGCTCGCCCTCGGGCTCGAAGAAGATCAGCTGGCGCCCGTCGACGTTGGGCTTGCCGGCCGCCATGGCGGCGGCCCAGCCCTCGCCCATCTGCGTCGAAGGCGTGATCGGGTAGGCCCCCGCCGCCTCGCTGGCGGCGGTCTCCATTTCGACGACCGCGCTGCCTCCGTCGAGCGCCGTGCGCTCTCCGGGATGTGTCGGGGACGGGACCTCGATGGTCGAGGCGGACTTCTTCATCACGTCATGACTCCTGCCGGTTCCGCGCGCTGCGCGAACTGGCCGTTCTCGACCCAGGCGATCGCGCCGGTGGGACACCGGGTGATCGCGTCGGGGCCTGCTTCCTCGTTCCTGCGGTAGTCGACGACGGCCAGCCCGCGCGACATCTCGATCACGCCGGGCGCCGCGTCCAGGGCGCATTTCCCGCAGGCGGTGCACGCGACACGGCACAAGGCCTCCGCCTGCTCACCTTCCAACTCGCTCTTGCACTGCACGATCAGCCGCTGGTCGATGGGCATGACCGTGAACAGGTCCTTCGGGCAGACCTCCACGCAGTCGTTGCAGGCCGTGCAGAGCGCGGGTGCGACCACCGGGAGGCCCACGTCGTTCATCGAGATCGCGTGGAACTCGCAGGCGATCTCGCAGTCGCCGAGGCCGATGCAGCCCCAGCTGCAACCCTTGCCCCCTCCGGCCACGGCCGCGGCCGCGCCGCAGGTCAGGTGGCCGCGGTAGCTCGCCCGGTCGATCGAGACGTCGCTGCCGCCGGCGCACAGCAGCCGGGCCACGCGTTTCACCGCCTCGCCCGCCGCCACGCCCAGGTACTCGGCCACGTCCTCGCGATCCTCGAGCCCCATGTTCGTGCAGATCGCGGGCTCGACGTCGCCGCTGACCAGTTCCTCGGCGAAGGCCTCGCAACCCGGCCGGCCGCACGCGCCGCAATCGCTGCCGGGCAGCAGCGCGCGCACGCCCTCGATGCGCGGGTCGACCCACACCTTGAAGTAGCGATGCGCCAGCGCGATCAGCGCGCCGAAGGTCAAACCGACTCCGCCGAGCTTCAGTGCCGGAACGAGAATCGAGGTGAGGGCCAGCATCAGGGTCCGATCTAGGGCAGGTCCGTGAGGTCCGCGGAGGCGAGCAGCCAGGCGGCGAGCTTGTCAACCGGCTCGGCTGCCGCTCCGTTGCTGCCGATCGCGGCGGTGGCGGCGGGCGCGTTCGACGGTGGCGTCGGAGCCGTCGCCGGCTTGTTGGCGAAGGCAGACACCAGGTTCATGAGTTCGATCTGTTGCGCGACGCTGATGCCGCCCACCGGCGTCTTCGGCTCCTCCACGGGGAGGTGCTCCACGGTGAGCCGGTCCCAGACATCCGCACCGCCCTCCGGGTCGTGCACGAAGCGCGCGCAGTCCTCGGGAACGATCGCCGCCACGCCTGGTCCGTTCCAGCCGGCCAGGCGCGCCGCGTCGGCTCCGTCGGCGCACTGCATCACGAACACGCCGGGCGAGATCAGGCGCGCCAGCGGTGCGGCCGCCGACTCGCCGCGCACCAGGAACACGAAGCGCATCGTGCCGTCCAGGAACTCGGTCAGCGCGCCGGCCTGCAGGTCGGCGCCGTCCACCTCGATCAGCAGGGGCGGCGCGAGGCGCCGTTCGGATCGGTTCCAGCGCGCAAAGGCGAAGCCCTCGAGGTCGCGGTCGTGCGGGGAGGACTCGTAGCGACCGCTACGGACCAGCCCGATCACGCGCGCGGCCCCGAAGGCGCGCCCCACCTGCGCGAGCGCGGTCGAGACCGCGCCGTGCAGGCTCTCGCCGGGGGAGACGTTCACACAGCTGAGCGCCTCTCCCTGCGCCGCCAACCCAGTGAGGGTCGTAAGCGCACGCTCGATGACTCCGCTCGTGGCCGGTTCGAAGGCCCGCTTGCGGACGACGAGTGACGCAAAGCGGGCGGTGTCGATCCGGCCCGATGCGAAGTCACCGAGCGCGGCATGTACTGGTTCGGTGCCGTCCCCCGATTCGTCGGTGGGCAGCATGGCTTGGACCTGGTCGATGGTGGTCGCCAGCGAGGAATGGAAGTCCTCCGTGGCGCGGGCAAGCGCCTCGCGGACAGGTGTCAGCGGATCGTCAGGCGACATAGCGATCGAACTCCGACTCCAGCAGCGCGAGTTTGTCGGCTGCGGAGTGGTGCGGGACGTGGCGCGTCTCGTCGTATCGCGCCAGCGATTCGTTGCGATAGAAGATGCCGATGCGGACGGCGCCGGCGTCCTCGGCCAGCTCGCGCGCTTCGTCCAGGTCGGCCGGGTCGTGCCGGATGTGCGTCTTGTAGATCGCCTCCAGGTCCGGGTCGTGGATGCCGTCCTCGTGCGTGAGCAGCACGGTCTGTTCCGGCTTGCGCGCGGCCGAGTCGAAGATGCCCGGCGTGAACACCGGGCAGCGCTGCAGGACGCGCACGAAGGAGAAGCCCTTGTGGCGCTGGGCGGCGAGCAGCGTCTTGTACAGGTGGCCGGGAACCCAGTCGCAGGTCTGCGCGACGAAGGACGCATTGGTCACGCCGAGCGTCGCCGAGAGCGGGTTGAGCGCCGGGAGGTAGCTGCCCTCCGGCTGCGTCATCGTCTTCATGCCCTGCGGCGTGGTGGGCGACGTCTGGTTCTTCGTCAGGCCGTAGATGTTGTTGTCCAACATCATCGCGACCATGTCGACGTTGTAGCGGATGGCGTGGATCCAGTGGCCCGCGCCGATCGAGCAGCAATCGCCGTCGCCCATCACCGCGAACACGTGCAGGTCGGGACGCGACAGCTTCACGCCGGTGGCGATCGGCAGCGCGCGTCCGTGGATGCCGTGGAATCCGTACGTGTTGACGTAATGCGGGAAGCGGCCCGAGCAGCCGATGCCCGAGACGAACACCGTGCGCTCGCGCGGCAACTGCTCGCCCGAGAGGACCTGCTCCACCGAGTTCAGTACGGCGTGATCGCCGCAGCCCGAGCACCAGCGCGGCATCGCGCTCTCGTAGTCCTCGGCCTCGAGGTAGCGCTCGTCGTCCGAGCCGCAGCCCAACAGTGAACAGGGGTCGCTCATGCCGTCTCTCCGTCGGCCAGCTTGGCCTCGATCGCTCTCAGGATGACCCGCGGACGCAGCGGCTCGCCGGGAACCTGCGTCCAGCAGTCGATGTCCTGCGCGAGCTGCCCGCGGAGCAGCCAGCAGAGCTGGCCACGCCGGCGGTTGTCGTCGGTGATGAAGGGGTCGGTCGGGTCGTCGCTGTAGTTGATCTCCACGGTCATCACGCGCTGGAAGCGGTTGAAGACCTGGCGGAGCCCCGGCTCGAGCGGCGACAGGAACGTGAGGTGCAGCGACGACACGTCGCGGCCGGCCGCGCGCGCGCGGTCCACGGCCTCCTCGATCGCGCCGCGCGTGCTGCCCCAGCCGACTACCAGCAGCTCGCCGGAGTCGGCGCCGTACGGCGTGGGCGTCTGCAGCGTCTGCTGCAGCACGGCCAGCTTGCGGCTGCGCATCTTGTTGCCCTTCTGGTTGACCTTCGGGGCGTAGGTGACCTTGCTCGCCTCGTCGTGCGCGAGCCCGGTCGTCGTGTGCATGCCCCCGGGCTGGCCGGGGATGATGCGCGTGCTGAGACCCGAACGCTCGTCCCAGTCGAACGGCAGCGCGCCCTCCGGCACCGGCGTCTGGTCGGGCGGTGTCCCCTGCCAGCGCGCGTCGAGCGCCGGGCGACGGAACGGCTGCACGCCGGTCGCGAGGTTGGCGTCCGACATCACGACCACCAGGCAGCGGAAGGCCTCGGCCAGCTGCCGCGCCGTGACCATGCAGTGGAAGCACTCCTCGATGGTCGCGGGCGCGAGCACCACCTTGGGCGCGTCGCCCGGCTGGCCGAAGATCGCGGCCAGCAGGTCGGACTGTTCGACCTTGGTGGGCAGGCCGGTGCTGGGTCCGCCGCGCTGGACGTCCACGACGACCAGCGGCGTCTCGGTCATCACAGCGAGCGCCAGCGTCTCCGACTTGAGCGCCAGGCCCGGGCCGGAGGTGATCGTGAACGCGACCTTGCCCGCGTACGATGCGCCGATGGCGACGCCCACCGCGGCGATCTCGTCCTCGGCCTGGTGCAGCATGCCGCCGAAGCGCGTGAAGATCTCGCCCAGGTGATGCGACACGGAGGTCGCCGGCGTGATCGGGTACATCGCGCACATTTCCATGCCCGCCGCGATCGCCCCCATCGCCAAGGCCTGGTTGCCGTTCATCACGACCATCGGCGTGTCTTGGGGCCGCGCCGGCACGTCGACGCGCATGTCGAGGTTGTCGGTGGCCCAGCGCACGCCCAGCTCCATGAGCTGCACGTTGCGCTCGAAGACCTCCTGCGACTTCCTGCGGAACTTGTGCCCGATCTGCTCGCGCACCTGGTCGAGGTCGTGCCCGTACACGTACGACAGCAGGCCCAGCGCGAACATGTTCTTGCCGCGCCGCGGGTTGTCCATGATCGCGAGGCACTGCTCTTCGATGGGCACGTGCACGATGCGGTAGTTGCGCTCGGACAGCTCCTCCATCGCCTGGCCCCAGGCGCGGCGGATGGACTCGTCCTCGTGGCTGGCCCACTTGTCCTCGAGCAGGATGGTGGCGTCGTCGGCCAACGCGTTCAGCCGGTGGCGGGCGAGCAGCACCTGCTCGTTGAAGGCGATCACCAGCTGGGCTTCGTCGCCCCAGTTGCTGACCGGCTCCGTGCCGATGCGGATGCGCACGCCGCTGGCGCTGCCGGGTGTGCGCGGCGGAGGCTGGATCTCGGCCGGGATGATCTCGACCGTCCACACGCCATTGCCCGCGCGTGCGGAGTTGGTCGCGAAGATCTGACCGCACTTCTGCGCGCCCTCGCCCGCATCGGACACGATCTCGACCGTGTGCTCGGACAGGGTCGTGGCCCGTTCCTCAGTCACGTCGGACTCCGCTTCGCATGCGAGCTCCTTGTTCTGGGTGATGTCGTTCACCGCTGTCTGGAACCTCCGCTCAGTGCCCCTGTCGGGGGCGTTCGTTTCGCGTGTGGAGGGCGCCGCTCGATCGGGGCGCCGCGTCCGGGACATCCATCCGAGACCGTCCGGCCTAGCCTCCCGGTCCGTCCGCCCCGAGCATCGCGGCGAAGGTGTCGAGCTGGTCGGAGAGCATCTCGACGTTCTCCTCCAGGAGGTGGCACACGGCCAGCCAGCCTTCGACCGATCCCTCGGCGCCGGTGACGGGCATGAAGCACTGGCGGTTCGCCGTCATCAGCTTCAGCGCATCCTCCATCTCGGTGCTGACGTCCACCGACAACGGCGGCTGCGTCATCACGTCGCGCACGGGGGTCGTGGCCGGGTCCAGCCCGCCTCCCACGACACGCTGCAGGATGTCGTCCTTGGAGAGCGTGCCGACCAGGCGGCCCTCCTCCACCACTCCGAGCGAACACCCCGAATCGATCTTCATGTTCGGGATCGCGTCCTTGATCATCGTCTCGGCCGGCACGGTCGGAGCCGGCACACGGGCAACCTTGATCGCCTTCACGGTTTGCCTTTCGGGAGGTACGGAGGGGCTCCCCCGCAGTCCTCCTCACAAGCGTCTCGTCGTCGTCGTCGTCAGGAGCCGCTCGGCCGCTCAGGGCCGCCAGCCCCGCTCTGCTGTGTTTTCGGGGAGCCGGCGCGAACCGCGACGGTTCCCGGCCGGTTTTCCAAGCGAACAGGGGGCCAAGCGGGCGACCAGGCACAGAGGCTGCATTCGTAGGGTCTGGGCCCTCTGCGTCGCGATTCGCGGCCTCCCGCGGCCGTGAAACCGCGCGAAATCCTGCTCAAATCCCCCACGGGTGGGCAGGATCCCGCCAGCCGCTCCAGGCAGCCGGGTGGAGGTCGGGGTGCCCGTCGGCGTGTGGGACGCCGGCTCCGAGTCGAACCAACCCACCGCGAAACGGCCGACACGGCCCGTCTTCGCCTGCATCGCTGCCCTTGCGACCCGCCGGGGGCCCCACTAACCTCGCCCCACCGTGGCTGCTCCGAGCAACGCCGAGCTGATTGCGCGCTGGAAGGACGAACCAGCGCCGCTGTTGCCGCTGCTGCACGCCTTCCACGACCGGGACGGGCACCTCTCCGACGAGGTCCTGGCCGAGATCGCGGAGGCCACGCGCCAGCCGCTGGCCGACCTCTACGGCACGGTCACCTTCTACCACCACTTCTCGCGCTTCCCGCCCGGGATGAGCGCCCCGCGCGTGTGCACCGGGCCGGTCTGCCTGTTCCAGGGCGGGCCCGAGTTGCTCGAGGCGCTGCGCAAGGACGGCGGCACGCCCATGGCCTGCGCAGGGCGCTGCGACGAGCCGGTGCCGGTGATCAACGATCACACCGTGAGCGTGGGCACCTCGGCCGGCTCGCTGGAGGCGCGCCCCTCGCCGCTGCCCGTCGCCAACCCGGGTGACCACGAGGAGTGCGTGTTCGGTTCGATCCGCGAGGAGGGACGCGCGACGCTCGAGGGCTACCGGCGCAGCGGCGGTTACGAGGCTCTCACCGCGGCTCAGCCCGGCGGCGCGGAAGACGTGCTCGTCGCCGTGACCGACAGCGGCCTCGCTGGCCGCGGTGGAGCGGGCTTCCCCACCGGCGTGAAGTGGCGCGCCGTGGCGAACGAGACGCGCGGACCCAAGAGCATCGTGTGCAACGCCGACGAGGGCGAGCCGGGCTGCTTCAAGGACCGCGTGCTGATGGACCACGACCCGCACGCCGTGCTCGAGGGCATGGCGCTCGCCGCCGTCGCGACCGGCGCCGAGCGCGGCTTCATCTACCTGCGCTACGAGTACCCCGAGACGCACGCCATCCTCGAGCGCGCGATCGACGAGGCACGCGCGGCCGACCTGTTGCCGGTCCCGATCTACGTTCGGCGAGGCGCGGGTGCGTACATCTGCGGCGAGGAGGGCTCGCTGCTCAACAGCCTGGAGGGCAAGCACCCCTTCCCGCGCGAGCGCCCGCCCTTCCCCGTCACGCACGGCTTCGAGGACCTGCCCACCGTCGTGAACAACGTCGAGACGCTCGCGTCGGTGCCGCCGATCGTGAGGCGCGGCGCGGACTGGTACCGCGGGCTCGGCCTCGGGGATCACGCCGGCACAAAGCTGATCAGCCTCTCGGGCGACATCGCTCGTCCCGGCAACTACGAGGTGCCGATCGGGCTGCCGTTGCAGACGCTGCTGAACGACTGGGCCGGCGGCCCAGGGAGCGGGCGCACCGTGCAGGCCGTGACCATGGCCGGCATCTCGGGCGGCTTCCTCGCGGGCGAGGACCTGAACGTCACGCTGGACGAGCCCTCGGTGCGCGGCGCGGGATCGATGCTCGGCGCCGGCGGCATCATGGTCTTCGACGACACGCGCGACATGGTCGTCGTGGCGCACTCCTGCATGGAGTTCTTCGCGCACGAGTCGTGCGGCAAGTGCTTCCCGTGCCGAATCGGGACCGAGCGGCTGACCGAACGCCTCGCCGGCGCGACCGGACCCGATGATCTGACCGGATGGAAGGAAGAGGTCGAGGACATCGGCGAGGTGATGAAGGCCACGAGCGCCTGCGGTCTCGGCATGGCCGCCCCGCTGATCACGGACAGCCTCATGCGATACTGGCCCGAGCGCGTCGCGGCCCACGTGGCCGCCGAGCGCTGACTCGAGGAACGATGACCACAACCGACGGGACGACGACGAGCGCCGAACTGACCCTGGACGGTCGATCGGTCGCCTTCACGCCCGGCGAGACGATCCTCGAGGTGGCGCGACGCCACGAGGCCGACGTGCCGACACTCTGCTACGACCCGCGCCTCGAGCCGTTCGGCGGCTGCCGGCTGTGCATCGTCGAACTCGACGGCGTGCGCAACCCCGTCGCGTCCTGCGCGCGCGCCGCCGAGGCCGACATGGTCGTGCGCACGTCCAGCCCGACGCTCGACAAGCACCGCAAGACGCTGGTCGAGATGGTCTGCTCCGAAAACCGCCAAGTGGACGTCGACCCGCTCAGCGGCCTCGCCAGCCAGGAGCTGGCCGTGCTCGCCGACCGCTACGAAGCGCGCACCGGCCGGTTCGAGGGCAAGCGCTCCGGCAAGAGCCGCGAGGACGACGACAACCCCTTCATCCTGCGCGACTACGACCAGTGCATCTCCTGCTATCGCTGCGTGCGCGTCTGCGCCGAGCAGGAGGGCGACTACGCGATCAGCGTGAAGAACCGCGGCTTCGGCACGCAGATCACGGTCGAGTTCGACGGCATCCTGGACGACTCCGCGTGCACCTTCTGCGGGCAGTGCGTGCAGACCTGCCCCACCGGCGCGTTGGCCGACAAGAAGGCCCTGCGCTCCGCGGACCTGCCCGAGCCGATCGAGAAGACGCGCTCGATCTGCACCTACTGCGGCGTGGGTTGCTCGGTGGACATCATGACCAAGGGCGAGCGCATCGTGGGCGTGCAGCCGGCCATGGACGGCCCTGCCAACCTGGGCGCGTTGTGCGTGAAGGGACAGTTCGCATACGACTTCGTGCACCACCGGGACCGCCTGACCACGCCGCTCCTGCGCGGCGACGACGGCGAGTTGCATCCCGCCAGCTGGGACGAGGCGCTCGACCGCGCGGCCAAGGGCTTCCTCGAGGCGCGCGACAAGCACGGCCGGGAGAGCGTCTACGCCGTGGCCTCCGGGCGCGCGCCGCACGAGGCGGCGTACACGACGCAGCGCTTCATCCGCGCGGGGTTCTGGACGAACCACGTCGACAACTGTTCCCGAGCATGACACGCACCAACGGTCGCCGGGCTGGCGGCCACCATCGGGCGCGGGGCCATGTCGAACCCGTTGATCGACATGCAGAAGCCCGATGTGATCTTCTGCATCGGCACCAACATGACGGAGTGCCATCCGGTCGCGGCGACCGGGCTCAAGAAGGCCATGGCTCGTGGCGCGAAGCTGATCGTCGCCGATCCGCGTCGCATCGACCTGGCTGAGAAGGCGGACGTGTTCCTCCCGCTGCGCGTGGGAACGGACTCGGCGCTGCTGCTGGGCATGGCGCACGTCATCGCACGCGACGGGCTGATCGACCAGGCATTCACGGCCGAACGCACGACCGGAACGGAGGAGTTCCTCGAGCACATCAAGGAGTTCACGCCGGAGTGGGCCGAGACGATCTGCGGTGTGCCGGCTGCCGACATCGAGCAGGCGGCGCGCTGGTACGGAGAGGCCGAGCGCGGCGCGATCTACTACACGCTCGGCATCACCGAGCACATCTGCGGCGTCGACAACGTGCAGGGCCTCTGCAACCTCGCCCTGATGACCGGCAACATCGGCCGCGAGGGCACCGGCATCAACCCGATGCGCGGCCAGAACAACATCCAGGGCGCGGGCGACGCGGGTGCGCTGCCCAACAACTACTGCGGCTTCCAGACCGTCACCGACCCGGCCCACCAGGCCAAGTTCGAGAAGGCCTACGGCCACAAGGTCGACCTCGAGAAGGGCATGACCAAGGTCACGGCGCTCGAGCTGTGCGGCGACACGATCCGCGCCATGCTGATCGACGGCGAGAACACAGTCGTCACCGACCCCGACCGGAAGCACTGCGAGCACGCGCTGAGGAGCCTCGACCACCTGGTCGTGATCGACCTCTTCCTCACCGACACGGCGGCGCTCGCGGACGTGGTCCTGCCCGCCACCGGATGGGCCGAGACCGACGGCGTCTGCACCAACACCGAGCGCCGCGTGCAGCGCTTGCGCGCGGCCGTGCCGCCGCCCGGACAGGCCAAGCCGGATTGGTGGATCGTCAGCCAGATCGCAAAGCGCTGCGGCTTCCCGGGCTTCGATTTCGAGTCCGCCAAGGACGTGTTCAACGAGATCTGTGCGCTCTCGCCTATCTATGCCGGGCTCGACTGGGATCGCATCGACAAGAGCGAGTACCAGTGGCCGGTGCCGGAGAAGGACCATCCGGGCACGCCGGTGCTGCACCAGGGCGTGTTCGAGAACGGGCGCGGCGTGTTCAAGCTGATCCGCTACCGCGACCCGGCCGAGACGATCAGTGACGAGTTCCCGGTCTGGCTCACGACCGGCCGGCGGCTGGCCAGCTACCACACGCGCACGCAGACCGGACGCTCGGCGGGCATCGAGTACCTGCTGCCCGAGGAGACGCTCGAGGTGCACCCCGACGATCTCGTCGCGTGGGGCATGGAGAGCGGCGACTGGTGCCTGATGAGCAGCGCGCGCGGTTCGGTGCGCATCAAGCTCGCCGCGGCCAAGCGATCGCCGCGCGGCACGGTCTTTACCAGCTTCTCGTTCAGCGAGGTGCCGGTGAACGTGCTGACCGGGTCGGGCTACGACCCGATCACGCAGACGGCCGAGTTGAAGGTCTGCCCGGTTCGCATCGAGCCGGCGTCCGCGCCGACCGAGCCGCAGACGGCCGTCTGACCCGCGCCGGTCCGCGGATCAGCCCAGCACCTCGCGCAGCAGACCGCGCGGCAACAGCCGCGCCGCGGCGTCGAGCCCCGAACGCGCGGCGCCGTGGATGCCGTGCCCCGCGCGGCAGCTCGCGCCGCACAGGTACAGCCCCGACACCCCCGTCTCCGGCCCCGGTCGCTTCGGGCCGAACTGCGCCGGCGTGGCGGCGATGCCGTACGCACTGCCATCCGTCGAACCCGTGTAGCGGGTCTGCGTGAGCGGCGTCGACACCTCCAGCAGATCGACCTGGTCGCGCACGCCCGGGAAGACCGGCTCGAGCACGTCGAGCAGCGTGTCTGCGAAGCATTGCTTGGCCTCGCGGTAGGCCGGCGAGCGCCGATACCCGTTGTCCTTGTCGGTGACGCCCCACGCGGCGGGCGACGACGGTGCGACGCACATCGCCTGAACGTTGGTGTGACCCGGAGGCGCGAGCCCCGGGTGCCCGCGGTCCTTGACCGAGCCGATGGTCACGAAGACCGACGGCTTGTCGGGGAGTTTCCCGCGCGCGGCCTCCGCGTACTGCCGCTCGGCATCCAGCTCCGGGTGGATCCAGACGTTGGCGGCCGGATGGCCCGCGGCACGCAGGTCGGTGGACAGGCCGAGGTAGACCACGCCCATCGCGGGCGCCATCTCGAAGCCCGCCGCGCGACGCGCGAGGCGGTTGTCTGGCGCCGAGTCGCCGAGCAGCGCGCCCAACGTGTGCTTCAGGTCCGCGTTGGAGATCACCGCGTCCGCTCGCACGAGACGTCGGCCGTCACGCGCGGTCTCGACCTCCACCCCGGTCGCACGACCGCCCTCGACGACGATGCGCAGGGCGCGCGTGCGCAAGCGGACGTCCCCGCCCCGCGCCTCGATCGCAGACGCCAGCCGGTCGGAGATCACCTGCCCCCCGCCGCGCGGGTAGTAGGCGCCTTCGAGATAGTGCAGCGAGATCCCGAGACCGACCAGGGCCGAGGCGCGGCTGGGCGGCAGCGCGTAGCCCGGATGCTGCGCGGCCAGCACGGTCCGCAGCGTCGGGTCCGACGTGCAGTGCGCGAGCACGTCCGCGAAGGGCCGTCGGCCCCAGCGCAGGATGCCGGGCGATCGCAACGCGGCCGCGAGCGTCGGCACGGTGCGCGGCCAGACTCGCAGACAGCGTTGCAGTTGGCGCAGCAGCGAGGCGTAGCGGTCGATGCCGCGCCGCTCGCCGGGGAAGTGCTCGAGCAGCCGTTCACGGAACCGCTCGATGCCCTTCGGAACGCGCAGGCGCAGGCCCGGAAGGGCGAGCACGTCGTAGCCGTCGGGGTCCATCTCCTCGAACGTGACGTCGTCCACGCCGGCCGCGCGTAGGATGCGCGGGATCACGCCGTCCGGGTGGCAGCCTCCGACGTAATGCAGCCCGACGTCGAACTCGTAGCCGGGACGGCGGAACACCGTCGCGTTGCCGCCCGCCACCGTGTGCCGGTCGAGGACGAGCACGCGCCTCCCGCGCCGAGCGAGCAGGGCCCCGGCGACGAGCCCTCCGATGCCTGCCCCGACGACCACGACGTCATAGGCGTCGGCCGGCGCGGCGAGTCGGTCGGCGGCGAGGTCCTGGGCGGTGGGCACGCGAGCTCCGGAGTGGGGTCCGGCGCGCGATCATAGACCGACGGGAGCCCCGGCTCAGTGCACCCAGTCGGGCAACGGGCGCGGGTAGGTGCAGACCTTGCTCAGATCGCCCAGGTCCACGGGCTCGCCGTCGTGCAGGTGCTGCACGAAACTCCCGTCACGCAGGTCGATCACCTCGCGCCGCGTGATGCGTCCGGCCGAGAGGTCCGACTGCATCGGGAAGTAGTACTGGCAGCCCTCGAAGTAGTAGTGGGTCACCATGCTATGGCGCGTGCGATCCGGCCCGCGGATGGCCGTGCCGCCGTGCAGGAAGTTCGTCAGCCAGAGCACGGCCTGACCGCGCTTCATGAGCAGCACCTCGGGCTCCTCGTGGCGCGCCTTCATCATGTCGCGGATGTACTCCTCGTAGGCACCGTAGTACTCGGGCTCGGACGGCACGCCGAGATCCTGCATGTCCAAGTCGGGCAGCAGGTGGCTGCCGGGGTAACCGATCAGCGGGCCCGAGTCGGGATGGATGTCCTCGAAGGCGATCCACACGCCGGACATGTAGTGCCGTGGCAGGCTGTGGAAGTGGATCGCGTCGCTGTGCGCCGGCTGCTCCGAGCCGCGCTCGAAGTTCAGCGTCTGGAACGGGATCGGGTCGCGCTGGTAGACGAGGCGTAGGATGTCGAGCACCTTCGGCGCGCAGGCCAGTGCGCGCACGTCGTCGTTCCAGTACCACGCCTCCGCGATGCGTCGCTCCTCGCCGTAGCGCGGCCCGAGGTCGGCCAGGATGCGGTCGGCGCGCTCCTCGAAGTCGGGGAGGTCGAGATCGAAGACCAGGTAGCCGTCGCGACCGAGCTTGCGCACCGTCTCGCGCACGTCGTCGGGAAGGTCCGCGTTGTCCAACGCCTCGTCCAGGAAGGGCGATTCGATCGGCGGGATCGCCAGGCGGTCGCGCCAGCGGGGTCCGGCGACGGCGGACTCGGCGGCCGGATCCTGCAGCGTGGAGGTGGGCGGCATCATCGGTGTGGCTCCTGCATGGGCTGGCTGGCAGCGGGACAGGCCCGCCTCGGCCATATTCTAACCCACCCATCAGGACATGGGGTGCCCCACCGCCGGGGCCTGGTCGGGACGCCGAACTCAGGCTTCGCGCGAGGGCGACAGGCCGCTGGGCACGACCGTGCGCGCCATGCGCTTGGCGAAGTAGTACACGCGCTGCAGGTTGCTCAGCATGTCGGTCTCGACGGCGTAGGCCGGCAATCGCTGCGGCTCCGATGCCACCAGGCGGCGGGCGCCGTGCTCGGCGGCCTCCTCCAGCAGTGCGTTGATCTGCTCCTTCATCGAGACGACGTGCTGCGCCGCGCGCTCGTTCATCTGCGTCACGGCCGTCATCCCCGATTCGACCGACGCGCGGACGACCGTGTGGAAGCGCGTGATCAGCTCCTGCGTCTGCGGGCTGATCGTCATCCCGTTCTCGATGCGCCGCAACCCGAGCCCGACGAGGTTCGTCTCGATCACATCGCCGATGCTCTCGAGACCATTGGCGGCCTCCATCAGCTTGATCAGCTCCCTCGTCTCCGCCTCGGTCAGGGTCTCCTTGCTGGTCTTCCCGAGGTACGTGACGATCTGGCCGTAGAGCTGGTCGACGCGATCGTCGCGACGCCGCACCTCCACGAGCTGCTCGCGCGTTCCGTTCATCATTGCGGGCAGCACGTCGGTCAGCATCTCCTGGACCAGGTTGCCCAGGTGAAGCAACTCGAGGCGCGCGCGATCGAGCGCGAGGAATGGCGTCTCGATCAGGTCGACATCGAGGTACTTCGCCCGCACGACCGCCTCGGCGGCCATCGGGCGGTCGGGCACGAGGAACTGGATCAGCCGCGCGAACACGGGGACGAATCCGATGAACACCAGCGTGTTGGCCACGTTGAACACGGAGTGCGCGTTCGCGATCTGGCGCGGCGTGACCGCGCCCAGGCGGTCGGCCGCCGGGACGTCCGCCCCCGTCGGCGACATCCACGTCGCGACGCCGGCCAGATCGTCGATGAACGCGTACCAGAGCGCCACGCCGGCGATGTTGAACAGCACGTGGACGCCGGCGGCGCGCATGGCCTCGCGCGGCTTTCCCACGGCGGCCAGGATCGCGGACACGCAGGTGCCGATGTTCGCGCCGAGGCACACGGCGATGCCCGCCGGCAGCGCGATCAGGCCCTGGCTCGCCATCACGATCACGACGCCGGTGGTCGCCGACGACGACTGCACGAGTCCCGTGAACAGCGCGCCGGCCAGGATGCCGACCCACGGAACCTCCATCGAGACCATCCAAGCCAGGAACGGCTCGTAGGTGCGCAACGGCCGCATGGCGTCGCCCATGACGGACATGCCGAGGAAGACGAGGCCCAGGCCCATGATGCCCGCGCCGTGATGACGCGTGCGCTCGCGCTTGGCGAAGAAGAGCATCGCGAAGCCGACGGCGACCATCGCGAGCGAGAACTGCGTCACCTTGAACGCCACGATCTGCGCCGTGATCGTGGTGCCGATGTTCGCGCCCATGATCACGCCGATGGACTGGGCCACGGACATGAGGCCGGCGGTGATGAAGCCGACGACAAGGACGGTGGTGACCGAGGACGACTGGATCACCGCGGTCGTGAGGGCGCCCGTGATCACCCCCATGAAACGGTTGGTCGTCAGGCGCGCGAGGATCTGCCGCATGCGATCGCCGGCCACCGCCTTGAGGGCGTCGGCCATCTTGTCCATGCCGTAGAGGAACAGCGCGAGGCCGCCAAACAGGCCCATGCCGAGCGAGAGCAGCTCGATGTCGTTGGTGGCCTCGATGCCGGTCTGCATCAGGAGTCCGACGCCGCCTTCACGACCGTGACCGGGATGGTCGACTTCTGCAGCACCAGCTCGGCGACCGAGCCGTGCATCAAGCGATCGATGCCGGAGAGGCCGCGACTGCCCATCACGATCTGACGCGCGTCGAGTTCGTCCGCCACCTCGACGATGCGCGTGGCCGGCAGGCCGATCACGAGGTGCGTCTCGATCGCCCCGAAGCCGGCGAGATCCGGATGCCGCTCGCGGAACGTCGACAGGTGCTCGTCCAGCATCTCGGCCGCGGCGTCCTCAAGGCGCATCTGCTCACCCTTCTCGTCCTTGCGCGCATAGGTTCCCGGCGAGCCTGCCGGGTCGTGCACGACGTGCAGCACGACCAGCCTCGTTCCCGTCACGCTCGCCACCGAGATCGCCCGCTCCAGTGCCGCCTCCGAGTCGGCAGAGAAGTCGACCGCTGCGAGGATCGGTCTTTCGTCCGGTTGGGCCATGCCCTCGTCCACCGTCGGGTTGGGCGCCGTCGCTCGCTGACCGCATTCCGGAACAGCGGCATCCCGATGATTGCCTCACGTTGGCACGGCGTCACAATGGGTTCAAGTGGTCGGGCATGTGGCACGATCGCTGGAGTCCGGGGCCCGGGGCGTCGCCCGCCCGTCGAGATCCGTCATGCGCATGTCCCATCTGTTGCCCGAGTTGCACCGCCTCGTCGCGGCCAACGACCGGGAGACGCTGGACGAGCTGTGCGACTCGACGCCGCCGGCGCTGACGGCCGAGATGCTGGAGGTGCTCGAGCCCCAGGACATCTGGAAGGTCATCGCGCCGCTGGCCGCGCGGCTGCGCGCCGAGATCTTCGGCTACATCGAGCCGGCCACGCAGCTCGAGATCGTCGAGCGCATCGGACGGCGCCAGCTCGCCTCGCTGATGGACTCGATGGAGCCGGACGACCGCACCGACTTCTTCAAGCGCCTCGACGAGACCGTCGCCGAGGAGATGCTGCCGCTCATGGCGCGCGCGGACCGCGACGAGATGCGCCGCCTCGCGGCTGCCGAGGAAGGCACCGTCGGCTCGGTGATGAACATCGACTACGTGAGCCTGCCGCCAGACGTCACGGCCGGCGAGGCCCTGGTCATGGTCCGTCGCAAGGCGCCCGACAGCGAGACCATCTACTACACCTACGTCGTGGACGACGAGCGACGCCTGGTCGGCTTCGTCTCGCTCAAGGACCTGATCCTCGCGCGGCCCAGCCGCTACGTGCGCGACATCATGAAGGACCAGGTGATCAGCGTTCCGCTGGACGCCGACCAGGAGGAGGCGGCGACCACGGTCGAGAAGTACGACCTCGTGGCCGTGCCGGTCGTCGACGGCGATGGCCGGCTGGTGGGCATCGTCACTCACGACGACGTGCTCGACATCGTGCGCGAGGAGGAGGCCGAGGACCTCGAGCACTTCATGGGCATGACCGGCCCGGTGCAGGAGCGCCCCTACCTGCAGATCCCCTTCTGGGTGCACTACCGCCGCCGCGTGACGTGGATCGTCGGGCTGCTCGCGGTGGGACTCTCGTCGGGCGCGATCCTCAAGTACTACGAAGCGTCGGAAGGCATCGGGCGCATGTACCAGGCGCTCACGATCTACGTGCCGATGCTGATCAACACCGGCGGCAACGCCGGCCAGCAGTCGGTCACCACGGTCATGCGCGCGCTGATCCTCGAGGAGATCAAGCCACGCGACGTGCTGCGCGTGGTGTTCGGCGAGATGGCCACCAGCGCGCTGCTGGCGATGACGGTCGCCATCGTCGTCTACCTGGGCGTGCTCTGGCTGGGGACGCCGGCGGGCAGCCCGGCCGACCTGACGCCGGGCTTCCTGGCGGGCATCGTCACGCTCGCGCTGGGCGTGCACATCGTCGTCTCGGCCCTGGTCGGCGCGCTGCTGCCGCTCGCCGCGGCGCAGCTCAAACTCGATCCCACGCTGATCGCGAGCCCCGCCCTCACGACGCTGGCCGACATCCTCGGCCTGGTCATCTACTTCGGCGTCGCAACGCTCATCCTGACCTGATCGTCGGCCCCTCCCGGGCGCCCTGACGGTCTTGCGAGGCTCCTCGCAGCCGCGATATCATCGACGGCTTCTACCCACCAGACGAGACGGACCCATGGCGTACCAGCACATCACCCTGCCCGAGGACGGCGAGAAAATTCGCATCGAGGACGACCGGCTGGTCGTGCCCGACAACCCCATCCTCGGCTTCGTCGAGGGCGACGGCATCGGCCCCGACATCATGAACGCCTGCCTGCGCATCTGGGACACTGCTGTCGAGGTGGCCTACGGCGGCAAGCGCAAGGTGCACTGGGCCGAGCTGTTCATGGGCGAGAAGGCCGCCGGCATCTACGACGGTGACTACTTCCCGGCCGAGTCGCTCGAGGCCATCAAGGAAGTCACCGTCTCCATCAAGGGCCCGCTGACCACGCCGGTCGGTGGCGGCTTCCGCAGCCTCAACGTCTCGCTGCGCCAGGAGCTGGACCTGTACGCCTGCGTGCGCCCGGTGCGCTACTACCAGGGAGTTCCCAGCCCGCTGAAGCACCCCGAGCTGGTGGACGCGGTGATCTTCCGCGAGAACACCGAGGACGTGTACGCCGGCATCGAATACCAGTCCGGCACGCCCGAGAACGAGAAGCTCGCGCGCTTCCTGCGCGAGGACATGGGCGCCGAGTTCTTCCAGGATGCGGGTCTCGGCGTCAAGCCGATCAGCCCCTTCGGCAGCAAGCGCCTGGTGCGCAAGGCCATCCGCTACGCGATCGACAACGGTCGCGAGAGCGTGACGCTGGTGCACAAGGGCAACATCATGAAGTTTACCGAGGGCTCCTTCCGCAACTGGGGGTACGACGTCGCGAAGGAGGAGTTCGCGAACGAGACGATCACCGAGGAGGAGCTGTACAACCAGCACGGCGGCAAGCGCCCCGAGGGCAAGGTCGTCATCAAGGACCGCATCGCGGACATCATGTTCCAGCTGATGCTGCTGCGTCCGAACGAGTTCGACGTCATCGCCACGCCCAACCTCAACGGCGACTACCTCAGCGACGCGGTCGCAGCTGAGGTCGGCGGCATGGGCATCGCGCCCGGCGCGAACATGGCCGACCACGTCGCGGTCTTCGAGGCCACCCACGGCACGGCACCCAAGTACGCCAACCAGGACAAGGTCAACCCGGGCTCGCTGCTCTTCAGCGGCGTGCTCATGTTCGAGTACCTGGGCTGGCGCGAGGCCGCCGACCTGATCACGGCCGCCTACCCCGAGGTGATCGGCCAGGGCATCGTCACGTACGACTTCGCGCGCCAGATGGACGGCGTGACGGAGACCTCGACGAGCGGCTTCGCCGACGCGCTGATCAAGCAGATGCGCGGCGGCGTCGACGTCGAGGCGCGCATGGCCGCGCACGCGACGACCGTCGAGCAGGAGCGGCGCGAGCGCGAGGCGCGTCGCGTCGAGGCGCCCTACGACGAGATGGAGCGGTCCGGCCGCGTTCCGCAGACTGTCGGCGACATCATGTCGCGCCTGCTGGTGAGCGTGCCGCACGACACGAGCGTCGCGGCCGCCATGCGGCTCGCGCGACAGAAGGGCGTGAGCAGCGTGCTGGTCGAGCCCGACGAGGACGGCGAGTGGGGCATCATGACCCAGCGCGACGTCGTGGCTCGGATCCTGAACGCGAACCGGTCGCCGAAGGAGGTCTCGGTGAGCGAGATCGCGACGCGGCCGCTGCTCACGGTGCACTCCATCACCCCGCTGCGCGAGTGCAGCCAGCGCATGCTCGAGGGCCGCATCCGTCGCGTCGTGGTGATGCGCGCGGGCAAGCCCATCGGCATCGTCAGCGATTCCGACCTGTTCCGCATCGTGGACCAGTTCGGATGGATCATCGAGTAGGTCGCCCGCCGCGGGCCGTGCCCCCGCCCGGACGGGGGCTCAGACGGAGGCCTTCGGCACCACCCGCTCGGCGTCGCTGGCCAGTTCGAAGTAGCTGCCGCGCTCGAACCCGCCCCAGTTCGCGATGATCGAGCTGGGGAACATCTCGCACAGCTGGTTCATGTCGCGCACGTTGGCGTTGTAGAACCGGCGCGAGGCCGCGATGCGGTCTTCGGTCAGCGCGAGTTCCTCCTGCAACGACAGGAAGTTTCCGTCGGCCTTGAGGTCGGGGTAACCCTCGGCCAGCGCGAACACGCTCTTGAGGCCGAGCAGCATCGCGCTCTCGTCCTGGGCCTGGCTCTCGGCCTCGCCGGTCGACGCCACCGCCCGGCTGCGCAGTTCCATCAGGCGCTCGAGCACCTCGCGCTCGTGGTTCGCGTAGCCCTTGACCGTCGCCACCAGGTTCGGGATCAGCTCGTAGCGTCGCTTCAGCTCGACGTCGATGTCCGACCAGCTCTCGCGGATGTGATTGCGCAGCCGCACGAAGCGGTTGTAGTGCCCGATGCCCCAGATGAGGAGCAGCAGCACCAGGCCGCCGAGAACGATCAGTGCGGTCATCTCAGCGGGTCTCCAGATCGGACACGACGTGCTCCGGCCACAGGTCGAAGAAGCCACGCAACGTGTCCATGTTCGCCCGGAACTCCTCCGGCTTCCAGTGCGACGAGCCGTTCGCGAGGCAGCAGCGTCCGTGCTCGATGTCCAGCATCGGCGGCTTCTCGGCCAGCAGGAATTCCATCATGCGCGGGTGGATCACGGCGTAGGCGAAGCGCTTGTCGGGGCTCTTCACGTGGAAGCGCCGGCTGAATTCCTCCGACTCGAAGTCGATGTCGTCGAAGCCGAAGGCGCCGGCGATCTTGTCGAAGATGCCCTCGCGCCGGATCAGCAGGTCGGGCACCTCGCCGAACGGCAGATGCACGATCAGGTAGCTGAAGTGGTGGGTCGACGTGGTGGTGTTCTTGCCGTCGCTCGATGTGACCTTGTATTCGAAGTCGCCTGCCTTGGCGGCCCAGCGCTGCCCATCGACCTCCATCGCGCCGTGCAGGGTGTTGAAGGCGCGGCGGCTGTGGCCGTTCCTGAAGATCTCGAAGTGCGCGTACTCCTCGTCGTGGCTCGTGTCGCTCGACGGGTCGAAGCTCCACCCCATCGAGGTCGCCAGCGCGCCCAAGTCCTCCCGTCGCTTCTTCGCCGCCTGCGCCCCGTAGTACACGAGCACGCAGACCAGCGCGACCCCGGCGATGATCAGCAGCACCTGCATCGCCCTCACGGTACCCAATGCGCCGGACGATCCCCGTGACCGGATCGCGGCGACCGGGGTCCGGTTTCAGGCCGCGCCGATCCAGCGCACGAGTTGGAACCCCACCAGCGACGCGCACAACGCCGCCCCCACCACCGGTACGACCGCCGGAAAGCGCGGCGCCCCCGGCGGCGGCTCCGGCGCACGCCGCTTGATCACGAAGAGCGCGACGTTCACCACTGTGAACACGACGAGGATGATCGCGCTCGTCGCACGCGCCAGCGCCACGAGCGGGAACGCGGCGGCCAGGACCAGCACGACCAGGCCGATCAGGACGGTGGCGCGGACGGGCGTCCGCGTGCGCGCCGACACGACGCCCAGTGCCCGCGGCGCGCGACCCTCCTGCGCCATGCCGTAGATCACGCGCGCCGCCATGATGATCTGGACCAGCGCGCCGTTCACTCCCGCGAGCAGGCTCACGATCACCAACGCGTCCCGCGACGCGCGCGATGCGTCGCCCAGCACGAGCGCCAACGGCGTGCGCGCCGCGGCGAGTTGGTCGGTCGGCACGGCCAGCACCGCGACGAGCGTGATCGCCAGGTACAGCACCGTCGTGATGCCCAGGGCCATGAGGATGCCCCGCGGCAGGTTGCGACGCGGCTCCTTCACCTCCTCAGCGACGTTCACCATGTCCTCGAAACCGAGGTAGGAATAGAACGCCAGGAAGCCGCCGGCGAGCACGGCCACGCCTTCGGTCATGGAGCCGCGCGGCAGCAGCTCGCCCCAACGCTCGGGGAGCGTCGCGAGCACGTCTCCGCGCACCGCGACGATGACGACGAGCGTCCCGACCTCGATCGCCGTGACCACACCGGCCACCATCACCGACTCGGTGATGCCCCAGGCCGCGATCGTGCTGAGCAGGACCACGACCAGGACCAGCAGCAGCGTCGGATGGGCCTCGACCAGGTCCAGCAGGAAGCCGACCGTCGCGTCGGCCAGCGTCGCCGCCGACACGACGCCCGTCGCGACCACCAGCCACCCGATGACCTGCGACAGGCGCGGCCGTCCAAAGGCCTCGTGCACGTAGCGCGATTCGCCCGCGCTCGCGGGGAAGCGCGCCGACAGTTCGGAGAACGAGAGCGCGCTGAAGAAGGCCACCGTCGCGGCGAGCAGGAACGCGAGCGGCGCGAGCATGCCACTGGTGCCGGCGACCTTCCCCACCAGGGCGTACAGACCGCCCCCGACCATCGTGCCCAGTCCGTAGATGGTGAGCAGCGGCAGCGACAGGCCGCGCTTCAGTGTCGGGCGGGGCTCGCCCTCGGCCGTCAGGGGCGGCGCTTCTTTCCTGTCGGAGCCGACTTCATGGTGAAGCGCTTGTCCTCGACCAGCTTGAGCAGATCGAAGGAGCTGAGGATCCCCACCAGCTTCTGTTCGTGCGTGACCAGCACGTGATGGACGTGGCGGTTGCGCATCAGGCGCGCCGCCGCGGAGATGTCATTGTATTCCGGGATCGTGTGCGGGTGATGGCTCATGACCTTGCGCAGCGGGGTCGTCCCGTCGGCCACCTGCGCCAGGTCGGCCGTGGACACGATGCCGACCAGCTTGTCCTCGCCATCGACGATCGGCACCGCGTGGATGCCCTCGCTCTCCATCTTGGCGAGTGCGTCGGCGACGCTGTCGTTCGGGTAGGCCGTGACGACCGTCTTGGCCATCAGATCACTGACCTTCGTGTTCACGGGGCGACTCCGGGGCGGGGCGGGCGGGCCCCAGATCATACGCTCGGAGCCGCCCTCGACCAGCCGCTCAGAAACCGTGCACCAGGCTCTCGTCGAGACCCCGCAGCTTGCGACCCAGGCCGTCGGCCATGTTCCGATACAGAACGACCGCGATGTCCGGGCGCTGCCGGGTCAATTCCCCCAGGGCCTTGGACGAGAGGACCGCCAGCCGGACCACCTCGTCGGCCGTCGCATTCGCCGAGTGCGGCTCATCGGTGATCAGGGCCACCTCCCCGACCGAGGCGCCCGGTTCGACGCAGCCAAGCCGCCGCGGCGGGTCGCCGGCCGTGATGCACACGGTGCCGTCGATGACGATGTACATCGCCTCGGCCGTCTCGCCTTCCGCGAACAACAGCTCGCCCTTCTTCACGGACGTCACGCCGCACATCCTCGCGACGCGTCGGCGCTGCTCGGTGTTCAGTCCGCGGAACAGGTGCATGCGGTTCACCGCCTCGGAGACGGCGGGCAGCACGGCCTGACGCCGATACGAACGCATGACCAGGTCGGCGATGCTCTGCATCGACGGGACGAGCTTGGTATGGCCGAGGTCCGGCGGTCCGATCACGCCGATCATCTTGATCACGTCGAGCCGCTCGACCTCGTGGAAGACCATGGCGGGCACGTAGGCGGCCGGGACGAGCCCGTGCTCGATCAGCGTGCGCTGCATGCGCGGCGCGTGCGCGCTCACGTCCACGTCCACGTACTGGATGCCCCACTCGTGCCGGCAGCGACGCAGGAGTTCCGAGATCAGGATCGGCACCGCGTGGTCGGTCTGCGCGATGAGTTCGAACACCTTGACGACCTTCTCGTCGTCGTCGCGGATGAACCCGATCGCACCGCCGATGGGCGCCGGCCCGCTCCCCGCCGAGGGCCGGCGGGCGATCAGGTAGTTCGCGCGCCGCGCCTCGAGCATGAAGAACCCGTAGTGCAGGCGCATCGGCCCGAAGATCTCCCGGTTCCGGACGCGTCCGCGCTCGATCCGCATCAGGGTCGGCAGGCCCTCGGCCGTCAGTTCCTCGATCTCGAACTCGCGGTCGCGCGGATAGGCGGCGGAGTCCTCGTCGAGGATGGCATCCATCGGCAGGCCGCAGTTGCTGAGCGCCATCGACGCCAGCGGATGCGCCTCGGGGACGATGCGCGGGTTGTTCTTGCGCAGCGCCAGCGCGTTGCCGAAGTGCTGCGCGAACAGCGCGATGCTCTCGCGCTCCGCGAAGAGGTGCTTCTGCGGCAGGAAGCCCACCGCCGCGAATCCGTGCTTCTCGGAGATTCGTTGCGAGAACGGATGCGCGCAGCGGTTCTCGACCACGCCGACGTGCAGGCGCTTGCGGATGTATTCGACGCGACGCTCCATCAGGGCGTTGCCGATGCCGCGCTCGCGCGCCTCCTTGCGCACGGCCAGGCGCCCCATCTCCCCGACGAGATCGGAGTGCGCCCCGACATCGAGCACGAGCGAGGCCGTCCCCAGCACACGGCCGTCGTCTTCGTCGACGGCCACGAGCATCAGGTTGTCATCGGAGAAGATCGCCCGCTTCAGCCACTGCGGGTCGAAGAAACCGGTGACCGGATAACCCTTCCCGTAGATCGTGTTGACGATGTCCAGGATCTCGAGGACATCCTCCTCGCGCGCTTCGCGAATCAGGAATCCGCCGTCCTTCCCGGTCACGCAGGTGTCTCCCGGGCGGGCTGCCCGTGCTCTGCCATCTCGCGGCCCGCCGTCCGCGCGACGTTCGCGAACCAGGCGGCGCCCGAGGCGATCGATCGCTCGTCCACCTCGAAGCCGCTCGAGTGCGCGGGGAAACCTTCCTTGCCCGGCACCGCTGATCCGAACCGGATGTAGCAGCCGGGGATCTTCTCCAGGAAGAACGCGAAGTCCTCGCCGCCCATGTTCGTGGTGTGCAGCGGCATGACGCAATCGGGATCGACGACGTCCAGCGCGGCACGCCGGGCCAGGTCGGCCATCTCCGGCGTGTTCGACAGCGCGGGGGTGCCGCGGCTCATCGTGACCTCGACGTTTGCGCCGTGCAGCTGGGCGACGGACTTGGCGATGCGCTCGATGCCCATGTTGAGGGTTTCGCGCACATCCTCGGTCTGCGCGCGGATGGTGCCCTCGAGCCGCGCCGTGCCGGCGATGACGTTGCGCGCCGTGCCCGCGTGGAAGGCGCCCACCGAGATGACCGACGGGTTCGCCGGGTCCACCTCGCGCGAGACGATGGTCTGGATGGCCATGACCATCAGGCTGCCCACGACGACGGCGTCGAGCGCCTCGTGCGGACGCGCGCCGTGGCCGCCCTGGCCCAGGATGTCGATCTGGAAGGCATCGGCCGAGGCGTTGACCACGCCCTCGGTGACGACCAGCGCGCCGGGCCCGAAGTGGCGGTCCACGTGTCCGCCGAAGATCATCCCGCAATTCTCCAGCGCGCCCTCGGCGATCATCGCCTGCGCGCCGTTGCCGCGCTCCTCCCCCGGCTGCCACATCAGGCGCACGGGTGCCGGCGGCGGTTCGCCCGCCGTCAGCAACTCGGCCGCGCCGAGCAGCATGGTCGTATGCACGTCGTGACCGCAGGCGTGCATGACGCCCTCGCGCTTCGAGGCGAAGGGCAAGTCCGTCGCCTCCTGGATCGGCAGGGCGTCCATGTCGGCGCGCAGCGCGACGACCGGGCCGTCGGTGGCGCCCGGGATCTCCGCGACGACGCCCGTCCCGGCGATGCCCGTGCGGTAGTGGATCCCGAGCCGTTCGAGTTCGTTCACGATGCGGGACGCCGTGCGCCCCTCGACATTGCTCAGTTCGGGGTACTGGTGCAGGTCGCGCCGGAACGCGACGAGCCGCTCGAACAGGGCGTCGTCGAGGCCGAAGAGTCCATCAGGGGGGGCAGCAGTCATGAGAGTATGATGACGCTCGCTTGGGGTGGACGGGGCAAGGTGGACCCCCACCTTCACCGTCAGCGACATTCGCAAATCGCGCGCCGAAATGCCGCCGGATCCCGTTCGGTCCGCGGGTGGAAAGGACGAGCCGATGGCCGTACGTGCCGGTTCCAGGACCCTGCGCACCAGGATCGCCCTCCGTTGCGCTGCCGCATGGATCGCGGTTTCTTCGCTGGCGGGGGCCACCCACGCCCTCACGCCGGGTGATCAGGCCTACCGGAGCGATGATTTCGGCTTCCGCCTGAACATTCCCGCGGGCTGGACCAGCGAGCAGGAGGCGGCCACCGATCACTCGCTGCACGTGATCCTGTTCCCAGGCACCCAACGCGGCGCCACGCAGCTCTCGATCCGCGTGAACAGCCAGGGATCGACGGGCGATCCCCTCGATGCGCAGACCGCGTCGCTGGCGGCCGTGCGCGCGACCGACCAGTATTTCGACGAGCAGACGACCACGCGCCGCATCGCCGGCCGCCAGACGCCCGGCATCCAGTGCGACGCGACCTCGGGTGCGTACACGCTGCGCCTGCGCCAGGCCTATCTCGCCGAGAACGGCGTGACCTACGTCCTGCAGGGCTTCGCGCCGGTGGACGGTTTCGCCGACTCGGCGGAGCAGTTCGACGAGATCTGGGACAGCTTCGAGTTCGTCCCGCTGGACGACGCGCGCCGCGTGCGCCTCGGGCTCTCATCGCTCGCGCGACGTTGCGGCACCGAGGTGGATTGGGCCGCCGACTGGAAGGAAGCCGCCGACCGCGCGCGCGCCGAGGACAAGCTGGTGCTGGTCGCCGCGCGCATCTACTCCGGCTTCACCATCTCGGACGAGTTGCGCGCCGGACCGTTCATGGACCAGGACATCGTCGCCCTGGTGAACGAGCGCTACATCCCGTTCCGGATGGAGCGCGAGAGCGAGGTGCCGTTCCGCGACCCCGACGTCTACGGCCTGGGTCCCAACACCTTCGGCTCCGCCATGCTGCTGGTGACGCCGTCGGGGCAGGTCGTGCTCGACGGCTCGGCCGTGACCTGGGACCTGCTGCTGCAGGGTCTGGACGTCGACCCCAAGCACGCGGGGCCTCCGCCCCGCCGCGTCGAGCACCGCGAGGAGCAGGCGGCCATCCACCTGCGTCGCGGTGAGGTGGCCGACGTCGAGCGATTGCTGGCCGAACCGCGCACGGCGGGTGAATACCGCCTGCGCGCGCAGGTGGAACGCCTGCGCCGCCGGGGCGACGCAGCCCTCGGGCACCTGGAGGCCGCGCGTGCGGCCGAGGATGCCGCGGCGCTCGCCGTGGACCTCGACGTCGACACGGCGCTGGTGCTGCTGCGCATGAATCGCAACGACGAGGCGCGCGCGCTGTTGCAGGCCGTCGTCTCCGAACCGATCGCGCACGCGCGCACACCCGAAGCGATCTATCGCCTCGGCACGCTCGACCTGGTGGCCGAGGACAAGCCCGCGGCCGAACGTCGCTGGATGGAGATGATCGAGACCTTCCCCGACAGCCGCTGGTCGTGGAAAGCCGCAGCCGAGTTGACCGGCACGGGCTGGGACATGGACTTCCCCACCCGGCTCGACTGGCCCGAAGAGGTGTACTACGAGGCGCTCGCGCTGCCCGACTACGAGTCGAAGCCCGTGGCGCGCGCCGGCGAGGCGCGGGCCGACGCGCTGCGCTACCTGCTCGAGCACCAACGCCCCGACGGCTCCTGGCTCGCGCCGCGCACCATGGGTCAGGGGGACGACGAGCCTCCTGACGATTTCACGCTGGCCATCACCGCGATCTGTACACAGGGACTGATGCGACATCCAGACGACCCCGAGGCCGCGGCGGCCGTCGAGCGCGGACTGGCCTGGCTCGTGCCCGCCTACGAGCACGCGCGCACGGAAGGACTCCCGGCTCACTTCATGGACTACGCGGTGTGGAGCCGGGCGTACGTGCTCTGGTGCCTGGCCGACGCGGTCGATGCAGGCCTGCTGGCGGTCGAGGACGTCGCGCCCGTCGCGGAGCACATTGCCGGCGAGTTGTCGGAGCGGCAGCAGAGCGGCGGCGGCTGGAGCTACTACGTCACGGGCGATCTGTCCCAGCGCGACACGCCCGCCGACCAGTCCATCAGCTTCACCACCGCGGCGGTGGTGCTTGGGTTGCAGCGCGCCCAGGCCGTGGGCCTGGACGTGCCCGAGACACTGTACGTCGACGCCGTGAACTGCCTGGAACGCATGCGCAACGACAACGGCACATTCACCTACATGCTGCACCACCAGAACGAGGACGAGGGCCGCCTCAGCGCGGAGCCGGGCGCCGCCGGCCGCGGCCCGCTGTGCGCCCTCGCCCTGCACCGCGCCGAGCGCGGCAGCGTGGCCGAACTGCGCGCGACGCTGAAGATGTTCGCGCGGCACGGCAAGGCGCTCGGCGCCGAGCAAGGCAAGAGCCTGCTGCACACCGGGGCCGATGCTCAGGGCAGCCACTACCTCATGTTCGACTACGCCAACGCGGCGACGGCCGTGGCCGCCCTGCCGCGCGGCGAGCGCCGCCGCGTCGGCCGGCCGGTCCTCGAGTTGATCCTGCAGGCACGCACCAGCGAAGGCGCCTACCTGGACAACACGCTGGCGGGACGCGCCTACGGCGCGGGCATGGCGCTCATCGCGTTCGACGCCCTGGGCATCGACGCCTGAGGCGAGTGCGGCTGTACCTCAGGGCAGCGCGGCTTCGTAGTCCACCACCAGGCCCGCGGTCGAACTGTGGCCGAACGGATGGCCTGCGTCGAACACGTAGAACTGGTGGTAGAGCGGGCCGATGCCCGCGAGCAGCGGCGAGACCGCGAACGGGATCGAGATCCCGCCGTCACCCGGCAGCACGCCCGGCCCGGGCACGGTGAGGAAGAAGAAGAAGTCCCACGGCCACGCGTAGCCGGTGGTGCCCGGCCAGGGCACGCCCGGCAGATCCGAGCCAGTGAAGTTCAGCGCGAACAGCACCACGCCGCCGGCGGGCACCCCGGTCATGTGGATCGCCGCGGCCTCGCCCTGGCGGAACGGACCCGTCGCGCCCAGCACCGGAACGACACCACCCGTGCCCGCCGTGCCCGCGCCGAACTGACGGCGCGTGCCGGACTCCGGCGCCTCGTAGGTCTTGTTGAGGAACTGCTCCTGCAGGAATGCGTCGGTGTCGCCGTCGCCGTCCACGTCGGAGAAGCCGGTCGCCTCGAAACTCTGCTGTAGCGGCGGGTGCCAACCGGGCGCGCCGTCGATCTTGCGGAAGACCAGGGTCGACTGCCGGCCGTTGTCGGCGGGAGACGCGACCAGGTCCAGCAGGCCGTCGCTGTCCACGTCCACGGCATGCACGCGGGGGTACGAGAAACCCTGCCCGGTGATGGGCCAGGCGGCGAAGCTCGTGATGTCGGGCGTGAAGCTGCCCGCGCCGTCGTTCACGTGCAGCACCAGCAGCTCGTCGTTCCAGTGGACGCCGGCGATGTCCACGTCCCCGTCGTCGTCGAGGTCGCCGACCGCGAAGGCGCCGTTGGTGGCGATGGATGTCGCGTTGTTGAGCATCACGCGCGGCGCGAAGGCCTGGGCGCCGGTGCCGAGACGCGTGAACAGCGAGCTGCCCGCCGTGACCAGGTCTGGGAAGCGGTCGCCGTTCAGGTCCGCGACCGCGACGATGATCTCCTGCGGGAACTCCGGACCGAGCGTGAAGGACCCGTTGCCATCGTTCCACCAGAGGTGGGTCTCGACGACCGTGCCCAGCGTGCGAGCGAGCACGTCGAGATCCCCGTCGCCGTCGGCGTCCGCGACCACGCTGGCACGCGGCTCGTCCATGTGCGGCGTGTACACGAACGGCGCCATGGTCGTTCCGCGCGGCGTGGCGTCGCCGCCGTCGTAGAGCATGCCCGCGCCGTTGTTCAGCAGCAGGCTGGTGCCGTAGATCGTCGGCCAGAAACTCCCGGCCTCGACGCGGGTGACCAGCAGGTCGGTGTCGCCGTCACCGTCGAAGTCACCGGGCGTGCCGGGGCCGTCGTAGATCTGACCCGCGGGCGGCGCGGGAAACGAGACGGCCATGCTGTCGTAGGTGCCGTCGGCCAGGTTGCGCATCGAGTCGAACAGGCCGAAGCCGACGTCCGGGTCTCCGTCGCCGTCGCAGTCGGCGAAGTGGTTGTCCACGAGGTTGGTGCTCGCGAGGGACGTGCGCGGCGCGATCGGGCCGTCCGCGTAGTAGACGACGCGCCCGGCGACGAGATCCGCATCTCCGTCGCTGTCGAGGTCCGACACGCCGGCGATGTGCTGCGCGCCGAGCCCCTGTAGCTTGAAGCTTGGAGCGAAGTTGCCCGTGCCGTCGTTGATCGCGATCTCGAACCAGGACAGGCCGGTGTTCACCGGAGGTCCGCCCCCGCCGCTACAGCACACGCCGTCGAGGTCGCCGTCACCGTCCACGTCGGCCAGGTTCGTCGAGGGGCCGCCCACCTTCACCACGGCGGGCTCCCAGGTCGAGGGGCCGGTGCGCCGGAGCAGACCGTAGTCGTCGTTGAAGAACACGACGATGTCGTCGTCCAGGTCGCCGTCCACGTCGCCGGTGACTGGCATGTGCTCCTGCGTTCCCCCCACTCCGTGCAGCAGCGTCGTCTGCCCCGTCATCACGCCCGCCGCAACGAGGTGCAACTCCACGCGCGCGCCGTTCATCAGCATGATGTCCGGCAGGCCGTCGCCGTTGCCTTCCACGTGGCGCAGGACGTCGTCGGAGCTGTCGGAAGAGAAGGTGTCGCTCAGCAGGAACGGCAGACCGGAGCCCTGGTTCAGGCGGATGTGCGTCTGCGAGAAGGTCTGCAGCGCGACGTCGTCCTTGCCGTCGTCGTCGAAGTCGGCCAGCAGGATCGACTGGATGTCGAACGGGTGGATGTAGGGCGCGTTGTATGCCACCGGCTGGCCCGCGCCGGTCGACACGAACATCCAGAAGCGATCCTCGAAGTGGAACGCGAAGTCGTCGAACGCGTCCGCGTTCAGGTTCCCGACCTGGAACGAGGTCGGTTCGCCGCTGGCGATTCCGCCCAGCTGCTGGTTGAAGGCCCAGGCCTCGACCAGCGCGCCGCTCCCGTCGTTCAGCCAGCCGGTGACGATGATCTTGCTCGTGCCGGCGTCCCAGAACCAACCCACCGCGTCCTGGTCGCCGTCACCGTCCAGGTCGAGCAGCGACTCGATGCGGTGCAGCTCGTCGCTGATGACGATGGGCGCGTCGAAGCGGGCGGCGCTCTCCTGCGCGCGCACGGTTCCCGACAGGGCGGCCAGGGTGACGAGGACTGCGAGGATCCCGGTGCGCTGCGACATGGCTCTTCTCCCGTGCGATGCGTCGCGAAGGCGTCGTGGCGACGCCGGCGCCCATTATGCCCCGCCCCGCGGCGAGCGGGTGCCTCGACGCCGCCGGACTTGCCGACGCCGCGGCAATGCCGTGGATTCGTGCCCCTGCCGCACGCAGGATGTTCCCAGCCCCTGTCGGCCCGCTCCCGTCGCGAGACGCCTCCATGACCGCCAACGGCCGCCGAATCGCGTGGATCGCGGCCGGACTCGGCCTGGTCGGGCTGATCGCCGCGGTCTACGGCCAGGTCGCGGGGCACGGCTTCGTGAACTTCGACGACCCGGGCTACATCCGCCGCAACGGCGGGGTCCGCAACGGCCTGACGTCGGAGAGCGTCGCCTGGGCCTTCCGCACCTTCCACATGGCCAACTGGCACCCGCTGACCTGGCTCTCGCACATGGTCGACGTGGAGATGTGGGGCATGGATGCGGGCGGCCACCACCTGAACAGCGTGGCGCTGCACGCGCTCAACGCCGTGCTGCTGCTGGTGCTACTGACGCGCACGACCGGCGCACTGTGGACCAGCGCCCTGGTGGCTGCTCTGTTCGCGGTGCACCCGTTGCGGGTGGAGTCGGTCGCCTGGGCCTCCGAGCGCAAGGACGTGCTGGCCGGGACCTTCTTCATGCTGGCACTGCTGGCGCACGTGCGCTTCGCGCGGCGCCCGGACATCTCGCGCGCCGTCCTGGTCTGGCTCTGCATGGCGCTGGGGCTGATGGCCAAGCCGATGCTGGTCACGCTGCCGTTCGTGCTGCTGCTGCTCGACGTCTGGCCGCTGGGGCGTTGGGACCGCATGCCCGCCGAGGAAGCCGCCCCCGACGATCCACCGCGGCCGCCCCCCCTGCCGTGGACGCAACTGCTGATCGAGAAGGTGCCGCTGCTGCTCTTGTCGATCGGCTCGGTGCTGATCACGATCAACGCGCAGTCCAGCCGCGGGGCCGTGTCGTCGCTGACGGACCTGCCGCTCGCTGAGCGCCTCGCCAACGTGCCGGTGGCGTACCTCGCGTACCTGCGCAAGGCGTTCCTCCCGACCGACCTCGCCTTCTACTATCCGCACCTGGGCAGCGCGGCCACCGACGGGCCGGGCGTAGCCTTCGGGGCGGCGCTCGGCGCCGCGACGCTGCTGATCGTCGTGACGATCGCCGCGGTGGTGCTGGCACGGCGCGGCGGCGGGCGCAAGGTCTGGTTCCTCGTGGGCTGGTTCTGGTTCCTCGGCCTGCTGGTGCCGGTGATCGGCCTGGTCCAGGTGGGCAGCCAGGCCCTGGCCGACCGCTACGCGTACCTGCCGCTGATCGGGATCACGATCCCGCTGGCCTGGGGCCTGCGCGATTTCGCGGCGCGTGGCGCGGGCGCCCGCGCCGTCGCGGTGGGACTGGGTGTCGCCCTGGTGGCTGCCTGCCTGCCCATCACGTGGCGACAGGCCGGAACCTGGCGAAACAGCGTCACGCTCTACGAGCACGCACTGAAGGTCACGACGGACAACCACATCGCGCACGCCAACCTCGGCGTCGCACTGATGAGCCAGAATCGCCTGGACGACGCGGCCGGGCACCTCGAGCGCGCCATCGCCATCGCGCCGAACTTCGACAAGGCGCACACCAACCTCGGCAACGTCTACATGCTGCAGGACCGCCTGCCTGAAGCGGCGACGCACCTCAAGCGCTCGCTGGCGATCACACCGCGCGCGTTCGATGCGGCCCACCTGCTCGGCCGCACGCACGCGATGCAGGAGAACCACGACAAGGCCGTGCGCTGGCTGCTGCGCGCGGTCGAGCTCAACCCGAACAACGCCGACGCGTACAACGACCTTGGCCTCGTCTATGGACGCATGGGTCGGTTCGACGAGGCGCTCGGCGCGTTCCAGCAGGCGCTGACGTTGCGGCCCGCCTTCCCCGAGGCGCGCGCCAACGCGGCGAAGATCGTCAAGCAACTGGGCGACTGACGCGGGCGGGCCCCTCGCGAGGGCACGGCAGGCGCGCTCCGCGCTCGCGTCAGCCCCGGGCGTCCGCCGTGCGGGTGCGACGCGCGATGGCTCCGCGGTAACCCCACACCGAGAGCACGAGCACGAGCAGCCCGACGATCACGGTCGGCTTGCTGTGCCACGCGCCCAGGTCCATCGTCAGCGGGTAGGCCGTCATGAACCAGGTGAAGGTCAGGTACACCGCGACCGCCACGAGCCCGGCGCGGAACAGCACGACCAGGAACACGCCGGTCAGGAGCAACGCGAGCGACAGGTCGGCGATCGGCATCCCCAGGTCGGCCTGGCGCGGGATGGCGAACGCGCCGAGCGCCAGGAAGACCGGGAGGTAGAGCCAGCGCGTCCGGAGCAGGCGCACCAGCAGGACCGTGAGGACGACGCTCACCAGCGCGGCGAACACGCCCTCCTTCGACTCGTCGGCGACGTCGGCCAGGATCTCCGCCAGCCCGCCGTAGGTCCGCATGTCGATGAACATCGGTTTCGGGTCAGCGCCGCCGAAGGTGCCCGCGGCCAGCCACGAGAGCGGCTGGAGCAGCGCCCCCACGACGGCCAGCGCCAGGCCGAACAGGACGTGGTGCGCGACCAGCGGATCGCGCCAGCGCCCGGCCAAGAGCCGGTTCCAGGAGATGAGTCGCTCGGGCATCAAACGACGCACGTGCGGTTCGAGGCCCAGGTAGAGCACCCAACTCGCCCCGCCGTAGAAGAACGCCTTGCCGAGCGCGGCGGTGACCGCGAAGAACTCCCTCTCCACGCTGCCGCGCCAGTTGGACCGGAGCAGCCACGATAGGAAGCTGGCGGCGACGACGAACCAGGCCAGGCGCGCGGCGCCGCGTCGGTCGCCGCGGGCCAGCCGGAAATTCCTGACGACGAGCACCACGCCGGCCAGCAGCGCGATGATCATCATCTTGTTGCGCACCTCGTCCGCGAAGGCGAGCAGCCCGTCCTGCGGCGGCCAGGCCTTGGCTTCGGCCTCCGGCCAGCGGATGTCGAAGTAGGTGGGCAGCCCGCCCAGGAATGCGGCCTCGATCCTCAGCGGGAGGTCCGGGGCCTCCGGCGACGTGCCGCGCCAGGCCATCTGCAGCACGGTCGGTTGGGTCGGTGTGTGCTTCGGGCGCACCAGACGGAAGTCGGCGGGGTCGAGACCGGCCTCCTCGAACAGCACACGCCACGGCACCTCGTCGGGCGTGCTCATCGGCATCGGCGCCCAGACATCGTCCGGGTAGTCGTCGCCGCTCTTTCCGTAGCCCATCCACCGGCCGGGCACGGCGCGGAACCCGTGCAGCCGGCCCGTCGGGCCCAACTCCACGTTGATCATTCCGGACTCGGTGCAGGGCGGGTACATGTAGTGCACCTGGCTGGCCGGGTTCGGCGGGACGATGATGTCGCGGTGCTGCCGGTACCAGTAGGTCCACGCCGCCGGCGACGCCGCGGCCAACCGCTGCCAGCGGCCATCGGGCAGGTCGGCGCCCTCCATGTGGTTCATGTACCAGCCGTTGATCCAGAAACCCTGCGCCTGGTCGTAGGCGGGGTAGTCCGCCGGTTCGAATCCAAAGCGCTCGATGATCTCGCGCGCGCGGTGCTGGAGCACCTCGGGCGGCTGGTCCAACGGCGCGAAACCGTGCAGCCCCACCCGCGGGCCGAACCAGGCCAGGGCGAGGAAGCCGAGCAGCGTGACGGCGAGCCAGGCCAGGCCCATGGCGGGCGAAAGCGTGCCGACGCCGCCGGATGCGGCGACGAGTTCGGGCGAGGGCGTCTCTCCCGCGGCGCGTGCGGCGGCCAGCGGGTCGCCGCCGGGGAGCGAAACCAGCACAGCCATGGCGGACGGCGGGCGGCGCGCCGGGTCCTTCTCCAGGCACCGCTCGATGACCTCCTCCACGTCCAAGTGGATGTCGGGCGCGAGGCTCGACGCCGTGACCGGCGTCCGATGACGGTGCGCCTCGAACAGCTCGCGCAGCGTGCTGCCCTTCACCGCCGGTTGCCCGGTGAAGGTCTCGTAGAAGACGAGGCCGAGCGCGTAGAGGTCGCTCTGCACGCTGGGCTTCCCGCCCGAGAGGAGCTCTGGCGCGAGGTACGCGGGCGTGCCGAGCATGCCCTCGCCTTCTTCGGCGTGAGCCGCGAGGCTGGCGAGGCCGAAGTCGGCGATGCGCACGGCACCGCGCCCGTCGATCATCACGTTGCCGGGCTTCAGGTCGCGGTGCAGGATGCCGCGCTCGTGCGCGGCCGACAGACCGGAGCAGAGTTGGCGGGCGATTTCCACCGCCTTGTCGGTCGGCATGCGACCGATGCGATGCAGCAGCGAGCCCAGGTCCTCCCCGTCGATGTACTCCATCGACAGGAAGTGGCGGCCGTCCACGACGCCCACGTCGTAGACCGTGCAGATGTTGCGGTGCGACACCTGTCGCGCGAGACGCACCTCGGCCAGGAAGCGGTCGAGAATGTCGGGGTCGTCTTCGAGGTCCGGCGGGAGGAACTTCAGGGCGACCGGCTCATCGAGCTTCAGGTCGTCGGCGCGATACACCTCGCCCATGCCGCCCACGCCGAGCAGCGAGATGATCCGGTAGCGCTCGGAGAGGATGGTCCCCGCTTCGAAGCGGGCGGCCGCGCCGGATCCACCGGAGCCGCTCATGGACAGTCGTCCGGGGGCGGGCCGTCCGAGCCGGAGCCCGCATCCTGGAGCGGCTCGTCTCCGCCGCCGCCCACATATCCGAGTTGCTCGAGCTCCTGCAGGCTGGCGTCGTCCACCTCGGCCGTGCCGGCCTGGCCGAGCACCGCGGCCTTGGCGTCGTTGGCCTGCGCAAAGGCGGTCAACAGTTGCCGCAACCGCTCACGCTGCAACGGGGCCTGTCCCTGCTCGCAACGGATCAGGTTCCTGTTCTCGCCAGGATCGTTCTTCAGATCGAACAACCACTCCCAGGTGACGTCGATCCCCGCCTGCCAGGCGTGGATGTACTTCCACCCGTCGACGATGACGGTGCGGTACTTCTTCGGGCCGGGGTCGATCGTCAACTCCGAGAAGACCGGCCGCATCCCCAGCGGAGACGCATCGCGCACGGACGGATCGAGAGCCGGGACCAGGGACCGCCCTTCCCAGCCGGCGTCCGACCAGTCCACGCCGGCCAACTCGGCGATCGTCGGTGCCACGTCGATGAGTTGCACGGGCGCGTCCACGACGCCCTTCCACCCCTGCTGCTCCAGCGCGTTCGGGAGCTTCACCATCAACGGCACGCGGATGAGTTCCTCGAAGACCTGGTCGTGCTGGTACTTGCCGTGGTCGCGGAACTCCTCCCCGTGATCCGAGATCAAGACGATCGCCGTGTCCGCGGCGAGATCCGTGGTCAGCACCGCCTCGAGGACGCGCCGCACCTGCGTGTCGAGGTACGCGATCTCCGCGTCGTACAGGTCCGAGAGGAAGCGGACATCGGCCTCGGTGTAGTCGAGCATGCCAGCCCAGTAGTCGGGCCCCACCGCGCCCTTCCAGGCGTCGCCGGCCGGAAGCTCCAGGTAGCGGTCCAGGCGCTCGCGCAACGGTCCGCTGTAGGCCGGATCGGTGAACGGGCCCACCAGCTCGCGCGGCGGCAGATAGGGCGCGTGCACCTGGTAGGTGTGCAGGACGGCGAAGAAGCGCCCCCGGTCGGGAGCGTGCATCCACTTCAGCAGCTCGTCGATGCGGCCCGAAGCGTCCTCGTTCGTCTCGTCCCAGACGTCGAACCCGCGGTCCATCTGCATGTGGCGGGTCAGGTTCCCGCCGCTCACGAACGCCGCGGTCTCCAGCCCGCCGGCCGAGAGCCGCTCGGCCAGCGTGCGCACGCCAGCCGGCAGCGTGTGCATCTGCGGAGACGCGCCGTGCACGTTGATGATCCCGTGCGCACCCGGGTACTCGGACGTAAACAGCGAGGCGTGCGAAGGCGCCGTCTGGGGAGCCTGCGCGTGCGCGTTCCTGAACACGACGGACCGGCTGCCAAGCGCCGCGAGGTTCGGGGAGGTCGGTCGACCGTAGCCGTACGCCTCCAACCGGTCCGCCCGCAGCGTGTCGAGCGAGATCAGGATGACGTTGCCGGCGCGGGCCTCGGAAACCGGCTCGCGCCCCCCCTCCTCCACATCGTGCGAGCACGCACCCACGCCACCGAGTAGAAGCAGCGGGGTCAGCCAGGCAAGTGCCAGCACCAGTCGGCGACCGAAACCGCTCGCGCTGCGCGCCAAGGCGGCGTCCCGCGGCGTCGAGGCAACGTCCCGCGCGGCGGACTCCTGACCGTTGACGGGGACGAGGCACATCATGGGGCCATCGTAATGGGACGAGGCCCGCCGCCCCAACGGGACGACGGGCCTCGCGTCATTCAAATCCCCGGCACCAACCTACTCTCTCGGGTTGAACCAATACCATCGGCCCGATCTGCTTAACGACTGTGTTCGGAATGGGAACAGGTGTGGCCAGACCGGCATGAGCACCGGGAAAAAATATCTCTGGGTAATGCGCCACGTCGACGAGTCACACGGCGCTTGCGCGCCGCTCTCTCGGAGTGCGATCTACGCTGGCCCGCTGCGCGCGCGCACACGTGCGGCGGCGGAGGGACAGCGAAGAAATGTAGTCAAGTCAATCGGCCAATTAGTACTGGTGAGCTGAACGCATTACTGCGCTTGCACTTCCAGCCTATCAACCTGGTGGTCTACCAGGAGCCTGATAGGGAAACCTCATCTCAAGGCGGGCTTCGCGCTTATATGCCTTCAGCGCTTATCCGTTCCGAACTTAGCTACCCAGCCGTGCCGCTAGCGCGACAACTGGTACACCAGGGGTTCGTCCGTCCCAATCCTCTCGTACTAGGGACAAATCCTTTCAGGTTTCCTACGCCCGCGCCGGATAGAGACCGACCTGTCTCACGACGGTCTGAACCCAGCTCGCGTACCGCTTTCATTGGCGAACAGCCAAACCCTTGGGACCTTCTTCAGCCCCAGGATGCGATGAGCCGACATCGAGGTGCCAAACCTCCCCGTCGATACGGACTCTTGGGGGAGATCAGCCTGTTATCCCCGGAGTACCTTTTGTCTGATGAGCGACGACCCTTCCACACGGAAATCGCCGGATCACTAAGCCCTGCTTTCACACCTGCTCGACTTATAGGTCTCGCAGTTAAGCACGCTTCTGCCTTTACACTCGACATGCGATTACCAACCGCATTGAGCGTGCCTTTGGACTCCTCCGTTACTCTTTAGGAGGAGACCGCCCCAGCCAAACTGCCCAGCAAGCACTGTCCCGTGTCCGGATTCACGGATTCACGGTTAGGGTCCCAGAAGAACAAGAGTGGTATTTCACTGATGGCTCCACGTGGGCCAAAGCCCTCGCTTCAAAGCCTCCCACCTATGCTACGCATGCGCATCTAGAAACCAATACCAGCCTACAGTAAAGGTTCACGGGGTCTTTTCGTCCTGGCGCGGGTACGTGGTATTTTCACCACGACTACAATTTCACCGAGTCCATCGTCGAGACAGTGCCCAAGTCGTTACGCCATTCGTGCGGGTCGGAACTTACCCGACAAGGAACTTCGCTACCTTAGGACCGTCATAGTTACGGCCGCCATTCACCGGGGCTTCAATTCCTAGCTTCGCCTTGCGGCTGACCAGTCCTTTTGACCTTCCGGCATTGGGCAGGCGTCAGTCTGTATACGGCGTCAGTAAGACTTAGCACAGACCTGTGTTTTTGGTAAACAGTCGCTTGGGCCATTTCTCTGCGGCCTCTAGCAGCTCCACGGGAAAACCGTTTCACCACCGGAGGCGCTCCTTATCCCGAAGTTACGGAGACATTTTGCCGAGTTCCTTGACGATGGTTCTCTCGAGCGCCTGAGGTTACTCACCCCACCCACCTGTGTCAGTTTACGGTACGGACGGATTACGACTCGCTAGAGGTTTTTCTTGGAAGAGACTCCAATGGGTTCGCGCGTCAGCGCTCCACATCACCTCCGGACCATATAGCTGCGGATTTACCTACAGCAGGCCCGCGGGCTTGTACAGGCACAACTATTCGCCTGCCCACCTTCAACTCTCCGTCACCCCATTGCGTCTTTGTCGTCGAACTCCGGTACAGGAATATTAACCTGTTTTCCATCGACTACGCCTTTCGGCCTCGCCTTAGGATCCGACTAACCCTGGGCGGATTTACCTTCCCCAGGAAACCTTGGGTTTACGGCGAACAAGATTCTCACTTGTTTTATCGTTACTTATACCGACATTCTCACTTCCGCTTCGTCCAGCCGTCCTTACGGTCGACCTTCAACCTGATGCGGAACGCTCCTCTACCACTGCCATGAGGACAACACCTCATGACAGTCCGCGGCTTCGGTGAATAGCTTAGTCCCGTTTATTTTCGGCGCAGACCTGCTCGACCAGTAAGCTGTTACGCACTTTTTAAATGATGGCTGCTTCTAAGCCAACATCCTGGCTGTCTTAGCAGGTCAACTTCCTTTGACCACTGAGCTACTCTTAGGGACCTTAGCCGACGGTCTGGGTTGTTTCCCTCTCGTCCACGGAGCTTATCCCCCGTGGACTGACTGCTGCGATAAGGACTACCGGTATTCGGAGTTTGACTAGGGCAGGTTGGCGGGAAGCCCCCCACTCCAGATCAGTGCTCTACCCCCGGTAGTTATGACGCAACGCTATCCCGAAAGATATTTCGAGGAGAACGAGCTATCTGCAGGTTCGATTAGCTTTTTACTCCGATCCACAGCTCATCCCATCACTTTTCAACGTAAAAGGGTTCGGCCCTCCACGAGCTGTTAGGCTCGCTTCAGCCTGGCCATGGATAGATCACCTGCGTTCGCGTCTGATACGCGTAACTTAAGTCGCACACTTCGCACTTGCTTTCGCTTCGGCTACGGGCCTGAGACCCTTAACCTTGCTACGCACATCAACTCGCCGGTCCATTATGCAAAAGGTACGCCGTCACCCGGGTCCATAAGGACATAGGGCTCCGACAGCTTGTAAGTGTCTGGTTTCAGGTACTATTTCACTCCCCTCACCGGGGTTCTTTTCATTTTTCGCTCACGCTACTAATTCACTATCGGTCGTTGAGGAGTATTTAGCCTTGGGGGGTGGTCCCCCCGGTTTCAAGCCAGGTTTCCCGTGTCTGGCCCTACTCGGGATAGCGATCGGAAGTCCAAGACCTTTCGCCTACGGGGCTATCACCCGCTATGGCGGAACTTTCCAGGACCTTTGGCTAGACCTTGGATTGGTAACTTCCGCTCTGCTCTGCAACACAGAGGCACGCTTCCCACAACACCGACTGCAAAACGCTTGCAGGCTTGCAGACAGCCGGTTTGGGCAATCTTTCCCGTTCGCTCGCCGCTACTTAGGAAATCGAGTTTTCTTTCTCTTCCTGAGGGTACTGAGATGTTTCAGTTCCCCTCGTTCGCCTCCGTGACCTATGTATTCAGTCACGAATGCCGGGGTATTGCCCCGGCCCGTTTCCGGATTCGGACATCTGCGGTTCAATGCCTGGTTGGCGGCTCACCGCAGCTTAACGCAGCCGTCCCACGTCCTTCATCGCCTCTCAACGCCAAAACATCCACCAAACACCCTTTGTAACTTGACTACATTTCTTACAAGATTCTTGCGAGAGACATCGTTGTGGTGATTGCTCACCACGATACTTGGTGACTCAATTGTTTGTCGTTTGTGACCACATTACCCAGAAATGTCAAAGAGCACCAAAGCGGAGGGCGCCTCGGTGCGTGACGTTCACACGTCGCGCAGCGCCCATCCATGCCGGGAAGCCCGGCACCGTGCCGCCGGCTGACGCTTTGCGTCCAACCGACGGCCTGGTTCCCGGCCTCCCTTCGCCCGACTTCGCAGTGCGTTCCACAGAATCGCGGTCCGCTTGCTGGCGCCCCGTGGTGGAGGCGACAGGAATCGAACCTGCGACCACCTGCTTGCAAAGCAGGAGCTCTACCAACTGAGCTACGCCCCCGGGCGTGCCGTGGTGGGCCTATGTGGATTCGAACCACAGACCTTACGCTTATCAGGCGTACGCTCTAACCAACTGAGCTATAGGCCCGTGGCTTGGATCCGGTCCGGGGCTCGAGAGCCGCCGACGACCGGTCTGCGAAGTCGATGAGGTGGCAGCAAACCTGCTTGAGACGTGTGCCGATGTTTCTTCAAGGTGAACCATCACTGGCGCACCAGGTCTATTAATCCCTAGAAAGGAGGTGATCCAGCCGCAGGTTCCCCTACGGCTACCTTGTTACGACTTAGTCCCAATCACTGAGCTTACCGTCGGCGCTTCCCTCCTTACGGTTGGGTACACGACTTCGGGCACTCCCAGCTTTCGTGGCTTGACGGGCGGTGTGTACAAGGCTCAGGAACATATTCACCGCGGCGTAGCTGATCCGCGATTACTAGCGATTCCGACTTCATGGAGGCGAATTGCAGCCTCCAATCCGAACTGGGACCGGGTTTACACGATTTGCTCCCCCTCGCGGGTTCGCTTCGTATTGTCCCGGCCATTGTGGCACGTGTGTAGCCCAGGACATAGAGGCCATGATGACTTGACGTCATCCCCACCTTCCTCCGTTTTGACAACGGCAGTCTCGTTAGAGTCCCCGGCATGACCCGCTGGCAACTAACGACAAGGGTTTCGCTCGTTCAGGGACTTAACCCGACATCTCACGACACGAGCTGACGACAGCCATGCAACACCTGTGCACGTTCCACCAAAAGGCGTCACCTCCGTTTCGGGAGGCTAATCCGTGCATTTCAAACCCTGGTAAGGTTCTGCGCGTTGCTTCGAATTAAACCACATACTCCACCGCTTGTGTGAGCCCCCGTCAATTCCTTTGAGTTTCAACCTTGCGGTCGTACTCCCCAGGCGGGGCACTTATCACATTAGCTTCGACAGTGACGGCATCGGACCTCCACTGCCTAGTGCCCATCGTTTACAGCTAGGACTACCAGGGTATCTAATCCTGTTTGCTCCCCTAGCTTTCGCGCCTCAGCGTCAGTTGCAGTCCAGTGATTCGCCTTCGCCTCTGGTGTTCCTCCAGATATCTACGCATTTCACCGCTACACCTGGAGTTCCAATCACCCCTCCTGCACTCAAGCTCGACAGTATCGAAGGCAGTTCCGCAGTTGAGCTGCGGGCTTTCACCCCCGACTGATCGAGCCGCCTACGCGCGCTTTATGCCCAGTAAATCCGAATAACGCTCGCCACCTTCGTCTTACCGCGGCTGCTGGCACGAAGTTAGCCGTGACTTCCTCTCATGCTTTTGTCAGACGCACCCGAAGGTACGCTTTCCTAACATGTGACAGGAGTTTACAACCCGAGGGCCTTCGTCCTCCACGCGGCGTCGCTCTGTCAGGCTTTCGCCCATTGCAGAAGATTCTCGACTGCAGCCTCCCGTAGGAGTCAGGACAGTGTCTCAGTTCCCATGTGGCCGGCCAACCTCTCAGTCCGGCTACCCGTCATAGCCTTGGTGAGCCGTTACCTCACCAACAAGCTGATAGGACTTGGACCCCTCCACGAGCGAAATTCATTTACCGATCCGGACGCATCCGGATCGGACCATCGGGTATTAGCAGTCCTTTCGAACTGTTGTCCCCGTCTCGTGGGCAGGTCGTCCAAGCATTACTCACCCTTTCGCCACTCTACTCGTGACCCGAAGGCCACTTTCGCGTTCGACTTGCATGCCTAATCCACGCCGCCAGCGTTCATTCTGAGCCAGGATCAAACCCTTCATGATGAATGATTTGTCCAGTATGCGACCTGCCGGCGGCTAAAGGCCGGATCAGGTCGCGGAATTGAACCGAGCCGCAAATGCGGCTCTGCTCACACACGCTCAAGCAAGTTTGCTACCGAAATTTCAAAGACCTCGTCGGTGAGCCACGCCGTTCGGTGCGCGACGTCCGAGGACGCCGGGCCCCTACTCTCCGGCCAACAGATGCGGACGTGATCGTCCGCGCCCACCGCCGGAAGGGCTCGTTTCACCCTGAGGTGAGTCCCGTATGCTAGCGATTCGGAAGCAGCCCACAACCCCCTACCTACCCGAATTCCGTGGCCCCGGGGGGAGACCGGACCGACCCGCTCAGGCCGATTCCGGCCTCTGGGCGGCCCTTGGCGGCCGCCAGCGTGACGGCCTTCCGCCCTACGATTCCAGGGGTTTCCGAGCCCCGCTCCGCGGCCGATCGGCCCGCAGGGAGGCCCCTGTCGGCCCCTGCGGGCTACAGGATGGCGACCGAGGTCCCGCGGGCGACGTACTCGAACAGTTCCTCGACCTCCCCGTTCCGGAGGCGGATGCAGCCCATCGAGCGGTCCTTGCCGATGCTGTCCGGGTCGGTCGTTCCGTGGATGCCGAAGCCGCTGGCGCCCGGCTCGTCCTGGAAGCCCAGCCAGCGTGTGCCCAGCACGTTCTCCGGGTCGCCGAACGGGATCATGCGCCCGTTCGAGTACCACGGCGGCTGCTCCTGCTTCACCTTCACCGTGAAGCTGGTCTTCGGCGTGCGGCCCTCCTTGCCCAGGCCCACGCGATACGCGGCCAGGGCCGCCTCACCCAGCCATACGGTCAGGCCGTGCTGCCTGGTCCGGACCTCGATTGCCAGGGACGCCGTGGGCACCAGCAGCTGCTGTCCCACGCGCAGCGTGTCGCCCGAGAGCCCGTTCACCAGCTTCACCAGGCCCACCTCCGGCGAGACGCCGTACAGGGCCGGGAAGCGCTTGTTGCAGAGGGTCCACAGGTTGTCGCCTGAGACGACCGTGTATCGGGTCAGGTCCACCAGCGAGTGCAGCGAGTTGAGCGGGCCGTGGTTGAGCTCGCGCAGCATCCGCCCCACGTCCTCGAACTCCGGCCCGAAGACCTGGTCCTGGCGCAGCGCGGAGCTGATCAGCTGCCGACGCTCGGCCAGGTCGGAGGTGAGGGGCGCGAGGAGCAGCCCGGCACGCGCGGACGCGCGCGGCGCGTTGATGCTCCGCATCTCGTCTCTCAGCGTCTGGGCCACATCTGCGATCTCTCCCTCGGCCTCGAGGGTGGCCATGGCCGCGAGCACGTCCGAAAGGCCGGTGAACGGCAGATCGGCCCCGGCGTCGTCGGGTTCGGCGGCCGGCGGGGCGGGATCCACCACGGGCGGCGTCTCGGCGGCTGGCGCCGGCGGCTCCTCGGCCACCACGGGGATCACCCCGGGCGCATTGAGCTTCAGCGCCGCCTCACCGTCGGCCGCGCCAGGTCCCATGACCACTGGCGGCTGCGACGTGCTCGCCGACGCCTGGTCGGAACTCGGATTCGCGTACTCCTGCAGAAAGACCAGGACCGCACCCAGGAGCAGGATCGCCCCCACACCAACCCACTTCAGCTTCATGCCTGCACCCCAACGCCATTGGTTGCCCAGAACCGCCGTCACCGCTCGCTCGGCCTGCGCGCGCAATCGACCGACTGCTTGCCGGTCTTCGCGCGCGCCCCCGCCGCGCCAACGAAAAGACCGAGTCGGTCCCGGATCCCAACATCCTCATGACCCTGGACTTTCCAGGTGGGAACCCGCCGACCGTTCAGGCAGTCCCGCCGAAGCGGGCAGGACCATCGCGACCTGACGTCAGTTCCCTCTCACGGGATTAAGGGTACGAGGACGCACATCGACCCGGGGACCGACGCGGTAAGAACGACTATATCGCGACCCGTTGAACGGTCAACGAATCACCGCAGTCGTGCACCGAGCTTTTCAGCGGCGGCGACGATGCGCGTGCGCGCCTTCTCCACTTCGGCGTCGGTGAGCGTGCGATCGCTCGCCTGGAAGACGAGATGGAACGCGACCGAGCGTTCGTCATCGCCGAGCGGCTTGCCGCGATACACGTCGAACGCGTCGACGCGACGCAACACCTTCGGACCCGCCGCGCGCATGGCGCTTGCCAGCTGGTCCACACCCAGATCATACGGCAGCACGAAGGCCAGGTCGATTCGGGCCGGCGGAAAGCGCCGCACCACCTCGTATTTGGCACCCGGCGCGTCCTCGACGGCCAGCGCGTCCACGTCCAGCACGAGCAGGCCCGCCGCGCCCTCCACGTCGAAGGCAGCCAGCACCTCCGGGGCAACGGCGCCCAACCGGGCCAGCTCCGCTCCGCTGCCTGCGGCCACCAGCCGCGCCGTGCGTCGTGGGTGGAACCAGGGCGTGTCCGCAGCCGGCTCGCAGGCCTCGACCGATGCCGGCGCGATGCCCAGCCCGGACAGGCCCGCCTCGGCCACGCCGACCAGCTCGCGCACGACGTCGCGGCCGTCACGTGCCTCCCGGAACCCGATCAGTGCCACCGCCTGGTGCGCCTCGACCACCTGCCCGTCAGGCCCGGTGCCGTAGCCGCGACCGACCTCCAGCACGTGTGCCTCGGGCTCGTGTCGCAGCCACGCTTCCAGCCGCGCCAACATGCCCGGTACGGGCGAGGGGCGCAGCCGGGCCGCGTCGCGCTGGAGCGGGTTGGCCAGGCGCGGCAACGCCGCATCGGCCGGCCAGCCCGCGCGTTGCAGCGCATCGTCCGACGCCATCGAATAGGCCAGCATCTCAGTGAAGCCGAGCGCGGTCAGGGCGTCGCGCAAGCTGTCCTCGGCGGCCAACGCGGGCGCGCGCGACCCCAGGCGCAACATGCCGCCGGGGATCGTGGTCGGCACGTGGTCGTATCCCACCAGTCGCCCGACCTCCTCGACCAGGTCCTCGGGGATGGTCAGGTCGCGGGTCGCGCGCCAACTCGGGATCGTGACCCGGAACGCACCGGGCGCCGTCGACTCCACGCCCATGCCCAGTGACTGCAGCGAGGCGGTGATCTCCGCATCGCCGACAGGCATGCCGAGGTGACGACCCACATGCTCGGACGAAAGCTCGATCACGCGCTCGGGCGCGGCCGCCTCGCCGGCCACGCGATAACTCGACGCGATCGTCGCCTCGGGACGCAACTCGCCCAGCAGCGCGGCATAGCGACGCAGCGCCTGCACGACCAAATCGGGGTCCAGGCCCTTCTCGAAGCGCGCCAGAGCCTCGCTGCGCAAGCCGATCCGGCTGGACGTGCGCCTCACGGTCACTGGATCGAAGTTGGCGGACTCGAGGAAGACACGCTGCGTTTCGTCGCTGACCTCGGTGTTGCCGCCGCCCATGACGCCGGCCAGGGCCACGCCGCGTTCGCCGTCCGCGATCAGCAGGTCGTCGGCGACCAGCTTGCGCGTCTCGCCGTCCAGGGTCTCGATCGTCTCGCCCGCCTGCGCGCGCCGCACCAGGATGCGGTCGCCCGACAAGCGGTCGCGGTCGAAGGGGTGCGTGGGCTGACCCAGCTCGAGCATCACGTAGTTGGAGATGTCGACCAGCAGGTTGAGCGGGCGCACGCCGCAGCCGATCAGCCGGAAGCGCATCCAGTCGGGCGAGCGCGACGGGCGGTCCTCGATGGCCAGCCCGGCGTACAGCGGGCAGCCGCAGTCCGGCTCCAGCTCGATCGGCGGTCCGTCCTCTCCGACGCTCAGCGACTCGGCCAGCTTCAGCGGCAACAGCTCGCGACCGAAGATCGCCGCCAGCTCGCGCGCGAAGCCGCGGTGTCCCCACAGGTCGGCGCGGTGCGTGACGCTCTTGTTGTCGATCTCGAACAGCACGTCGGCCAGGCCCGCGACCTCGCCGATCGGCATGCCCGGCTCGAGCTCGCTCGGCAACACGATGATGCCGTCGTGCTCGGGGCCGAGACCGATCTCGTCCTCGGCGCAGATCATGCCCTCGCTGCGCTCGCCGCGGATCTTCGCGGCCTTCAGCTTCAAGCCGTTCGGCAGTTTCAGGCCCACCGGCGCGTAGACGATCTTCTGCCCGGCGGCCACGTTGGGCGCGCCGCAGACGACCGACGCCGGCGTGCCGTTGCCGGGGTCGACCTTGCACAGCGTGAGGCGATCGGCGCCCGGGTGTGGGCCGCACTCGACGACCTCGCCCACCACCACGCCGTCCAGCGCCGCGCGCTGGTCGGTGTAACCCTCGATCAGCGCCGACTTCAGCGTGAGCTCGGTCGCGATCCGCTCGGGCTCGATGCCCGAGAGGTCGACGTGGTCGCGGAGCCAGTTCAGGGAGAGATGCATCGTGTCCTCAGAACTGCTGCAGGAATCGGGGGTCGCCGCTCATCATCCAGCGCAGGTCGTCGATGCCGTAGCGCATCATCGCCACGCGGTCCATGCCCATGCCGAAGGCGAAGCCCGACACGCGCGAGGGATCCATGCCGCCCGCTTCGAGCACGCGCGGGTGCACCATCCCGCAGCCGAGCATCTCCAGCCAGGCGCCGCCGCTGCCGACCGGGCGCATGTCCAGTTCGACGCCGGGCTCGACGAAGGGGAAGTAGTGCGGGCGCAGGCGCACCTCGACCGACTGTCCCAGCAGGCGCGACAGCATCAGGGCCAGGATGCCCTTCATGTCGGCCAGGCTGATGCCCTCGTCCACCATCAGGCCCTCGACCTGGTGGAAGGTGTGCTCGTGCGTCGCATCGGGCTGCTCGTTGCGGAACACGCGGCCCGGCGCGATCACGCGCAGGGGCGGCTTGCCGCCGGCGGCCAGCATCGCGCGCAACTGCACCGGCGAGGTGTGCGTGCGCAGCACCTGGCCGCTCTCCATCCAGAAGGTGTCCTGCGTGTCGCGCGCCGGGTGGTGCTCGGGGATGTTGAGCCGGTCGAAGTTGTACTCCTCGGTCTCGACCTCCGGCCCGTCCACGACGTCGAAGCCCAGACCGATGAAGATCTCCTCGACCTCGCGCCGGATGAGCGTGATCGGATGGCTGTGCCCGGTCCGCGGCCGGATCACCGGCTCGGTCGGATCGAAGCGCGTGTCGGACAACTCGGCGGCGAGGTGCGCGCCGCGGAACGTCTCGCGCCGCTCCTCGAGCGCCTCGGCGATCGCGGCCTTGGCGGCGTTGACCGCCTGCCCGAAACCAGCGCGCTCCTCGGGCGGCAACTCGCCGATGCCGCGCATCAGCGTCGCCAGCTCGCCCTTGCGGCCGAGCACGGTGGTCTCGATGCCGGTGAGCGCCTCCGACGTGTCGGCCTCGGCGATCAGCGCCAGGGCTCGCTCGGACAGGGCCTGCAGGCGGTCCTTCATGCCGCTCAGGCGGCGGCCGCGGACTCTTTCACCTTCGCGACCAGCGCAGCGAAAGCGGCGGGCTCGCGGGCGGCCATGTCAGCCATCACCTTGCGGTCCAGGCCGATCTCGGCCTTGTTGGCGGCGTGCATGAATGCGCTGTAGGTCATGCCCTCGGCGCGCACGGCCGCGTTGATGCGGACGATCCAGAGCTTGCGCAGGTCGCGACGACGCAGGCGACGGTGGGCATAGGCGTGCGCGCCGGCCCGCAGCAGGCTCGTCTTCGCCGTGCGCAGGTTCTTGCTGCGCGCGCCGCGGTAACCGCGGGCCCGCTTGAGGATCTTCTTGACCCGCTTGTGCCGGGCGACGTTGCCGTGAACGCGAACCATGGTTTGCTCCTCTCGCTACTTGCCTGGCGCCAGCAGGACCTTGTAGGTCTTGGCGCGCTTGCCGACGACCAGGTCCACACCGCGCAGGTTGCGCTTGCGACCGCTCGACTTGCCCGCCTTGTAGTGGCGTGCACCCGGCTTGCGGCGCAGCACTTTTCCGGTCTTGGTGACCTTCATGCGCTTCGAAATGGACTTCTTGGTCTTGAGCTTGGGCATGTGTCTGTCCTTGCGGCTCTAGTGGCCTAACCCTTCGCGTTCGTCGGCTGGAGGATCATGATCATTCGATTGCCCTCCTGCCGGGGCTCGCGCTCCACCTTGCTGACGTCGGACAGGGCTTCCTTGATCAACTGCATCTTGGACATGCCGAGATCCTTGAAGCCCATCTCGCGGCCGCGGAACAACATGTTCACCTGCAGCTTGTCGCCTTCCAGGAGGAAGGTGCGAGCCTTCTTCAGCTTGGTTTCGAGGTCGTGTGTATCGATCTTCGGCCTGACGCGCATTTCCTTCACCACCACGTGGTGCTGCTTTCGCCTGGCCTGATGCTCCTTCTTCTTGATCAGGTACTTGTGCTTGCCGAAATCGAGGATCTTGCAGACGGGCGGGTGTGCCTCGGGAGCCACCTCCACCAGGTCCAGGCCCTTTTCGCGGGCCATGTCGAGGGCGACCTCTGTATCAACGACACCGCGCTGGGCGCCTTCGTCGTCGATGAGTCGCACCTGCTTGATGCGGATCTCCTCGTTGATGCGCTGTCTGGCCTGAGCCGTCGCAAGTCCTCCTGGGTACGAATCGTGTTGAGCTGTCAGTATCGGATGCGCCCGGTGAACACCGGTTGCAGGCGATGTCGAGAACGCGAAGTCAGCGCCGTTGCTCGACGTCGAGCCGGAGTCTTTCGAAGAAAGCTTCCCGGCTCATCGGATCCAATTCCCCGGCCTCACGGGACCTGACGGAAACGGTCGAATCCTCAATTTCGCGGGCGCCCAGTATGGCCATGTAGGGCACTTTTTCAAGGCGTGCGCGCTTGATCTTGGCCCCGATCGGCTCGTTCTCGAAGCAGCGCAGGACACGGTGGCCGCGTGACTCCAGTTCGGCGGCCAGCTCCCGGGCTTCCTCGAGTTGGGCGTCGCTGATCGGCGCCACGGCGACCTGGACCGGTGCCAGCCAGACCGGAAAAGCGCCCGCCACGTGCTCGATCAGGACCCCCATCAGGCGCTCGAGGCTGCCGAAGGGCGCCCGGTGGATCATGATCGGCCGCTGTCGCGTACCGTCCTTGGCGGCGTAGTGCAGGTCGAAGCGCTCGGGCAGGTTGTAGTCCACCTGGGCCGTGCCCAGCTGCCACTCGCGGCCCAGTTCGTCGGTGATGACGAAGTCCAGCTTGGGGCCGTAGAAGGCCGCCTCGCCCTCGTCCACGGTGTGCTCGAGGCCCATGGCCTCGCAGGCCGCGACGATGCCCTTCTGGGCCGACTCCCACTGCTCGGGGTCGCCCACCCATTTGTCCGACTCGTTGTCGCGCAGGCCGACCCGCGCCTGGACCTGGCTCAGGGTCAGCGTGGTCAGCACGTGCTGCACCAGCTGGACCACGTCGCGGAACTCGGCCTCGAGCTGCTCGGGCGTCACGAACAGGTGCGCGTCGTCCACGGTGAAGCCGCGCACGCGCTTGAGGCCGCCCAACTCGCCGCTCTGCTCGTAGCGGTAGACCGTGCCGAACTCCGACAGGCGCAGCGGCAGCTGGCGGTAGCTGCGCAGCTCCGACTTGTAGATCTCGACGTGGTGCGGGCAGTTCATCGGCTTGAGCACGTAGGCGCCGCCCTCGTCCTCGTCGCCGATCAGCGGGAAGATGCTCTCGCGGTAGTTCTTCCAGTGGCCCGAGGTCTGGTACAGCTCGAGCCGGCCGATGTGCGGGGTGACCACCGGCTGGTAGCCGCGCTTGCGCTGCTCGTCGCGCAGGAAGTCCTCGAGCGCTTCCAGCACGGCGGTGCCGCGCGGCAGCCACAGGGGCAGCCCGGGCCCCACCTCGTCCGTGAAGTGGAAGAGCTTCAGCTCCTTGCCCAGCTTGCGATGGTCGCGCTTGACCGCCTCCTCCAGGTTGTGGAGGTGGGTCCTCAGCTCCTTCTTGGTGCGGAAGCAGGTCGCGTAGATACGCTGCATCATCGGGTTGTTCACGTCGCCGCGCCAATACGCGCCGGCGATGGTGAGCAGCTTGAAGTGCACGTCCAGCCGCCCGGTCGACGGCACGTGCGGCCCGCGGCACAGGTCGATGAAGGCGTCCTCGCCGTCCAGCTCGCAGTGATAGAAGCTGGTCGTCTCGCCCTCGGGGAAGCTCTCGATCAGGTCGACCTTGTAGCGGTCGTCGCGGTCCTTCCAGGTGGCGATCGCGGCGTCGCGCTCGACCTCCTCGCGCACGAAGACCTCGTCGCTCTCGATGATCTCGCGCATGCGGTCCTCGATCGCGCGCAGGTCCTCCTCGCGCAGTCGACGGCCGTCGCTGAAGTCGAAGTCGTAGTAGAAGCCGTTCTTGATCGTCGGGCCGATGCCGAGGCGCACGGTGTCCTTGCCGAACAGGTCCATGACCGCCTGCGCCATGACGTGCGCGGTCGAGTGGCGCATCAGTTCCAGCGCCTCCTCGCCCTTGTTGGTGAGGATCGAGACGGTCGCGCCGTCGGGAACCGCGCGCGCAAGGTCGCGCAGCTCGCCGTCCACGGTCACGGCCAGGGCGGCCTTGGCCAAGCCCGGTCCGATCGCCGCGGCGAGGTCGGCGCCGCTGCTACCCTCGGCCAGTTCCTTGGTCGATCCGTCCGGCAGGGTGACGGTCACGGCGCTCACGAGCCCGCCTCTGCCCCCGAGGGGGCGCTCTCAGCCTCGTCAGCGGCCTTGGGCTTCGCCACGACCTCCACGCCCGCCTCGGCCAGCTGGTCGGCGGCGATCTCCGTCGGCGCACCGGTCATCAGGCAGGCCGCGGTCGCGGTCTTCGGGAAGGCGATCACCTCGCGGATGGACGACTCGCCGGCCAGCAGCATCACGAGCCGGTCCAGCCCCACCGCGAAGCCGGCGTGCGGCGGCGCGCCGTAGCGGAAGCAGTCCAGCACGAAGCCGAAGCGGTCGGCGATCTCCTGCTCGTCGAGGCCGATGGCCTCGAACACGCGTTCCTGCCGGTCGCTGTCGTGGATCCGCACCGATCCGCTGCCCAACTCGACGCCGTTCAGCACCAGGTCGTAGGCGCGCGCCGGCGTGCTGGCCGGGTCCTTCTCGAGCTGGCCCTCGTACTCCTCGGCCGGCATGCAGAAGGGATGGTGCGCGGGGCTGAGCGCGCCGGTCTCGTCGTCGCGCTCGAACATCGGGAACTCCATGACCCAGGTGAAGGCCAGCCGGCTCTCGTCGATCAGGTCCAGGCGACGGCCGACCTCGAGCCGCACGGCGGACAGCGCCGCGGCGGAGGTCGAAAAGGTGTCGGCCACGGCCAGCAGCAGGTCGCCGGCCCCTGCGCCGGTGAGCGCGAGGAAGGCCTCTGCCTCCTCCGCCGACATGAACTTGGACGAGCCGCCCTCGAGCGTCCCGCCCTCCGCGACCTTGAACCAGGCCAGACCCTTGGCGCCGTACTCCTTGGCCACGGCCTCGAGCCCGGTGATCTGCTTGCGCGAGAAGCTCGCACCGCCGGGCGCCGCGAGCATGCGCACGCACCCGCCCTTGGCGACGGTGCCGCTGAACACGCCGAAACCGCTGTCCTTCACGACCTCGGTGATGTCCGACAGTTCCACGCCGAAGCGCAGGTCGGGCTTGTCGCTCCCGAAGCGCGCCATGGCCTCGGACCAGGTGATGGTCGGCAGCGGCAGCTCGGGCTCGTCGCCGGGGCGCACGCTGGCCACCGCGTGCGCGACCGCGCTCGACACGACGTCCACCACGTGGCTCTCGTCGACGAACGACATCTCCAGGTCGAGCTGCGTGAACTCGGGCTGCCGATCCGCGCGGAGGTCTTCGTCGCGGAAGCAGCGGCAGATCTGGAAGTACTTGTCGATGCCCGCCACCATCAGGATCTGCTTGAAGATCTGCGGCGACTGCGGCAGCGCGTAGAACTTGCCCTGGTGCACGCGGCTGGGCACGAGGTAGTCGCGCGCGCCCTCGGGCGTGGCCTTGGTCATGATCGGCGTCTCGACCTCGGTGAAGCCCAGCTCGGAGAGCTGGTTGCGCAGCGCCAGCAGCACGCCGTGGCGCATGACCAGGGCTTTCTGGGGGCGCTCGCGGCGCAGGTCGAGGTAGCGGTACTGAAGGCGCAGCTCGTCGCTGACGTCGTCCGCCGTCATCTCGAAGGGCGGCGTCTTCGCGGCGCCCAGCACCTCGAGGCTCTCGGCCAGCAGCTCGACCTCGCCGGTGTCGCGGTCCCTGTTCACCTGGCCGTCGGGCCGCGCGCGCACGGTGCCCTTCACGTGGATCACCGACTCGGACTTCAGCCGTCCGGCCGCTTCGCGCAGGTCCTTGGAGACGCTGTCGTCGAAGGCCACCTGCGTGATGCCGTAGCGATCGCGCAGATCCACGAAGACGAGCGACTCGCCCATCTCACGGCACGAGTTGACCCAGCCGGACAGGGAGATGACCTGTCCGACGTCGGCGGCGCGAAGCTCGCCGCAAGTGTGTGTGCGAACGCCTTGGGAGACCATGGCGGGCGATCTTATGCCAACGGGGGTGCGCGCCGGAACGGCGCGGTTCAGATCTGCGGCTTGCCCGCGTGCATCAGACGCTGGACGGCGCGCTGCAGGGCCGCATCGGCCCGCGTCCGGTCCATCTGCTCCTGCCGCGTGCGCAGGCGCTCACGGGCGCGCTCGCGGGCGCGCTCGGCGCGGACCGTGTCGATCTCCTCGGGGCGGTCCCCGAAGTCCACCAGCAGCAGCACCCGGTTGCCGTTGACCTCGACGAAGCCGCCGCCCGTGACGAAGCGGTGCTCGGTCTTGTCCGGCTCGCGGACCTTCGTCAGCCCCACTTCCATGCTGGACATGAGCGGCGCGTGCTTGGGCAGGATGCCCATGCTGCCCTTGGAGGCCGGAACCACCACGGACTCGGCGATCCCCGACCAGATCTGGCCGTCGGGGCTGCGAATCTCGACCCACAGCTCGTCCCCCGGCGGAACCTCCGGGGTGTGCTGCGGCGCGAAGTTCTCGTGCACGAGATCGGCCTTGTGGGTGGCGCCGGCCATCGGATCAGCCCTCGGCCGCCATCTCGGCCGCGGCCGCGACGACCTGGTCGATGCCGCCCTTCATGTAGAAGGCCTGCTCGGGCACGTCGTCGTGCATGCCGTCGCAGATCTCCTTGAAGGAGCGGACCGTGTCCTCGACCTTCACGTACTCGCCCGAGCGGCCGGTGAACTGCTCGGCCACCGAGAAGGGCTGGGACAGGAAGCGCTGGATCTTGCGGGCACGGTTCACGAGTTGCTTGTCTTCCTCGGCCAGCTCGTCCATGCCCAGGATGGCGATGATGTCCTTGAGCTCGGCGTAGCGCTGCAGGGTCTCCTGCACGCGGCGCGCCGTCTCGTAGTGCTCGGTGGACACCAGGCGCGGATCGAGCATGCGCGAGGTGCTGAGCAGCGGGTCCACGGCCGGGTAGATGCCCAGCTCGGAGATCTTGCGGTCCAGGCGGATGGTGCTGTCGAGGTGGGCGAAGGTCGCCACCGGCGCCGGGTCGGTGTAGTCGTCGGCAGGCACGTAGATGGCCTGCATCGAGGTCACCGAACCGCGATCGGTCGAGGTGATGCGCTCCTGCAGCGCGCCCATCTCGGACGCCATCGTGGGCTGGTAGCCCACGGCCGAGGGCATGCGGCCGAGCAGCGCCGACACCTCGGAACCCGCCTGCACGAAGCGGAAGATGTTGTCCACGAAGAGCAGCACGTCCTTGCCGTACTCGTCGCGCAGGTACTCGCACATGGTCAGGGCGGACAGGGCCACGCGCAGACGCGCGCCCGGCGGCTCGTTCATCTGGCCGAACACCAGGGTGGTGTTCTTGAGCACGCCCGACTCCTTCATCTCCATGTAGAGGTCGTTGCCCTCGCGCGTGCGCTCGCCCACGCCCGCGAACGCCGAGAAGCCCTCGTGCGCGGTCGCGATGGCGTAGATCAGCTCCTGGATGAGCACCGTCTTGCCCACGCCCGCGCCGCCGAAGAGGCCGATCTTGCCGCCCTTCGCGAAGGGGCAGAGCAGGTCGATGACCTTGATGCCGGTCTCGAAGACCTCGGTCACCGGACGCTGGCTCTCGTAGCTGGGCGCCTCGCGATGGATCGGCAGGGTCGCCGTGGTCTCGCTGGGCCCAAGGCCGTCGATCGGCTGGCCGAGCATGTTGTACATGCGCCCCAGGCCCTTCTCGCCGACCGGCACGCTGATCGGCGCGCCCGTGTCGTTGGCGGGCATGCCGCGCACCAGTCCGTCGGTCGAGGACATGGAGATGCAGCGGGCCACGTCGTCGCCGAGGTGTTGCGCGACCTCGATCACGATGTCGATGTCGCGCGCACTGTCCTGGATCTTGACGGCGTTGAAGATCTCGGGCAGCTCGTTGGTGGGGAACTTGACGTCCACCACCGGGCCGACCACTTCGAGCACATTTCCGGTTGCCACGATTCTCTCCGTAGAGTCCTGCTAGTTGAGGGCTTCCGCGCCTGACACCACCTCGAGCAACTCCTTGGTGATGCTCTCCTGGCGTGCGCGGTTGTACTGGCGCGTGAGCGCTCCGATCATGTCGTCCGCGGCGTCGGTCGCCTGCTTCATGGCGTTGCGACGCGCGGTGAACTCGCTGGCGAGGGACTCGAGCACGGCCGAGTACACCTTCACCTCGAGGAACTTGGGCAAGAGCTCGCGGAGCAGCTCATCGGCCGTGGGCTCGATGATGAAGTCCGCGTTGCTCGCCGCGGCGGCCTCCGAGAGCAGCGTCTCGGGGCGGATGGGCAGCAGCGTGACGGTCATCGGGCGCTGGCGCGAGGACGACTCGAAGCCGGTGTAGATCACCCGCACCTCGTCCACCTCGCCGTCGACGAACTCGCGCACCATCTCGCGCACGATGTTGCGGACGCGCGTGAAGTCGAGCTTCTCGACGTGGTCGCCGTAGGCGACGTCCACCTTCACGCCCTTGTGCTTGAGCGCGATCTGCCCCTTGCTGCCCAGCACGCGGGTGCGCTCGGGGGCGTCCTCGCCCTTGGTCACGGTCGCGAGCACGGAGCGCACGAGGTTCGTGTTGTAGCCACCGCACAGGCCCTTGTCGGACGAGATCACCAGGTTGCCGTGCGTCTTCACCTCGCGCTGCTGCAGCAGCGGCGAGAGGTCGCTGCGCACCGAGCCGGCGAGCCGCGCAACCATCTGCTGGATGGTCTCGGCGAAGGGCCGCGCGGACTCCGCGCGCTGCTGGAGACGCTTGAGCTTCTGCGTGGCCACCATTTCCATGGCACGCGTGATCTGCTGGATGTTCTTGACACCCGTGATCCGGCTCTTGAGTTCCTTCGTGCCCTTGGCCATGGCGTTTCCTTACGTCCCCCTCAGTCGGCCTTGTAGGTCGACTTGAAGCCGGCGATCGCGTCCTTGAGCGCCGCGAGGCCCTCGTCGTCGAGCTTGCCGGTGCTGCGGATCCCGTCGAGCAGGTCCTTCTGGCTGGCCTTCATGTACGCGATCAGCTGCGTCTCGAAGTCCCGCACGGAGGTGACCGGCAGGTCGTCCAGGAATCCCTGGGTGCCGGCGTACACCGACACGATCTGGTCGATCACGTCCATCGGGTCGTACTGGCCCTGCTTGAGCAGCTCGACGAGGCGCTCGCCGCGCGTGAGCTGCTTCTGCGTGTTGGCGTCGAGGTCGCTGCCGAACTGCGCGAAGGCCGCCAGCTCGCGGTACTGCGCGAGGTCGATGCGCAGGCCGCCGGCCACCTTCTTCATGGCCGGGATCTGCGCCGCGCCACCCACGCGCGACACCGAGATGCCGACGTTCACGGCCGGGCGCACGCCCGCGTTGAACAGGTCGGTCTCGAGGAAGATCTGGCCGTCCGTGATCGAGATCACGTTGGTCGGGATGTACGCCGACACGTCGGCTTCCTGCGTCTCCACGATCGGCAGCGCCGTGAGCGACCCGCCGCCCTTCTTGTAGAGCTTCGGGTTGAACTCGTGCGCCGTGTCGGACAGCTTCGCCGCGCGCTCCAGCAGGCGGCTGTGCAGGTTGAACACGTCGCCCGGGAACGCCTCGCGCCCCGGAGGACGACGCAGCAGCAGCGACACCTGGCGCCAGGCCAGCGCGTGCTTGTACAGGTCGTCGTAGACGATCAGGACGTGCTTGCCGTTGTCGCGGTAGTGCTCGCCCATCGCGCAGCCCGCGAAGGGGGCGATGAACTGCATGGACGACTGGTCGGAGGCGGGCGCCGAGACCACGATCGTGTAGTCCATCGCGCCGGCGTTCTCGAGCTCGGCCACCACCGCCTTCACGGTGGACTGCTTCTGCGCGACCGCGACGTAGATGCAGATCACGTCGCCGCCCTTCTGGTTGATGATCGTGTCGACGCAGACGGCGGTCTTGCCGGTCTGGCGGTCGCCGATGATCAGCTCACGCTGGCCGCGGCCGATCGGGATCATGGCGTCGACGGCCTTCAGGCCGGTCTGCAGCGCCTCGTCCACCGACTGGCGCTCGAGCACCGACGGCGCCGGGCCTTCGATCGGGCGCTTGTCCTCGGCGGCGATCGGTCCCTTGCCGTCCTGCGGATCGCCGAGCGCGTTGACCACGCGGCCCAACAGTGCGTCGCCCACCGGCACCGAGATGATCTCGCCGGTCGACTTGACGATGTCGCCTTCCTTGATCTTCTGGTCGCTGCCGAGCAGCACCACGCCGACGTTGTCCTGCTCGAGGTTCAGCGCCATGCCGCGCACGCCGCCCGGGAACTCGAGCAGCTCGCCCATCATGCAGTCGTCGAGACCGTGCAGGCGCGCCACGCCGTCACCCACCTGGATGACCGTGCCGACGCTCTCCGTCTTCACGTGCGCGTCGTAGTTCTCGATCTCCTTCTTGAGGATCGCCGTCACTTCAGCTGGCTGCAGCTTCATACCTGTCTCGTTCCTTGTGGTTCAGTCGGCCGTGGCGGCCAGGGGGACGTCCATCAACCGCTCGCGCATCTTCTCGAGGCGCCGCTTCAGGCTGCCGTCGATCATGCGCGAGCCCAGCACGATGCGGAGCCCACCCATCAGGTCCTCCGCCACGGTTTCTTCCAGCGTGACCGTCTTGGCGGTCAGCGCTTCCAGCTCCCGCACCAGGCGGGAGCGCATCTCGTCGTCGAGCGGCATCGCGCTCTGCACGCGCGCCGTCAGCTTGCCCGCGGCCTCCATGGCCACGTCGCGATAGACCTCGGCCAGCTCGGCCACCGAGCCGGCGCGGCCCTTGTCGGCCAGCAGCAGCACGGTGCGGCGCACCAGGTCGTGGCTTCCCTCGCCCAGCAGCGCGACCAGCACACCGCGCTTGCGGTCGCGCGTGAGGCGCGGGCTGGCGAGCTGGCGGCCGAGCTGCTCGTCGCTGCCGATCTTCTCGGTCAGCGTGTCCAGCCCACTGGCCACCGCGTCCACCTGGCCCGCCGCGGAGGCGAGTTCGTGGAGCGCGTTGGCGTAGCGCAGGAGGACCAGGCGCGAGGAGGCCATCGGTTCAGTTGTCTCCCCGCGACACGGTCGCGATGTCGCCCACGACCTCGTCCGCGATGCGGCGCTGGTCGGGGCCGTCCAGGCTGCGTCCCACCACCTTGCCGGCGATGGTCAGACCGATGCCCACCGCCTCGCGGCGGATGTCCTGCAGCGCCTGGCTCTTGGCCAGGTCGATCTCCTTGAGCGCCTTCTCCGCCACCTGCGCGGCGTCGTCGTTGGCCTTGCCCAGGATGTCCTTGCGCATGCCCTCGGCGTCTTGGCGACCCTGCTCGCGCAGCTGCGCGACCTCGGTCTCCACGTTCGCTACGCGCTGCTGGTAGTCCTCGAGCAGCTTCTTGGCTTCGGCGCGATCCTGCTCGGCCTGCTCGATGGAGCCTTCGATGCGCTTCTCGCGCTGCTCGACCATCTCGAGGATCGGCTTCCACGCGAACTTGCCCAGGATGAAGAGCAGCGCGAAGAAGGTGATGAAGGTGAGCATCATCGCCGAGGGGTCGAAGGTGAGCGGGTTGAAGCTCCCGCCTCCGGCCAGTCCCAGCGCGCCCATCGGCACGGTCATCATGTCAGTGTCCAAACTCGAGACGTCATGACAGCGCGACACGGACCGTAGTCCGTGGCACGCCTACGACTGCTGCATCCGGCCGGACGATGGGAGGCCCACCGCCCGGCCGGACGTTCGCAGGTCAACCTCCGGCGCCGGCCGCCGCAGCCTCTGCAGCGATCCTCGCAGCCTCGGTGGCGTTGAAGAGTGCCGTCGTGTCCGCGTTCAGACCGACGAGCAGGCAAACCAGCACCGCGAACAGCGTTGCGCCCTCGATGAAGGCGGCGGTGATGATCATGGCGCCCTTGATGTCGCCGGCAGCTTCCGGCTGGCGCGCGATGGCTTCCACGGCCGACGCCGCGAGCCGGCCGATGCCGCCGCCACCACCCACGATGGCGAGACCCGCACCGAGACCCGCGCCCAGACCAATCAGTCCTGCTGCTTCCATCGAGACAACCTCCAGTGAATAAGAGGGGCCGCGTTTCGCCGCCACCCCTGGAAAAGATCTGCTTCTAGTGATCGGGGTGAACGGATGCCCCGACGAAGATGATCGAGAGATACGTGAAGATGTAGGCCTGAACAAAGGCCACGAAGAGCTCGAGACAGCTGATCGCGACCGCGAAGCTGATGGCCGCCAGCGCGGGCAGGCCGAGCATCATGCCGCCGGCCAGGTACACCAGGCCGAACAGGCTCAGCATGATCAGGTGGCCGGCCGTGAGGTTCGCGAAGAGACGAATCGTCAACGCGGCGGGCTTCACGATCATGCCCAGCACCTCGACCGGCACGATGACCGGGAGCACCCACCACGGCAGGCCGTGCGGGATGAAGTTCTTCCAGTGCTTGACGAAGCCGTGCTCGCGGATGCCCGAGACGTGGATGAACACCAGCGTGGTCAGCGCGAGGCCGGCCGTGACCGCGATGTTCGCGGTGGCGGTCCCGCCCAGGCTGCCGATGTAGAGCAACCCCATGATGTTCATGCACAGGATGAAGAAGAAGTGCGTGAGGAACAGCGGCACGAACTTCCGCCCGGCCTCCTTGCCCATCACCGCATAGACCATCTCGTTCCGGACGAACAGGACGGTGGACTCCATCATCTGGTAGCCGACACCGCGCGGCGCGTCGGCGCCGAGGCGCTTCGCCTTGCGCGCGACCACGAAGAAGATCAGCAGCACGATGCCGCCCGCGATCCACTGGACGCTGTTGATGTTGTAGATCAGGAAGCCGTACCCCCCGCCGAGCCCCCCGTCCTTCTGCTCCTTGCCGTAGTGCTTCCTGAGTTCCTTGGAGTCGTGGAACATCTGCGGCAGGCCGTGGTCGTCGAGGTGCGCCGGGCTGCCGTCGGGCAGCGTCGCGTATGGCTTCACCAGGCCGAAACCCTTGCTTCCGCCCATCCAGACCGCGCTCACGGCGTGCGGCTCGAGGTGCTTGAAGAGGCTCGAGAAGATCTCGGCCGCGCCCATGTCCTTCTCGGCATGCTCCGCTTCGCTTACGACGGGTTCGGAGACCACCGGAGAGTCCGTCGCCGTCGCGGGCACGCCCGCCATCGGCCCCAGCAGGGCCAGACCGAGGATCAGCGCCAGCGCGCTCATGCCTTGGACTCCTCGTGGTTGTTGCGCAGGGTCAGGGTCAGCTCGAGCGTGGTCAGCAGCACGTAGCCGAGGAAGAAGGACAACAGGAACGACTTGATCGGGGCCTGTTCCACCAGCAGCACGAACAGGATCGCGGCCACGCCGGTGATCACTAGCCGCAGCAGCGTGCCCATCATGAAGCCGCGGATGAAGCGCTGCGGGTCGTCGCTGGCGGCCGCGCGGCTGAGCAGCGCGTAGCTGGGGATCATCACCGCGAGCGCCACGGTCCAGCCCAGGATCGTGCCGAACTGCGTGCGCGCCTCGGCGAACGGCCCGGCCGCGAGCAGCAGCCCGGGCACCAGCACAGTCAGGCCGAAGCAGGCACCGGCGAAGAGACGGTCACGGCTCCTCATCGTCCGGCGTTCCGGAGTCCGGCGGCTTGGCCGAGTCCTTCATCACGGAGACCACGACGTGCGTCATGCCCGCTCCGGCACCCACGGCGGCTCCGACGACGAGCCAGAGAGGGTAGGAGGAGAGCCATTGGTCGAGTCCGTATCCGGCGAACGTGAAGAGGCCCAGGAAGACGAACATCCGCACCCCCAGGTCGAGGTAGCGTCCGACTTCCAAGTTGTTCTGCTGCCGGGACTTAGACATGCCGCTCGGGACTTTGGACGCGCTCTGGGAGAGCCCGTCCGGGGTCCGCTGCACCGGCTAAATCACCGCCCGGGTACAGAAAAGGGCGCATCGTACGGCTGAGTCGCATCAGGTCAAGGTTCCTCTAGGGCCTCGCCGTGATTCGTTTTGCGGGGATTCGTCAGCCCCCGTCGGAGCCGTCCCCGGCGTCGTCGGCGGGCTCGTCCCCGGTGTCTGTCGGGGGCTCGTCCGCGGCTGCCGCCGCTGCCGCGGCCGCTGCGGCGGCCTTGGCCTTGGCCTCCGCCTCGGCAGCCGCCTTGCGCTCCGCGGCCGCCTTCGCCATCTCCTCCTCGATCAGCGCACGCGTCTCCGGCGGCAGCGCCGCCAGCGCCACGCGGCCGCGCTCGACCAGCCGGCGCAGCGTGGTGATGGCCGCATCGACCTCGATGCGCTGGGCCTGCACCTGCTTCAACTCCGTCTGCAGCGTCTTGAGCTGTGCCTTGGCCGCCTTGAGGTCCTCGCGCGCCGCCTTGATGTCGGCCTGCACCGCCAGGATCTCCTCCTCCACCGAGGCCAGGTCGTCCTCGAGCAGCAGGTAGTCGTGCTCGCTCTCGATGAAGAGCTCGTTCAGCCGGCCCTCCTCGAAGCGCAACTCGTTGATCTGCAGGTTGAGGGCCCCGACGTGCTCGCGCTCGCGGGCGAGCAGGTCCTGGAGCGCCTCCTGCGATCGCTGCAGGTTGGGCAAGGTCGTGCTGTCCACCGACTCGATCGAGCGGGGCGTGGCGCGCGGCACGGCGCAGCCGGCCGCGAGCAGCAGCAGCGCGACCACTGCCAAGAGCCGGCCCGGTGCCACAAGCCCTGCCGGGATCGCCAGGCGAGCCGCCCGGCCTGGCGCGTCGATCGCCCTGGAGGGGAACATCGACCGCAGGTTACCGCTGTCCTGGCGCCTTCCAAGGCTTTCCTGCCGGGGGGGCTTCCTATCCGGCGCGACTCGCTCATAGAATGCGCGGCCCTCCGCACCCCGGGCGAATGTTGCCCCGGATACGGCAGGCACCGAATCCCCGGCCTTCGGCCGAACCACGGAGACCCCGCGAGCGACCATGGAACGCACCCTGATCATCCTCAAGCCCGATGCCGTCCAGCGCGGCCTCATGGGCCGCATCCTGACCCGTTTCGAGGACAAGGGCCTGAAGGTCGTGGCCGCCCGCTTCGAGCGCCTGGCCGAGTCCAAGCTCGAGAAGCACTACGAGGCCCACAAGGCGAAGCCCTTCTACACCGGCCTGGTGCGCTTCATGGGCGAGAGCCCGGTGATGGTGATGGTGCTCGAGGGCGTCAACGCGATCACGGTCTGCCGCCGCATGATGGGCGCCACCTTCGGCGCCGACGCCGAACCGGGCACGGTCCGCGGTGACTTCGGCATCTCCCGTTCCTACAACCTCGTCCACGGCTCGGACTCGGCGGAAGCCGCCGAGACGGAGATCGCGCTCTTCTTTGACGCGAACGAGATCGTGGAGTGGCAGCCGGCAGGACACAGATGGGTGTACGACGCGGAAGACCTGTCCTGAGAACCCGCCTCGCCGCGGTGTTGGTGGGCATCCCCCTCGCGCTCGGCGCGGGCGCCTGCCAGAGCCTGAGCGTCGAGGAGGAGGCGCGTCTCGCGGTCTACCGCGAGAACAGCCAGCACTACTACGACCGGGGCGACTACGCGCGCGCCCTGCACCAGGCCGACTCGGCCCTGGCCCTGGACCCCGACGCGACGTCGGTGCGCTTGGTGAAGGGCTTCTGCCTGCTCAAGCTGGGCAGCCTCGCGGGCAATCCGGTCGTGATCGACAAGGCACTCGATGAGTTCGAAGCCATCGTGCGCACGAACGCAGGCGAGGACGACTTCCGCGTCTACCTCGGCCTGGGCAGCGCGCACCTGGCCCGCGCGCTGTCGTTCGAGAACACGATCGACCGCATCGAGTCGCGCCTGACGAGCGAGTTCCTGCCCACGGACGGCCGGGCCGACGAGCAGGGCAGGCTGGACGCCGCGCGCGAGGAGCGTCTCGACCACCTGCAGCAATCGGAGACGGCGCTGCGCCGCGTCCTGTCGTTCGAGTTGCAGAAGAACAACGCATTCGCGCTGGTGGACCTCGTCCTGGTGCTGCACAGCCTGGGCGGCCGCGAGGTCGAGGCCAAGGAGACGGCCGAGCACGCGCTGTCGATGCTGGACGAGAACAACGTCGTGACGGCCAACTCGCTGCAGCGCAACGCCGCGCTCAGCCCGATCCAGCGTCTCGACCTCGAGAACCGCATCGAGATGAACCAGGAGAAGGAGCGCCAGCTGCGCGACCTGGTGGCGACGATCGACCTCAGCCTCGGCAACGTCCGCGGCTTCCTCGAGCAGATGCAGTTGCTCGAGGCCCGCGGCCTGATGGCCGAGGTGCAGTACTACAACCGCGCGCAGGTCCACGAGGACATGGGCCTGTTCGCGCAGGCTGCCGACGACCTCGAGCAGTACCTGCGCCTGCGCGCGCGCCGGCTCGACTACGAGCAGGACGACATGGCGCCGGCGACCTTTGCCCGCATCGAGGCGCTGCGTGGACGGATCGGCGCACAGCCCGGACGCTGACGCGCGCCTGCCCCGGAACGCGCGGCTCCTGTCGCGCGGTCACTTCGACCGGGTGTTCAAGCAGGGCCGCAAGGTCGTGGACCGCCGCCTCGTGGTCTGGATCGTGTCCGCACCCGAGGGCGCGACCCGCACGCGCGTGGGCCTGTCGGTCAGCCGCAAGGTCGGCAACGCCGTGCAGCGCAACCGCGTGAAGCGCCTGCTGCGCGAAGCCTTCCGCCGCGCCTCGCACCGCATCTCGCCCCCGGTCGACATGGTCATCCTGGCCCGCCCCGCCGCACCGCCCGCCACGCTGGAAGAGGCCCGCAGGTGTCTGGACCGGGTGCTGATCCGCTGGCGCGAGCGCACGACGCAACCGTCCAAGCCGACCCCCCGCTGATGCGCTCGCTGTTGGCAGGCTTTTTCGCCCTGTGGCGCAAGACCATCGGCGCCGTGATCCCGGACGCGTGCCGGTTCCGCCCCACCTGCTCGCACTACGCCGCCGAAGCGGTGATGCGCCGCGGCCCGATCATCGGCCTCGCCCTCACCGTCTGGCGCCTGGCCCGCTGCCACCCCTTCTCCAAGGGAGGGTACGACCCGGTCATCCGCTCCTCGCCGCCCTGCAGGCACGGGGACTAGAGAGCGGTTCTCGCGTGGTGGTGACGCCCAAAGCGCTCACTGCGCTGGTGAGGGGAGTGGTCCCGGGCTCAGACAGTGACGGCGCGCGGATAGAGGCGGCGGGAAACGGAGCACGTGAGAGCCGCGCGCCTCTAACTCGCGCGGGACCATCCCCCTCACCACGCAACGCTGACGCCCGTCACTCCGCGGCGGTGAAAGACCCTGCTCGTCACCGGGAGGGAACGGCGGCTCCGTACGGAGACACTCAATGGCAGTCAAGAACACTGCCGCTCCCACGACGGGGAAGGAGTCGCCTCCACCACCGACGAGCAGTGCCGATGCGATCCTGTAGCGCATGGACGAGCGCCGCCAGGCGCAATGTCTTGGCCCATGGGAGCCGTGCCGTAGGAGCGCGAGGGGGTTCTTCCGTCGCGAGTTTTGCGCCGTGGAGCCGGGACGGTGACGCCTTCCGATCGAGCTCCATCCACGGCGCAACTGTCTGAGCAGGGAAGAACCCCCTCGCGATCCGTAGGCACGGCGGCCGTCACCCAGAAACGGTCACCCCATCCCGCGCAACAAACCTATGGGGCAATGACCGCCCCGGGGCCGTCGCCTACTCGGGCGACTCCTCCCCCTCGGCCTCTTCATCCTCGTAGACGATCAGCTCCAGCGCATGGCTGGCCGCGATCACATCCGGCGAGAACTCGTCCGCCGCCGTGATCTCGCGCTGCCTGCCCAGCAGCTGGCGCGACTGTTCCATCCCAGCCTCGTCGCCCCACATCTCGTCCATGGGTGGTAGGCGCGTCTCCACCACGCGCACGACCGCCGTCTGCTCGGTGGCCGGGTTGCGCAGCGTCTGCGAGATGCCGTTCACGGCGAGGCGGTAGATGGCCGTGTTGATCTTGAGGAAGCGCTCGATGCCGTCGGGGTCCTCGTCGCCGTCGAGCATGCGGCCGTAGCCGCGCGGCACATCGGCCAGCGAGAGGCGCGTCGCTGTTGCGGGCAGTTCCGCCGCGTCCCAGGCCAGGTGCTCGAAGTCGGCCACGCGCACGTCGACGTCCTGTTCGGCGACTTGCATGATCTCGTCGCGCAGGGCGGCCTGGCCCTCTTCGTCGAGGTCGGGCTGCTCGGCCAGTTGGGCGGCGATGTCCGTCTCGGCCTGGTCGAGGATCGGCTGCGTGATCGCGACCGCCTCCGGCAAGGCGCGGGCGGCCTCCGTGATCGCTTCGCGCCAGTCCAGCGCGACACGGTTCCGCTCGCCTTCCTTCCAGGACTCGAGGATCTTGTCGTAGCCCTCGTCGAAGCTGAGCGGGCGGCTCGGCACGACGCCGCGGATGAAGACCGCGTAGGCCGTGGTCTGGTCGCGGTACGGGTAACCGAAGTGCGTCTGGCCCTCGCCGATCTGGTCGAGCCAGAGCGGCAGCGCCTCGTCACCGATCGGGTCGAGCACCTTCAGCGCTTCGGCGTCGATCGGATCGGTGGTCTCGGCGACGGTCAGGCCGGCCCCGGCCATGTGACTGCGGAAGGCCTCCTCACCGGTCTCATCGAGCAGGTCGTAGGCGTCGCGCGTCTGCTGCACGTGGCGGATGACCCGCAGCTGGCGCTCGACGACCGCGCGCATCTCGTCGTCCATCGCTTCGGCGTCCGGCCAGAGCGTGGGCTTCAGCAGGTTGTAGCGGCTGTCGACCTCCGTCTCGCCCAGCTCGCCCGTGGCCATCAGGGCCTCGTCCGAGATCTGGTCCGCGCCGGCGTCCAGCGGAAGCCAGGCGTAGACGATGTCGTGCTTCTTCGGGTCGGAGTAGCGGTACTCGCGCACGGCCTCCGGCTGCTCGTCGAACCAGGCCTGCAGCTCTTCGCGCGGCGGCTCGACGATCGCCTCCAGCGGCGTGTCGGGGATCAGCACCGCCTCGATGTCGAAGCGCATGTTGTCCGAGCTCCAGCGCGTGTAGACCTCGTCGGCGTTGACGATGCGCGAGGCCTGCATGCGAAGATCCGCCCAGCGGGTGCCCAGGATCATGTCGTGGAAGAACTGCTCGCACTCGCGCGCCGAGGAGAACTGCAACAGGTCGCGCCACAGCCTCACGTACATCTGCTTGGATGCCAGGTCCCCCATGAACGAATGGATGAACCCGGCCACCTCGGCGTCCGCGACGGCGAGCCCCGCGCCGAGCGCGTCCTCGCGCAGCATCAGGAACTGCCAGACCGCGCTGTCCTCGACCCCATCGCCGGCGGAGCCGCTGACGGCGCGGAACCGGTTCATGGCGTTGCGCGTGCGCATGAACTCGGGCTGACCGACCTCCACCAGCTCGTTCGAGGTGACGGTGGTGAAGCGGCCGACCGTGTCGACCCGCCCGCTGCCCTGGAACATGGCCTGCAGGTCGGAGAACCCGGAGAAGGTCGCGAAGACCATCACGCAGAAGATGACCGCGGCCCAAAGGAACAGGGACTGGTGCTTACGGAAGAACGAAAATGTCATGGGCTGTCCAGCAGTTCCTTGAGGTCCGGGAGGGCCTTCAGCGACTTCAGGCCGAAGTGGTCGAGGAACCGCTTGGTGGTCGCATACAGCAGGGGATGACCGGGCTCGCTGGCCCGACCGGCGATCTTGATCAGATCACGATCGATGAGCAGCCGCAACAGGGGGCCGACCTGGACGCCGCGGACGGCCTCCACGTCGGCGCGCGTGATCGGCTGGCGGTAGGCCACGACGGCCAGGGTTTCCAGCGCCGCGGGCGAGAGCCGTTCGGGGCCGCTCTGCTTGCGCAGGCCGGCCAGATCGGCGTGGAAGCCGGACCGCGTCAGGAAGCGGAAGCCGCCCGCGATCTCGACCAGGTCGACGGCCCCCTCGCGGTTCTGCCAGGCGGTCATCAACTCGGCCAGCGCGTGCTTCACGGCCACGACCTCGGCGCCCAGCACCGAGGCCAGCCGGGCCGGCGTCAGCGCCTGGCCCGAGGCGAACAGCAGCGCCTCGACGCGATGGGAGAGCGGCGCCTCGTCGCCCTCGGCGGGCGGCACCTGCTCAGCGCTCAGCGGCAGACGGCGACCACCTGCGGGCGCACCCTCGCCCTCGGGCGTGGGCACTCGCCCGGCGTCCTTGTCGGCCGGGTCGAGGTCGGCGTCACTCGCTTTCTCGATCATGGGGTCCTCGGGGGGCGGTTCACACGATAGCGGTCGACCACACGCGCTTCAAAGAGCGCGAGCTCGTCCGGATCGAGCGGTCGGGTGGTCAGGTCCGTCTCGATGCGTTCGCGCAGCTCGGCCCAGGGCGCGGCGGTCGCCTCGTGCCGATCGATCAGGCGCACCAGCCGCCAGTAGGTGTTCCCGGCCAGCGTGATCGTGGCCGGCCCCAGGACCTCGCCGGGCTCGAGCGTCGCCCGACCCTCGAGCAGGGGCAGCGAGACGTCGTCGAAGAGCGGCGGCACCTCGCCGCCGCGGGTGGACGACGGGTGGATGCTGTGCTGCCTCGCCAGCGCCGAAAAGGAGGCGCCCTCGGCGAGCTTGCCGGCGATCTCGCGCGCCAGCGCCTCGTCCTCCACCACGATCAGCGCGACCTCGTCGCGCGCCGAACGCATCTGGTCCAGACGCACGGCGCGCTCGAGCAGCATCGAGGCCAGCACCATGCGACGCACCTCGTCCTGGTACTCGCCTGGCGCGATGCCATGGCGCAGCTCGAGGTACTCCTCGAGCGGCATGGTCTCGTCCACCTCCAGCGCGAAGCTGGCCTTCTGCTCGGAGATCGACAGCGCGATCTGCTTCTGCAGATCCTCGGCCGGCACGTCGATGCCCTCGGCCTGCGCGTCGAGTTGCGCGGCGGTGGTCAGCACCATCTGGCGGATGATCTCGGCCGACTTGCCGGGCGTGGCCAGGTCGAGCACGCGGAAGACGTCGCTCTGTCGCAGCTCGACATCGCCCACGGTGACGACGACGTTGTCCTGGGTGCGCGCGAGCGAATCCAGTTCGTCGGCGCTCACGCGATCCTGGCCGCGGGTCAGCGGCGCCAGGGCGAGCAGGCACGCGAGCGCGGCGCTGGGCCCCCACGTTCGACGTTCAGCGGAAGTTGACAATGCGCTCGTACTTCAGGCCCTTGCAGGTGGGACACAACGCTGCTTCGACCTCTCCCTTCTCGTTCATCACCTCGATCCGCCCGGAGGCCTCGCAGGTGCGACAGTTGCGCGGCTTGGCGCGCAACACGGAGATGTGACCGGAGAACTCGGCGTAGTACGCCATCAGCCAGCGCATGCGATCGTCGCTGGCGGTCTGGTCCCACCAGTCGTCGGGCGAGATGCCCTCCTCGAGCGAGCGCGAGCTGCGGCGCGACTTGGCGCGCTGGCGCGCCTCGGCGGCGCGCTTCTTGAGCACCTTGTCGATGCGGTCCTGGAGGTCTTCGTCCTCCTCGGTGGTGTCCTCGTCCTCGGCCTCCTCCTCGTCCTTCTCGCCCACCCAGTCGAGCGCCTTCTCCTCGCCCAGGATGAACGTGCCGGTGCCGTAGCTGCTGGTGCGCACCGAGCCGCCCTTGCGCGCCTCCCACAACGAGTCGATGCCGGCGGCGTCCATCTTGTAGGAGTTCCCGAGGCGGTCGACGATCTCGAGGTGGATCGACTCCTCCACGAGCTCGAGCGCCGCGCCCAGCGTCATGTCGTCGGCACGACTCACCTCGCCCAGGCTCTTGCCCAGGAAGGAGAAGTAGTCCGAGACGACCTTGCCCTGGTAGTGGTTGCGGCGGCGACGACCGATGTCGCCTTCCAGCGTTGCGACATCGCCGAGCTGCCGGCTGGCGGGGTAGTCCTGCCGGAACTCGCCCACCATGCGCAGCGCGACGTCGAACTGCTTCTTGTAGAGACGGTTGCGGATCTCGTCGAGGCGCGCGGTCTCCACGCTGTCCTCGATCTTGATCCCGGCGCGCGCGATGCGCAGCGCGATCAACTCGGGCTTGAGCGATGGGTCGAGACCGGCCGCGGCGATGTAGTGGTCACGCGCCTGGCCGTAGAGGTTCGCGCCCTCGGCGGCGACGGCCATCTCGAAATGCTGCGCGGCCGTCGTGGGCGTGCCGAACTGCGTGAGCAGCAGCTGGTAGAGATCCTCGGTGGAGTAGACCGACAACCCCTCGACGCGCCCAGACTCGACGGAGCGCACGTACTGCTTCGGGAAGCTGTCGCTGCTGCCGCGCCGGGTCAGCGTGTAGACGTCGCGTCGGCCGTCGTCGACCAGCACGCCGGTCTCGGTCGTGCCGTTCTTCATCACCAGGTGGACGACGTCCACCAGGAAGGGCTGGGGGTCCTCGCCCGTGAAGCCGCGCGACTCCTTGATGCGCCGCGTCTCGGCCGCCGACAGGTGCTCCCAGCGCAGGGCCACGCGGCCGCCGGTGTCGGCGCGCACGATCGTGAAGCCCGTGCCCTCGTCGAAGTCGACGATCGTGCCGTGCACGAGACGGCCGTCGGCCAGGCGCACGATGTCCGCGGGGGACAGCGCCAGCAGGCTCATCAGCACGGCGACCAGGACCACGTTCATCATCTCCGCTGCTCAGCTGCGGCGCCCCGCGCCGTCCGCTGCAGCAGCCCGCAACAGGACCCACCCATTCTACGGTTTCCGCCGGCTGCGGTAGCGCGACACCGCCTCGGCGCGCAGGGGGTCGGTAGGCAGCACGATCCGGATCACGGGCGCCCGCGGGAGGTTCCGCGCGCTCCCCGCCACGCGCAGTTCGGCCAGCAGCAGACCGCTCGCATCACCGGGTACGAAGCGGACCGAGTAGACCGTGCCGTCCGGCATCTCCTCCGCGACCACGTCGGTCCAGGTGTCGTTGACCTCGTCGTGATGCCGCCCCAGCGCGACCTCGCGCCGCACCCTTGCCACGATTCCGTCCAGGTCGCCGGTGGCCCGCGCCAAGGTGATCCCGTCGCGGTGCATCGCGAGGGCCGAGGTCATCAGCGCCAGCAGGCCGGTGACGCCGGTCAGGAAGACCATCAGCGCCACGAGGATCTCGATCAGCGTGAAGCCCCTGGTGGCTCGCTGGCGATCGGGGCGCCGCGCGCCCGGGTTGTCGCTCTTCGGACTCATCGGTTGAGGTTCTCCCGGTGCGCCGGCAGCTCGACGATGCGCTCGAAGCGGCGCCCCACCGAGATGCGGTCGCCGGCCAGGTGCGTGCCCGCGACGGTGCCACGCACGCCGCGCTCCACCGTGAGCCCGCCGCTCTCGATCGCGGTCACGCGCATCCACTCCGATCCGACCAGGACGTGGTCGGGGTTCTCCTCGGCGCGCAGGAAGGTGGACGACTGCAGCGGCAGTCGGCGCGCGTCGGTGCTGATGTTCTCGGCCAGCCGCCCGGAGGACGTCGCGCCCTGCTCGCGGTCGAGCACCAGGGTGATGCGCGCGAGCGGCGGGAACATGTCGTCGCTGCCGTCCCACAGCGAGTCCTCGCCCGCGGCGTAGGGGAACGTCGGGTCGCCGGGCAGCACCAGACCGCGCGTGCTGTCCCATGCGGTCAGCGCGGAGACCTGGTCGGTGCCCGGTTCGGCCTGCCACGCGGTCGTGTCCGGCCCCCACAACTCCACGCCGAAGTAGAGCACCTGGTCGGCCACGGGCACGCCGTCCGCCAGGATGCGATCGGGCTGCAGCAGCAGGTCGGGCTCGAGCAGCGAGCCGTCGCCGCCCAGCGGCGCGCGGAAGCGGCGGATCAGCGACGGCAGCGCGCTGCCCGGCCGGATGGCCAACGTGTAGAGCGATTCGGCCAGGCCTCCGGTCGGTCGCAGCGCGGCGGGATCCTGCTCGCCGGTCAGCGTGGCGATGCCCTCCGCGCCGATCGTCTCGCCCGCCTCACGCAGCCAGCCCAGCGCGCGCTCCTCGTGGCACAGGCGCGCGAAACGCAACACCGGCGTGCGCAGGTCGATCTTCGCATCGCCGTCGACGTCCTCCTCGCGGTACTGCAGCAGGAAGCGCGCGTCCTGTTCGCCCGCCCCCGACAGACCCGGCCAGGTCGAGCGCAGGTCCTCGGCGATCAGCTCCATGACCGCGGACGCGCGGTCGTGCAACTCGCGGTTGCGCTCGCCCACCGCCCACACGTCCATCGCCCCGCGCACGACCTGGAACAAGAGCGTGCCCAGGATCGCGAACAGCGCCGTGGCGGCCAGCAACTCGATCAAGGTGAAGCCGCGCCGCCTCCTCATCGCCACTCCTCATGCTCGAAGACGAGCGTCGGTTGGTCGTGGCCGACAATGACGCTGCCCACCTCGGGCGCGAGCTTCCATCCCAGCGAGGCGAAGTCGAGCGCGTCGAAGGCCCCGGCGCGCCAGCGCGCGAACACGTGCACGTCGAGGCGATCGGCCTGGCGCAGCAGCGGTTGCGTCAGGCGCGTCTCCAGCTCGGGCGTACCGCCGTCGTCGGTCAGCACGGCGATGTGCGGCGTGCCGCCCGGATCCGCGTGCGGCGAGACCAACCCGTCCATGACCGCGCGCACCTCCACGCCCACGGTCGGGTCGGGGAAGAATCCCGTCAGCAGCAGTTCGGTGAAGAACGCGCCGGGCGCGGAGATCGAGAGCGTCATGCCTTCCGACTCGGGCACGTCATCGCCGATCAGCGCGCGGTCGCGGTAGCGCGCAGGCATCCAGCGCACCATCTCGCCCAGCTCGTGCTCGGTCGGCTCGGTGCCGAAGCGCCCGCGCAGCAGTCCCTCCGCGGCGAAGCGGAAGCTCCCCGTGCGCGTCGGCATGGTCAGGTCGTCGCCCCGCCGCCCGGTGATGCCGACCAGTTCGTCGCCCACCCACACAAGGCCGTCCGCGTCGGGGAAGCCGGACGCGTCGGCCACGCGCAGCGCGCCCGCCGTCGGGTCGAGCGGACCGGTCAACGGTGAGGCCGGCCAGAACAACAGCGGCACCACCGGGTCGCCCGCGCGGTGGTACGCGCGGCGCGTGCCGTACATGCCGCGCGCGGTGACGTAGACCGCACCGCTGTCCACCGGATCGATGCCTGCGTAGCCGACGATCTCCTCGCCGATCAGCAGCAGCCCGCCCGCCTGCGGCAGCTCGCTCAGGATCTCCAGGGCGTCGGCGCCGAGGATCGGGTTGCGCACGCGCGTGTACGGGAAGATCAGCTCCTCCACGTGCAGCCGCAGCGAGGAGTCCTCCTCGAACTCGATCTCCTCGGCGAGCACGTAGCGCCCGAGGTCGGACACCAGCGGCCCCGGCGTGCCGGGTGCGTGGAAGCGCAGCTCGTCCACGACCGCGTCACCGTTCGAGGGTCGCCCGCTGAAGTCGGCCCCCATTCGGAACTCCGGGAACAGCGCGGTGGGCAGCTCGCCCGACGGCGAGCAGAGCACGCGCGTCAGCAGGCGGGTGTCGACGTTGAGCGACTCGACCAGCCGTTTCGCGCTGCTGTCGTCCTCGAACAAGTCGTCGAGGTCGAGGCCCCCGGTGGCGACCGGGATCTGCCCGTCCTCGCCGTAGTAGTCGGCGCGCGCGTATTCGCCCACCACCGGCGCGCGAAAACCCACCAGCACGTAGCGGTTGCTCCACTCCGGGTCGGTGCTGCTGGCGTGGTTGATGCGGTGCCACTCCTTGTCGCCGCTGAACGGGTCCACCAGCGTGACCGCGTCGTGCCGCCCGGGGATGCCCACCTCCGGTTGCACGATGTCCTGCACGAGCATGCCGCCCAGCACGATCGTCGGCAGCACGCGCGCCTCGCCCGAGTGCGGCGCGTCGGGCGTGCCGTCCTGCCCGCGGAACTCGAACTCGTCGGAGAGCTGGTCGAGCAGGTCCTCGGCCGGGGTCATCAGGTCGGGGTTCCACACTTCGCGCTGTTTCACGCGCCGCACGACGTCGTTGACCGCGCTGAGGTCGTCGCGCACCAGCATCGAGGACGTGGCCGTGTCCCAGCGCACCCACTCGGTGCCTTCACCCGAGTCGGGAAAGTCGATGCCGATCTGCGCCAGCGCCGAGGGCACGTTGAGCGTGCCGTCCGGCGCGGGGTGGTAGTCCTCGAACAGGTTGCCGCCGTTGACGCCGAGCGAGATCGGGAAGACCAGCACGCGCGCGGTCTCGGGCAGGTTGGGCAGCGCCCCCAGCAGCGCCGCGTCGAAGGTCGTGACGAACTCGCGCGGGATCGAGAAGCTGTCAGGCGAGCCGTTCACGGTGTCGATCGCGTCGCCCGTGGCGAGCTCGCTCGGACTGCCACCCGACGCGATCGGGATGCCGGCCTGGTTGCGCTGCACGCCGGTCAGCATCGTGCCGTTGAACCCTTGGTAGCGGACGACTTCCACGCCGCCCAGCCAGCCGTTCGACGTGGACGCGGGGATGATGCCGCCCGGGCTTGCGGGCGTCGATGTGTCCTCGCCCACCACGTCGCCCCCGCCGTAGTCGCAAACCAGGATCGCGAAGCCGCCGCTCGGCTGAAACGTCGCCCCGTCCAGCGGCAGGCTGCCGGTGGCGCGCACCGGGATCTCGGTGTCGGTCGCCGACAGCCCCGTCCCCAGCGGGATCGTGATCGGCAGCAGGCCGATCGTGAGCGGCGTCACCTCCACCTCGATCTGGCTGGTCAGCGCGGTCGGGTCCAGCTCGGCCAGGCCCCACGCGGAGACGGGCCCCGCCAGGCCGCCGTTGCCGCGCGAGGCGCGTTCGCTGGCCAGGAGTCGCACCCAACCCGCCAGCTCGACCAACTCGCTGGCGGGATGCTCGCCGCCGAAGGTGCCGCGCCGGGCGCGACCGCCGAACGGATCGTTGACGCCGGCCGGCCGAACGAGGAACGAGTCCTCGGTCTTCTGCACGTACTCCATCACCTCCTGGCCGATGCGCAGCGCGCCCTGCTCGGGGAAGCCGGCGGTGCTGTCCACCTTCAGGCGCAGATCGCGCATGAAGCCGGCCGCGCCCGCGGCCTGCCCGGCGTTCGTGCCCACGTCCTCGACCAGGAAGGACGTGAAGCTGCGCTGTCCGCGCGGCACGCCGTCCACGAACAGGATCAGGTCGCGGTCCCGCGCGCCGCCGATCTGCGCCAGCACGTGGTAGGGCACGCCGGGCAGCAGCTTCAGACCGTCGTCGAAGGCGTAGCGGATCTCGCCCGCGGGCGGCGCGTGGCCCTCGGGCATGACCGCCTCGAAGTCAGGGATGCCCGTGTCGTCGACGCGCAGGATCAGCTCGCTGCCGCTCATCATGATCAGCACGCGGTCCTCGACCTCGCCCGCGCCGCCGTCGAACAGGATCGTCTCGGCCTCGGTATCGGCCAGCTCGAACCAGAACTCCACCGCGAAGGTGCCGAGCAGGTCGTCCTCGGAGCGCACGGCCGGCACCACGTCGTCCACGGGCAGCACGACGGGCCCGTCGGCGGTGTCCCAGCCGCGCGGCGAGCTGCCTGTGCTCCCGAGCAGGCCCTCGTCGAAGTGGTTCGTGTCGGGCAGCGCGCTGCGCACCGGCGTGGGCGTCAGGAAGGATCCCTCGCGTCGCTCGGACGCCGCCCGCTGCCCCGAGAGCAGCGCGCCGGCACGCGAGGGTCGCCCGCCCTTCGGCTCGTCGGCGCTGGGATGCCCGGTCTCGAGCGGCTCGGGAAAGCTGGTCCAGCCGCGCGCGCCGCGTCCGGCGCGGCTGCCTTCCTCGAAATCGCGCTGCGTGGCGAAGGTGCGCGCGCTCTCGCCGCCCGGCGCGACCGACACCACCTCGCGCACGTGCATGCGCGACTGTTCCTTGCCGTTGGGCAGGTTCCGGCTGACCGCGCCCGAGAGTTCGAACACGCCCGCCGAGCCGTATCGGAACGGCGCGGTCCCGCCGACCAGTTCGGCGTCGTTGCTGTCGACCGCGTTGCGCAGCACGACGTCGCGCTGACCGGGCAGCAGCATGCCGTCGAGCACCGCGTTCTCGAGCACCGCGCGCAGTTCCTCGTGGCTACCCGGCGCGGAGACTCGGATGCGCGCCGCCAGCAGCTCGGACGTGCGTGTGTTGATGCGCTGGCGCGCGCGACGCGACTCGGTGCCCACCAGCAGCGCGATCAGCTCCTCGCGCGTGTGCTGACCGGGGCGCAGCCCGCGGTCGAGCACGACGCCCAGCGCAGCGTTCAGGTCCTGCGCGCTGATCTCCCCCGCCTTCAGCGCGACGTCCACCATCTCGCGCAACACCTTGAGGTCGGTCACCAACTCGGCTTCGAGCAGGCCGTCGGCCAGCACGGCCGCTTCGCGCGCGTTGATCACGTCCGCGACCGGTTGCCGGCCGAGGCCCTTGAGCAGCGCCGCCAGCACGCGCGGCTCGCAGGTCGCGACGTTGACCGGCGTGCGCACCAGCGCGCGCAGCACCGAGCCGCCGTCGCCGTGGCTGCCCGAGGGCGCCTCGACCAGGAGCAGGTGCCAACCCTCCTCCTTCCAGTCGACCGCGGACAACACCAGGTTCCACTCGACGTCGCCGCTCGAGTCGGTCAGCTCGACCACCGTCCCGGCGCCGTAGCCGCTGCCGTCGGGGACGACCAGCTCCACGCCCCCGAAGCGCGAGGTGGCCCGCGCGAGCACGCGCTGCGGATCGCGCCAGCGCTGTCCGCCGGCGTGCACGCTCAGGAACGGCCGCGCGCGATCGACCTCCGCCGCGGTGTACGTCTGCTCGCCAAACAGGCCGATGTCCTTCAGCCCCTCGATGCGGCGGAAACGGTCGAAGATGCCGGGCCGGATGCGCCAGCCGTGCTGCGCGAGCAGCAGCAGCCGCAGGTCGAGCACGTCGTCGCCCACGTCGTGCGGCAGCGCGCGCGAGCTGACCAGGTTGGCCGATGGGAAGCCGCGACGGCACTCATCCAGCTCGGCGCGCAGACGCCCCGAGTACTCGACCAGCTCCTCGCCCACCCAGACCAGGCCCGCCGGACCGAAGCCATCGGTGGTCGCCACCGGCAGCACATCGGTGCGTTCGTCGACGTCGGCGGTCAGCGTGGTGCGCCCGCCGAGCAGGTTGCCGAGCAGGAACGGCGACGCCGTGCCGAGGTGCACCTTGCCCGATTCGTCCGCGACTTCGATCGACGCGATCGTGCCGGTCGGATCGCGCGGCAACAAGTCGGGAGCGCGCGTGCGCAGGTCGTCGGGCTGGACCTCATCGGGCCCGTCCACCCACGGCGTCGCGAGGTCGTACATCGGGTGCGTGTTCTCGAGCCGGCCGCGCGCTGCCGCGAGGGCCAGCTCGGCGTCCGCCCGCGCGGCGGCCTGCTCGAAGCCGAGCAGCGCCGAGGACTCCAGGCTGCGCATCGACAGCGCGAAGGGCGTGGCGATGACCGCCAGCGTGACCAGCACGACCACCACCGTGATCAGGGCGATACCCTGCTCGGCCCGGTCCGGCATGGTGCGGATCGGCGCTGCGCCCACGCCCCTCACGGCGTCTCGCTCCAGGTGCGCACGCTGCCGAGCAGCCCGAACTCCACAGACGTGCGCTTCGGCGGCACGCCGCTGAGGAACGACACCACGACCGGCGCGCGATGGTGCGCCGGGTCGAGGTGACCGAAGCGATCGAGGCGCACCAGCCGCGGCCCGCCCTCCAGGACGACCTCGGCCGGCAGGGGCTCGTTCTCGCCCGCGACCACCGCGCCGAGGCGCAACTCGTCGAACGCGCCCTCGAACGCCTCGAAGCCGGCGCCGCTGCGCACCGGCGAGCCGCGCGAGACCGAGAGCCTGCGCGGCCTGTCGAAGCGCGTGTCCTGTCCGACGCGCGCGCCGTCCACCGCGATGTGCAGCGAGCGGCCGTCGCAGACGACGGTCAGGCGCGAGAAGCGGTCGGGCGACAGGCGCATGTTCGTCGTGCGCCGATGCTCCTCGGGCTCCTTGCCATCCTCGAGCATCACGCTGACCTCGAGCAGGTCGTCGCCGTCGAGCCGCACCGCCCAGCACCCGGGACGTTCGAGCAGCGTCATCGGGCGCGAGGTGCCCGACGGCCGCACGTACACGTCGAGCCCGAACCCGAACGGGCTGTCGAGACGCGTGGGCGGCTCGGGGATGGCCAGCTCATGCCCCTCGCGCACCTCGAGCGCCGACCCGATCACGCCCCGCCCGATCAGCCCGTCGGGGTCGTGACGCGCCGGCACGGGCCATCCGCTGCCGACCTCGTCCTCGAAGTGCCAGTTCCCCACCGAGCGCAGGCCGAGGCCGTAGACGACGCTCTCTCCGTCGGCCGACGGATCGATCACCACGCTGGCCGGCGCGCCCTCGCGCAACGCGAACAGCCGCGCCGCGCGCATCGCGTCCTGGATCTGCCCACTCGCCAGGCGGTCGTCCGTGGCCAGGTTGTTGAAGACACCGATCCCGAGCCCGAGCAGCGACGCGATGATCGACATCACGATCAGCAGCTCGAGCAGCGTGGCGCCGCGAGGCGCCCGGTCAGTCCTCTTCGATCTCGATCTCGTAGTTGGCAATGTCGTCGTCGGTCCCGAGGTAGCCGTCGGGCCCCGCGGACAGGAGCTGGTACTTGTCGAACTGATGGTACGCGCCCGTCAGCGGATTCCGCGCGCCGGTCACGACCTCCTCCTCGAACTCGCCGTCGTAGCCCAGCCTGTAGAGCGACTCGCGCTCGTAGTCTCCGAACACGATGTAGACGAGCGGGTTGTCCCACGGATCCGACATTTCCAGCAGCGCGCGGCTGCCGTTGGCCAGCTTCACCTGCTGGCTCGTGTCTTCGTCGTTGTTGATCAGCCAGCTCTCGTTGGGTCGCTGCCCGCCGTAGTCGGACGCCAGCAGCGCGGCCACCAGGGCTTCGACGCCCTGGTTCAGGTCGTTGGCGTCGGTGACGCCGATCAACGTCAGGCGGCTGGGCGGGTAGTCGCCCGTGCGGTCGGCGTAGCTCTCGATGAGCAGACCGACCTGCGCGATGCGCGCCTTGCAGTCGGTGATGCGCCCCATCTGGCCCTGGCGGCTGACGGCCACGGCCACCAGCCCGAGCAGCAGGCCGATGATCGTGATGACGACCAGGATCTCGATCAGCGTGAAGCCGCGCGTCCTGTTCGCGGAGCGCGTGGTGGTTTCGTTCATGGCACCTGCACGATCCGCACGAGGGTGATGTCCGCCGCGGCCGAGCGGCCGGGCGCGGCTTCGGCCCAGGCCGACAGCTCGAAGGGATTGCGGAACTTGCGCAGCGCGCGCAGCTCCAGTTCGGGACCGACCGGTTCGCCGTCCAGCGTGAAGCCGAAGCGCCCGGTCACCTCGTCCAGCCGCTCGATGCCCAGCAGCACGGACTCGCCCGGGAGCACGACCACGCCCGGCACCGGCTCGCCGTCGAGCACCTGCGTGTCGAAGTTGTCCAGCGCGGACATGCGCACCTGCCCGTCGGTGTCGACGTAGATCTGCAGGCTCGCCTTCGGCAGCATGCCCTCGGCGCCGCGCAACTGGCGGTGCGTGAGCGACAGGCCGCAGCGCGTGTCGCTGCCGCCCGGCACCAACTCGGCCTGCGCGGCGAAGAACACGCGGCCCTCGACCGGGCGGCTGATGCCCGGGCGCTCGTCCTCGCGCGCGCGCTCCATGCGCCCCGTCACGGTGACGCCCTGCTCGCTGAGGAAGACGCGCGGGCTGCCGTCCCACATGTGCTCGGTCCAGCCGCGCTGCAGCGAGGTGCGCCCGAAGCGGTCGAGCCACTGGAACTTGGACAGGTTGTCGCGGATCAGCGCGGCCTGGCTCGCCGCGTACACGGCTTGCGGGTGCTCGGCGTCCCCGGCGTAGGCCTTGGCGACCTCGTCCAGGTGGTCGAGCGCCGAGTCCGCGTCGCCGCGGCGGTAGTCGGAGACGGCCAGCGCGACGTGCGCGCCGCCGAGCCCGGCGTCCACCGCACGCTGCAACGGCTCACGACAGGAGAAGGTGTCGCCCGAGTAGAGCGCGGCCAGGCCGAGGTTCCACTGCACCTCGCCGTCGTCGGGTTCGAGGCGCTCTGCCTCGCGCACGTAGCGCAGCGCGTCCTCGTGGCGCCCGCGCTCCATCGACGCGCGGCCCAGCTCCAGCAGCAGCAGCACGTCGGGGCCGGCCAGTCGCAGCGCCTCGCGCAGCGTGGACACCGCGCCGCCCGGATCGCCGTCGCGACGCTGGTTGCGCCCCAGCCGGTAGAGCGCCTCGGCGTCGCCGGGCTCGAGCTCCAGCGCCTCGGCATAGATGTCGCGCGCGGTTTCCAGCTCGCCGGCGTCCTCGTACAGGAAGCCGAGCGCGAGCGTGGGCGCCACGGCGTCCAGCGGGTTCACCTCGCGCGCCATGTCCAGCAGGCGCCGCGCGCCGCCGCCGTCACCGCGGCGCCAGGCCATGATGCCGGCGTTGCTGATCGCGCGCGCGCTGCGCGGGTCGGCGGCCTGCGCCGCGCCGAAGGCGGACGCCGCGTCGTCGAGCCGGTCGCGCGCCGCCTCCACCGCGCCGAGCAGGATCAACCCGCGCGCGTTGTCGGGGTTGTCGAGCAACACGCGGTTCGCCTCGCGCAGCGCGGCGTCGGGTTGCCCAAGCGCCACCAGCGTCTCGCCGATGCTCAGCGTGAGGTCCTGCTTCTGCAGCGACTCCAGCGGACCGGAGAAGGGCAGGTTCTCCGCGCCGCGCAGCGCGGCCAGGGCCTCGTCGTGGCGGCCGTCGTCCGCGAGCAGCACGCCTTCCAGCGTGGCGACCTCCGCTGCCGGACGCCCCGCGGTGCGCGCGGTCTCGAGCAGCTCCCACGCGCGCTCGTGCAGGCCCAGGCGGCGCGCCAACCGCGCGTATCCCGCGATCAGTGCCGGGTCCGCGCTGCCGTTCGCCACCGCGGCCTGGTAGACGGTCAACTCGCCCTCGACGTCGAAGCGCTCGCGGCGCACGGCCGCCAGCAGGCGCGCGGGATCGGGGTCGGTCGGGCTGGCCTGCAGCGCCAGGATCGCCTCGGTCTCGGCGAACTCCAGCGCGTGCGGCTCGTTGTCCGCATGGGTGAGCATCTCGAGCGCGAGCGCGCGGCGTTGAGCCGCCGAACCGGAGCCTCGTCCGAGTTGCGCCGAGCGGATGCGGTAGCTGTTCTCGAAGGTGCGCGCGAGACCGAACTCGATCACGTTGCCGCGCGCCACGCGGAACGGCACGCCCAACGGTCCGCCGGTGGCCGACGACACCTGCTGGAAGCGCAGGTCCTCGCCCGGACGACTGGCCAGGGCCACGGGGTCCGGGTTGAGGATGCTGCCGTAGAGACGCGGCCCGCCGTCGTCGCGCACGACCCAGTCGTACCGCGCCTCGAGCAGGCCGGCCAGGTCCTCGTCGCCCCCGGCGTCCGGGTCGCCCCCGCCGAAGCCCGCGCCGAGCGGCCCGTCCTCGTCGCCGTCGGGCCCTTCGAGCAGCGCCGCGCCCAGGTCGATCGCGCCCTGCTCGAGGTCCAGCGAACCGAGTTGGTCGGCCGCGATGCGATACGCCTTCGCGTGCGCGCCCGCGAGTCCGGGGTGCACCGCGGGCCGTCGCACCGACAGCAGCGGCAGCGGCGGTTCCGGCAACAGCAACGGATCGAGCGGGAGCAGTTCGCGCGGCGGAGCAAAGACCGACTCCTCGCGCTGCCCGGCCGGACCGTCTTCCGGCGCGCCGAACCGCATCGCCGCCGGCACCGCGACCGGGTCGGCGACGAGAGACTTCGCGCTCGGCGGCCGGCTCCCGGTGTAGCTGTCACCCAGCTTCATCCAGCTGAGCAAGGCCACCAGCACCAGCGTGCCGAGGAAGAGGAGTTGTTCGCGGCGCCCGTCCATGGCTCAGCCCTGGCCCCCGTCGAGTACGTCCTGCTCGAGGTCCAGCGTGATCGCGGCGGCGCTGAAGCGCGCGCGCAGCTTGCCGCCCTCCTCGTCCAGGGCCTCGATGCGCAGGTCGTCCACCGCCAGGTACGGCGTGCCCTCGGCGATGCCGGCGAGCATGTCGCGCACCGCCGCCGGCGTGCCGCGCAACTCGAACTCCACCTCGTGCGCGCGCAGGAACCCCGAGCCCGATGCCTGGCGACGTGCCGCCGCCGGGATGCGGATCTCGTCCACCGCGTCCACGCCCGCGGCCAACGCCGACGACACGACCAGGTGCACGATGTGCAACGACTGCAGCGTGCGCAGCACGTCCTCGAGGCCGGTCGGGTTCAGGTCGGGCATGCCGAGGTTGCTCGGCACCGAGCGGCCGACGAAGGCCGCGCTCTTCACGAGCAGTTCCTGCTCGCGTCGCACGACTTCGATGTAGCGCAGGTCGGGGCTGACCCCGGGCGGAACGTCGAAGTCCTCGGGGCGCTCATAGGCGATCGCGGGCGCGAGCACCGCGAGCGATTCGGTCAGATCGTTGCGCAGCGCGTTGGCCGCGCTCGCCGCGGCGGGCGTCGGCTTGCTGTCGGCCTCGCCGCCCGAGCGGAGCTGGCGGCGGATCGACGCGGCCTGTCGCACGGCCTCGGCGTCGTCCCAGAAGGCGGAGATCACCGCGCGCCCGGTGAACAGCACCACCAGCAGGGCGACCGCCACGATCAGCAACCGGCGCAGCTCGCGATCCATCAGCCGGCCTCCGGTTCATCGGCCGCGTCGTCGTCCGCGTCCTCGTCGGACGGTTCGCTGGGGAACACGCTGGTGTCGATGCTGAGCGAGAAGTTGAACTTGCCGCGGTTGTCGGTGGAGAACTGCTGCACCACGCCGGCCACCGCCGGGTCGCCGCGCAGACGCAGCGTCACCTCGGTCACGGCGTCGGTCAGGCTGCGCGACTGCTCCTTGCCGCTGCCCTCCACGACCACGAAGGGGCGCCGCTCGCCGCCGTGTCCGAAGCCCTCCTCGATCGCGCGCTGCGTGCGCACCGACTCGACCCACAACTCGGGCGGCAGGTATGCGTCCAGCAGGTCCATCACGGTCAGGGTGCCGCTGCCGAGCGCGGTCAGGTCCTCGAGCCGGGTCAGCTTGGCCGCCGCCTCGTGCGCCTCGGCGACCGCGCGCTCGTAGTTGCGCAGCGCGGTCTTCCGGCGCGTGACCTCGCGACGCATGGTCGTGACGTCGTCGCTGGCGGCATCGTGATTGGTCTTCGTCGCCCAGCCCGCCAACGCGAGGTGCACGACCACCAGCGCCGCGGCCACCACGAGCCAGACGGTCTTGGTGCTGAACTCGCGCTTCTTCTTCTCCGCCTCGGTGAGGATCTCGATCTTGTAGGCGTCCTTCAGCAACGCCATCAGCGCGAGGCCCGCAGCCACGGCGAAGTGCGAGCCGCGCCCCTTGTCGATGTCGGCGCTGCCGGTGAGGTAGCCGTCGGTCGGATCGAACTCCTGCACGGGCACGCCGAGGCTGCGCGTGAGCGCCTGGTCCAGCCCCGGGATGGACGCGCCGGGGCCGCAGAGCAGCACGCGATCGAGCTGCAGGTCGGCGGCCTTGAGCTGGTTGCGGCACAGCACGACCGTGGACTGCAGCATGCCGGTCACCTGACGCAGCGGCCCGACGAGCGCGCGCGCGACGGCGCCCTTCTGTCCGGTCAGCGTCTCGCCCGGCGCGGCAAAGGTCGCCAGCTTGCGCTTGGCCAACTCGGCCTTCTTGGTGTCGATGCGGAAGGTGTCCTTGATCGCGTCGGTGAACAGGTCGCCGCCGCCGCCGAGATTGCGCGCGTAGAGCAGCTCGCCGTCCTGGATCAGCGCGATGTCCGTGTTGCGACCGGCCAGGCTGGCGACCATCACCGTGCCGTCGCCGCCGTCGGTGGCGACGACCGCGTTGTGCAGCGCGATCGCGTTGGGCGTGAAGGCACCGACCTTGACGCCGGCGCCCCCCAGCTCGGCGCTGCGCTCCAGGATGAGGCTGTCGCGCACCAGCGCGAGCAGCACCATCTCGTCATCGCTGTGCATCGCGGCGCCGGTGAGCATGTTGAAGTCGGCCGAGAGTTCGTCGCCCGACTGCTCGGCGACGTCCTCGATCTCGAAGCGCATCAGGTCGCGCAGCTGCCACATCGGGACCGGCGGCACCTGCGTCATGCGCAGGATCATGTCGCGCCCGGTCACGCCGACCACGGCGCGGCAGCCCTTCAGCCCCGCCTCGCGCAACGCCGCCGGCAGGCTGGCCGACCGCACGACGCCCGTCTTGCGGATCTCGAACGCGCCCTTGTGCATGCGCGCCTCGACCAGCCGCGTGATCGTCCCGCCGATGTCGAGGCCGACGATGCGCTCGCTCATGGCAGCTCCTCCGCCGGCTGCCCACCCTGCGGCTGCAGGTGCTGCTCGACGTAGGCCTCGATCTCGTCGGCCACGCTGTCGTAGCCGCCCGCCTCACGGAACGAGGAGACGACCGCCTCCAGGCGCGCGGCGCGGCGCGCGCGATCCTCTTCCAGCAGGTCGGCGGCGCGGCGCGCGACGGTGTCGGCCCGCTCGCGGAAGCGCGCCTCGGCCTCGCTCCCGGCGAAGGTGCCGGCTGCGTTGACGCAATCCGCCAGCACCTCGCGGCAGCGCGCGGCGCTGGCCAGGAAGAGCGCGTCCTCCAGGTCGCGGTCGATGGAGTCGAGGCGCGCCTGCATGGTCGCCTCCACGCGCGCACGCACGGCTTGCGCCGCCGCCAGCACCGCCTCGTCGTGCGGGTAACGCGTGGCCACGATCTCGACCTCGGCCAGGGCCTCGCCCAGGCGCCCGAGACGCTCGGCCAACACGGCGGCGTCGCGATGCTGCGCTGCCGCCACGCGTTCGTCCTGGAAGCTGGTCTGGAGCACCAGCTCCTGGGTGAAGCTGCTGCCCCCACTGCCGGCACTGTCGGGGGCGACTTCGCTGCGCACCAGGACGGTGCCGTCGGGCCGGTGCGTTCCGATCAGGGTCGTGTCGCCGCCGAACTCCAGCACGAGGCGGTCGGACGTGCTGCCGAGCACGAGCGCACTCACGCCCTCGACGCGGAAGTCGCCGCTGAACTGCTGCAGGCCGGACGTGGCGACCATCCCGATCGGCGTCTCGGCCAGCGAGCCAGAGACCACGACGCTGCGCACCAGCGTCGCGCCGGACGGGATCTCGGTCAGCGTCTCGCGCAGTGTGACGCGCAGCTCGTCCTCGCTCATCTCGCTGGCGCGACGGATGCGCGTGCCGTCCGGCAGCGCGATGGCCTGCTCGCCGGGCAGGCTCGCCGCCGTGGGCGGCAGCATCAGGCCGTCGGCGTCGCGCGCGGTCAGGCCGCGCGTGGTCATCACCAGTTCGTCGCCGCGGAACACCAGCAGCGTCGACCCGGTCTGCAGCAACTCGAACCCGCCGTGGGGTCGCGAGCCGCCGCCGCTGCCCTCGACGAAGCGCAACACCAGGTCGTCCGCGCTGCCGGCGCCGACGCAACCCAGGCCCGCGCGCACGTGCGTCATGCCCGGCGGGATCTGCGCCTCGCCCTCGATGCGTCCCTCGCCCGAGGCCACGACCACGTCCAGGGACGCACGGCCCGCCGACTCGAAGCGCAACAGCAACTGGATGTCGGGGCTGGCGCTGGTCGCGGCCAGCGAGACGGCCCCGCGGTGCGCGCCCAGCGGCACGGCATGATCGCTCAGGATGCGCGACCAGCTCATGGCGGTGTCCGGGGGCGCCGCCGCGCCGTCTTCCTCCTCGACGCCGGCGTCGCGCGTCTGCGCCACGGCGCCCAACTCACCGCTCACCGCGCCGGAGGTCCGGAACGAGAAGCCGCCCGGCGCCTCGTCGGGCACCATCCAGGACCGGTTGGCGCTGGTCGTGTCGGTCGTCTCGAAGGACCAGGCGTCGGCGAGCAGGTTGTCGCCGGCGGCCTTGGGCGCCGCCGCCGTGCCGCCCCCGCCGAAGTCGGGCGGGTTGAGCCACAGCCAGACGCCCGCGGCGGCCACCAGCAGCATGCCGCCGAGCCCCAGGATCATGGGCATGCGGCTGCGCGCGGGGGCCTCGACCTCGAGGACGTGGACCTGCTCGTCGTTGCCTTCGGGCGTTGGCAAGGTCAGACAGATCCTCGGCCGGGCGGAGCGGGCAAGCCCGTGTTTTTACCAAGCCTGTCGGGACACGGGCAATCTGGACGGGTCGCCACCATATCGGGAGCGGGCCCTCCGGCAACGACCGCAGCGGCCCGTGTTCAGAAGAGCGCGAAGGCGGCGGCGTAGAGAGGCAGCGCCAGCAGCATGATCGTGAGCGTGTAGCCGAGGATGTCCCGCGCCTTCAGGCCGGTGATGCCCAGCAGCGGCAGCGCCCAGAAGGGCTGGAGCATGTTGGTCCACTCGTCGCCCCAGGAGAGCGCCAGCACGGCGCGCGGGAGCGGCAGGTCCAGGCCCTGGCAGGCCTGGGCGACGATCTCGCCCTGCACCGCCCACTGCCCCCCGCCCGACGGCACCAGCAGGTTCACCAGCCCGGCGGACAGGAAGGTGACCATGTCGAAGCACCACTGCACCGGCAGGCCGATCGTCGAGAGGGCCGTGGCCATGTCGGCCGAGCTGCCGGCCAGGCGCTCCACCAGCCCCGAGCTCTCGAGCAGCCCGAGGATCCCGAAGTAGAACGGGAACTGCAGCAGGATGCCGCCAGCCTGGCCGGCCGACTCGCCGAAGGCGCGCGCATAGCGCTGCGGCGAGCCGAACAGCAGCAGGCCCAGCAGCACCAACGCGAGGTTCACGGTGTTCAGGCCTAGGCCGTTGAGCAGGCCGCGCGCGCGCAGGAGCTGCGCCAGGGCGATGGCGCCGAGCACGATCACGAACAGGCCCAGGGCCGTGCCCATGAGCGGGCGGCACTCGCCGGCCTCGGCCGGCGGCGGGTCGAGCGCGGCGACCGACACCTCTCTCTCTGCCTCGTTGCTGGTCATGCGCGTCAGCAGCCAGGGGATGAACAGCAGCATGCCGACCGCGAGCGCGATGTTCATCGTCGAGAGGATCGTGTCGCTGATCGGGATCGGCGGAAGGCCCATCGGCCCGGCCTCGGCCACCTTCAACGGCGCGCTGCCGGAGAAGCCGCCGTGCCAGACCATCAGGCCGGTGTAGCCGGCGGCCGCGACCAGCGGGTAGTCGAGCTTGCGCCCCGAGGCCGTGAAGCGCGCGCCGATCTCGCGTGCGAGCACGGCGCCGACGATCAGCCCGAAGCCCCAGTTGATGTACGCGGCGAGCATGGCGACGAGCGCGGTCAGCGCCACGGCGGCGCGCGTGGTCCGCGGCACGCTCGCGAGGCGCGAGAGCCCGGCGCGCACGGCCGGCGCGGAGGCCAGCGTCGCGCCGGCCACCAGGATCAGCGACATCTGGAAGGTGAAGGCCAGCGTGCCCTGGGCGCTCACGCGCGCGTACCAGCCCTCCGCCAACGCGGCCACGCTGCGTTCGGGCATCGCCACCCAGCCCATGCCGAAGGCGAGCGCGGTCAGGCCCAGCGCGATGACGAAGGGGTCGGGGACGAAGCGTTGCGCGAGTTCGGCCAGCCGGCTGGCGATCCGCGCGAGCAAGCCGTCTAGCTCCGCACGCCCACGGCCTGCTTTCGGAAGCGCGACGGCGCGGCGCCGTGGCTCATCTCCGCGGTCTGCATCGGCTGTCCCTTGCCGCAGTAGATCTCGCCCCACAGGTTCCAGTGGCTCGCGTCGCAGATCGCGTCGCACGCGCCCCAGAACTCCGGCGTGAGTCCCTGGTAGGTCGGGTTCTTGAAGATCCGCCCGAGCTTGCCGTTCTTGATCTCGCGCCCCCACTCGGAGGTGAACTGGAAGTTCATGCGCTGCTGATCGATGGACCAGCTCTTGAGGCGCTCCATGTAGATGCCGTCCTCGGTGTCGGCGATCAGGTCGTCGAAGTCCCAGGTGCCGGGCGAGAGCGAGAGGTTGCACATGCGCACGATCGGCACGTGGCCCGGGCCCTCGGCGCGGCTGCAGCCGCGGCTGCGCGCGTTCTCTTCGAAGTGCGCGGTGTCGCGGCTGGTCTGGTAGCCGGTGAAGATGCCGTCCTGCACGATGTGCCAGCGCTGGCTGCGCACACCGTCGTCGTCGTAGCCGACCGTCGCGAGACCGCCGGGCACGGTCGCGTCGGCCACGAGGTTCACGATGTCGCTGCCGTAGCGGAAGCCGTCGGTCAGCTTCTCCGTGTTCACGAAGGAGGTGCCGGCCATGTTCGCCTCCCAGCCCTTCACGCGGTCGAGCTCGGTGGCGTGGCCGACCGACTCGTGGATCTGCAGCGCGATCTGGTCGCCCGAGAGGATGATGTCCTTGTCGGCGATCGGGCAGTCGTCGGCGGTCAGCAGCTGGATGGCCTCCTCGCGCACCTGCTCGGCGTGGCCGACGAGGTCGATGGACTCGACCAGCTCGTAGCCGACCGCCATGAACTGCCCGCCCATCGCCGCGGGATAGCTGCGCACCTGCGTCTCCCCGTCCTTGTGCGCCGTGGCGGAAATGCCCGCGCCGCTCCTGAGAACGATCTGGTCGATGCGCGCTCCGGCCGTCGACAGGAACACCTGCGTCTCACGCCGGAAGTTCATGCTGCAGCTGGTGGCGGTGATCTCGGGCTTCTCGCGCAGGATCGAGTCGGCGCGCATGAGCAGGTCGAGCTTGCGCTCGAGCGGCACAGCGAACGGGTCGATCATCCAGGTCGAGGTCCAGCGGTCGCGCCAGGCGGGCTCGTCGGCCCAGCGGTGGCGGCCCGGGCCGGCGTGCTTGCCGGCCTTCGCGAGCGCGACGGCCAGGTTCGAAACGCGATCGATCTCCTCGGGCACCAGGTCGAAGCCGCTGGCGAAGCCCCACGCGCCGTCGACCATGACGCGCACGCCGAAGCCCGTCGTCTCGTCCTGCTCCAGCTCGTTGATCTCGCCGTTGCGCACGCCCAGGATCTCGCGCTCGACGATCGCCACGCGGATGTCGCCCCACTCGGCGCCCGCGGCGCGCGCCACGTCGAGCGCTCGCTCGCCCAAGCTCGCCAGGTCGTCGAAGGTGCGCGAACTGCCGGGTACGCCGGAGTCGGACGGTTGGATCGGAAGCGTGAGGCTGGTCATGCTCAGAAGTCCGTCGAACTCGAGAAGCGGAAGCCGTCGATGCGCACCGGCGGCACCACGACATGCCCACCGAACAGCGCCGAGCACAACTCGGCGTCCGAGCCGAGCGCGGTGACGCGCCGCAGCGCCTCGACCAGGCTCTGCGTGAAGCGCAGGTTGCGGAGCGGTCGGGCGATCTCGCCCTTCTCGATCAGGAAGGTGCCGTTGCGCGTCATGCCGGTGAGCGTGAGCTGCGTGGGCTCGACCACGTTCGTGTAGTGGAACTGCGTGACCAGGATGCCCTTGTCCACGCCGGCCAGCAGGCCGGCCGCGTCGGTGTCGCCGGCCGTGAGCACGAGGTTGCCCGCGGTCGGGCCCTCGGCGCTGGGCTGCGGCTGCGCGTGGCCGGTGCTGGCGCAGCCCGCGCGGCGCGCCGTGTTCTGGTCGTGCACGATGCCCTTTGCCACTCCATGCTCGATTAGCGTGACGCGTTCGCGCGGCAGGCCCTCGCCGTCGAAGACCGGGCCCACCGTCATCGGGTGGTAGACGTCGTCGGTGATGGTGACGTTGTCGCCCAGCACCGGCTCGCCGAGCTTGCCCGAGAGGAAGCTGGTGCCGTCCTGCACCTGCTGCGCGCCGAAGCCCGTGTAGGCCGCGAAGAGCAGCAGGCTGCTGACCGCGGCGGGCTCGAGCACCACGGTGTAGTGGCCCGGGTCGATCGGCTGCGGGTCGCGGCTGGCCAGCGCCTTGCCGGCCGCGCGCTCGGCGGCCTGCCGGTTGTCGAGCCCCTTGGGGTCGCCGGCGATCTGTCCCGACCAACCCGCGCCGTCGGCCTGAAAGGCGGAGACAGAGAGCTCGGCCGTGTTGTCCACGTCGCACACGTCGAGCCCGCGGCTGTTGCGCAGCAGGCGGAAGATGGAGGTCGTGTCGTGGATGCCGGCCACCTGGCACTCGCGCTCGCGGCAGGCGTCCACGATCGTGCGCACGGCCTTGGCGGTCGTGTCCGGGTCGTGCGCAAGCGGGCCCTCGCCGCGCAGCTTGTGCTCCTGCGGCCCCGGCATCGGCGCCAACTCCTCGGGCGGCGCCGGCGCGAGCTTCGCCACCGCGCGGGCGCGCTCGACGGTCCGCTTGACGGACTCGTCGGTCAGGGTCCCGGTGGAGGCCTTGCCCTGCCGGCCGCCCTCGTGGACCCGGACGCTGACCCGGGCCGCGGCGCGCAGCACGTTCTGCACCGGGTGGTCCTGGGTGAAGCGGTTCAGCTCCTCTTCGACGGCCGTGACGGCGACCTCGGTCGCCTCGGCCCCCGAGTGCGCCAGGGCGACTTCGGACAGGCGACGGGCTCTGTCGGGGCTGAGCACGGGTTCCCTCCGCATCTGGTGGCATCTGCGCCGGCGCGGGCGGCCGCAGTGGCACGCCCCCACGGGCACTGCGGGCGCTGGTCGCGCCGAGCGGACGAAGATACACTACGCGGCTCGCTCCTTTGGAACCCCGACCCCATGCGCGACCTGCGCGGATCCCTCGACGGACAGCTGTTGGCTGTCGGCCTGGCCGTCAGCCGATACAACGAGTCCGTCACGCGCGGCCTGCTCGACGGCGCCCTCTCGGCGCTCGGCGAGTGCGAAGTCCCGGGCGGGAACATCACGGTTGCGCACGTGGCCGGCGCGCTCGAGCTGCCCATCGTGGCGCGCGAGCTGGCGCTCTCGGGACGGGTCGACGCGGTCGTCGTGCTGGGCGCCGTCATCAAGGGCGAAACCGACCACTACGAGCACGTCTGCACCGAGACCATCCGTGGCTGCGGACAGGTGGCGCTGGACACCGGCATTCCGGTGGGCATCGGCGTGCTGACCTGCGAGACGCTGGCCCTGGCGCGCGAGCGCAGCTCCACGCCCTCCAAGAACAAGGGCTCCGAGGCGGCGCGCACCGCGGTCGAGACCGCCAACCTGCTCGCGACGCTGCGCGAAGAAGACGGCGCGGAGGACGCGGGATGATCGGCGGCCGCACACGCTCGCGCGAGATCGCGCTGCAGATCCTCTACTCGGTGGACAAGATCACCGCGCCGAGCGTGGACGACTGGGAGCAGACGCTCGAGGACACCGAGGGCAGCGAGGAGGTCAAGGCCTTCGCGCAGGCGCTCGCGGCCGGCGTGCTGGCCGAGCGCGCCGAGCTCGACCGGCTGATCTCCGGCGCGGCCGACAACTGGGAGCTCACGCGTCTCGCGACCGTGGACCGCAACGTGCTCCGCCTCGCCGTGCACGAACTGATCTCGCGCGACGACATTCCGGCCAAGGTCTCGATCAACGAGGCCATCGAGCTGGGCAAGCGCTTCAGCACCAAGCAGTCGGGCTCGTTCATCAACGGCATCCTGGATCGCATCCGTCGCGACCTGGGGCTGGCGACGGATGGCACCGAGCCCGAGGCCGACGACGAGCCGGTGATCGACGAAGCCCACGCCGCCGGCGCGGAGTGATTCCCTGATGGTCTTCGGGAAGCTGCTCTCCGGCCTGAAGAGGACGCGCGACACACTGGTCGCCGGGCTGCGCTCGATGATCGGGCGCGGCCACCTCGACGACGAGACGCTCGACCGCATCGAGGAGCTGCTCTACACGTCCGACCTCGGCCCGGCTGCCGCGTCGCTCGTGGACGGCATCCGTGATGGGTACAAGAAGGGCACGCTGACCGAGGCCGAGCAGATCGAGCCCTTCGTGCGCGAGCGCCTGCTGGCGCTCATGGGCGCCGCCGAATCGGCGCCGGTGCCGACCGAGAAACCGCACGTGATCCTGGTCGTCGGCGTGAACGGCTCGGGCAAGACGACGTCGATCGCCAAGCTCGCCAAGCTGCACCAGAACGAGGGGCGCCGCGTGATGCTCGCGGCCTGCGACACCTTCCGCGCCGCGGCGGTCGAGCAGCTCTCGATCTGGGCCGACCGCCTCGACATCCCGATCGTGAAGCGAGAGACGGGCAGCGACCCGTCCGGCCTGGCCTTCGAGGCCGCCGACCTCGCGCAGAGGGAAGCCGTGGACGTGCTGCTGGTCGACACCGCCGGGCGGTTGCACACGCAGACGAACCTGATGCAGGAGCTGGAGAAGATCCGGCGCGTGATCGGCAAGCGCATCGAGGGCGCGCCGCACGAGGTGCTGCTGATCCTCGACGGCACGACCGGGCAGAACGCGATTGCGCAGGCGAAGCAGTTCCAAGAGGTCGTCGCGGTGAGCGGGCTGATGGTCACCAAGCTGGACGGCACGGCGCGCGGCGGCGCGGTGGTCTCCATTCACGAGCAGCTCGGCCTGCCGGTGCAGTACATCGGGCTGGGCGAGACCGTGGACGACGTCGAGCGCTTCGACCCGGCCTCGTTCGTGGACGCGCTCTTCCAACCGGCATGAGTCGCCTCCCCAGTCACTGGGAGCTGACGCTGCTCCTGTGCGCGGCGGCGCTGGTCGCGATGCCGGATTTGTTCGACCTCGACGCGTTCAAGCTCGCGACGGTCTCGCTGCTGGCGGCGGTCGTGCTGCTGCCGCGGCTGCTGCTCACCGGGCGCGACGACCTGCGCGCGTGGGTGGCCTGCCCCGGCGGCTGGCTGTACCTGGTCTCGATTGCCTGGGCGCTGGTCGCGTCGCTGTCCGTGCTCGGGCACGCGAGCGTGGCCGACCGCGTGCTGTGCGCGCTGCTCGCCACGCTGGCCGCGACCTTGGGCCTGCGCGCCGCGCGCAGCGCGGCGCACTCGCTGAGTGGTGCGATGGTCCTGGTCACGATCGTCACCGCGGTGGTCGCGCTACTCCAGGCCGTCGGGATCGAGGAGCGGCTGACCGCGGGCGAGCCCGACGTCGTCTCGCTGATGGGCAACTCGACGCGCGCGGGCGCGCTGCTCGCGCTGGGCCTGCCCGTCGCGCTGGTCGCGCTTCTGCACCCGGACGAGCAGGGCGGCCACCACCGGGTGCGCCTGGCGGCCTCCGCGCTGACGCTCGGCACCGCCGCGTTGATCCTGACCCGCGCGCGCGGCGCCTGGCTGGGCGCAGCCCTCGGCATGGCGGCGGTCGCGCTGCTCTGCATGCCCGAGCTGCGCAAGCACCTGCGCACCTGGCTGTTGCCTGTCGCCGGCGGCATCGCGCTGGCCCTGGTGCTGGCCGGCGGCTTCGACGTGCTGACCGGCTCCAAGCTCCCGGGCTCGGGCAACCCGATCACCGGCGACGACGTGACCACGCGCGTGCGCCTGTCCGTCTGGCGCGGCACGCTGGACATGATCGCCGCCGAGCCGCTGACCGGTTCGGGGCTCGGTCGCTACCGCGAGCGCTACGTCCCCTTCCGCGACCCGGGCGAGGCGTCACTGCCCGGCCTGGCGGGCGCGCCGACCGAGGTGGACCACCCGCACAACGAACCGTTGCTCGCCTTCGCCGAGGGAGGGCTGCCCGGCGGCCTGGCCCTGCTGGCCTTCGCGGCGCTGACGCTCTGGCGCGCCCTTCGTCGCGCGCCGCGCGGCGACACGGGCGACAAGACCGCGCTCGCGATCCTGCTCTCCGGCTGCGTCGTCGGACTCGTGCAGAACGCATGGATCAGCCCGGGGACCGCGCTACCGTTCTTCGCGGCGTCCGGTTGGGTGTGGTCACGCCAGTCCGCGGGCGGCACCGAGTCCGCGGGTGCACGCACGCTGACCGGTGTCGGCATCCTGGCCGCGATCGCGGTGCTGTTCGTGTTGGCATTGCCGCGCGCGCAGAGCCAGTGGCTCGTGCGCAGCTTCTACGTGCAGGCGGCCGACGAAGGCATCGACGCCGCGTCCTTCGAGACGCTGGTGGCCGGCGCCGACGCCGACCCGGGCGACCTCGACGCCCAGCGGCTGCTGCTTGGATACGGGGAGCAGATCCTGTCGCTCGGCGTGCCCTGGGCGGCGCGCGCCGAGGCGCCGGTGCAACGCGCGCGCGAACGCGTCGCGGAGCTCGCCCCGCACGTGCCTTAGCGCCCAGCCCCCTGGCGCAGGCGCGCGCCGCTCAGAGGTCGCCGAAGACGCGTGCCCCGGCGAGTGCAGGCCACTTCGTGCGCAGCCGGCCCAACTCGGCCAGGCGTGCTCGGTACGTCTCCTCGTCCACGTCGTCGGGGCCGGGCTGGTCGTCGGGCGTGCGGTTGTCGTAGCCGAGGTTGCCCTCGATCACGAAGGCGTCGACGGTGCCCTGCACGGCGACGGGCAGCTGAATGCAGTACCTGTCGGCCGGGTCGTACTGCGAATCAGCTCCGCTGCGCACGATCAGGTTGTCGCGGAAGCTGCCCGAGGAGTTCGGGTCCTGCAGCGTGATCGACGCCCCGCAGGCGCCGGTGTTGTGGACGATGTTGCGCTCGACCACCGCCTGGGGCGCGCCGTTGCCGGCGTTCCAGACGGTCAGGCCCCAGGTGAGCATGTCCTCGACCACGTTCTCCTCGACGATCGCGGTCGGGCTCACGAACATGCCGATGCCCTTCCAGTAGTTCGCGACGTAGTTGCCGCGCACTTCGGCGTAGGGGTTGAGCGTGATGCCGATGCCCACGCCGCGACCCCCGCCGTGGGCGCGACCACGGTTCTCGCCGCCGTCGATCACGTTGTTCTCGATGATCGCGTGGCTGTCCCAGTAGCAGGCGATGCCGTCCCACGAGTTGCGCACGATGCGGTTGTCGCGGATCACCGCCGAGCCGCCGTCGCGCACGTTGATGCCCATGATCCCGGAGACGGTCTCCTCCACGATCTTCTCGTCGCCGAGGTTGTCGGCGATCTCGCAGTCCTGGATGAACACGAGCGAGTCGCCCTTCACGACCACCGCGGCCTCGGGAATATTGCCGCCGCCCTCGGTGCGCGCGCCGCCGGTCACGGTCAGCGCGGAGAGACTGCACTCCTGCGCGTCCTCGAACAGCACGCCGTAACCGGCGTTCGTGTGCAGGAAGGTGCGGCCCACGCCGGCGCCGCGGATGTGGATGTCCTTGCCGGCGATGCGCAGACCGTAGCTGGTCTTCACGAGGTAGGGATCCTCGCGCGACGCGCTCGCGGTGTACTCCTCGTACGGCGTGGGCTCGAGCCGGTAGCGGCCGGGCGCCAGTTGCAGCACCGCACCGTCAGCCAGGCTGTTCGCGAGCAGCTGGTTGAAGTTCTCGGGCGTCACCTTCAACTGCTTCGGCGGCGGGCACGCCGTCAGCACGAACGGCAGGGTGAGGACGGCAGCGAGACGCAAGGCGTGCGCGGTGTTCATGGCGTCACCCTAGCGCTCGCGGCCGGCCGCTCGCCAGCGACCGCGGAGACCGGGCCGCGTCAGGCGTAACCGAGCGCGATGCCGCCCTGGTAGGTAGCGAACGAGAACAGCCAGGCCAGCACGGTCATGTACGTGAACAGGAAGATCGGCCAGCGCCAACTCCGCGTCTCGCGACGCACCACGGCCAGCGTGCTCATGCATTGCGCGGCCAGCGCGAAGAAGACCATCAGCGAGAGCCCCACCAGCGGCGTGTACACGCGCCGGCCGTCGGGCCAGACCTCGGCTTGCAGGTGCTCGCGCAGGGGCGTGCTGCCCTCGTCGACGTCGCCCCCCATGCCGTAGACCACGCCCATGGTCGAGACGAACACCTCGCGCGCGGCGAAGGCGCCGATCAGGCCGACGCCGATCTTCCAGTCGAAGCCGAGCGGCGCGATCACCGGCTCGATCATGCGGCCGAGACGCCCGCCGAAGCTGGCCCTCAGGCGCTCGGCGGCCTGCAGCGCGTCCAGTTGCGCCAGTTGCGCGTCGGCCCAGCCCTCGGGCTGCGCGGCGGCTTGCTGCTGCACCGCGGCCGCCTCGGTCGCGTAGTCGAACGAGAAGTCCGCATCGCGCGGGAACGAGAGCAGGAACCACAGCACGATCGTGCAGGTCAGGATGACCGTGCCCGCTTCGCTCACGAACAGCCGGCTGCGCTCCCACATCATGCGGGTCACCGACTTCGGACTGGGCATGCGGTACTGCGGCAGCTCGAGCAGCAGCGGCACGGACGGGCCCTTGAAGACCGTGCGCCCGAGCACCGCCGCGGCAACCAGCGCGAGCACCGTGCTGAACACGTACATCGCCAGCATCAGCAGCGCCTGCAGGCCGAAGAAGCCGGCCACGGTGCCGCCCACCTCGCTCTTGGCCGGGTACAGCGCGCCGATGATCAGCGTGTAGACCGGCAGGCGCGCAGAACAGGTCATGATCGGGATGACCATCATGGTCAGCATGCGGTCGCGCTTCCGCTCCATCGTGCGCGTGGCCATGATCGCGGGGATCGCGCAGGCGAAGCCCGACAGCATCGGCACGAAGGCGCGGCCGGTGAGACCGATGGCCTTCATGATGCGGTCCATCAGGAACGCGGCGCGCGCCATGTAGCCGCTGTCCTCGAGGATCGAGATGAACAGAAACAGCAGCAGGATCTGCGGCAGGAAGACGAGCACCGCGCCGACGCCGGAGATCACGCCGTGCACCAGGAAGTCGCGCAGCAGGCTCGCCGGCAGCACCGAGGCCACGGCGTCGCCCACCATGCCCACGACCGCGTCGACGCTGTCGATCATCGGCGCGCTCCAGGTGAAGAGCGACTCGAAGACCACGCTCATCAGCAGGATGAAGATCGCGAAGCCGAACACCGGGTGGATCAGCACCTTGTCCACCGCGTCCGTCATGCGGCGCAGCGTGGACGGCACCTTGGCCAGGAAGGCCGGCATGTGGTCGTCGATCCAGCGGTAGCGCCCGCCGACGATCGAGAGGTCGATGTCGCGCTTCGCCTCGTCCGCCAGGCGGTGACGGTCGAGCACCGAGCTGCGCAGATCGTCCGGCACGTCCCACAGCTCGTCGTCCTGGTCGATGCTGACCAGGGCCCAGGTGGCCAGCGCGCGCCGCCGCTCGATGTCGCCGCGGCCCCAGCCGCGCGGGATGAACGGCTCGACCGCGGTGATGTCCTCCTCGAGCGCCTTGCCGTCCAGCGACAGCAGCTTGTCGCTCGGCAGCGGACGCTGCTCGCCCAGCAGCTTGTCCACCGCCGCGCGCAACTCGGCGATGCCCTCGCCCTTGCTCGCGCTGATCGGCACGACCGGCGCGCCGCCCAGCTCGCGCGACAGGGCCTCGGCGTCGATGCGCATGTTGTTCTTGCGCACGATGTCGTTCATGTTCAGCGCGATCACCACGCGCAGCCGCAGCTCGATCACCTGCAGTACCAGGTAGAGGTTGCGCGCGAGCTGCGTGCTGTCCACCACCACGATCACGGCGTCGGGCTCGGTGAACGGGTTCAGGCCCGCGATCGCGGTGATCGCGATCTGCTCCTCCGCGCTGCGCGCCGAGAGGCTGTACGTGCCGGGGATGTCGAGCAGCACGGCCTCGCGACCGCCGGCCAGGTGCATCTGCCCCTCGCGACGCTCGACGGTGATGCCCGGGTAGTTGCCCACCTTGGCGTTCGCCCCGGTGAGCTGGTTGAACAGCGTCGTCTTGCCGCTGTTCGGGTTGCCCGCGATGGCGACGACCGCCCGGCTCACGCGCGCGCCTCCACCTCGATCGAGCGTGCCTCGCTGATGCGCAGGCTGACGCGGCTGTGCCGCACCTCGACCTCGAGGATGTCGCCGACCTTGACCGTGCGCACCATGCGCACGTCCGTGCCGGGCACGAAGCCCAGCTCCATCAGGCGCCGGCGGTACCCGCGCTCGCCCTCGACGCGGCGCAGGATGCCCGTCTGGTTGGTCTTCATGGCCGCGAGGGTGGTGATCACGAGGTTTCGCCGGGAGGGGCTAGATGAGATCCAATCTCAACGTATCAGAGTACCACGGAGTCCGGCGATCACAACCCCAACCGGCCTGCGGGCCCGATTCTGGGGTCGCGGCCCGGCCGGCCAGGTCTCAGCCGGCAGCGCCCGCACCGCCGTCCTTGGCGGCGCCATCTGCCTTCTTCACGCAGCGCTCGCAGGTGCCGAAGACGTTCAGCCGGTGACTGGTGGCCACGAAGCCGTGCCGCGCGATGGCCTCGTCCTGCACCGACTCGAGCCGGTCGTCGGTGAACTCGATGATGCGGCCGCACTCCAGGCAGATCATGTGGTCGTGGTGCTTGTGCCCGAGCGTGTGCTCGTAGAGCGTGCCGGTGTCGCGCCCGAGGTCGAGCGCCGTCACGAAGCCGCCCTCGGTCAGCAGCGCGAGCGTGCGGTAGACCGTCGCGCGGCTGATCTTCAGGTCGCGCGCGTGGTCGCTCTTCTGCAGCATGTCGAAGAGCTGGTCGGCGGTGACGTGCTTGTGCGTCCCGTAAATCACGCGCAGGATCTCCGCGCGCTGCTTGGTGAGGCGCAGGCTGCGCGTGCGCAGGAAGCGCTCGAAGCGTTCGGCGATGGCCTTCACGCGCTCCCCACCCCCCGCTCGTGACCGGCGGCCGCGTTCACGGGGCCTCGGCCAGCTCCTCCGTTGCCGGACGCGTCAGCTCGCGCCAACCGATGTCCGTGCGCAGTCGCATGCCGTCGAAGGAGATGTCGCCCGCGGCCTCGTAGGCCAGGTCCTTCGCGGCCTGCAGGTCGCGGCCCAGCGCGACGACGCACAGCACGCGTCCGCCCGCCGTGACGGTGTGGCCGTCCTCTTCCTTCGTGCCCATGTGGTAGACGCTCACGCCGGGCCGCTCCTTGGCGGCGGCCACGCCGAGGATGCGCTTGCCGGGCGTGACCTTGCCTGGGTAATCGCCATCGGCGAGCACGACACCGCAGGCGGCCTCGGTCGCCCACTCGATGTCGGCGTGTTCGGCCAACTGCCCGGTGGCGGCGCCGTGGAACAGCGTCAGCGCGTCGCTCTTCAGGCGCGGCATCAGCACCTCGGTCTCGGGGTCGCCGCCGCGCGCGTTGAACTCCAGCACCATCGGCCCGTCTTCGGTGAGCATCAGCCCGGCGTAGAGGATGCCGCGGAACGGCCGGCCCTCGCGCGCCATCGCGTGCACGACCGGGATCAGCACGCGCTCCTCGATCTGGTCGTAGGTGCGGCTGGTGAGCAGGCGCGTGGGCGAGAAGGCGCCCATGCCGCCGGTGTTCGGGCCGGTGTCGCCGTCGAAGGCGGCCTTGTGGTCGCGCGATGGCTCGAGCACGGCGACGGTTTCGCCGTCGACCAGCGCCATCACCGACAGCTCCTCACCCACCAGGAAGTCCTCGAACACGATGCGGTCGCCCGCGTCGCCGAAGGTCTTGTCCAGCATCATCGAGCGCACGGCCGAGATGGCCTGTTGCTGGTCCTTCGCGATGACCACGCCCTTGCCGGCCGCGAGCCCGTCGGCCTTGATGACCGTGGGCCAGGCCTCGAGCATCTCGGCGTAGGCCAGGGCCTCGCTGCTGCTGGTGAAGGATTTGCTGCCCGCGGTCGGGATGCGTGCGCGCTTGCAGAGGTCCTTCATGAAGGCCTTGCTGCCCTCGATGCGCGCGGCTTCCTTGCTGGGGCCCAGCGCGGGGATGCCGACCGCTTCGAGCGCGTCGACCAGCCCGGCGACCAGCGGAGCCTCGGGCCCGACCACGACCAGGTCGGCCGCGATGTCCTTGGCGAGGCGCACCTGGCCCTCGATGTCATCCGCGGCGATGGGCACGCACTCGGCCTGTTCGGCCATGCCGGCGTTGCCGGGGGCGGCCACCAGCCGGCCGATGCCGGAGCTGCGCGCCAGCGCGTCCACGAAGGCGTGTTCACGCCCTCCCGATCCCACAACAACAACGTTCATCCGGGCGATTGTACCGACTCCCGCCGAGGGAAAGGTACAAAGGCGAGGACATGGCCCGCTCGCCCGCCTCGCGTCTCGCGCTGCTGTGCCTGCTCGCGCTGGCCGCGGCGATGCCCCTCCTGCCGCACGGCGAGACGACCGTCGCGGCCAAGCACATCGCCTTTCTGGCGCTGGCCGCGATCGGCGTGGTGTGCCTGTGGTTCGACGCGATGGCCGGCGCCGAGCAGCCGAGCCTGGGCACCCCCACCGACCTCGGCTTCGGCGCCTTCCTCGCGATGGCCGTGCCGTCGGCGCTCTTGGCGGTGAACGCCGGCATGGCGCGCTACGAGGCCGGCCTGCTGCTGGCGCTTGGCCTCACCTTCCTCCTGGCCCTGAAGGCGCTGCGATCCGCGGGCGACGTGCGGATGCTCTACGCGGGCGTCCTGCTTGCGGGCGTCGTCACCTCTCTCTTCGGGCTGAACGGCTTCCGCGCATTCGTCTCCGATGGCGCCGCCGAGCCGCTGCGGGCCGGCTACCTCTCGACCCCTCTCTTCGCGCACAGCTACCTGGCCGCGCAGTACCTGGTGATGATCTTCGTCGGCGGGCTGGTGCTGCTCTACGAGCGCGGGCTGGCCGGGCGCTGGCGCACCGTGGTCTCTGTCGCGCTGCTTCCCATCGGCGCCTTCCTGCTGGTGATCGGCAGCCGCGGCGCGTACCTGGCGATCGTGTTCGCGCTGCTTGCGCACATGGTGCTGCGCGCGCGGGCCGCACGCGCCGCGAACCCCGCGCGCGGACGGATGATCAGCCTGCTGGGCCGCGCGGCCGGCTTCGCCCTCGTGGGCCTGCTGCTCCTGGCCGTGGCGACGGCGGCGGGCTGGTTGCCGGGCGGCGCGCAGCACGCGCTCGAGCGCGTGCTCGCGGTCTTCGACCCGGCGTCGTCCGAGATGACCTTCTCGCGCCTGCGCATCTGGACCGACAGCCTGGCCATGGCGTCGGACCACCTGCTGTTCGGCGTGGGCCTCGGCGGATTCGACACGGTCTTCCCGAGCTACCACTACGCGCTGACGCCGATCCCGCACGCGCACAACCAGTTCCTGCACGTGTTGGCGGAGATGGGCCTGGCCGGCCTGATCGCGTTCTGCTTCGTGCTGCGCTACGCGCTGCACGCCGCGCGCAAGGGCGCGGTGGTGCTGGCGGGCGACACCGAGCGCCGGCCGCTTTTTCATGCGGCGGTCGCGGCGCTGGCCGCCTCGCTGGCCTACTTCGTGTTCGAGGCGCCGCTGAAGTGGCCCGAGGCCGGCAGCCTCACGGTGATGCTGCTGGCCGTGGCCACGCGCGCCGGCTGCACCTCGCGCACGCAGAAGACCAAGGCCGCGCACGCCTGGGTCGGGCTGGTGCTGGTGGCCGGCCTGCTCGGGCTGGTCTACCCGACCTGGGTCGCGTACGGCCGCGCGAGCGTGCTGACGCGCGACTCGCTCGCCAGCCAGTCCGCGGCGGCCCAGGTGCGCGCCGCCGGCGACGAGGACGGAGCGCGCGCGCACGAGGAGGAAGCGCTGGCCCTGCTCTCGCGCGCCGACTCGCTGTTCCCCTACCGCGCCGAGGTGCCGATCCTGAGCGCAGACGTGCTCTACCGCCTGGGGCGCTACGAGGAGGCGCTCGACGCGAGCAACCTGGCCGAGCACCGCCTGCCCGGTACCTTCCGCAACCTGAACGCGATCGGCGCGGTGCTGATGCAGCTCGGGCGGCCGCGCGCCGCGATCGAACCGCTGCGCCGCGCGGTCGGCGCCTACCGCGGACCGCAGGCCGCCGAGACCTACCTCACGCTCGGCCGCGCCTACTACGACACCGCGCGCTACGAGGAGGCCTGGATCGTCTTCAGCGACCTGCTCGGCATGCACTACCACGAGGTGCGCCCGCCGATGCTGCTCGACGCCGCCAAGACGCTGGTCAAGCTGGACCGCAGCCTCGAGCAGGCGCGCCGCCTGCTGGCCATGTACGCCTCGCGCGACCCCGACCACGACGCCGCCTTCGTCGAGGAGATGGACCAGTCCATCCAGGCAATGCTGCGAAGACCGGGCCGCGATCTGGCCCGCTAGCCGCGGCAATCGCCGCGTCCGTTCCTTCGCGACCCCGCAGACGGTTCAATGGCCCCACACGTTCCCGTAGCTCAGTCTGGATAGAGCACCGGACTTCTAATCCGGCGGTCCCAGGTTCGAATCCTGGCGGGAACGCCAGCTGCCCCTCACCCCGTTCTGCTAACGCACTGGCTTCAGTGGGGCAGCTGGCGTCGGCGTAGTGGCGAAGCCACGAGCCAACGCCTGGTGACGCCCGCACCGATCGCAGCGAGCCACCGAGACTCACTCACGGATCCCGCGGCTCCTCATCCGGCGTCAACTGCGCGTCCGGAAACTCGGGAAACAACGACGGCCGGACCTCCGGCATCCCCCGCTGCTCCATCTCCCGGTCCAGCTCATCCATGTACCCCTGGAGCCGCTCCATCGTCTCCCGTATGTTCGCCTTGAAGTCCGCCGGAATCGCCGGATAGACATTGTCCGGGTCGAAGTACTCGGGGAATTCCGCGCGGATGTCCGGCTCGTCCGTCCGGACGAAGCCGATGATCTGCTCCGCATCATGGTTGGTCGGGCTGCCCGGCTCGTTCTCGACGAGGTACTGCTCCAGGATGACGTAGTACGGGAACCCGCGCTCTGCGCAGAGATCCCCGAGACACTCGAGCACGAAGAAGCCTCCGCCGACGGCGCCGCCGTAGTGATCACTCGTCGAGCGGAGCACGCTGAGCCGCTCCGACCGCTGGATCTCGAAGATGCGCGCGGTGCCCCGCGCCGATTCCTGGAATCGATCGAACACCCCGGTCACCCACTGTCTCTCGGGCTCGTCGGTGCCCGCGCCACAGCCCGCCAGCACCACGACCATGGCCGTGCAGGCCGCGAGCGTCGCGTTCACCTGGCCGCCCGCGTTTCGGCCGCGTCGTGCGACCGACGCGCCTCGCGCCGTTCGTGAACCCGGCGAGCGGTCCGCGCATCCATCCGCCGACCGAACCAACGCACCGCCGTGATCACGACCGCTCCGACCACGACCGCGACGATCACCGTCGGCCATAGGAGCGTGATGACGGCCGCCAACCCGAGCATGTCGAGCGAGCTGCGCTGCCGCGCCCTGCGCCGCCACCTGAGGCGGCGGCGACGAGTCTCCGCAACGCGGGGTGAGATCTTCACGACGGTCATGCGATCGGCCTCCAAACCCGGATCGGCCTGCCCCATCGTACACCTCACCGCCCGGCCCCCAGCCCACCTCACGACGCGAGACGCATTCAGCCAACCCACACGAGCCGGTAAGATCTCCCCCATGACCCCAGACGAAGCCCTCAAGCAACTCGAGTCGCTCGGCACCGAGAGGTGGCGCGCGCTGAACGCGAAGTGGGGCGCCGGCAAGAACCAGTACGGCGTGATGCTCGGCGACATCCGCAAGCTGGCAAAGAAGATCAAGGTCGACCACAAGCTGGCGCTGGCGCTCTGGAAGACCAAGAACGTCGACGCCAGGTTCCTGGCCACCCTCGTGATCGATCCGGCCAGCCTGTCCGCGACCCAGATGGATCGGATGGTGCGATCCGTGAAGTTCACGCGTGTCGCGGACTGGCTCAACTCGTATGTCGTGAAGCTCCACCCCGACAAGGAAGCGCTGCGCGAGAAGTGGATGGCCGCCAAGGACCCCATGGCCGCACGCGCCGGCTGGAACCTGACCGCCAGCCGCGTCGTGAGGAGCCCCGACGGGCTCGACCTCAAGGCGCTCCTCGACCGCATCGAGTCCGAGATGGGCACGGCCGCGCCGGAGGAACAGTGGACGATGAACACCTGCCTCGTGGAGATCGGGGTCCACTTCCCCAAGCACCGCAAGCGCGCCCTCGCCATCGGAGAGAAGCTGGGGATCTACCGCGACTACCCCACCAAGAAGGGCTGCACCTCGCCCTTCGCACCGATGTGGATCAACGAGATGGCGAAGCGGCAAGGCTGAGCCGCTTGCGCCAGAGGCCGTCCATGCCCGCTTGGTCCCTCTACCTCGTCCGCTGCGCCGACGGCACGCTCTACACCGGCGTGACGACCGACGTCGAACGGCGCTTCGAGCAGCACGAGCGCGGCGAGGGCCGAGGCGCGAAGTACCTGCGCGGTCGCGCGCCGCTGGACCTCGTGCTCGAACACGAGGTCGGCGAACAGGGCGACGCCCTGCGCCTCGAAGCGCGCATCAAGAAGCTCTCACGGCCGCGCAAGGAAACGCTGATCCGCAACAGCGACGCACTCGACGAGATGCTCGCGCACGCGGACAGACAGCCGCGAGCGCGGCCTACTCCACGATCACGCCGGTCGTGACCTCGACCTCGAACTGCTCGCCGTCCCGCTCGATCGTGTAGGTCGTGCGAGTCGGCACGTCCGCCCGCGCGCTTCGCCGCGAGCAGCCGAGCTCGCCGAACGACTCGCCGCCCACCTCCAGCAGGACGTCGCCGGGCTGCAGGCCGGCCGCCTCGGCCGCCGAACCCTCGAACACCCGCCGCACCACGAGGCGATCGTCCTCCGGCCAGAGCACCCAGCCCGTGCCGTAGAGCGTGGCCGAGGCGAGGGGCTCGCTCGCGGCCGCCCCGTCGCTGCGCACGATCTGCACGCGCCCGCGCTGCTGATCGACGGTCACCACGTAATCGCGCAGGATGGCGTGCCCGAGCAGGCTGTGGCTCACGGCGTCGCGCACGATCGGCTGCGCGAGCCTGAACGACCCGAAGCGCACGTTGTCGCGCAACCGCCCCGCGTGCATGAGGTGCAGCCCGTCGATGCGCATGCGCCCGCCGACCGGGCTGGGCGGCGTCGCGAAGTCCAGCTCGTCGAAGCCCGAGAGCGAGAGTCCGTGGCTCGAGCCCGTGTCGAGCAGCACGTTGACCTTCGTGTCGCCGACCATCGCACCGATCATGGGCCGCCGGCTCGTGCTCATCGGCGCGAGGCCAGGCAGGTCGTCGGTCAGCTCGCCGATGCGCACGCGGATCTGCTGCTCCGGGTAGTCGTAGGTGAGCAGCACCTTGCGGAACACCGGGTGCCCGAGGATGCCGTCGATCCGCATGCCGAGCGCGTCGCTCAGGTGGTCGAGCTCGCGCACCGCGCAACGGATGCGCCCCTCGACGTGCAACTCGCCGATGTCGATCCGCTCGATGCGCGACCTCACGCCCGCTTCGTCCGCGACGTGCCGGCTGATCACCGTCGTGCCGGCACCGGTGTCCAGGAGCATCGCGAAGGGTCCGGCGCCGTCGACGTACGTCTCGGCGATGAAGTAGTCGCCGCAGGCCTCGGTCGGCAGGACGACTGCCCCGGATGGATCAGCGCCGACGTCCGTCGGCGTGCCGAGCCGGACCGCGTGGATCGCATCGGTCGCGCTGCAGGAGCCGAGCAGCAGCGCCACGAGCAGCGCAAGCGCCGCCATGGGGCGCCGCCGATACATCGCGTGACGCCCCGATCCGCTCGCGGACGACCGCCCTGCCACACCATCATCAAGGCCGATCATCGGCTAAGCTTCTCCGGCTCCGTTCGAGGGGTCCCCACGACCCGCTCACCTTACCTCTGTGCCCTCGCGACCCGCTCGACCCTTGCCCGAGTCTCCGCAACCCACGTCACCCGAGCCGCCGGCCGCGACCGACCTGTCGCGCCGCACCGCCATCGCCCTGCTCGCGGTCGTGCTGGTGACCAGCCTGATCCTGCGCCTGTGGAACAGCGACGCCGGCCTGCCGTTCGTATTCCACTCCGACTACCGGCAGGTGGTGCAGTCGGGCCGGCTGCTGACCGACGGGACCTTCGAGCACCGCGTGCCCTACCACCCGGGCAACACCTTCGTGCACGCCGCCGGGGCCGCGATCACCTGGGCCGTGAACGCCACGCTCGGCAGCGGCGAGGCCTGGGACGACTTCCTCCAGCGATTCCGTCTCCCGACCGTCCACCACACCATCGGACGCCGCACGACCTCCGTGCTGGGCTCGCTGATCGCCATCGCGGTCTACCTGCTCGCGCGCGTGCGCTTCGATCGCAAGGTCGCGCTGCTCGCGGCCGCCATCGCCGCCTTCGCGCCGATGCAGATCATCTTCTCGCACCAGGCGCGCATCCATGTGCCGGCGATCATGGTGCTCAGCTTCGCCGCCGTCGCCGCGGTGAAGATGGGCGCGGGACAGGCGAAGTGGCGCACCGCCGCGGCGGCCGGCGTCGGGGCCGCACTCACGGTGACCATGGTGCAGTACGGCTTCCTGCTGCTGGGCACCGCGGGCCTGCTCACGCTGTTCCTCGCGCGACCGTTCGGCAACGCCGTGAAGCTGTTCCTGGTCGGCGCGGTCACGTTCCTGGCCGCGCACGTCGCGACGCTGCTGCTGATGTACGGCACCGGCCTCGCCACGCAGCCCGGCGAGCAGGGCATGTTCACCGACTTCTGGACGCTGGGCATGAGCGAGTCGTCGGTGTCGCTGCGGCCCGAAGTGGCCGTCCGCCTGGTGAAGACCTGGGTTCTCTCCGAGCCGGTGCGCACCCTCGCCGTGCTGCTGTTCGTGCTCGGCTGCCTGCGCAAGCGCCTCCCGGGCCGCGACCTGCTGATCTACGGCCTGTACCCGGTCATCGCGTTCGGAGTCATCGGCGCGGGCATCGGCGGACAGCCCCGCTACGCCATGTCCAACACGCCGTTCCTGGCCGTGCTGGCGGCGGCCGGCGCGCTGAGCATCCGTCACGCCCTGATCCGGCGCACGCTGGTGCTGCTGCTGCTGGCCGTGCCGCTCGCGACCTCGATCCGCTACGACGCGATGATCCTGGAGACCCTCGACACGCGCGTGGCGATCCACCGCATCCTCGGGCGCCTCGCCACGCCGGAGATGCCGGTCGCGATCAACTACGAGTTGGCGCTCACGCCGCGCAAGATGCCGGCCGACGTCGAGGTCGTGCCTCCGCGCGGCGACTACAGCGTGATGCGCCTCGGGCCCGACTGGGGCATCCAACTCCTGGCCGACAGCCCGGCGAAGGTGTTCATCCGACCGATCGGCCATTGGGCCGGCCCCGGCTCGACCAACAGGAAGCTGCGCGCGATCGGCTTCACGCGCTACGGCGTGGTGCGCGGCGGCGTGATCGGCAGCGACTTCCTGCCGGACGCTCCCCAGCACCCTTCGATCGCCATCTGGACCGTGCCCCGCACCGGACCCTCGATCGAACTCTGGGTGCGCACCGACGAGGCGCGCGCCGCCCTGCAGGAGATCCTGCCCCCGGCGAAGCTGTTCGCGCTGGGCATGAACTGACCCGGCGCGCGTTCAGCGCCTGATCAGGTCGCCGCCTCGTGCGGCCAGGCCGCCGCCCGCTTCTGGAAGCTGAGGATGCGCGGGTTGCAGATCTCGCCGTCGCGGATCTCGATCGCGCGGCGGATCGACTCGTTGCCGTCCCATCCTTCGGGTCCCGCCATGACGTCCGCGAGGAACGGCACGACCACGGCCGACAACTCGTAGCTGGCCGAGCGCCAGAGGTAGGTCGGCGTGTGGTCCACGGCGTAGTAGGTCACGCGGTCGACCATGAAGGTCGGCTCCTCGAACGAGGTCGGCTTCGCGAAGCTGAAGCCCATGCCGCGGTCGCAGCTCACGTCCACGATCATGGAGCCCGGGCGCAGGCGCGACACGTCGTCCTCGCGCACGAACATCAGCGGCCGGTCCGTGTCCTGCAGGATGCCGTTGACCGTGATGTCGCTCTCGGCCAGCACGTCGAGCAATGGCACGGTCGATCCGTCCTGCGTGCTCACCATCAACGGGCCGTCGTCCGCGGGCGCGAACAGCTGGCCGTAGTGACAGCCCGGCACGCGATCGTGCACCGACCACGCCGGCCGCTGCGTGTACACGCTGATGTCCCGCACGCCGAGGGTCTGCAGGGCGTAGACGGCCCCGCGGCTGACCGACCCGAAGCTCATCACGACGGCACGCAACGGTTCGCCGTAGCGGCCGCCGTCGCGACCGGCGAGCGCCATCGCGTGCAGCACGGCGCAGTACCCGGCCATCTCGTTGTTGCGATAGAACAGGTGCATCTGGTTGACGCCGTCCCGGCTCCACGTGTGCATGGTCTCCCAGGCGATGAGCGTCTGCTTGCGCTCGACGGCTGCCTGCGTCACGTCGAACTGCTGCACGCAATGCGGCCAGCCCCAGACCACGCCGCCCTCGCGCACGCCGCGCAGGTCCTCGGTCTGCATCTTGGGCAGCAGGACGATCCCGCCCTCCGCCAGCAGCTGCTCGCGCGACGCCGTGCCGCCGAACTGCTCGGCCAGGCGCTCGTCCGGGATGCCGAAGGGCTCGCCGTAGCCCGTCTCCAGCGTCATGCGCTCGCGCAGCGACGCCGGGATGGATTCGAAGTGAGCCGGGTGAAGCGGCACGCGGTGCTCGTTCTCGAGCAGCGAGGTCCCGATCACGGCCAGGTCGAGTGCGCTCATCGGCGGACCTCCCCCGCCGGCTGGGGCGGAGCGGGCGCGTCCTCGTCATGCGTCACGACGCGCTCGTCGAAGGCCAGGCCGGCCGCGGCAATCTCGCGCAGCACCGGCTCGTAGATGGAGGGGTGCGTGGGGATCTGGCTGCCGGTGATCGGGATCTCGTCGGTCAGCAGCAGCTTCACGGCAACAGCGGTGGGCAGGCCGACGGTGCGCGCCATGGCGGTGAAGCCGTCGGGGTCGCCGCGCTCGACCAGCGTGGACGAGATGGTCTCGCGCGCGCGGTCCTGGCCGGCGTACTCCACCTGGAACTCGTGCGCGAGCACGATCATGTCGCGCTGACCTCGCTCGAGCGGAAGCTTGTTCGAGAGCACGTCGACCATCATCGCCGCCGCGGTTTCGCCCTCGCAATCGGTGGCCTCGTCCGAGAGCAGGCCCAGCCAGCGCAGGTTCTCCATGATGCTCCCGGTCGGGCTGATGCCGAGGTAGTTGGCGACGCGCTGCTCGAGGCCCGAGCCTGTCACCGTCAGCGGCAGGTGCATCTCGAGCACCTCGGCGAAGGTGCGCCGCGCGAGGTCGGGGATGCGCAGCGTCTCGTTGGGCAAGCCGAGGCGCACGATCTGCGACCAGGTCTCGCTCCATCCGGGGTAGCGCAGCGTGCCGCGGATCATCGTCTGCACGCCGGTCAGGCCGAAGGCGTCGATGTACGAGAGCGAGTCGCGGTTCGGATACGCCTCGAGCATGCCGACGCCCGGCACGTCCACCGCCCAGGTGTGCAGGAAGACCTGGTGGAACGGGACGATCTTGATCTTGCCGTCGATCATGTACTGCGCGCCGTGCTCGGCCGACATGACCACGTTGCGCGGGTTCCAGCTCACCACGTAGCGCAGCGGGTTCAGCTCGCCCTCGGGCGCGGGGATGCCGCTGCCGTACGAGCGGAATGCCGTCACCCGACCGCCCTCGCCGCTGATCTTCCGGATCAGCCTCATGGCCGACATGTGGTCGATGCCGGGGTCGAGGCCCAGGTCCGTGAGCAGCAGCAAGCCCTTGCGCTGCGCGTCCTTCGAGAGGTCGCGCACGGCCTCGTCGTCGTAGCTCACCGAGAGCATGTGCGTGCCCTGCGCGACGCAGTCCCAGGCGACGAGGTCCTGGAACACCGGCGACAGCATGTTCACGACCACGTCCGCCATCTCGATCTGCGCCGAGCGCAGGTTGGCGTCGTTGATGTCGAAGGCCAGCGCGTTGCCCCGCGGGTGCCGGCCGACGTGGCGGCGGGCCTCCTCGACGTCGACGTCGCCGACGGTCACGAACCAGTCGTGTTCGCCGGCGAGCTCGAGCAAATGAGCGATGAGGAAGGGCGAGCTCTTGCCCGCTCCGAGCACCAGGACCTGTTTCACGTGTGGATTCCGAGAAGGACGCGGATGTGTGCCCGGTGCGCGGTCGGCATCTGTCGGCCGCGGGCCGGCCCCGCATCATAGGCCTCGCCGGCCCCCCGCGGGAACCGGCCGCCGGGGCCGGGCAAGATCCCTCCATGAGCACGAATCGGGCGGCCCCGCCTGCTAGCCTGCCCCGATGCAGGTGCCGGAGATGACGACGGACATCGCGCTGCTGCTGGGCGTGCTCGGCGTCACCGTCCTGCTGCTGGTCACCGAGGCGCTACGCATCGACGTCGTCGCCCTGGCCGTGATGATCGCGCTGCCGCTGCTGGGGCTGATCCCCGCCGACCAGGCCTTCATCGGTTTCTCGAGCGGCGCCGTCGTCTCGATCATGGCCGTGGTCGTGCTCGGCCGTGGGCTCGACCGCACCGGCGTCACGCAGCGCATCGCCCTGCCCATCGTGCGCATCGGGCGCGGCGGGCCGCGGCGCACGCGCGGCGCGCTGATGACCGCCGTCGGCGGCCTCTCCGCGATCATGCAGAACGTCGGCGCGGCGGCGCTGTTCCTGCCCGTGGCATTGCGCGTCGCGCGCGAAGGCGCCGGCTCGCGCTCGCGCCTGCTGATGCCGATGGGCTTCGCGGCCATCCTCGGCGGCACGCTCACGATGGTCGGCAGCAGCCCGCTGATCCTGCTCAACGACCTCGTCGCCTCGCAGGGCGCCGAGCGCTTCGGACTGCTGGCGGTGACACCCATCGGCCTCGCGCTGCTGCTGACCGGCATCGGGCTGTTCTCGCTGCTCGGGGACCGGGTCCTGCCCCATGCGCGTCGCGACCGCAGCGAGGACCGCACCGTCTCGCAGGAGGCCATGGTCCAGTCGTGGCACCTCACCGAGAACATCGAGCGCGTGATGATCCCCGAGGGCAGCCCGCTCGTCGGGCAGACGCGGCGGGACGTGCAGCTCGTGGCGCGTTACGGCATCCACATCGTCGCCATGCGCGAGCTGGGCGGCGTGCGCCACGCCCCGGCCAGCGACACGCGCTTCTCGGCGGGCCAGCGTCTGGCCGTGCTCGGGCCGCACGAGGACATCGCGCGATTTGCGGCCGACTACGGCGCGAAGGTCCGCAGCCGGCTCGGCCGCTTCGCCGAGGCCCTGGGTCCGGATCGAGCCGGCTACGCCGAGGTGCTCGTCTCACCGCGCGCGCGCATCATCGGCGAGTCCGTGAGCGAAGTGGACCTGCGCGAGTCCTACCGGGTCGAGCCGCTTGCGCTGCTCAGCAACGGCGTGACGCACACGCTCGACTTCAGCGGCCACGTCCTGCAGCCCGGCGACACGCTGGTCGTGCACGGAGCGTGGCGCCGCATCCGCGCGATGAACGCCGACCACAACTTCGTCCTGGCCACGCCGCTTGCAGCGCAGGACATCGACGAGGGCAAGGGCACGCTCGCCGTGCTCTGCATGGTGCTCGCGCTGGTGCTCACCCTGACCGGCACCGCACTGCCCCTGTCGCTGCTCACGGGCGCGCTGGCCATGGTGCTGACCCGCGTGTTGACCATCGACGAGGTCTACCGCGCCATCAACTGGCGCACCGTGTTCCTGCTCGCCGGACTCATCCCCCTGGGCATGGCGACGCAGAACACCGGCACCGCCGGCTGGATGGCCGGGAACATGATGGTGCTGCTCTCCGGCGCGTCGCCGTGGCTGATCCTGTTCGCGGTGGCGGCGCTGACCTCTGTGATGACGCTGTTCATGTCGAACGTCGCGGCCACGGTCATCCTGGTGCCGCTGGTCATGGACCTCGGGCTGCGCACCGGCCTCGACCCGCGCGCGCTGGCGCTGCTGGTGGGAATCTGCGCGCAGAACTCCTTCGTCCTGCCCACTCACCAGGTCAACGCACTGCTGCAGGGCCCCGGCGGCTATCGCAACGCCGACTACTTCGTGGCGGGCGGCATCCTGACGCTGCTGTTCCTGCCCGTCGCGGTCGGAGGGATCTGGCTGCTCTGGTTGTGAGCGACTGTCGGCTCGCCTAGGGGGTCGTCGCTTCGAGCGCGTTGCTCGCCGAGAAGCCTTCCGGCGCGCCGACGTCGCTCGTCCAGAACTGGAAGTACAGCGGCACGCCCGAAGGCAGGCCCGACGGGAAGGTGCCCGCCAGCGACAACTCGCCGTTGCCGTCCACGGGCAGTCCGAACACGAGCACGTCCGGCGAGGGATGCATCACGCCGCCCTTGAAGGGCACGCCGAGTTCGCTGATGCCGATCACCATCGTGGTGGTCGAGCCGGGCAGCGCGCCGGCGAGGTCCAGCGAGACCTGCGTGCCGACCTCGAGCGAGCCGAGGCCGAACAACGTCGGCGCGTCGCCGCCGGTGCCGGCCAGGGCATTGCCCATGTCCTGCCACGGGCCGGTCGGGACCTCGTAGCTGCCCCACCCGGCGACCGCGCCGGGGTACCCGACGAAGATGAAGCGCGAGCCGTCGGGCGCGATGTCGAAGGCCGTCTCGCTGTTGTTCACGCCCGAGAGCGTGTAGCCCTCGATCTGCGTCGCGACGGTCTCCACGACCAGGCGGCCGTCCACGAAGAAGCCGTCCTTGCCGATGAAGGACCCGGGCTCATCCCACTCGATCAGCAGCAGCAGCGTGCCGTCGTCGGCCAGCTTCGGCGCGTGGATGCGCGTGATCTCGGTTCCCGGCAGGCCGGGCGCCTCGGCGCCCTGCAGGGCGACGACCTCGCCGTTGTGGACGAGCAGCTGGATGCTGTCATTCGGCCCGGCGACGATCTTGGTGAGGAAGGCGTAGTCGCCGAGCTCGTTGAGCTGGACGCGGTCGCCGTAGCTGACCACCCAGTCGCGCCCCGTGACCATCGACTCCTGGCCGTCCTCGGCCAGCACGACTCCGTCGAGCACGATCGCCGACGGGCCGGGGTCACCGTCCACCTCCGGAACGAAGCGCACGGTGTGCATGAACTGCCCGGCCGCGTTGGTGCCGAAGGTCATCTCGGAGTAGTACCCGAGCCGGTCGATCGGCCGGCCGGCCACGAGTTCCTTGGTGCTGGCCAGCACGAGCGGGCTGGACAGGGCGCCGCCCGCATCGACGTCGAAGCGCACGATGACGTCGATGAAGACGCCGGGACTCGACGGCTCCTCGACGGTGCCCTTCGCCAGCAAGTGGTCGGTCAGGTCGAGGTCCACCGCCGTGATGCTGGCCCAGACGGATCCCGACTCCAGACCCGCCGTGTCGATCGTATCGCCCTCTGCGAGCACGACCGCGTCGTCGAGCGTGAGCGCCTGCGAACGCGATTCGTCGTCGAGGATCACCGACGTCGCGAGGCGGCCGCTCGTGTCGCTGTCGAGCGACAACCAGATCTCGTCCACCACGTCGCCCGCCGGCAGCACGAGGCCCTCGTGCACGCCGAGGCCGTTCTCGGCCACGATCATCTCGATGTAGCCGTCCATGGTGATGTTCATCGCCCAGCCGTCGTCGCCGTAGACGACGCGCTGCGGCGCGAAGGCCACGTCGCCGATGGGCGAGCCGGGCACCTCGCTGCCCGGGCCGAGCAGCAGCCGCGTCGGCGTCTGCGCCGTGTCGCCGGCGTGCGCTTGCGGCGCCGCGGGCCCCACCGCGATCAGGCTCGCGGCCAGCAGTCCCGATGTGATCCAACCCCTGCGATGCGCGCTCTTCATCTCACGCTCCTCCCGAATGATGACGTGCGGATGGTCCGTGCGCGGTCCGCTGCGCTTCCCGGCTGGCCATGTTAGCAGCGGGGCGGGCGTGCGGGGGGCGACGCGGCGCGAACGTTCACGTGAACACGCAGGGATCATTCCTGAGCGCGGAACGCCTGATCCGCCCCATGATCCGAAAGTCAGGTGTACACTCGGCGCTCCTTGACACGACGAGGACGCGCTTTCCGGGGGGAGACGCGAGAACGAAACAACACCAGGAAGGAGTTCCCGATGAACATCCGTCGTTCCAGCCGCACACATCTCGTCTCCGCGCTGTGCGCATGCCTGCTGGCCGGCACCGTGCACGCGTCGGACGGCGAACTGACTTGGGCCTTTGACGTTACGACCACCGGCGGTGACATCAATTGGACGTCACCCACCGGCGTGGACCCGACCGCTTCGCTGTTCAACACGTCGTACGTGATCACGGTGGCTGAGGTGACCGTCCCGCCGTTCGGCGTGATCGACCTGACCGGCGTCGTCGATCCCGCGCTCCTCTCCGAGGCCGACATCGTGGTCGGCCCGGCACCCGTGACGCTGGCCGCCGAATCGATCGTCTTCCCCGATCCGCCCGACCCGCCCTCGCTGTCCGCCGACATCACCTTCGGCATCGACGCGCTGGGTCGCGGTTTCTTCTCCGCCGAGAACGTGTTTCTGGGCAGCTACCTCGGCTTCTCCATCACCCAGGTCCACATCGAGGGCACGCTCACCGCGCACGCGACGTGGTTCGATGAGGGCAACGGCCTGGCCGGCACGCACGGCGTGCCGCTGCTCGAGGGCTTCGGCACCGCCAAACCCACCGAGTTGGTCACGCTGACGCTCAGCAACGCGCTGGAGAACAGCAGTTCGGCGCTGGTCGTCGGCCTGTTCGCGATCAACGTGCCGTTCAAGGGCGGCACGATGGTGCCCAAGCCGAACCTGATCTTCTTCGGGCTGCCCACGGACGCGACCGGCGGGTCGGTGTTCGCCTCGCCCTTCCCGCCCGGCGCACCGGCGCGTTTCACGCTGGTCTTCCAGCACTGGGTGACGGACGCCGTCGCACCCGCGGGCTTCTCCGCGAGCAACGGCTTGAGGGTGCAGACACCCTAGCGCGGCGGCCGCCGGTGCGTCGGCGCTCGACCAGGTGAGCGCAACGTCTTCCAACTCAGGGCTCGTTTGTGCGCGCGCAAAAGCCGAGCGCGATTGCGCCGTTGCACATATGCTCTGCGCACCACGAGGGACTGGTCGGTCGTACCGTCCTACGACCAGCCGCGTCGTGGCCAATGAGGAAAAGGGAGGATTGACGATGCGACGTCATTCCATGTTGTTCAGTGTGATCGCCTTGGTGTGTCTTTCGACCGTAGCGATCGCGATCGATCCAGGAGCTCCGTCCGCGTCTCACCACATGGAAGAGGCGGCGGAGGAGTTGCACGAGTACCTGCACGACAACTACACCACGTCGTACGGGGCCCACGGATTGGAAAACGCCGCGGTCTTGTGCCACGACACGCTTCACGATTGGAGCAATGGCAACGCCACGGAAGACGCTACCCAGGCCACGTTCGATGCGCTGAAGGTGGCGCTGAACAGCTTCAAGGACACGGCTGAGGGCGCGGGCATCCTGGATGCTGGCGACGATGAGCTCGATGATCTGGTGAAGGAGGCGAAGGACGCCTTCAAAGCACTCAAGACGCTCATGAAATAACCCGATCCGGCTTCGCGCGTGGGCACGCATGTCGCGTACCCCGCGCGAAGTCGGCGGATCGGCGCGAGTCGCGCCGTTAAAATGCCGGGCCCGGCGCCCGATCGCGTCAGTGGTCGCCGAGGTAGCCCAGCGCGCGCATCTGCTCGAGGGCTGCCTCGTCCAGCTCGACCGATTCCTGCCCGGCGCCCGCGGCGACCTGCTGCCGGTGCCTGGCCAGGAAGGCCGCCAGCCGTTCGCGCAGCGCCGACACGATCTCGGGGTGCTCGGCCATCACGCTCGTCTGCTCGGTCGGGTCGGCGCGCAGGTCGTAGAGCGCTGCCTGTAAGCCGTCCTCGCCCAGGGACTGCAGCAGCTTGCGACCGTCGTACTGCACCGACATCTGTCCGTCGCGGTTGCCGCCGACGCGCACGTGACGCTCGGGTAGCGCGTCGCGCAGGTTGCGCCCGGGCAGGTCCGCGGGGACGGCCAGGCCGACGGCGTCGAGGATCGTCGGCACGATGTCCAGCGTGCTGACCGGTGCGTCGCTTCGGCCAGCGGTGCCGCCGGGCAGGCGCGCGATCAGCGGCACGTTCAACAACTCGGAGTGCAGCGAGTGGCCGTGGTCCATGCCGCCGTGCTCGAAGTGCTCGTCGCCGTGGTCGCTGGTCACGATCACGAGCAACTCGTCGTCGGCGAAGCGCCGCTCGAGGTCCTCGAGCACGTCGGCCACGACGTCGTCCATGCGACGCACGTCGGTGTCGTACAGGTGCTGGATGTAGCGGCGATCCTCGTCGCTCAGCTCCAGCTCGCCCGACATGTACGGCCCGACGACGTTGAAGAAGTCGACCGGCTGGCCCAGCAGCCAGCCTTCGTAGGGCGGGTCCAGCGGCAGGCGGCCGTCGTCCGCCGCGAAGGGCTGGTGCACGATGTAGGTCTGCAGGAACACGAACGCGGGCCGCGCGCCGTCGAGCGCCGCGAGATGGTCCATCGCGGGCGACCAGTCGGGCTCCTGATCGGGCTGCACGATGAAGGTGTCGAACCCGCGCCCGAAACCGAACTGCGGTCGCACGTAGCCGCCCTCGCAGATGCCGAAGGTCGCGTAACCCTCGGCCGACAGGCGCTCGGCCAGCAGCGTCATGTCCTGCCCGATGGCCACGCGGCCGTCGCCGACGCGGTGGTGGTGCACCGAGCGACCGGTGAGGATCGACACGGCCGAGGGCAGCGTCCAACTCGCGTCCGAGACCGAGTCCTCGTAGACGACCGCGTGCTGCTCGGCCCAGGCGTCGAGCCGCGGCGAGGTCTCGACGTCGTAGCCGTAGCATCCCAGCCGGTCGGAGCGCAGCGTGTCGACGAGGATCAGCACGACCGTCGGGCGCGGATCCTCGGGCGCGGGCACGCCGTCCAGGCGCAGGTCGCTCCAGACCACGTAGTCGAAGTCGGTGTCGGCGCCCGGCCCCGGCTCGCTGACCAGGTGCAGCGTGGCATCGGGATCGCGCCACCCCTCGAACTCGATGCTCGCGCTCTGCCACGGCTCGCCGGGACGGACCTCGCCCGACCAGATGCGCTTCCGCAGGTGGCCGACCTCGAGGTCGACCGCGGCGAGGGCGCCATCGGACAGCCCGGACATCTGGCGCGGCTCGCCGTCCTCCAACTGCAGCGCGTGGTCAACCAGACCGACAGAAAACGAGAAGCCGGTGGCGCCCGCCGTGCCGACCGGAAGCACCAGCCGTCCGGGCGCGGGCAGCAGCAGCGCGCGACGCGTGACGTCGTCCAGCGTGACGCGCAGGTCGAGCTGCCCGACCTCGGGCGCGCCCGGACCGCTCCGTGCGGGCCGCTCGAAGCGCAGTTCCTTGCCCGCCGCTGCGCTGGCCGCCTCGACGGTCAGCTCGGCAGGCTGTCGCACGGCCAGCGCGCGCAGGCGCCGCAACTGCGGCTCCCACCAGACGACGAGCGCGGCCTCGCGGTCCCACCAGAGCGGGACCGAGCGCGTCGGGTCGGTCGGGTTCGCACCCGTGAGCGCCGTCATCGTGCGCCCGGCGTGCAGAATGCGCGGCGGGCCCGGCACCGTCCGGATCGGCGGCGCGTCGGCGGCCTCCCAGACGACGGTGTCCGGCGCGAGCGCGAAGCCTTCCAGGTACGCGGCGGGCACGTCGCGAAGGCGCGACCAGCTCGCGGACGCGATTGTCTCGACCGACGCGTCGCCCGCAGCGTCCAGCCACGCCGCAACATCGTCCGGCAGGTTGCCTTGCGGGTACTCCAGCACCCCCACCCGGTCGAGGCGATCGAACCAGCTGCCGCCGTCGACCGCGGCGTCGCCCTCGCCGGCGTCGCTGCACGCCGTGATGCCCAGAGCGATGACCAGCACCGTGTGCGCGCACCGGACGATTCGCGGGCGGCACGATCGATCCGGTCGCTGCTGTCGCCGCTTCATCGCGGCCAAGTTAGCGCACGATCGGGCGGAAGTCGCGGCCCGGGCCGCGGCAGGCCGTCAGGCCTGGCCCATCTCAACGGACCGGCGGGCCTGCTCGATGACCTTGCGCGGAACGCGCCTCAGGTCCGAGGCCAACCTCACCTTCGACATCGTCCACACGAACCACTTGGTCGGATCGAAGTGGAACCACCTCACGCCGTTGCGGTAGTCGGTCTGGAAGCGGTGATGGAAGTTGTGATAGCCCTCGCCGAGCGACACCAGCGCGGTCACGATGCTGTCGCGCGCCGAGGTCTTGGTGCAGTAGGGCCGCGTCCCGATCATGTGCGCGATCGAGTTGATCGAGAAGGTGCAGTGCCACTGCACGACGAGGCGCAGGAAACCGGCGACCAGCACCGCACCCAGCGCGTCGCCCCAGATCGAGCCGATCGCGGCCGGCACGAGCAGCGCCATGACCAGCGCGATCTTGACGTAGTGACGCTCCTGCCAGAGCACAAGCGGGTCGGTCGCCAGGTCCTTCACGCGCTCGGTGTCGGGCCCCTCGGCGTCCTGGTGCAGCACCCAGCCGACGTGCGCCCACCAGAAGCCCTTCTGGATGTTGTACGGGTCGCGCTCGTCGTCCGTGGCCGTGTGGTGCAGCCGGTGGTCCGACGACCACTTGAGCGCCGAGTTCTGCACCGCCGCCGCGCCGAAGGCGAGGTAGAGCAAGCGCAGGGGAGCGCGCGCGCGATAGGCGCCGTGCGCGAACAGCCGGTGGTACCCGGCGCCGATCGCGAGGATGCCGCTCAGCAGCCAGAACACGCCGAAGCCCATGGTCCACCAGGAGAAGTGGACGAAGCAGAGGTACAGGACCGCGACGGCGCCCATGGTGTGCACGGCACCCAGGACGGAGATGTTCAGCCAGGAACGTCGCGGAGTGGTCACGCGGTTGAGTCCTGCTGTCTGGTTCATCTATTGGTCCCGTATCGGTGCGTTCGCTGCGGGACCTTGAAGACCTTCTCCCGATGCCTCCGGGAAGATCACGCGCCAGGATCCTACATGTCGGGCGCGCGGGTTCCAGCGACGGTTTCGTTACCTGGAGGCCATGCATGACCCCTTGCGGCCTGGCGGCTTCACCCATCCGCCGTGAGACCGCGGATTCGGGGCCCTGGCCGAACGATAGGCAGGATGTTTCCTTTCGGAATCCCCTCTCCTAGCCGGCGGATCCCTTGTTTCGGGGCTTGCGGCCGATGCTCGCGATCACGCGTTGCAGGATGCGTTGGTGCAACGAGGGCGACTCGTTGGCCACGCCATCCCAGGTCTCACGGAAAGCCGAGCAGAAGGCATCCTCCTGCGTCGGGTCGAGCCCCAACGCGACGGTCTGCTCGAGTTCGCGTCGCAGGCTGCCGTAGCGGACGGCCGTGCTCCTGTGCTTCTCCGCCAACTCGCCGAAGCCCAGGAACGTCTGCAGCGCAGCCAACACGGCCGCGGCGATCGCCACCCCGCCGAAGACGAGCTTCATCGTCGAACCCGCGTCGCCAGACTCCTCGATCGACGCGAAGGTCTGTCCGCCGACGATGGTCGTGATCGCGACGACCAGCACGCCGAGGATCCTGTTCCAGCGCGTGTAGTGCGCGCTGCAGCGATAGTGCGCGACTTGCAGGATGCGAAGGAGCCCCTGCCAGTCGGCCAGCAACTTGTCGGTTCCCATGCCACACCTCCCGGATCGCGGGACAGTGTGCCATCCACGGGAGCGGTCAGGGAGTGGTCGCGCGCAATCCGTTCGTGCTGATCCAGCCCAGGATGCCCGAGACGTCCTGCTGCCAGCCCTGGAAGTAGAGCGTCGAGCCCGACGGCAGGCCATTCGGCCACGGAGCCGTGACCGACCAGTCGCCGTTGGCGTCCGTGGCGAAGTCCACGATGAAGGTCGAGGACGGTACGAAGATGCCGCCCTTGAACGGCGCGTTGACCGCGAAGGGCGAGAACACCAGGTGCAGCGTGCTGCTCGGCGCGCCGCTGTACGCGGTCAGCGTCACGTTGGCGCCGCCGACCAGGTCGCCGGACCCGCGCAGCTGGGGCACGCCGTCGTCGCCGCCGATGCCGAGGCCGACGCGCGTCCAGGCGTTGTCCTCGTTCGGGTTGACGGTGATGGTCTGGTTCACCGCGACGTTCGTCAGCACGGTCTGGGTGCCGTTGGGCCACTCCACCTTCACCTCGTCCACGATCGTCGCGGCGCCGAGCCCGAAGTGCGCCGACAACTCGCTGCTGCTCTGCATGTTGTCGCCGCCGTACATGTGACCCCACTGCGTCGTGCCGCCGGTGGTGACCGAGATGATCGAGCCGTAGCCGTCGGGCGGGAGCTCGTCGTTGACGGTCGTGTCGAGCAGCACGCGCAACCACGCGATCTCGTCGCCGGTCAGGTCGTTGTCCCAGAGCGTGCAGTTGCCGAAGTTCACGAAGATCACGATGTCCTGATCGCCGTCGAGGTCGTAGTCGAGGTTCACCATGCCGCGGCCCGCGCCCGTGTGATCCAGGCCCAGGGCGAGCGCCTGCTCGGTGTAGGTCCCGCCGGCGCCGTTGCTCATCCAGACGTAGGACTGCTCGAACAGGAAGGTCGGGTTGCCGTTGTCGCCGTTGGTCTCGACGATGTCCTTCCACCCGTCGTGGTCCAGGTCGACGCCGACCGCTCCCCAGCCGTAGCCGCCGTCCACGACGCCGGCGAAGCCCGACACCTCGTTGGCCACGGCCGTCGGCGTGTTCAGGTAGAGCTTGTTGCCCGTCCAACCCTGGCCGGGCAGGTAGATCGAGGTCACGTACCAGTCGAACAGGCCGTCGTTGTTGAAGTCGGCGAAGGCGTTGCCCATGCCGTTCTCGTCCTGCCCGTAGTTCCAGCCGTTCGTCACGATGGTGAACGTGCCGTTCTGGTTGTTGCGGAAGACGCGGCTGGTGCCGAAGTCGCCCACCAGCAGGATCTCGGGGTAGCGATCGCCGTTCAGGTCGGCGAAACGCGGCGCGAAACCGGCCACGCCGCCCGACGATCCGCCCCACAGGTTGATCGCGATCGTGACGTCGGTGAACGTGCCGTCGCCGTCGTTCCGGAACAGGCGGCTGGACGGCGTCGAGCCCGAGCTGAAGCCGGCCACGAACAGGTCGAGGTCGCCATCGAGGTCGTAGTCGCCGAAGGCCGAGCCGAAGCCGCCCTGCTTGGTCGGGTGCGTCGAGTTCACGCCGACCGCCGTGGCGACGTTCGTGAACGTGCTGTTGCCGTTGTTGCGATAGAGCTTGTGATGGCCCGGCGCCGTGGCGCCGACCGGACCGGCGCTGGTCACGTAGATGTCCAGCCAGCCGTCGTCGTTGTAGTCGCCGGCTGTCGCGCCCTTGCCCAGGTGGATGGTGGCGATGCCCCATGCGGTGGCCTTGTCGCTGAACGTCCCGTCACCGTTGTTGATGAACAGGTGGTCGCGACCGTTGCCGCCGCTCACCGCGAAGATGTCCATCCAACCGTCGTTGTTGAAGTCGCCGGCCGTGCCGCCGCCGCTGTACTGCGACTGCGTGAACCCGCTCGGGTTGCTGTGGAAGAAGTCGATGCCCGCGGTGGGCGCCATGTCGCTGAAGCTGACCACGCCGTCCTGGGCCGCGGCGGTGGACAGGGCGAGACTTCCGAGCAGGACGGCAAACGACAGGGTGAACCGGCGACGCGACATGGGGATCCTCCTCCTCGACGGGGGCGCGCCGACGCGCGCTCGACCAGCACGCCACTCTAACGCCCTTCCCCGATCCGCGCCGCTTCCCGAAAACGGGGGCAGGGGGCGGCACGCGGACCCTTGCCCGCGTGTCGCCCCCACCCGACCTCGCGGTCACCGATTGACGGCCCCCACAAGACGGCCCGGCGATCAGCGGCGGCTGTCGCTGGTCCCCTCAACGTCCTCGCGCTTGCAGTCAGGCGACGGTGAACACCGCGAGTGGCTCATCGCGCCCCTTCACCAGGCGGTCGCCCATCGAGCGCAGCGAATGCTCGCCGCCGACGTGCTGCGCGGTCGCGTCCGTGAACAGCAGCGACACGCCGGCTTCCTTGGTGAGGCCCTCGACGCGACTGGCCATGTTCACCGTGTCGCCGATGGCCGTGTACTCCAGGCGCGCCTCGCTGCCCACGTTTCCGACGATGGCCGGGCCGGTGTGCAGCCCGATACCGATACCGAGCTGCTCGTTGCCGTCGGCGCAGACGCGCGCGTTCACCGCGTCGAGTCCAGCGAGCATGTCGCGACCCGCCGCGAGCGCCGCGCGCGCGTGGCCGTCGCCACCCTCGCCGCCGGCGCCGAAGATGGCCATGAAGCCGTCGCCCAGGTACTTGTTCACCATGCCGCCGTGGCGGCCCTCGACGATTTCCACCATCGTGGTGAGGAAGGTGTTGAGCACGGTCACGACCTCGGCCGCGGCGGCCTTGCCGCAGCGCGCGGTGAAGTTGCGGATGTCGCAGAACATCACCGTCACGTGTTCCTCGCGTCCGCCGAGGCCGGGATCGTGCTCCAGGATCTGCTTCGCGGCCGCCTCCCCGACGTGCAGACCGAAGGTGCGCTGCAACTGCTCCTTGTTGCGCATCTCCACGACCATCTGATTGAACTCGTCGATCAGCGGGCCGAACTCGTCCGCGCGCAGCAGGTCCACGTGCACGTCCAGGTCGCCACGACCCACCGCGGTCGAGGCGTCGCGCAATGCGATGACCGGCTCGGCGATCAGCTTGCACATGAGCCACGAACTGCCCAGGCCGAAGGCCACCCCCAGCGCGCCCACCACCGCCATGAAGGTGCGCGTCTGCGCTCCCGCGTCGTGCACCAGGCCCAGCAGCACCAGCGTGGCGATCGGACAGGCGCCCACCGAGATCGCCCACATGAACGCACGGCGCGAGAGCGTGAGCGTGATCGTGCCCGGCGTGTCGGCCGGACGCGCGTCGCGGAACAGCGTGGGGAAGACGAGCTTCTGGACGATCAGTTCGGTCGCGATGAACCCGTGCGTGATCGTGATCAGCCCGCCGATCGCGAGCGAGATCGTGAGGTGCAGCGCGAAGTCGGCGTGCACCGCCCCGCCGCCCGCCGCAACGGCCCCGCGGAACACCGGCACGCACAGCCCCCACGCCAGCAGCATGATCCCCGAGATGTACCAGGGCAGGTTGATCGAGCGCGTGCGCGCCCTCGCGAGCGCCTTCGCGTCGGGCTCCTCGCCGCGCACCAGCGCGCCGAACGGCTTGCGGATCGAGTACACGATCCAGAACCACGTGCCCACGCCGATCGGATACACGATCACGTTGTAGATCGCGATCGAGCGCTCGAGGTCCGCGTGTTGCGCGGACGACAGCAGCGGCACGACGTGCAGCAGGTTGAACCAGATGTTGAACGCGCTGCCGAGGATGCCCGCCACGATCGGCGCAGCCCCCACCAGCCACAACGCGTTCCTCACCGACCACGACGGACGCACCGCCGACTCCTCGGGCATTCCCATGCCGGACCTCCCTCTCGTCTGGCCTCTCGCCTGGCTCTCGTCCCGCGCAGGCTAGCGCGGCGGGAGGATCACGGCGAGCGCACGACGGCCCAACAACGAGAACGGCCCGCCGGGTCGCGATCCCGGCGGGCCGAAGGTCCTCAGTCAGGCGTGTGTGCTAGGCCTTGGGCTGGAGCGCCTCGGCGAAGGCACCGACGACGCGGCGGTGGCGGGCGAGCCACATGGCCTTGTCCTCGTTCTTGCGCTGCTTGGTGGAGACGTCGTGCTCGACACCGTCGGTGTCGGTCCAGGACGTGCTCACCTGGTTGCGGGTGGTCGGCGACCGGGCGGGGTCGCGGTCGGACAGCTTGCCCTCGATCAGGTAGACGGAGCTGATCACGTAGAAGCCGTTCTGGTGCCGCATGGCCCAGTCCATCTCGCTCTCGCCCTTCTCGAAGTTCGACGTGAACGTGTGCGAACCGTCCTTGCGCGTGTTCCAGCGGCTGGTGCAGACCGTGTCGGCGAACATCACGCCCTGGGCGATGCTGTCGGTCGGCAGCATGCGCGTCTCGGCACGACTCTCGCTGAACTGCTCGGTGCGCAGGATGTGATCGTCGTCCGGCACGTCGAGGAACATGACCTTGGTGTAATCGGGCCTGTCTTCCTCGGCCGCCATGGCGACCTTGTCGCCAGCGCCTTCGGTGATCGTCATCGACATCTCATACGTGCCCGTCGAGGTCTTCACCTCGAAGGTCTGGTCTTGCGCGGCCACGGGGCTGGCGAACAGCGCCAGCAGGGCCACTGACAGGACGACTCGCTTCATCGAACTTCTCCTGGGATGGATTGGGACTGACCCTCTCTGGTCGGCCCCCGGCCGGGATGTCTTGAGCGGCACCCAGCAACCCCCGCCCAGGCCCCTGGACCCGGCCATCCGCGGGTGATTCCTACTCCCGCGAAGGGCGGTCGAATCGGCCGTTTCGCGCCGGATCGGGTCCCCGCCTGCCGGCCGGCCGCGGCCTGCCCTTACGGTGTCATGCAGGGATGGGCACGATCGAACCCCAGCGCTCCCGCCTCGCGCGGTGCCTGCACACGCTGCTGCCCCTGGGCGCGTGTGCCGCCGGGAGCTTCCTCATGCCCATCCTCGCCATGGGCCTCGTCGGCGAGCTTCCCGATGACCTGGAGAGCGACGACTTCCATGCCGCGGTGTACTCGACGATGGCACGGATGGTGTTCGGGAATGAACTCGTGCTGCTCGGTGTCGTGGCGGTCGGTTACTTCGTGACGTTTCAGGTCCTGGGGCCGCGCACACCGCGCCCCAAGTACCGCCTGGCGCGCTCCGACTTCCTCCTGCTCGTCCTGGCCGGCCTGGCAGTCGGTGCAGCCCTGCAGATTCTCAGCGCGGGCGTCAGGGGCAGGGCGCCTCTCGCAAACATCACCCTTTCCCCGTTCGAGGACGCCCCACTCCAGACCGCAGCCTGGCTGCTCCTCGTCATGGTCGTGATCGGCCCGGCCATCGAGGAGATCTGCTTCCGCGGCTACGCACAGGGCGAGCTGCAACGGTTCTGGGGACCGGTCGTCGCCATCGGCCTGTCCAGCCTGGCGTTCGTCGCGATGCACCGAAGCGTCGAGCGCATCCCCAGCCTCATGTTCGGATCGATCATCCTGGGGACCTTCGCGTGGATCAGCGGCTCGATCGCCACGAGCATCATCCTGCACGCGAGTTGGAACTCGCTCTTCTTCCTCGTGCCGGCTCTCCACGTGCCGGAGACCGACGCCGAGGGCTGGACGATGACGCTGGGCCTCCTCGCACTCGGAACCCCCGCGCTGGTGGTGTCCCTGAATCGGATGACCCGCTGGCGGCGGTGGGTCCCGGTGGCGACTCCCCCCCCTGCAAAACCCTAGAATCGCGCCCCTTCGATGGCTCGCGATGCAGACAGTTCCGACGGGGAGAAACGGCGCGCGGCGCGCCGACATCCGGGGTCGCTGGTTGTCCTGACCCTCCTGCTCGCCGCCTGCGCCTCACGCGGGCCGTTCGCGGGGCCGCCCGCGGTCAGCACGCTCGAGCACTTCAACGGTTCGCCGCTGAGCGGGCCGCTGCCCGAGGTCGCCAAGGTCACGTCGGGCGATGCGGCCTGGAGCCTCGCCATCACGGTGGCGGCGCTGCGCGACCTGCCGGAGACATCCCTCGATTCGATCGCGTCGAGGGCGCGCTTCGTGGCGCAGCCCGACACGCTGCCGTCACTGCGCATCGTGCCGGGCATCACGCGTGGCGCGCGCTTCGGGGAGATCGACGACGCGGCCGCGTTTCTCCAGCGCATCGAGCAGGCCGATCCGGGTGGCGTCGCGCTGCTCGGGCAACACGCCGATGCACTGCCGGCGGGCGTCACCAGCCTGATCGACGTCGGCTCGCCGGTGGCGGTCGTGTTGCAGGGCGGCTGGGCGCCGCTGCAGCCGGGGCTCTCGGTCGAGATCCACCGCCCGACGAACGCCGCGGCCGAACCCGAGCTGGTCGTATCGCTGACGCTCGCGGCGCGCCCCCTGCCACCGCGCGAACCCGTGCTGGAGTCCGACGACGACGCCGACCTGCCGCTGCCCGTGATGCCGCTGCAGCGCGAGCTGATCGTGTGGCAGCTCGTCGAGCGCCAGCCGCCGTACACGTTGGCTGTCCTCTCCCCCTCGCCGTTCGAATCGGAGCTGGGCGCGGCGATCGTCACGCTGATCGAGGTGTCGCCGCCGGTCGAGGACGACACCGCGCTGGGCGTGACGCTGGACGACATGCTGCGCTCGGCAAGCCGCACGCGCGAGTCGACACGCAACCCGGCCGCCGACCCCGGCCTGGCGCACGCGCTCGACGCGCTGGTCCTGCCCTCGCGGCGCCGCGCCGCCTTGCTGTGGCTGTCCTCGCGCACCGACGCCTTCCTCGCGCGCGACATCGCGCTGGCCGATCGCGCGGGGCTCGTCACCTCCCTCGCCGATTCCATGGCGGAAGAGCGCCCCGAGCCCCCCGCCGACTCCGACCCCTCCGCCGTCGCACTCGCTCTCGAGCACGCGGCGTACATCACGCTCATCGCCGCGCTGGAAGCGGGCGACGCCAAACCCTCCGTCGAGGCGCTGCTGCTGCTGCACGCCGGCGAGTTGGGTCGCAACCCGGCGCTGCTGGGCGACCTCGTCGAGGGGCTGGGGACGCTGCAGGCGTTGCGCGAACGCATCGTCGCCGAAAACGTGCGATTGCTCGGCGACGGCTCGCCCGCCACGCGCGTGCGCGCCTACGACTGGCTGGAGCGCCGGGGCGCCGAGCCACCCTGCTACAAGCCGCTGGCTGATCGCGCCACGCGGCAAGCCGCGCTACGCGCCTTCGAGGAGGACCCCGCGAAGGCCGCCGCGGAATGCGACGAGGACGCGCCGTGAGCGACAAGCCCGCGCCCGCTCCCGACAAGACGCCGAAGCCGGCGAAGGCCGCGCCGATCGTGCCGACCTCGGCCCCGCCGCGGGGGGCCTGGCGTCGCACTTTCCGTCGCGTGCTGATCGTGTTCGTCGCGCTGCTGCTGGTGATCAGCATCGTGCGCGCGATCGCGCTGCGCATGCTGCCGGGCATCCTCGACGACCTCGCCGCCGACTACGCTCTGAGCTGCCAGTACGAGTACCTCGGCCTGTCGCTCGTGGCGGGCGACGTCGAGATCGACCACCTCACGCTGACGCAGGCCGACGGCGAGAAGACCTACGTCGAGTTGGAGTTCGTGCGTGCCGACATCGACACCTTCCAGTTGCTGCGTGGACGGCTGGTCGTGCGGCGCGTGGTGGCGGACGGAGTGGACGCGAACCTCGAACGCCGCGCCGACGGCTCGATCGACCTGTTCGAGCACCTCGCGCAGGCGGCCGCCGACACCGAGCCCGTCGAGGAGGTTGCGGAGGAGGAGCCGGCGGATTCGGAGCTGCCCGACATCACGCCGCCGCTCTCGATCGAGGCCGTGCGCCTCCAGCACGTGCGCGTCCACTGGCTCGACCGCGCGGTGGCCGAGGAACCGTTCGAGAGCGTGTTGGAAGCCGATGTGCGCCTGTCCGACGTGGGCGCGCGCGGCCTGCCCACGCGCCTGGAAGCCACGCTCGGCCTGCGCCCCGGCCTGCAGCGGCTGGCGCTGACCGCCGACGCGGACTGGAAGGACGGCGGCTGGAAGGTCGATCTCGAGTTGGAGGCCGAAGGCCTGCAGCCGCGTGAGTTGGAGGGCTACCTCGCGCCCATGGGGCTCGCTCCCGCCGCGAACGAGCTGGTCGCTTCGCTGAGCGCGCACCTGCAGATCGGCCCGCCGTCGCCGGACGGCAACGCCCTGCCGCTGCTGGCGGACATCGGGCCGATCCGCCTCGCGGCCGACGGCGAGGACTCGTTGACCCTCGGTCACCTCGGCACGGCCGCGACGCTCTTCGAGGACGGGGCAATGACGGTCGAACGCATCGAGCTGAGCGACGGCTCGCTCGCGCTCACGACGACGGCCCCGGACAAGCGGACACGCATCGCCGGTCTCGACCTCGTGCCCGCCCCCGCCACGAGCAAGCCGGAAGAGGACGAGCCCGATGACGATCAGGGTGGAGGCGGCCTGCGACTGCACGCCGTGGACATCCAGAGTCTCACGGTGGCGCACCACGACGAGTCCAAGCCATCCGAGCAGGATCTGAAGCTCACGCTGGCCGAGTTGCACCTCGACGATCTCTCGGCCGGGTTCGAACTCGGCGCCGACCCGACGCCCGTGCACGCGAGACTGGTCGTGCCGGACGCGATCGGGATGCTGACGCTCGACGGCACGTTGCACACAGCCGAGGACGGCACGTTGGCCGAGTTGACGCTGGAGGGCGGATCCATCGGCGGGCCGACGCTCGACATGCTGCTGGGCGCCGCAGGCGCCAGGCCGACGTTCAAGGGCGCGAATCTCGAAGCGACCCTCAAGTTCGCGCAGAGCCCGGATGGCGCGCTGGCCGTGGACGTCACCGGCCTTCAGCTGAGTGACGGCGAACGCCACCTCGCCGGATGGGACCATCTCGACCTGGACATCGGCGCGGGCGACGGAGACGTGCCGGGCGAGATCACCGTCGAGTTGAACCGCCCGCGGCTCGAGGTCGTGCGAGACCTGCTCGGCGGCCTGACCGTGGCGGGCTTCGCATTGGAAGGCGCCGCGGACGACACAGGGACCTCCCCCGGCGCCGATGCAACGGCATCGACGGACGCTCCCTCGGGACCTGCCGCCCCGCCCCCGACCCTGCGTCACGTCGCCCTGTCCGAGGGAGCGATCGACCTGCTGCTGACGGGGCCGCGAGGCGTCGTCGAGACGCGCATCGACCTCGCCGCGGGCGTGGACAATCTCACGTGGGACGAGAACAAGGCCGACGTGAAGCTCACCGTCGGCGTGCCCGAGAGTGGCGCAAAGGTCGGCCTCGCCGGCACGTTGGTGCTGAACGGTCCGGCGGTCCGGGCGGACCTGGGCTTCAACGCCAGCGGCCTGACATCGGGCCCGCTGACGCGCGCCTTCCCGGAGGGCGTCGGCACCGACCTGCGCAACGGGCTGCTCACGGCGCACCTCACTGCGTCGAGCGACCCGGCGGACGGCGGCGGAACCAAGCTGAAAGCCGCCATCGAGGACCTGGAGTTGCGCGAGGCGGACGAGGTCACGCCGCGCTTCGCGGTGACAGCGCTGGCGATCGACGCGACGCGCCTCGACCCCGAAGCGGGCGAGATCGACATCGCCTCGCTCGTGCTGAAGGGCACGAAGCTCGATGCGGTCACCCACGAAGACGGCAGCCTGCACGTGGCCGGCCTGGTGCTCGCTCCGACCGCGGAACCCGCCGAGACCGTGGCGCCGCCTCCCGCGACGGTCGCGCCCGCCGCTCCGGCTCCGGCCGCGACATACCCCCACCTGGTGCTGCACAACCTGGAACTGGGCCTGGCCGACGTCTCGATGCGCGACCTGCGCACACCGACCGCCGTGCCGATGCAACTGACCGACGTGACGTTGCAGACCACGGATGGGATCGAGTTCCTGCCCGACGACCCGGATGCCGGAAAGCCCGCCGGCCTGAAGCTGACCGGTCGCATCGACCCGATCGTCGGTGCCGTGGAGATCAACTCGCAGCTCTATCCCTTCGCCGACCAGTTGCGCGGCTGGGTGGACGTGACGCTCTCCGGGCTGCGCGGCGAGGGCCTAACCGAATGGCGCCCCGACCTGGCTGCAAGCATGGATGGAAGCGCCCTGTCGGATGGCGTGTTCAAGATGCAGGTCGAGTTCGAACGGCGCGACCGTCGCCGTGACCCGTTCGACTTCGGCTTCGGCGACGGGTTGGCTTCCGAGCTGGTCGTGAAGGACCTCTCGCTGCGCCCCACGCCGGACGGGGAGCCGCTGCTGGGCTTCGACGAGTTCCGCGCCGAGCTGACGAGCTGGCAGCCTTCGCTCGGCCGCACGAACCTCAAGCGCGTCGAGCTGTACGGCACGCAGGCGCGCATCAAGAAAACGGACCAGGGGATGTCGCTGGCGGGCTTCTTCTTTCCCGCCCCGCCCGAGCCCGAACCGACCGATGGCGATGCGGTCGCCAACGCCGAGGCCGAGGCCGAGCCGGTCGACGAGCCGGCAGCCGGGGCCGAGGACGAGGTCGTCGCCGACACCGGCGAGGTGCGCATCGGCGATCTCGTCATCGCCGGCATCGACCTCGACTACAGCGACACCTCGTCCGACCCGCCACTGTTCCTGCCGCTCAACGACTTCGACCTGAGCGTGAACAACTTCAGCACGCGCGCGTTCAGCGAGGACGCGCCGTTCCAGTTCGACCTGCTGATCGGCGCCGGGCCGGTGCCGCTCGGCGAGGGCGACGACGCGCGCACCGCGCCCTTGTTCGAGACCATCGAGGCCAAGGGGCGGCTCGCCTTCGCGCCGGCGCTCGACGGCTGGGTGGACGCTCGCATCCGCGGCATGGAGCTGGCCGGCATGGCCGGCCCCGCCGGGGGCGCCGGCATCACGCTGAACGACGGACGTCTCGACGCGAAGATCGGTGTGCGCGCGCCCGGCGACGGCGGGCTGTCCACCGACTCGACCTTCACGTTCGTCGACCTCGACGTGTCCGAGCCCGACGACGGACCCATCGCGCGCTACCTCAAGCTGCCCACGCCGCTGGGCACGGTCCTGTTCGTGCTGCGCGACGAACAGGGCGTGATCTCGATCCCGCTCAAGTTCGACGTGGACGCCGACGGCGTGGGCGGCGGACAGATCGCCGCCAAGGCCATCTCCACGCTGGGCAAGCTGATCCTCGACGCGCTGGCCAACTCACCCTTCCGCGTGCTTGGCGCGGCGGGCGACATCGTCGGCATGGGCACGGGCCTGCTCGGGATCGACAGTCTCATCGGCGGCGAGGATGACGCAGGCCGCACCGAGGTGATCGTGGAGTTCCTGCCGCTCGACACCGAGCTGTCGCCCGAGAGCCTGGCCGCCCTGGCGGACCTGGCCGAACGCATCGACGACGACGAGTTGTCGGTGCGCCTCACGCACACGCTGGGCCAGGCCGACGAGAACGCCGCGGGGGAGCGCGCGAACCCCTCCCCCGAGGAGCTGACCGCCTACGCCGGCTCGATGCGGCGGCGGCGCGGCGAGTTGCTGGACGCGCGCGAGGTGCTGGCCGGTCGGCTGGCGGCCGTGATCGCGGCGGGCTCGCGCCACGAGATCACGACGCTGACCGGGCAGTTGGACGACCTCGATGACGACCTCGGTTTCGTGGAGGCCGCGCTGGACGAGGGCTACGGCCTGCTGCGAGCCGACCCCGAACGCCAGAAGCCGCGGCGCACGCGCATGGCCTGCCTTGCGCTGGGCGAGGCGCGCCTCGATGCGATCGCGCGCGCGCTACTCGACGCGGGCGTTCCGGCTGCCGACGATGTCATGCGCATCGACCGCCCGCGCTACATCAAGCCGACGCTGTCGGGTGGCGGCCAGGTCGTGCTCGTCACCGCCCCACTGGCCACCGTCGAGGAGGGCTGGTGGGACAAGATCACCGGCACGATCGGCGACGGCATCGGCTGGGTCTTCGGCGGCTTCAGCGGGGAATGATCGACCGGCTCGGCCGCGGCCACGTGCAAGCCACGTTGCCGCGCGGGTTCTGGTGATACAACGAGGACGGCGGGTCGAGCGTCCCATGCATCTCCTGGCAACGATCATCCTCGGTGGACTGGCGACGGCGCCGTCGGCGTTCGCGGACGATTCGGCTGCGAGCTTTGTCCCGCTGGCGAATCTCGACGCGCTGGCGGTGCCCGCAGGGAGCTTTGCGACGGGGCTCTCGTCGGACGGCTCGGTCGTCGTCGGCTCGTCGTTCTTCTTCGACGGCGCGAGCACCGAGATGCGCGCGTTTCGCTGGACGGCCGGTGCGGGCATGTCGGCGCTGGACTCCCCCACGCTCGCGCTGCCTTCGTCGTTCGGCTGGCGCGTGAACGGCGACGGCACCGTCGTCGTCGGCTCGGCCGGCTTCGTGGACTTCCCGACGGTCGAGGTGCGCGACGGGACATTCTGGCCGGCGGCGGACGTCTCGCCGCTCGCCGAGCCGATCCCCCTGTCGTACGTCGCGACAGACGTGACGGAGGACGGCGAGTTGATCGTGGGCGGCACACGGGAGGACTTCCCTTGGGTCATCCCGGACGAGGCCTTCGCGTACACCGATGCGCTCGGTGCGGTCGGGCTCGGCAAGCTCGCGGGCGGCAGCTACAGCCAGGCCGACGCCGTCTCCGCAGACGGCACGGTGATCGTCGGGCACGGCGACGCCAACGGACACGTGAGTGCGTGGCGCTGGACGGCCGGAACCGGCATGCAACTGCTCGCCGGCCTGACGACGATCGAGTCCAGCGAAGCCGCGGCCGTCTCGGCCGACGGCACCTGGGTCGTCGGCTACGCCGGCAACACCGCCTACCGCTGGTCGGTGGCGGGCGGGGTCGAGGATCTCGGCGCCCTGCCGGGCACGCTGTTCATTCGCGCGCGCGACGTGTCGGCCAATGGCGGCCTCGTCGTCGGGGTGTGCACGCTCGCGGGCGGCGACGTCGCCTTCGTGTGGGATGCGATGCACGGCATGCGCGCGCTGGCCGACGTGCTCACCGACGACTTTGGTCTCGACCTGACGGGCTGGGATCCGCTGGCGGCCACCGCGATCTCGGACGACGGCGAGACACTGGCCGGCCATGGCATCAACCCGGGCGGCGAACTCGAAGCATGGGTCGCAACCGGACTCGACGGTCTTTGGCCCGGGCCATGGTCGGACCAGGGCTGCGCGCTGGCCGGCGTGACCGGCGATCCGTCGCTCGTGGGCAGCGGCACCCTCACCGGCGGCAGCCTCAACACGCTCGCGCTGTCGAACGCGGCGCCGAGCGCGATGGCCGCGCTGTTCGCGGCGCTGTCGAGCACGCCGGTGCCCTTCAAGGGCGGGACGCTCAAGCCGTTCCCGTTCCTCGGCCCGTTCTTTTTCGGCACGGATCCGTCGGGCGCGATCACGCTGCCGTTCATCCTGCCCGGCATCGTGCCGAGCGGCACGGAGTTGTGGACACAGTGGGCTGTCGCGGATGGAGCGGCAGTGAACGGTGTTGCGCTGAGCAACACGGCGCTCGGCATCACGCCGTAGCGCGCGCGGCTAGAGGTATCCGAGCTGCTGCAGCGCGGCCGCGGCGGCGGGATCGGGCGGCTCGGCGCGACGTGCGGCGGTGCGGGGCGGCGGCGCGCTGCTGCGACAGTGATCGGCGTAGGCCGAGAGTCCCGCGCGCAGCGCTTCCAACCGGTCGAGCCAGGTTGCGGACAGGTCGGTCGTCTCGCCCGGGTCGGCGCCGATGTCATAGAGTTCGCGGCTCACGGGCTCGCCCCACGGATCGGGACGCGGTGTCGTGCCGTCCAGCATGGCGGCGATCAGGTTGTCGTAGCCGGCCTCGAGGTTCGCGCGGTGTTGCGGCGGCGCGCCCTTCACGACCTCGATCAGCTTCGCATCGCCGCGGATCGCCGCGCGCAGGATGGCCAGCTCGGGGATGACCAGCTCGGCCAGCACGGCGCCGGTCGGCTCGCGCGCGCCGATGTGCCGCCCGTGCGCGGTGAGGAAGGGCCGACCGTCCGCGGTCTGCTCGCCCGGCCGGAGCCCGCTCGTGTCGCGCAGGGTCGGCAGCACGTCGACCAGCGAGACCGGCGCGCTGACCGCGCCCGCATCCAGGCCCGGTGCGCGCACGACCAGCGGCACGCGCAGCATCTCCTCGTAGAGCGTCCAGGACGTGCTGACGTAGCCATGGTCGAGGAACTCCACGCCGTGGCTGGACGTCACGATCAGCAGCGTGTCGTCCAGCACGCCACGCTCTTCCAGGCCGTCCACCAGCGCGCCGAGACAGGCATCGACGTAGGCCACCTCCGCGTCGTAGCGCGCGACCAGGTCCAGGAAGCCGGGCGAAGTCTCGATGCCCGCCGGGAGCTTGCGCGCGAAGCCGCGCATGTTCGGGATGGAGAGCAGTTCCTCGGGATACGGCGCGTCGATGCGCTCGCGATACTCCATCAGCGGGAAGTGCGGCTCGCCGGCATCGGCGTAGCCGACCGTCAGGAAGACACGCTCGTCGCCCGCGGCGTCGAACATCTCCAGCGCCTTCTCGGTGACCAGTCCGCCGGTCCAGCGGCCGGGCGTGCTGTCCACCTCGACGTCGTCGAAGCCGCGCGTGAAGGTGCGCTCGCGCAGGGTCGGGTCATTGCTCACCAGGCCGGTGCGGAAGCCCGTGCGCAGGAACAACCGCGGCAGCGTGAGCAGGTCGGGGTGCGGCGTAGCCTCGCGCAGGCCGATCGCGCCGCCGCTCGAGGGCAACCGCCCGGTCCACAGCGCGGAGAGCGACTGCCCGCGGGCGGACGAACCAGCGTAGGCGCGCCGGTAGACGACGCTCTCCTGAGCCAGCGCGTCGAGGTTTGGCGTGGTCGGCTGGTCGTAGCCGTACGCCCCCACGTGATCCGCGCGCAGCGAATCGATCACGACCAGCACGACGTGCTTCGGACCCGCCGCGAGGGCCATGTCGGAGGACGCGCCACCGGGTGTGCCGCCACTGGGCGCGCAGGCCGCTGTCAGCAAGACCACGAACGCGATACGCATCGCCTGGTTCACGGGGCACCCTCGCCGACAGGCTCGGGATACAAGCTCGGCAGCCGCTCGCTGCGATAGACCGTCCAGCCGAACGTCGGGTCGTCGATGACGACCTCGAACACGACCTCGGCCGGCATCTCGTGCGTGACCTCGAACACGCGAGCCCACTTCTGCCCCATCGCGGGGTGGTCGGCGGGCCTGCCGTCGGGCGTGCGCACGCGCCCGCCGTCGGTCACCAGCACGTGGCCCTTCACCGGCAACCAGTCGGTCTCGCCCAGGAAGGGCGTGAAGAAGATCTCCCCGACGCGCCCGCCGTAGCTCCACACCTCGCGGAACTCCATCGTGTCCTTGTCGATGGCGTACTCGACCGCGCGGCTGAAGCTCTCTTCGGCGGACATCTTCGGCTGGTACGGCAACGCGCGGTACTTGCCATTGTCGAACATCAGGATCGTGCGCTGCGGCGTGACGCGCGCGGCGTGCTGGTGAAACGGGTAGAGACCCTCGCCCACCGGCGTGAGCAGGTACTGCTTCCAGTCCTGGTCCCAGCCCGATGGGAAGGCGAGCATCCAAACCAGCTCGCCCGTCTCGAAGTCCATCTTGAAGACCGTGTCCTGGTGGTAGCTCGACACGATCAGCGCATGATCCTGTTCGTCGTACTGGACGGAGTTCACGTGCGCCCAGTCGCGCAGCGGCGCCTCCTCGACGTTCTCGTAGACGCCCATCCAGAAACCCCAGTCGAGCGACTCGTAGCCGATGCGATATGGGTTGAGGATGTCGAGCACCGACCAGCGTTTCGCGACCGTGCCGTCCTCCTCGATCACCATGATCACGTCCCCCACCACCCAGGACGGACTGCGGTTCACGGTCGGATCAGTCTCGCTGGCGGGATACGACTCGAAGTAGCGCAGCTCGGTGCTCAACGCGAGCAGCCGGCCGTCGGGCAACTCGGATACGTCGTGGTGGATCGTGCCCGTGTCGATCGGCAGCGCGCCCTCGGGGTTCACCTTGCCGGGGAAGCGCGTCGCGCCCCACTGGCGGATCACGTTTCCGAGCATGTCCATCTCGACGACGTTGCCGAGCGTGCCGTAGTAGAAGAGAAGGTGTCCGTCGCGGGACCACTTGGCTTCCGAGATGGCGTAGGGCGCGTCGTAGAACCAGACCACCTCGCCGTAGGCGTCCAGCGCGACCAGCGCGGTGAACTCCTGGTCGTGGTTGCCGCGGCCGGGCCAGCGCTGGCAGGGCAGCAGCGTCACGCCCGGCTCCATGCGCTCAGGGCGGCTGACCGTGACGTGCAGTGGCGGGAAGCTGTCGGGCAGCGGCGGCGAGGTCCAGCGCCAGCTCGGCCCGTCGGTCGTCGCGCCGTCCTCTTCCCGAAACAACACGCGCACCTCGTAGTCGCGGTCCGGGTGGAACCCCAGCAGCAGCAGTTCGTGTTCGGTGGCGGCGTCGGGCCAGCGATCCAGGGTGACGGACCGCTCGCCGTCGTCGAGAACCACGCTCGGCCGCACGGGCCGGTCGGTCGTGAAGCCCACCGTCACGGCCAGCGGCACGCGCGGATTGTCGTTGGGCGCCCACTCGATTCCTGTGACCACCGGCGACACGGGTGGAGGCGAATCGCTGCAGGCCGCCGCCAGCAGCAGCACGGCAACGCACGCGACGGACGTTGCGGAACGGCGCGCGGCGCGTGACACCCTGACCCACATCCGATCAGATCCTACGCGGAGTGCCGGGCAATCGCATATCCTCGTCGCGGCGTCCCATCGATTCCCATTGGTGTCCGATGACCGAGCAATCAAACCGCTCGCGCAGTCTCGTGGCGACGCTCGCCCTCGTCGCGCTCACGGCGCTGCTCTTCTCGCGCGCGCTGATCGACGGCCACGGATTCGTTGGCCTCGACGACATCGACAACCTGGTCGAGAACGACGGCTACGCCGGGCTCGGTCTGGAGAATCTCCGCTGGGCCTTCACGGCGGCACACCTCGGCGTCTACGAGCCGGTTTCGTGGATCTTCCGGAGCGTGCAGCACGAAGTCTTCGGCAAGTCGGCGTTCGGGTTCCACGCCGTCACGCTGCTGCTGCACCTCGCCAACTCCCTGCTCGTGCTCTCGCTGGCGCGCCGGCTCCTCGCGGCAACGCTCCCAGAAGCGAGGCCCGGTCGCATCGAGACCGGCTCGCTGCTCGCCGCTGCCTTGTTCGCGCTCCACCCGCTGCGCGTCGAGGTCGTCTCGTGGGCGTCCGGCCAGCCGTACGCGCTCGCGACCTGCTTCAGCCTGTTGTCGATCCGGGCGTACCTGGGCTACGCCGCGGCACCGGACCGCACCGGACGCCTGGTGCTCGCTGGCTTGCTCTACGTGCTGGGTGTGCTCTCGAAGAGTGCCGTGATCGCGCTGCCACTCGCCATGTTGCTGATCGACCTGCTTCCCACGAGTTGGCCGAAGCGGTCGCCACGACGCGTCCTCGCTGAGAAGCTGCCGCTCTTCGGTGCGGCGGTCGGCCTCGCCTGGCTCGCACTCGCTGCGACCCGCGACGCGCAAACGGGCTTCGTCGCGCTCGATCTGACCGAGCGCCTCGCGCGCACGATCGCGGCACCCGTCGTCTACCTCGTGAACACGGTCTGGCCCGTCGGGTTGACCGCACACGACCCCGTTCCCGCCGAAGGCCTGAGCCTCACGGCGCCCGCGACCCTCTTCAGCGCCGCGGTCGTCGTCGGGATCTCGCTGTGGCTGCTGGCTCGCAGGTCGCGACGAGGTGCCGCCGTCGCCTGGCTCGCGTTCCTCGCGGTGCTCGCGCCGGTCGCGGGGCTGCTGCAGCACGGCGCGCCGACGCTGTCCGCAGATCGCTACGCCTACGCGTCGATGACTCCGCTCGCGATTCTCGGCGGTGCGTTCTTCGCCCGCCTCCCGTCCCTAGGTCGCGTGCACGCCTGCGTCGCCGTTGTGGTCCTCGCGCTGTTCGGAACCACGACGTGGCGTCAGGTCGGTACCTGGGCCGACACCGAGTCGCTGTGGAACCACGCCCTCGCGATCGATCCTCACAACTCGTTCGCCGGCAACAACCTGGGCTACATGCTGCTCTCGGACGGCCGGCTCGAGGAGGCTGCTTCCGTGCTCGAGCGCGCCTACCCGTTCGGACGCGAGAATGAGCACCTCACCCTCAACCTCGGGTACTGCCTGGAGCAGCTCGAACGCTACTACGCCGCGCTCTACCACTACGAGCAGGCGCTGGTCCTGCACGAGCAATCGCCGGGAGTGCACAACAACCTCGCGGTGATCTTCCTGCACTTCGGCTACCCCGACGAAGCGCGGATCCACTACAAGCGGGCGCTCGAGCTCGACCCGCAGTTCGCGCCTGCTCGAGCAGGCCTCGAGTCGATGCAGCGCTGACCAGACGCCCGCGAGGGTGCTGCTATGATCGCGCCTCAGTTGAGAGCTCTTCTCGCAGCCCTGATCGTCACGGTTGCCACGATCGTCGCGCTTGCCGTGCTGATCGTGGACGACACGGGAACGGGCCTGGGCGGCGTCGTCGAAGGCCTTCCCCCCGACACCACGGGACAGATCGTCGCTTCGTCCGGCGGGACCGTCGTGGAGGCCGGGCTCGACCCGACCGGCCGCTTCAAACTCCCGGATCTCCCGCCCGGGCAGTACGTGCTCGAAGTCTCCGTGCCGGGGTTCGACACGGGTCCGGCGGTGGTCGTCACGGCACCGCGCTCGAACATCCGCTTTGCCGCCACGGCGCTCGAGCAGGCCGGCTTCGTCTACCGCTGGAGCGTCGATGCGAGCGAAGGCGGCGCGGAGCACACCTCGAGAGTGCTCGTGCCGTTCACGGTCGAGACGGCGGACGGAGAGATCGAGGTGCCGGTGCACGCCGCCGCCCTCAACCTGGCGCGCGAACTCGGCCAGACGCTGAGCGACGATGAGAGAGCCTGGAGCCAGGAGCACGCGCACCGCCTGCTCGAGACGATCCGCGAGCTCGACCTCGATGACCTGCCGCCATCGACCTGGACGCTCGTCGAGAGGCACCTTCCGAACGACATGGAGATCGAGCTCGGCGGCGGGCACGTCCGCATCTCGTCGCATGCGTTCACATTCGCGAGCCGGCGCATCGCTCATATCGGCGCACTGCGCGGCCGCCTCGCATCCAACCGGCTGCACCACGCCGTCGTCCGCTGGGCAACCGACGCCGGGCGCGACCGCGACGCGGTCGAACGCATCCTCTCCGATCGCTTCGGCTCGTCCCTCGATGTCGCCGACTACGAGGTCCTCACCAGCTCGACCACGCACGAGCACGCAGGACGCTTCCAGGAGTTCCGGCCGTCCGAGCTGCTCGCCATCCTGGATCAGTTCGAGGAACTGCCGACGGGAATGCGCCGGGTTCCGGGGCTGACCTACCTGGTGCGACGACTCGACGGGACGCCGCACCCCAGTTACCCGGATGCGCCCGCGGTGAGTTGGCCGTCGCTCGAAGCGGGGTACATCGAGTTCATGGAGTCGGCCTTCTCGACGAGTTCCGTCGAGCACATGCAGCGGCTGATCCTGCACGAGAAGTGCCACTTCCTGTGGTCACGCGTCTTCCCGGAAGAGGTCAAGGACGCCTGGATCGAGCTCGGCCGCTGGACGCAGGACCCCTCCGCGAACAGCGGTTGGTCGACGAGCCTCACGACGGAGTTCGTCTCGGCCCACGCGCACGCGCTCAACCCGGACGAGGACCTGGCAGAGTCTCTCGCCTGGTTCGTGATCGATCCGGAGAAGCTCGAGTCGCGCTCGCCCGCCAAGTACTCCTTCGTGCGCGACGAGCTGATGTCGGGAAGGCAGTACATGTCGCGATTCCGCGACGACCTTGTGTTCCAGGTCGAGAACGGACACCCGGACTACACCCATCCCGGGCGCGTGGAGCGCGTCGAGGTCTCCGTCGAGGGCGAGCCCGAGGAGGACAAGCTGGCGACGGTCGAGATCGAACTCGCCCGGACAGGCAGCCAGCAGGACGCTCGCAGCGCGGTGCTGCGGCTGATCAACGACGCCGGTGTCATCGAGGACATGCGCCTCTCTCCCGTCGGCGCCGATGGTGCGCGTCTCGACTCCGGCCATGTCCTGCGCGGATCGCTCGCGCTCTCGCGCTACGCCAAGGGTGGCTACTGGTTTCCCATCCAGATGATCACCGTGGACGACGTGGGCAACGAGCGCTTCGAGAGCGGAGCCGACTTCGGCTGGAGGATGTTCGTCGAGAACCCGCTGGAGGACGTCGAGCCGCCCCGCTACGAACCTGGATCGCTGAGCGTGACGCTCGAGACCGTGGAATCGGGGGAGCGGCCGGTGCGCACGGTCGTCGCGCGGTGGAAGCTGCAGGAGAGCGGCGAAATCGCCTCCCGAGGGCGAGCCTGCACGACGTCGCTCGCGTTTGCCGACGGCGGGTCGAGCAGGAGCATCACGACCTATGGCTCCTACGATGCCGCGACGAACACCTGCACGACGCGCACTCCGCTCTCGATCCACCGAAGCAGCGGGACCTACTCGGTGACACACCTCTCTATACGGGACGCCGCGGGGAACAAGACCAACGTGTACTTCACCGGCGAGGGCGACGACGAACCACCCCGCTCGATCACCATCCGTTCGGTGGACCCCGACACGCTGCCGCCGCTGCTCGACGTGGGCCGGATCCGCATCGCGTCCGAACCGACGAACCCCGTCCGCCCGGACGGAGAGACGCGCGTGACCATCGAGTACTACGCTCGCGACGACAAGTCCGGGCTAGGCCAGGTGAGCTTGCAGCTCCGCGATCCGCAGGGCGTCGAGCACCACCACTACCACTATCACGAGAACTTCCACGGCGACGAGTTCAAGGGCGACCCGTCCGCGTGGCGTCGCTACGAAGTGGAGATCGTGCTGCCGGTCGGTTCGCCGCCGGGCACCTGGGGCCTCTCCTCGATGGGCCTCGAGGACAAGGCCGGCAACGGAGAGGGCTTCGACCTCACCGAGACGCTGCAGTTCGAGTTGCTCGAGTTGTAGGTGGGCAGCTTGATGATGGTGCCGCTGTTCATGGTTTCGATCCTGCTCGGTGCAGGCTTGCTGTTCCTGGTGCAGCCCATGATCGCCAAGCAGATCCTGCCGCTGCTCGGCGGCAGTTCAGCGGTCTGGACGACGTGCATGCTGTTCTTCCAGACGGGCCTCCTCGGGGGCTACCTGTACGCGCACGCCCTCACGCGGTTGTCGAGCCGGCGCGTGCAGCTCCTCGTCCATGCGGCAGTCCTCATCGTCGCGGCGCTCGTGCTCCCGGTCGGCCTCCAGGCGGGCGCCGAGCCGGGCACGGCGGGCTCCCCCGTCTTCTGGTTGCTGCTGACGCTGATCGGAAGCGTCGGCCTGCCCTTCTTCGTCCTCTCGTCCGCCGGGCCGTTGTTGCAGGCGTGGTTCGCGGGGACGCAGCACCGTTCGGCCAAGGACCCATACTTCCTGTACGCCGCGAGCAACGCCGGGAGCATGCTGGCGCTCCTGGGCTACCCGCTTCTGGTCGAGCCGTCCTTCTCCCTCTCGACGCAGCGAGACAGTTGGTCGATCGGCTACGGGGTCTTCGCGGTCCTGGCCGTCGCCTGCGGTTACGCCGCCACACGCGGGTCCGCACGCACGGCGGTCCGGCCGGACGCGCGCCCGACCGACGAGCCCTCGACCAGCGCGCGCACGCGGGTCCTGTGGGTCCTGCTCGCGTTCGTGCCGTCGAGCCTCATGCTGGGCGCGACCCAGCACCTGACCACGGATGTCGCCAGTTTCCCGCTCTTGTGGGTCTTTCCCCTGGCGATCTACCTGGCGACGTTCATCGTCGTGTTCTCCCGCTGGGGCCGCGTGCCGGTTGCGTTGGCCCGCTCCGTCCTTCCGGTCGTGGTCCTGCTGCTCGGCGTGCTGCTCCTGACGGACACCCGCTCCTCGATCGCGCCGCAGGTCATCGCCCACCTCGTCGGATTGCTCGTCGTGGGCCTGGCGTGCCATGGACGCCTGGCGGCCGAGCGGCCGGACGCGCGTCGCCTGACGGAGTACTACCTGTGGCTCTCGGTCGGTGGAATGCTCGGCGGCGTGTTCAACTCGCTGCTCGCCCCGATGCTGTTCGACAGCATCGTCGAGTACCCATTGGTCCTCGTGATCGCCTGTCTCATGGGACGCCTGTCCGGCGCACGCGACCGCCGACCCCGACAGTTCGTGCTGGCTCCCCTGCTCGTGATCGCGGTGTTCATCGCCGCCCCGCGGGTCGTGCACCGACTGGGCATCGAGGGCAGCCTCTGGGACCTCAGCTCGAGCAACCTGGCAAAGGCCGCGCTACCGGCTGCGGTCTGCCTGATGTTCGTCCGCTCGCGGATGACGTTCGCTCTGGCCGTGGCGGCCCTGCTCGTCGCGCCGCGACTCGGGATGTTCACCAAGCAGCAGGTGCTTCACACCGAGCGGACTTTCTTCGGGGTCCACCGGGTTCTCGAGGAGCGTGACGGCAGCGGCTCCTGGCACAACCTGTGGCACGGAACGACCCTGCACGGCTCGCAATACGACCAGGCCCCGTGGACGACGATGCCGACGACGTACTACGCGAAAACGGGCCCTGTGGGCGACATCATGAAGGTTTTGGCCGATCGCGGGGGAGAGCGTCGGGTCGGCCTGGTCGGTCTCGGGATCGGCACGCTCGCGGCGTACGGCCGTGAGGAGTGGGCGCTGACCTACTACGAAATCGACCCCGAAGTCGTCCGCATCGCGACCGACACGAACCTGTACACGTACCTCAGCGACAGCGAGTCGGAGATCGACATCGTTGTCGGCGACGCACGCCTGAAGATGGCATCGGAACCGACTGCCGCCTTCGACCTGATCGCGGTGGACGCCTTCAGCTCCGACGCGATTCCCGTCCACCTGATCACGCGCGAGGCCGTCGCCCTCTATCTCGACAAGCTCGACCCGGACGGCCTGCTCGTGTTCCACGTCACGAACCTGCACCTGAACCTCGTGCCGGTGCTCGCGGGTATCGCACAGGAGTTGGATCTCGAAGTGATCTCGCGCTTCGACGGCGACGTGACCGAACGCGAGGTCATCGATCGGAAGTACAAGTCCGAGTGGATGGTGCTGTCGCGTGACGCGTCGGCACTCGGCCGGCTGGTGACCGACGAACGCTGGTGGTCCCCGCAAGCGACCGAGGGTCTGCGCGTCTGGACCGACGACTACTCGAACGTCCTGCAGGTGCTGAAGTAACCGCCGAGTGACGCTTCAACGCGGCGACGATGGCCGCACGCGATGCAACCACGTCGCATGAGTCGCCTGAGGGGAACGACCGTTCTGAACAAAAAGTCGAGAACGTTCGTTCCGCAACGACAACACGGCGTGCCACGCGACGAGTGGCTCCGGCAAACCTGTGCTTGCTGTTGATTCCCGCGACAGTTCGAAACGTATCGACGCTCCTTGTAGTGGTTCACCTCGACCACATCGCCGTTCCGCCGAGGTGGATCCGGCGGCCAACCGCACAGCCTATTCGGGCCAATTGACCGCGCGAATTCCGGATCCCCCGTACGGTCTCGGCCCGACGGGAAAGTCGACACAGGAGTGAGATGACCAGCTGTACCGGGGGGTGCAGCGGGAAAACAACGGGGAAGGTGCAGGGGCCGGATCGCTCCACTCACACTGGAGACCGGGTATGTCGTGGCTCACCGCGCTGGGTACGTTGGTTCTTGTTCCCCTCCTGAACAACCCGATCGGGGAAGTGCCAAACGCACCCGTCACGGTGCGCTTGATCGATGTGACCGGCGACGGCCGACTCGATCAGTTGATGCTCGGCATGGACGGCTCGTTCAGCGTCTCCGTCAATACGGGACCCGACGCCTACCTTGCGGTCCAGCAGACACTTCCTGACGTTCGCGTCAGCGGCGTGTTGGTCACCGACCTGAATGCCGACGGGCTTCCCGACCTCTACCTGGTCTCGCCGGAAGACAACGTCGCGTTGATCGGTGACGGCTACGGCCGCTTCCAGGATGCGACCTACAAGTTGGGGTTGTCGGACGACGGTCTCGGTCGAAACGCGGAGGCGCTCGACGTCGACCTCGACGGCATCACCGATCTGGTGCTCCACAACTGGAACGGCGACGTGCTGTTCCAGGCGAAGGCCCCCGGCGTGTACCTCCGCTCGCTCGAGGTTCCCGCGGTGTCGTCGGCGGGCGGTTCCTTCCTGCAGCCCCCCAGCAGTTCCAGGCGGACACGGACCATGGGCATCGGGCCGGCCGGCATCGATCCGGACAGCCCGCTGGGCAAGATGCTGGCAACCGCTGACGGCGGTCAGGAAGGCACGTTCACCACGCACGACTTCTTCGCCACGCTGCCCTTCTCCACGTACTTCACGGCCATCGAGGCCCAGTACGTCAACGACAACGCCAACGACGTCGACTGGCGCGATGTCGTGGACTACTCGCTGAAGGGCCCCGACGTCTCGACCCTCACCGGCAACGTGACGTTCATGAACGGCATGGTCGGCATCAACACGGCCACCCCGATGACGCAGCTCGACGTCAACGGCCAGATCGCGATCGACGGCTCGGTCGTCATCGACCGCTTCGGCGAGTGGGTCGGCAGCCCGACGGGCCTCGTGGGTCCGCCAGGCCCCATCGGCCCCGCCGGACCGCCAGGTGCTGACGGCGCAGACGGTGCTGACGGTCTCGACGGCGCCGCCGGTCCAGCTGGCCCCACGGGAGCAACCGGACCAGCCGGCACCGACGGTGCGGACGGCGTTGACGGTATTGACGGCGCTGACGGCGCCACCGGTCCGCAAGGACCGAAGGGCGACACCGGTGCGGACGGCGCCACGGGCGCAGCTGGTGCGGACGGCGCTGACGGTGCCGACGGCGCCACCGGTCCGCAAGGACCGAAGGGTGACACCGGTGCGGACGGCGCCACGGGCGCAGCCGGTGCGGACGGCGCTGACGGTGCCGACGGCGCCACCGGTCCTGCCGGACCCACAGGTGCAACAGGACCAGCCGGCACCGACGGTTCGGACGGCATTGACGGCGCTGACGGCGCCGCCGGTCCGCAAGGACCGAAGGGTGATACGGGTGCGACCGGCGCAGCCGGTGCTGACGGCACGGACGGTGCCGACGGCGCGACAGGTCCGCAGGGCGTCAAGGGCGACACCGGTGCAGCCGGTGCTGACGGCACCGACGGTGCCGATGGCGCCACCGGTCCGCAGGGACCGAAGGGTGACACCGGTGCGACCGGCGCAGCCGGTGCTGATGGCACCGACGGTGCCGACGGCGCGACAGGTCCTCAGGGCGTCAAGGGCGACACCGGTGCAGCCGGTGCTGACGGCACGGACGGTGCCGATGGCGCGACAGGCCCGCAGGGCGTCAAGGGCGACACCGGTGCAGCTGGTGCTGACGGCACGGACGGTGCCGATGGCGCCACCGGTCCGCAGGGACCGAAGGGTGACACCGGTGCGACCGGCGCAGCCGGTGCTGATGGCACCGACGGTGCCGACGGCGCGACAGGTCCTCAGGGCGTCAAGGGCGACACCGGTGCGGCCGGTGCTGACGGCACCGACGGTGCCGATGGCGCGACAGGCCCGCAGGGAGTCAAGGGCGACACGGGTGCGGCCGGTGCTGATGGCACCGACGGTGCCGATGGCGCCACCGGTCCGCAGGGCGTGAAGGGTGACACCGGTGCGACGGGCGCCACCGGTCCGCAGGGACCCAAGGGCGACACCGGTGCAGCCGGTGCTGACGGCACGGACGGTGCCGATGGCGCGACAGGCCCGCAGGGCGTCAAGGGCGACACGGGTGCGGCCGGTGCTGACGGCACGGACGGTGCCGATGGCGCCACCGGTCCGCAGGGCGTGAAGGGTGACACCGGCGCGACTGGCGCCACCGGTCCGCAGGGACCGAAGGGTGACACCGGTGCGACCGGCGCAGCCGGTGCTGATGGCACCGACGGTGCCGACGGCGCGACAGGTCCTCAGGGCGTCAAGGGTGACACCGGCGCCACGGGTGCAGCTGGTGCTGACGGCGCGGACGGTGCCGATGGCGCGACTGGCCCGCAGGGAGTCAAGGGCGACACCGGTGCAGCTGGTGCTGACGGCACCGACGGTGCCGATGGCGCCACCGGTCCGCAGGGCATCAAGGGTGACACCGGTGCGGCTGGTGCCGACGGCACCGACGGTGCCGATGGCGCCACCGGTCCACAGGGCGTGAAGGGCGATACCGGCGCGACTGGCGCCACCGGTCCGCAGGGACCGAAGGGTGATACGGGTGCGACAGGCGCAGCCGGTGCTGACGGCACCGACGGTGCCGATGGCGCGACCGGGCCCCAGGGCGTCAAGGGTGACACCGGTGCAGCCGGCGCGGATGGCGCGGATGGCGCCGACGGTGCCACGGGTCCCCAAGGCGTGAAGGGCGACACCGGCGCGACGGGCGCTACCGGTCCGCAAGGACCGAAGGGTGATACGGGTGCGACCGGCGCAGCCGGTGCTGATGGCACGGACGGTGCCGACGGCGCCACGGGTCCCCAAGGCGTGAAGGGTGATACCGGCGCGACCGGGCCCCAGGGCGTCAAGGGTGACACCGGTGCAGCCGGCGCGGATGGCGCCGACGGTGCCACGGGTCCGCAGGGCATCAAGGGTGACACCGGCGCGACGGGCGCCACCGGTCCGCAAGGACCGAAGGGTGATACGGGTGCGACCGGCGCAGCCGGTGCTGATGGCACGGACGGTGCCGACGGCGCCACGGGTCCCCAAGGCGTGAAGGGTGATACCGGCGCGACCGGGCCCCAGGGCGTCAAGGGCGACACCGGTGCAGCCGGTGCTGACGGCACCGACGGTGCCGATGGCGCCACCGGTCCGCAGGGACCGAAGGGTGATACGGGTGCGACAGGCGCAGCCGGTGCTGACGGCACGGACGGTGCCGACGGCGCGACAGGTCCGCAGGGCGTCAAGGGCGACACGGGTGCGGCCGGTGCCGACGGCACCGACGGCGCCGATGGCGCCACCGGTCCCCAGGGCGTCAAGGGCGACACCGGTGCAGCCGGTGCTGACGGCACCGACGGTGCCGATGGCGCCACCGGTCCGCAGGGACCGAAGGGTGATACGGGTGCGACAGGCGCAGCCGGTGCTGACGGCACCGACGGTGCCGATGGCGCGACCGGGCCCCAGGGCGTCAAGGGTGACACCGGTGCAGCCGGCGCGGATGGCGCCGACGGTGCCACGGGTCCCCAAGGCGTGAAGGGCGACACGGGTGCGGCCGGTGCTGATGGCACGGACGGTGCCGACGGCGCGACAGGTCCGCAGGGCGTCAAGGGTGACACCGGCGCGACGGGCGCCACCGGTCCGCAGGGACCGAAGGGTGATACGGGTGCGACAGGCGCAGCCGGTGCTGACGGCACCGACGGTGCCGACGGAGCCACCGGTCCGCAGGGCGTCAAGGGTGACACCGGCGCCACGGGTGCCACCGGTCCGCAAGGCGTCAAGGGTGACACCGGCGCGGCCGGTGCTGATGGCACCGACGGCGCCGACGGTGCCACGGGTCCGCAGGGCATCAAGGGTGACACCGGCGCGACGGGCGCCACCGGTCCGCAAGGACCGAAGGGTGATACGGGTGCGACCGGTGCAGCCGGTGCTGACGGCACGGACGGTGCCGACGGCGCGACAGGTCCGCAGGGCGTCAAGGGTGACACCGGTGCAGCTGGTGCTGACGGCACGGACGGTGCCGATGGCGCGACAGGCCCGCAGGGCGTCAAGGGCGACACCGGTGCAGCCGGTGCTGACGGCACCGACGGTGCCGATGGCGCGACAGGCCCGCAGGGCGTCAAGGGCGACACCGGTGCAGCCGGTGCTGATGGCACCGACGGTGCCGACGGCGCCACGGGTCCCCAAGGCGTGAAGGGCGATACCGGCGCGACTGGCGCCACCGGTCCGCAGGGACCGAAGGGTGACACCGGCGCCACGGGTGCAGCTGGTGCTGACGGCACCGACGGTGCCGATGGCGCGACAGGCCCGCAGGGAGTCAAGGGCGACACGGGTGCGGCCGGTGCTGATGGCACGGACGGTGCCGACGGCGCGACAGGTCCGCAGGGCGTCAAGGGTGACACCGGCGCGACGGGCGCCACCGGTCCGCAGGGACCGAAGGGTGATACGGGTGCGACAGGCGCAGCCGGTGCTGACGGCACCGACGGTGCCGATGGCGCGACAGGTCCGCAGGGCGTCAAGGGCGACACGGGTGCGGCCGGTGCTGATGGCACGGACGGTGCCGACGGCGCGACAGGTCCGCAGGGCGTGAAGGGCGATACCGGCGCGACTGGCGCCACCGGTCCGCAGGGACCGAAGGGTGATACGGGTGCGACAGGCGCGGCCGGTGCTGATGGCACCGACGGTGCCGACGGCGCGACAGGTCCGCAGGGTGTCAAGGGTGACACCGGTGCAGCTGGTGCTGACGGCACGGACGGTGCCGATGGCGCGACAGGCCCGCAGGGCGTCAAGGGTGACACCGGTGCGGCCGGCGCGGATGGCGCCGACGGTGCCACGGGTCCCCAAGGCGTGAAGGGTGATACCGGCGCGACCGGGCCCCAGGGCGTCAAGGGTGACACCGGTGCGACCGGTGCAGCCGGTGCTGACGGCACCGACGGTGCCGACGGCGCGACAGGTCCGCAGGGCGTCAAGGGTGACACCGGCGCGACAGGTCCGCAGGGCGTCAAGGGCGACACCGGTGCGGCCGGCGCGGATGGCGCGGATGGCGCCGACGGTGCCACGGGTCCCCAAGGCGTGAAGGGCGACACCGGCGCGACTGGCGCCACCGGCGCGCAGGGACCCATCGGTCCCACCGGCGCGACGGGTGCGACCGGCGCAGTCGGTCCGCAGGGCGTGAAGGGTGACACCGGCGCGACCGGGCCCCAGGGCGTCAAGGGTGACACCGGCGCCACCGGTGCAGCTGGTGCTGACGGCACCGACGGTGCCGACGGCGCGACAGGTCCGCAGGGCGTCAAGGGCGACACCGGCGCGACCGGGCCGCAAGGCGTCAAGGGCGACACCGGCGCGACCGGGCCGCAAGGCGTCAAGGGCGACACCGGCGCAACCGGTCCGCAAGGCGTCAAGGGTGACACCGGCGCGGCCGGTGCTGATGGCACCGACGGTGCCGATGGCGCCACCGGTCCGCAGGGCGTCAAGGGTGACACCGGCGCGACGGGTGCCACCGGTGCGC